>Ga0265316_10000147_pt1 | contig 77504 bp, 57 predicted proteins | sample 4522metaG_FD_202092 | JGI IMG/M metagenome (GOLD analysis project Ga0265316, IMG submission 202092) | Rhizosphere microbial communities from Carex aquatilis grown in University of Washington, Seatle, WA, United States - 4-5-22 metaG | ecosystem: Host-associated > Plants > Roots > Rhizosphere >... | reverse complement strand
GTCATCCCTGCCCGTGAGTTGGTTCCCGGCGACATCGTTCGCGTGCGCCCGGGCGACATCATCCCGGCGGACGTGAAACTGCTCACGGGAGCGTTGACCGTGGACCAGTCGGCGCTCACCGGCGAATCGAAAGACGCGGACAAGGCATTTGGCGAAGTGCTGTCATCGGGGTCCGTTGTTCGCCGGGGCGAAGGCAACGGCGTGGTCATGCTGACCGGGGCGAAAACCTATTTTGGCCGCACCACGGAGCTGGTGCAGGCGGCGCGTCCGAAGCTTCACATCGAAGCGGTCGTGGCCAAGGTCGTCCGCTGGCTTTTTGTCATCGTCGGCGCGCTGCTTGCCGTAGTAATCGTGCTGTCGCTGGTTCGAGGCATGCCGCTCATCGAAATGCTCCCGCTCATGCTCGTTTTGCTGATGAGCGCGGTGCCGGTCGCCCTGCCGGTGATGTTCACGGTCAGCATGGCCGTTGGGTCGAAAGAGCTGGCCAAGCGCGGGGTGCTGGTTACCCGTCTGAGCGCCGCCGAGGATGCCGCGACGATGGACGTGCTCTGCGTTGACAAGACGGGCACGATCACAATGAACCAGCTTGCCGTCACCGGCGTCATCCCGCTGGGAAACGCGACGGAAGCCGACGTGCTGTTCGCCGGCGCCCTCGCCTCGCAAGAGGCCAACCAGGATCCGATTGACCTCGCGTTCCTGGCCGCCGCAAAAGAGAGCCACATCTTCGACAGCCTTCCCAAGGTCACCCCCGTCTCCTTCGCACCGTTCGACGCGAAAACTCGGCGCACGGAAGCCGTGGTCGAGCAGAATGGGAAACGGCTGCGCGTGATGAAGGGCGCCGTGCGCACCATCGCTGAGGCCTGCGGACTGCAAGCCCCGGCAATCGAGGCGTTAGAGGCGCGGGTCAGCGAATCGGCCCTCAGGGGCTATCGGACTCTGGCAGTGGCGCGAGGCCCAGAAACGGGCAACGCTGCCTTGATCGGATTGGTGTCGCTGTACGATCCGCCGCGACCCGACGCCAAGCAACTCATAGCGACGCTCCGCGATCTCGGCGTTCCGGTAAAGATGCTGACCGGCGACGCTCTGGCCGTCGCTAGTGAAATCGCGCGTGGCGTGGGTCTGCCCAACATCCGGCGTGTGGCGGATCTGAAGGCCGCAAGCGCGCAGGCCGGCAACGAGGCGGTTGACCTGTTGGCGGGCGCCGACGGCTTCGCTGAAGTGTATCCCGAGGACAAATACATCGTCGTGCAGCACCTACAGGCCGCTGGGCACGTCACCGGCATGACAGGGGACGGGGTCAACGATGCCCCTGCCCTCCGCCAGGCAGAAGTGGGCATCGCCGTCAGCACCGCGACCGACGTGGCAAAGGGTGCCGCCAGCGTCGTTTTGACCGAACCGGGATTGACGAACATCGTGGCGCTGGTCGAGCAAGGGCGGACCATCTACCAGCGAATCCTGACCTGGATCATCAACAAGATCAGCCGAACCATCCTGAAGGCGGCCTTCGTGGCCATCGCGTTCGTGGTGACTGGCAAGTTCGTCGTTTCCGCCTTTGCGATGCTGCTGCTGGTTTTCATGACGGACTTCGCAAAGATCGCGCTTGCCACCGACCACGTCCGCCCGTCCAAGAAGCCAGAAACCTGGAATATCGGGGGCTTCATCGCCGTGTCTGTGGTGCTGGGTGTTGCCATGGTCGCGGAGGCTCTCCTCTTCATCTCTTGGCGCGAAGCTGGGCTAGACTGGTCACATGGCAAACCAAGGCGACGCCGCCCCAAATGAAGACGCGCTCCTCTTGGCCGCGCGCAAAGGGGATCGCGCTGCACTCGGCGATCTTCTCGAACGCCATCAGCGGCAGGTGTTCGCGTTCGGCATGAAGATGTGCGGCGATTCAGATGACGCCCAGGAGGTGGCGCAGGACACCCTGCTGTCCATGGTGCGCTCCGTGCGCGATTTCCGCGGTGAGGCTTCGATTTCGACGTGGCTCTACACCGTCGCGCGCAGCTTCTGCATCAAGAAGCGCCGGCGCACCAAGGGAGAGCCCGCGCACCACGAGCCACTCGATGCGGCCACTCGCGAGCTGGCTTCCGCGCCCGCGCCCAGCCCGGAACAGACGCTGCTCGGCCGCGAGACGCGTGACGCTGTGGCCGCCGCCCTGGAGCAACTGGAACCCGAGGCACGCGAGGTGGTGATCCTTCGCGATCTCGAAGGTCTGACCGCCCCGGAGGTGGCGCAGGTCACCGGGCTCAGCGTGGCGGCGGTGAAGAGCCGACTGCATCGCGCACGGCAGTCGCTGCGCACGCAGTTGTTGGCCGTGGTTGGCGGCGACGGAGGTGCGCCGGCCCAGCCGAACTGTCCCGATGTGCTCACGATGCTGTCCAGAAAACTGGAAGACGAGATCAGCCCGGATCTGTGCGCCGAGATGGAGCGACACGTGGACGGTTGCCCGCACTGCAAGGGTTTGTGCGATTCGCTCAAGCGTACGCTGGCCCTGTGCAAGTCGGCGCCCAGCCCCGCGGTTCCCCGGCAGGTGCAAGAGTCGCTGCGCAAGGCCGTGCAAGCGGCGCTGGATGAGCAACGCTAGGTACCTCGGCGAGCCGGTCGTTTTATCTCGTGGGCTCAGGCGGTACGGCACGCGGTTCGGGCAGGCAGGCCCGGGCCGACTCCGCAGCGGCCTCCACATGGCGCCAGGTGGTCCACCCGCCACTCAAGTTGCGGGCGTCGAAACCGTGCTGGCGCAGGATGCGCACGGCGATATGAGCGCGAAGCCCAACCGCGCAGTGGACGAGAATGGGTCGGTCCTTGGGCAACTCGCCCAGCCGGTCGCGCAGTTGGCCGAGGGGAATGCGAACCGCGCGTTCAAAGTGGCCGGCGTGCCACTCGGAACTCTCGCGCACGTCGAGAATCAACACGTCTGGGTCGTCGATTTCGGACCAGCTCGCCAGCGGCGAGTCTTGGCTTCGCGCGTTCTGCGCGATCATGCCGGCCAGGTTCACCGGGTCCTTGGCCGCGCCATATTGCGGGGCATAGCAAAGCTCGGCCTCGGCGAGATCGTCGACTGTGGCGCGCATCTGGATCGCCATAGCAATGGTGTCGATTCGCCGCTCGACCCCGGCCTCACCCACTGCCTGCGCGCCCAGAACGCGGCCATCTGACGGGCGAAAGAGCAGCTTGAGATGGATCGGCTTCGCGCCCGGGTAGTAGCCGACGTGATGACCGGGATGCAGGTACACAGCCTGAAAGTCGGAAAGGCCAGCCCTGCGCAGGGACTTCTCCGACGCGCCGGTGGACGCGATGGTCAATCCCAGGACACCGCACACTGCGGTTCCCTGCACTCCACGAAATCCGGTTGCACGGCCGACGATTGACGCTGCGGCGATGCGGGCCTGGCGATTCGCCGGACCAGCGAGCGGAACGAGCGCCGGGCTGGTGGTGACAACGTCGAAGATCTCCACGGCATCTCCCACCGCCCAGATGGCTGGATCACTCGTTCGCATGTGCGAATCGACGACGATGCCTCCGCGTGGACCGATGGTCAGATCCGCCGCCTTGGCTAGCTGGGTTTCCGGCCGCACGCCGATTGAGAGAATGACCAGGTCGGCCCCGATTTCCAGGTTGTGTTCCGTGCGCACAGTCAGCCCGCCGTTGGCGGCCGCCGCGAGCGAGGCCAGTCCGTCCCCCAGGCGCACGGTCACGCCGTGGGATTCGCAATGCAGGCGCACCGGAATCGCCATCTCGGGGTCGAGAGGAGGCATGAGCTGGTCCAGTTTTTCGATGATCGTCACATCCAACCCGCGATGCCGCAAATTCTCCGCCATCTCCAGGCCAATGAAGCCGCCGCCCACAATGACGGCGCGCTTGGCGGCATGCTTGTCTATCCAGGCGCGGATCTGTCGGACGTCCGGAATGCTCCGCACCGTGAAAACGCCCAGCAAGTCGATTCCTGGGATCGGCGGTCGGATGGGCCCCGCGCCTGGGGACAGCAGCAGGGCATCGTAGTGCTCTTGCCGCTCGGAACCGTCGGCAAGATTTCGCGCGGTCACCGTGCGTGCGACACGGTCGATGGCGGTGACCTCGTGTTCGGTGTGGACCTCGATGCAAAAACGGTCACGCAGCAATTCCGGGGTGGCCACCAGCAGCTTGCGCTCGTCGGTGACGACGTCGCCCACGCGATAGGGCAAGCCGCAATTGGCGAATGACACGAACGCGCCGCGCTCGAAGATCACAATCTCGGCGTTCTCGTCCAGACGGCGCAATCGCGCGGCCGCCGAGGCGCCGCCAGCAACGCCTCCAACGATGATGACTCGCTTCGTCATGCCCTGTTGGAGCCAGAAAGAGACATTTGGGTTCTGAATCCTTTTCAACAAGAGTGGCTCTCACCGGGCAAGAGGGAGAAAAAACATGGCAACCAAAGCACTCGATCAAAGCACTTTCGAACAGGCCACAAAGACCGGCATTGTGCTGGTGGATTTCTGGGCGCCCTGGTGCGGCCCGTGTCGCGTCTTCGGCCCAGTGTTTGAAAAATCTTCTCAGGCCAACCCCGACGTCGTGTTCGGCAAGGTCAACACCGAGGACCAGCCGGACTTAGCTGGGACATTCGGTATCCAGGCCATTCCGACGCTGATGGCGTTCCGCGACGGGATCCTCATCTTTGAACAGGCCGGAGCGCTTCCCGGACACGCGCTGCAGAAGCTCATCGACGAAATCAGGGCGCTCGACATGGCGGAGGTTCGCTCCAAGGTCGACGAAAAGGTCAGCACCACGACCGCCAGCAGCGGCGGGGGATGCTGCGGGTGATCCGATGCGACTCGCACTTGCGCGGGAGACGAAGATGACTCTATTCACCGTGGCTTCTGTAGCGGTCGGCGGTGCTCTCGGATTCGGGTACTACCGGCTGGTTGGCTGCAGCTCGGGCGCATGTCCGATCACCTCGAACCCCTACATCTCTACACTCTACGGAGCGTTGCTTGGCTACCTGATCGGAGCCGGCGGCCGACTGTAGCCGGTGAATCAGTCGTCACCCAGACGATAGTGCGGGCACGCAGCCCCAGCAGTTCCCGAACTGTGTTGGGGCGACGCAAGCCGCCTTGACGACCACCCCCTTGGCCCCTATGAAGAATCCGATGCCATCGGCGGCCAACAAAGCGCGGGCGCAGCGACCTGGCATGCGCACCACCAGCTACCTTGTGCTGGCCGCTCAGCTTCTGTCGCTGGTCCACATGCTTGTGGTCCGCCACAGCATGTGCCCCGAAGACGGCGATGTCATCCACACGGTAGAGTCGCGCGAGACTCTCTCCGCGCGTGCTTCCGACGAAGCTTTTTCTTCCGATTCGCCGTCTGCCGACGCTGCCCCGCAGGCCGAGCACGGCCATGACCACTGCCTCACCTGCACCAGCACGAGCGAGCGTTTCGCCCTGGTGCCGCCCGCCCAGACCAGCGCCGCAGCCATCGAGATCGCGACTCCACTCGCCCCGTCCTTGGTCCCCGGCCTGATCGCGCCGGTGGCCGTGATTGTCCTCGCCCCGAAGAACTCGCCCCCGGCTGTCTGATCGCCGACGCGCACGGCTGCGCGCGGCTGCCCACACCACCAGCAGGGAAGATCGGTCGCGGGAACGTCCCGGCTTCCCTTTCGGGCTGCGACGTTCCCACCCGATCGAGGACTACGGAGGACGCGTTCATGATCCACATTTCCCTGACCACCGTCTTGCTTCTGGCCCAGCCGCCCCAAGGCGTCGACCCGGCACCGGCACCCAACGAAATTCTGACGACACCAGCGCCCGCCGCACAAGCCAAACCGGCGACCAGCCAGGACGATCTTTTTCGGCGCATCGAAGCGCTCGAAGCGGCGGCAGAGCACGCGCCGCCACCTCCCCAGAAATCGTCCTCTGCGGGGGCCTTCCTTCAGAATCGCTTCAACCCAGACATCTCCATCATCATTGACTTCGCGTTGGTGGGCACCAGCATCAATGATCGATCCGCCCAGGCGCTGACTGTTCCTGGATTCCTGGACGAATCCGATCGCGGCGGGAAGTCCCGTGGATTCAACTTCAACTACCTGGAGCTGGCCTTCAATGCCTCGGTCGATCCGTACTTTGACTTCTTCGGCGTTGTCACGGTCGAGCCCGGCGGGGTCGACGTCGAAGAGGCCTACGTCGACACACGCCAACTCCCGTTCGGATTTCAGCTACGCATCGGGAAGCTCCTGTCGGCCTTCGGACGACTCAATGGAATGCACAAGCATTACTGGGACTTCTACGATCCGCCGCTGGTCTACGAAGCCTTCATCGGCGCTGAAGGGCTCAAGAACCCGGGGCTCCGGCTGTCCTGGACGGCGCCCGTCGATTTTCTTCTACAGTTCAACTTTGAGGTTTTTCAGGGAGTTTTCGATGAATCGCCGACTTTCAACGCCGTTGGCTACGACCTGACCGCAGCAAACGGGGCGAAATTCTCGTCCAAGGCGCCGTTCGTTCCGGCCTTGTATGTCGGCTCGATGAAGACCTCATTCGATTGCGGGAATCACGTCTTCCTGCTTGGTGCGTCGGCCATGTACGGACACTCGACCCAGACGCACATCGAAAACCCGCCGACCGACGCCGACATGGCGTTCAGCGCTCCCGGCACAGTGCTGTACGACGCCGAGCTGACCTACAAGTACCTCATCAGCTCGTACCGAAGCATCACCTGGCAAAGCGAGTACCTTGGACGCATCTCATCCGGGGATCTCGCGCTCTATTCTGACGGGCTCATCCACCACCAATCCAAGAGGCAGGGTGGCCTCTACTCTCAGCTCATCTGGCGATTTGACCAGCCGGGCCGCTGGAGGGTGGGCGCGCGCTACGACCTGCTCGCCCAGAATTCGATAACCATCAATGGCGCGGGACAGCCGCTCGCCAACATGTTTCAGCGCTACACCGGCATGCTCGAGTTCAGCCCCACCGAGTTTTCGAGGTTCCGGCTGCAGTATGCCTACGACAGATCCCGCCACCTGGATGGCGTGCAGAAGCCCATCCACGAGGTGTTGCTCCAGGTGAACGTCGCCGTCGGCCCCCACGGGGCGCATTCATTCTGAGGATTTGGAGAAGCCCCATGAAGTTCATGAAAACAAGCATTTTGGTGGCAGCGGCGATCTCTTTCGCATTCGCCGGCCTCGCGGAAGCCAAGACCAGGATCGTTGTCACCTATCCCTACATCAAAGCCATTGTCGCGGAGATTGCGAAAGACCAGGTCGATGTCACCGTGCTGGCCAAGGGCGATGAGGATCCGCATTTCGTGGTGCCGCGCCCGTCGTTCATCGGCAAACTGCGCCAGGCGGACATTCTCATCATCAACGGTGCATCGCTGGAGATCGGATTCGTGCCCCCTCTCATCCGGCAGGCCAACAACCCGAGGATCATGCCGGGCGCCGAAGGGCTCGTCGATCTGTCCCAATTCGTCGAGCTCATCGAGAAGCCCGACAAGGTGAGCCGCTCAGAGGGCGACATCCACCCCGAAGGAAACCCCCACTTCATCCTCGACTGGCACAACGTACCGGCGGTGGCGCGGGCCATCGCCGATGCACTCGGGCGCGCTGACCGTGGCGGCGCCAGCGCGTACCAGAAGAACCTGGACGCATTCCTGGCGCGCTGGAAGTCACGATCCGCCGTGTGGGACAAGAAGGCCGAACCGCTCCGAGGCAAGGCCATCATCCAGTACCACCGCCTCTTCAACTACTTCGCCCGGCGGACGGGAATGAAAATCGTTGGCGAACTGGAACCGCAACCCGGCATTCCCCCTACCAGCCGGCACCTCGAACAGCTGATCGAGGCCAACGCACCCGGCACGATCTACATGATCGTCACCGACCCGTATCACGAGATGAAGTCGCCCGAGGGTCTGGCCAAAAAGATGTCAGCGCCATGGACCGTGCTGCCACAAGACGTCGACGCGGTCGCGGCTGCGAAGGACATCTTTGGCCTGTTCGACACCCTTCTTGCGAGCGTCCTCAAGTGATCGACATCCTCTTCAGCGCATTCCTTCTCTCGGTTGTTCTCCTTGGCATCCATTCCTACTACGGACTGCACATTATCGAACGCGGCATCATCTTCACAGATCTCGGAATTGGGCAGATGGCGGCTTTTGGGGCCGCGATATCCATCCTGGCTTTCGACGGCAGGCATATGTACCTGGTATCGCTCGCCTTCTCGCTCGCGGGCGCCTTCTTGATTGCCTTGTCCACGAAACGAACTCGGAACCACGAGGCTTTCATTGGGCTCCTCTACGCTTTCGGAATGAGTGCCGCTGTGCTCGCCCTATGCCGGGCGCCCCGCGGTGCGGAGCAGATGCAGCACCTGATTGCCGCCGACATCCTTTTCGTGCCGATGAGCGCGGTGTTCAAGACGGCAGCTCTCTATCTGGCCATCGGGGCGGTGCTCTGGCTCACCATGGGACGATTGCGAGGCACCCTGAAGGAATTGGTGTTCTTCGGCACGTTCTCACTCACCGTCACCAGCTCCGTGAATCTGGCGGGAGTCCTCGTGGTATTCGCCATCCTGGTTGCCCCCGCTTTCATCGTGTCGAGTATGAACGGCTCGTTCAGGACGAAACTGCTCTGCGCGTGGGGCCTCGGCACGGTGCTCAACCTCATCGCCATCACCGCCTCGTACTTCCTCGACCTTCCGACCGGGCACACCGTCGTGGCTCTCTACGCTCTGAGTGGAATTGCCTTCACGCTCATCCGCGGGGCGAGAAGGCCACAAGAAGGGCCTTCCTGATCTCCCCGCACACAGCTGGGCTCCGTCGGGCGAAGCCCTCCTCTGCCAACGCGAACCCCAAATGGTCCGGAAATAGTTTCGGTGAACGTATCAGACGTCCGCCCCACGACTAACGGTCGCTTGCTCGCCGTGATCCTGTATCCGTTGGACGCCCCCACCGTCATGTCATCCACCGGTCGTGGACATGCCGAGTTCGACAGCGAACATACAAAGGTGCTCGTTGGACTCCGTCCATAGCATGGCCCCCAGATCTTGGCGGCCACGGTCTTGCCCGGACTCGAGTGGACGATCGTCGTCAAACTTCCACGTGAAGTCAACGACTCTCTCCGCGCGCGGCCCTCAGTCTCCCCCGGGCCCCGAGCCAATCGGCGACCGCGGAAATCAGTACGACTGCTGCACAGCCAATCACGTTGTACCAAAGGAAGCCGATGTTGGTTCGCCAAAAGACGGTGATTACTAGCGCCTCGGCCAGCAGGGCGGCAATGAACACGGCGGTTCCCCGGATTTGGCGCAGAAAGAACCCCACTGCGAAAATGCCCAGAACTGTGCCGTAGAACAGCGACCCAAGGATATTGACCGCTTGAATGAGATTGTCGAGGAGCGAGGCGAAGGTAGCGAAAAGCAAAGCCAGGATGCCCCAGGCCGCAGTGAACCAGCGCGCCGCGTGCACATAGTGTGCATCGCTGGCGTTCTTGTGCAGACTCCGCCGGTAGAAATCAATGACGGTGGTCGATGCCAGCGCCGATAGTTCACTGGCCACTGCCGACATCGCGGCACAAAAGATCACGGCGAGGAGCAACCCGATCAACCCGCGGGGAAGGTTGCGCATGACAAAGGACAGGAACACATAGTCCGCGTCCTTGCTGGTGGCGTGAGGAACCGCCGCAACTATCACCCTCTTCATTTCAGTGCGAATCGCGGCCGATCTTGCCTCACTTTCCCGCACAGCGCCTACTGCGAGGACGATCGCCCTTTCGTCGTGTCGGCTGAAGGCGCTGTCGAGGCGCTCAATCTCCCAGCGTTTGCGTGCGAACGCGTCCGAATGGGCCCGCTCAAGCGCGGCCGCCTGCGCGGCGTGCGGGGTCTGATACACCCGGGCCAGTTCCGGCTGATTGAAAAAGACGGGGGGCTGATTGAACTGGTAGAAGACACAAACCATCACGCCAACCAGCAGGATGAAAAACTGCATGGGCACCTTGAGCAAGCCATTGAAGAGCAGGCCCAGGCGGCTTTCAGTGATCGATCGAGCCGCGAGATAGCGCTGCACCTGTGACTGGTCCGTGCCGAAATAGGCCATGGCTAGGAAGAATCCCCCCAGCAAACCAGACCAGAGGGTGTAGCGCCGACTGGGATCAAGGGAGAAATCGATGATATTCAATTTGCCGAGTGCGCCCGCGATGTGAAAGGCACTCGGCAGGGAAACCGGCAGACGTCTCACGATGACAACGAAGGCCACGACCATCCCGCCCAGCATGACCACCATTTGGTGTTTCTGGGTCTGGCTGACAGCGCGGGTGCCCCCGACCACCGTGTACAGGATGACCAACGCCCCCATGCACAGACAGGTCAGGCGCAGCGGCCAACCCAGCACCGTGGACAGGATTATGGCCGGCGCGTAGATAGTGATGCCAGCGGAAAGCCCGCGCAGAAGCAGAAACAAGAACGCCGCCAGCTGCCGCGTCTTCAGGTCGAATCGGCTCTCAAGAAACTCATACGCAGTAAAGACGCGCAGCTGAAAATAGCGAGGAATGAAGGCAATCGACAACACAATCATCGCCAGGGGCAGGCCCAGGTAGAACTGCACAAAGCCCATTCCGTCTTGGTAGGCCTGGCCCGGCGTGGACAGGAACGTCACGGCGCTGGCCTGGGTCGCCATGACCGACAGGCCGATGGTGTGCCACTTGTCTTGATAGCCGCCCCGTAAATAGGACGCCATGTCCTGCTGGCCGCGCGTCTTCCACACCCCGTAGGCCACAATGGCGAAGAGGGTGCCGAAAAGGACCAGCCAGTCAAGAGCGCTCATCGGTAGACGAAGGTCAGGACAGTGAAAAGCACAATCTCGGCCAGAAGCACGCCGGCCAGCAAGCAGTAGAGCCCCTTCCATGTCCAAAAGGGCGGCGCCGCCTGCAGTTCACTGCGCGCTGGATCAAGATCACTGGCCATGGGATTCCGCGGTCCCAGCCAAGAGATTGGCAAACAGCCGGAAGGCCCCAGGCACACCCGCCGGCAATTGCCTAAAAAACGCCAGACCCGTGTAGATGAAGGTCCCTTTTCCAAGGCGTGCCACCAGGATTCCGCCAGGCAGGCCGGCTTCCCCGGGGTCCTTCATAGAAATAACAGTCTGATAGCGCGCATCCCAATTGGCGGCAAAGTAGAGCCCACGCTCCTGCACCCAGCCCTCGAAATCCCGTTCCCCAATCTTGTTGGGGAAATTGAGGACTGAATGAGCGGGCGTTGTGAAGGTCACCGGCGCATTCTCGTCGGTCACGCGTTCGCGGCCGATCTCGAAGGCAAAGGGACCGATGGGCGTATTCAGCGGAGCGAGTCGGTTGTTGGTATTGTACTGGACGACGAGAGTGCCGCCGGCCTGGACATATGACAGAAGCGCCGCATGGACCGCGCGCAGCCGCGCATTGCTGTTGAATGCCCGCACTCCTGTGACCACGGCATCAAAATTGGCAAAGGCGGAGCCATCCAGGCGGGCCGCTGCGTCGCCGAGCACGGTGTCGCTGATAGTGGTCACCTGGTAGCCCGCTTGCCGAAGGCTGGCAGGGACTTCGTCGCCGGGCCCGGAGATGTAGCCGATTCTCGTTCCCCGCCGATCCAGTGGAAAAGCCACCAATTGCACGTCGGCGTTGCTCAAAATCGTCTGCATCGGGATGTGGTCGTGCTCAATGCGCGTCTGACCCAGGGAATAGCGGTTGGCGCCAACCTCGGCCACGAAGCGAAGAACGCCCTTGGTGGACGGCCGGCCGTTCGTCCGACTCACGGGCTCGACGTGGAAGGGGATTTCCTTCTCTTCGCCCTTGGTCGCCAGTTCAAAGGGCACGCTGGCGGGCGCCACTGACCAGCCCGCGGGAACCTCCGGGCGCAGCCGGCCCGAAATCGGCGCCGCCACTGCTGTCAGCCGAACCGCCAGGGTTCGCGACTCGCCATTGGGCAGGATCAACACCGTATTACCGGGCCGCACAAGCACTGGGTGCGTAATTTCGAGGGGGCGATAGCACTCGCCCGCAACCGGATCGGTCCACTTGAAGGTGATAGGCCGCTTGACCGTCAGGGTGGCATCGCCGGCCGTCAATACGAATTCCACGGCGAGCGGTGCCGGGGTCTCGGGCATGCCGATCAACATGGGATCATCGACCCGAAACAGCCCGGGCTCGGGCGGCGCAATCAGCCAGTAGGGGGTGGTCAGGGCCACTGTCTCCGGGACGCGGATAGTTCGTTTCACTTCAAGCGAAGTGAGATCCTTTCCCACGGTCGCAATTTCCGCGTCCGGAAAGCGGATCTCGCGCACAGTGAACTTGGCAGGCGAGCGGTTGATGGCTGTTGCCGTCACCTCGACCGTTCCGCCAGGTACCGTACGAAAATCAGCGGCGGTCGCTTCCACGAAGACCCCGGCGCACGCCAGGATCAGGTCACGCACTTGGGCCTGTTTCAGTGTGCGCCAGTGGACATCAGCCATGGCATCGAGCGCTCTGTTGAGTTGTAGCAGCGTCGGGATGCTCTTGTAGGGTTCCGCAGGCACGAACTGACGCGCGGCCCGGTCAACCAGGCGTGCGACCACGCGGCTGTTCTTGATGCGCGACCAGGAAAAGTCCATGCCGCCAAGCACGCCGGCAGCCGGGACCGACGAAGACGCCGTGTCGAGCGTCTTGAAGTACTCCACAATCGGGCCGCGCGTGCGGGCCACGCCGAAACCCTGGCTTTTGTGCATGCTTCGGCTGTCGGCCGCCATTTCGCCATAGGAAAGCCCGAGCAACGGATTGTAGAGGTCCACATCCAGGCGCATGAACGTCGACAGGTCATCCTCGGCCTTGATGCTCCAACTGGAGCGATTCCACAATAGCCGCTGCGCCTGCCAGGGCCGCAGGCCTTCGCGGAGCTGCTCAGGGAAGCGCGTGGGGTCAGCGGCGGCGCGAAAGGCCTCCCCAGTGATCTGCGCCGAGGCCGTGTGGTGGCCGTGGGTGTCGGCCAGCTCGGGCGAGAAGCGCGTGATGATGACGTCAGGCTGGAAACGCCGAATGACCCAGACCACATCGGCCAACACGGCGTCCTTGCCCCAGATGCGCAGGGTTTCCTCGGGATTCTTCGAGTAGCCAAAGTCGCGCGCGCGGGTGAAGAACTGCTCCGCCCCATCCACCCGGCGCGCAGCCAGCAGCTCTTGTGTGCGGATCACGCCCAGTTCGACGCCCTGCTCGGCCCCAATCAAGTTCTGTCCGCCATCACCACGCGTGATTGACAGATAGGCGGTGCGCAGCAGCGCCTGATTGGAAAGGTAGGCCAGGAGGTTGGTATTTTCGTCGTCAGGATGGGCAGCAACATAGAGCACGCTGCCCACCACACCCAGCTTGCGCAGGGCCAGTTCAATCTGCGCGCTGTTGAGTTCCGTCGAGCCAGCCTGTGCGGGATTGGGTGCGAAGATCATGATGGACAGGAAGAGGAGCGAAAGCGGAAGACCGGCTCTTGCCCGGCGCAAAGGACTTCTGCCGAGTATACTCATCGCCAAACGTGGGCCGCGCATTTTCTGATTCCTACCTCGCAGGTGAGCCTGCGGCACGCGCGTTCTTCGCGCCAGACTTTCGCGATCCGGTCGAGCGGCAGGCGCGCGCCCGGATTGCGGCTTCGCGCAAGGTGGCGCCCGATTTGCTCGATGTCCTGCGTGAGCAGCAGGCCGCCCTGCCTGCCAGCGCGACCCGCCAGGAGAACCTCGATGCCCTGGCCAGGGGGCAAGTGGCTGTGGTGGCGACCGGGCAACAGGTCGGGCTCTTCCTGGGGCCGCTCTACACCTTCTACAAGGCGGCCTCGGCCATCGCGGTCGCGCGCACCGTGCAGGCCGAATCCGGGATCCGTTGCGTGCCGCTTTTCTGGCTGCAGACCGAGGATCACGACTTTGATGAGGTTCGCAGCTGCACTGTGGCCGGACCTGATGGCAAGCCTGCGGCCCTGGAATTTCCAGCCGGAAGCCGGGCGGAGAGCCGCGTGTCGATGGCGCACCGGCGTCTGGGTCCGGAGATCGAGGCTGTGCTTGACCGGTTGGGTTCACTGCTCGATGGCCAGCCAGGCGGCGCCGAGGTGCTGGCGATTCTGCGGGCCCAGTATCGGCCCGGGCAGCCCCTCGCAGCGGCATTCGCTGGCGTGCTGGCGACGCTGTTTGCCAACGAAGGGCTGATCTTTCTCGATCCACGCGACCCGCGCGTGGCGGCGCTGGCGGCGCCGATTTACCGGACGTGCATCGATCAGTGTGGGGTGATCGCACAGCGCCTGCAAGACCGTCAGACGGCGCTTTTCACTGCGGGCTTTTCCGTGCAGGTTCCGATTCGGGCCAGCTGTCCGTTGGTGTTCTTCCACCAGGGCAGCGCTCATGGACCGCGCTTTCGTCTGCAGAAGATGCATGGTCCTGCACCCACACAGTGGGGATTGGCCGGCTCCACTCAGACCATTGGCCAGGCCGAATTGCTGGATCTGCTCACAAGTGATCCGCTGCGCTTTTCCACGTCGGCACTTTTGCGCCCCATCGTTCAAGACGCGCTACTACCCACAGTCGCCTATGTGGGCGGTCCAGGCGAAATCAACTACTTTGCCGAGTTGGGTCCGCTCTACCAGCATTTCGATGTCGCGCCTCCGCTGCTCGTCCCGCGCGCGCGCTTTCGTTGCCTGGACGCGCGCACGCGGCGCTGGTTGCAGCAGCTAGGGCTTGGCGCTTCCGATCTGTCGCGACCGGCGCACGAGATCGGCTCGCGCCTCGCGCGCCCTGCCGGCTTTCCCGATCCGCAAGAACTGCACGATCGCATCGCAGGGCAGATCTTGCCCGCGGTGGAGGCCATCGCCGCGGCCATTTCGGCCACGGACGAGCACCTGCAGCGACCGGCCCAGCGCACGCGTGAGAGTGTGGCCCATGCCCTGGAGTTGCTCATGCGGCGCTACACGCGCGGCCTGATTGAGCGCGATGAAGCCACCCGGCACAGGCTTGAGAAGCTGCAGAATGTGCTCAATCCCGGCGGGGTCGCGCAGGAACGTGTGTATGGTTGGCCCTGGCTGGCGGGCAAACTCGGTGTGGCGCAGCTCAAGGGTTTGGTCATGCAGCGATTGGAGCAGTCCGGACCCTTTGTCGCTGAGGTCCTGGAAATATTGCCATGAGCCCCTTGCGCATCGGCGTGGCTTGCTTTTCGACCTTCGGTGGCAGTGGCGTCGTTGCGTCCGAGATCGGAATGGCCATGGCGCGGAGGGGACACCAGATCGCATTTTTCAGTGACAAGCCTCCTGCGCGTCTCGACCTTTCCTGTCCCAACATCGCCTTTCACGCTGTGGCGGCGCTTGACTATCCCGTGCCGACACAAGGTTCGTATGCCCTGGCCCTGGCGGCCAAGATGGTCAGTGTGGCACAGAGCGAACGGCTGGACCTGCTGCACGTTCACTACGCCCTTCCGCATGCGCTTTCCGCGTATCTGGCTTGCCAGGTTCTGGGCGCCAGCGCGCCCAAGGTCCTGCTAACCTTGCACGGCACCGACGTCACTCGCCTGGGCGCGGATCCACAATTTTCGGCTCTCACACGCTTTGCCGTTGTGGCCGCTGATGGCATCACCGCACCCTCGCGCTGGCTGGCAGACGAAGCCTGCCGCCAGTTTGACCTGTCCCGCACGATCGAAGTGATTCCCAATTTTGTCGACGTCCAGCGCTTTCACTTGCCCGGCACTATCAAAGGCCCAATACGGGTGGTCACCCATATTTCGAATTTTCGTCCCCTCAAACGAATCGAGGACGTAGTCCGGATCTTTGCGCGCGTGCGCAGCGAAATTCCGGCGCAATTGCAGTTGGTTGGCGACGGCCCTGTGCGCGCGCCCGCCGAGGCCTTGGTCAATGCCCTTGGTCTGGCACGCGATGTCCGGTTTCTCGGCGAGCGCGTGGACGTGGCGCGGGTTCTGCAAGAGAGCGACGTATTTCTCTTACCCAGCGAGACCGAGAGTTTCGGCCTGGGCGCGCTGGAGGCGATGGCCTGTGGCGTTCCTGTGGTGGCCTCAAATGTCGGCGGTCTGCCTGATGTTGTGCAAGACGGTGAGACCGGTTTTTTGGCTCCCGTGGGGAATGTGGAGGAGATGGCGAAGCACCTGCGCCGCTTGCTCACCGACCCGAACCTTCATGCGCGCATGTCCCGCGCCGCGCGCGCCCGGGCCGAGACACACTTCCAGCTTGAGCCGGCCGTGGATCGCTACGAGGCGGCGTATCGCAGGGTTGTCGGGGGCTAGAGTTTCTTCTTCCAGTCGCCCAGCGCCTTCTTAACGTCGGCCTCGAAAAAGAAGAACTCCGCCTTCTGGCCAAGCTGGTTGGCCTTTTCGGCCAGGGCGTAGGCGTCCTTGTAGTTGCCCTTGGCCGCCAGCAGGGACGCTTTGATCCACAGATTGAGCCAATCCTCTTTGAGCGCCAGTGACTGGTCGATGTATTTGAGACCCGTATTGTAGTCCTTCTTGGTATCCAGCATGTAGCGCGCGGCAGAGGCGTAAGTTCGCCATGTGCCGTCGATGCTGGCGGCAATGTTGGCCAGGGCCTGCTCAGCCGTATGCACCTTGATGGGAATCGACAGACGTAGGCGTTCCCATTCCAGATTGAGCGCGACCTCGTCGTCGGTAAAATCCGCAAAAACAAAGGTCATCCGCTCACGGAAGGGCGCAGCCTTGGTCGGCAATTGCACGCGCAAGAGGTCCGAATCGGCCTTGTAGTCGCGCCCCGTGCCGGTTTGATCGGCCTTCTTGTTGAGTATGACGGTCCACTCGCCCTTGGTCGGGATCGTGAATAGGGCGTAGCTCCCGGCGGGCACCGGCTTGCCGGCAAAGACCACGTCCTTGCTGAAGCTGATCTTGGTCGCCTGGTTGGCCCCAGTCCGCCACATTTTGTCATACGGCACGAGATCACCCCAGATCTTGCGGCCCTTGACCGCCGGGCTGCTGTACTCGACCGCCACCTCTGTCAACCCAACAACCTGCGACACCTTGGCCGATGGACTGGGCCGCGGCAGGTCAAGATCGGCGATTGCCGGAAGAGATAGCAACAAAGCAGTCCCGCAAACTGCAGCAGTGAAAGCAACACCAACAATCCTGGACATTTGAACACGCTCCCTTCACGTTGTCGCCAAATTGAGCGGCAACCGTTTGGGATCTAGCACAGCGCAAGGCAAATGCGTCGTTTCAGTGCTCTTCAAGCCGTTTCACGCCGTTTGCGTACTGTCCAAGTCCGCTAACTCATTGAAATCACTTGGGTGATGTCAGCCTTTCGCTCAGGCCCAGACCTTCGCGCACCTCAAGGCCACGCTCCCTTTTCCGGTTGCTCAGAGCGTTTGAACGATGACCGGCAAAACCGATGAGAGCCGGTAGTCCCCTATCCGCCCACCCGACGTTGGCTTTGGCGCGCAGTGGGCGAAATGGCCCGATCAGGCGTTTCCGACTGTCAGCCGACGCCAGGAAAGCGCAGCAATCGGCGAATTCATGGCCAGGCTGGCAACGATAGGATCGGGACGTCCGCAGCCTGCGGCGCTCCCTTCAACCGGCAGCAACGCGAGTTGCGTGCCGTCGGATCCCTCGGGGAAACCGTCTCCCACCATCCAGTCGCTGCTTCGCCGTTCCGTCTGCCACGGATCGTCGGCGTCGGCAGAATTCGTCATCCAGGTTTGCTTTCTCATGCCCTATCCATACTCCGCCCGGAAAACATCGTCGGCGCCATGTCGGCAACATCTGTGTGTCGCGGCTGTTACGGCGTCACCATAAGCTGGTAGCTGGCAAAATCCACGCCACCCCGCGAATCGCGTAGCACGAGCCACAAGTAGACCGGCGTGGGCTCGCCGACCGAGGGCGCTGTCCAGGTGTTGTCGGAGGTCGTCTCCAGATCGGTCTCGGCCCTGCCCGTGCGATCGTGATCAAATTCCCCGGCCGAGGCGAACCAGCCCAGGCTGAGGCTCTCGCGGCGATATGCCAACGCCTGCGTGTCTGCATCGAAAACCGGATAGCTTTCAGCGGAGTCGGGCGTGAAAACAGCCAGCAGGCTGATACGGCTTGCAGAGGCAACTGGAAGCGGCTGCCCTGTGGGCACTGTCGATGTCGATTCGGGACTGACGACATCCAGTCGGTCGATCGCTGGATTGGCGTTGGGTTTGTAGTTGGCGTTGTACTCCTGAATGACAAGCGGCGGGGCCTTTGGCAAGTTGCAGGCAATGCGTTCCAGGTCAAAGACCATGAGAGCGCGATTGCCCAGCCCAGACACCACGGCCCGCACAGGCAGGTAGTAGCCACCTGTGCTGTCGGGATCGGCCGGCCGCGAGGGCGGCTGGCCAGCCTGAGTATCCGGCGCAATCGGGCCAAACAATTTGCATGCGTTCGAGGGGACGGCAGCGGAATAGGTGGATCCCTGCGCATCCCCAGGCGCGGCCTGTACACAGGCTGCTGCAACTGAATTGCTCTCGGCCGGCGGCTTGGGTGTGGTGCACACGTCCCAGTTGGCCACGGGATCCGTCACTGTTCCGGCAGGCGACGCGACCAAAAGATCGTAAGTCACTGAATCGCCAGGCTTGGCCTCGGCCGGCACACCCCGCACGGCCAACACCTCAGGCCCCACGATGAGAGAAGGGGCGCGGCCCACATTGGGCTTGCACGCTGCCCCGGCGGCCAGCGCCGAAAGAAGGAGCATTTGCCACTGATTGCGCATCGTCGCCATGCCTCAGAAATCCAGACGCGCGCCCACAACCGCAAGTGTGGGCAGCCCAGAAATGGTGCTGCGTTGCTGATAGTCCTGACTGTAGATCAGTTCCTCTGGGTTCTTCCGATTGGTCACGTTCTGCACGTCGAGATACACACTCAGCTTCCTCCGATGCACCACAAAGCCCTTTTCCAAGCGTAGGTCGAATTGATAGAAGGACGGGATCCTGATGCTGTTCTGGGCGCCAAGAATGGGCTCGTAGAAAGGCCCGTTGCGGTAGCTGTCTACTACCGGCGTTCTTGGCATTCCTGTCGAGTAGCGGAATCGGCCACCCACCTCGAAACCTCGCCCCAAGTCGTAGCTGGCCAGAATGCCCAAGACATGTGTTTGATCGTAGTCGAGCAAGCGCCAGGCCCGGTCGGCGTGGTCGCGGCGTTCGCTTCGACTGAGGGTGTAGGTGATCCAGCCAAAGAAGCCGCGACTCAATTCCTGGCGCAGCAATGCCTGCACTCCGTAGCTGCGCCCGATTCCGTCTTGGGTCAGCGACTGGCCCACTGCAGGCGACTGCGACTCACTGCGCGCCACCAGGCCATATAACCTCTTGTAGAACCCAACAATTTCCAGACCAAGCGTGGAACGCAATTTGGCCGCAATGCCAGCGCTCGTGTGAATCGCGCGCGAGGAACTGATTCCCGGGTTGCCGAACACAGGCGACATATCTTCTGGACTGGGAGGCTGCCCGTAAACGCCGGCACCTGCCGTCACGGTGAACCGACGGCCGGCGCGACAGGCCATCTGCACGCGAGGATTGGGAAGGCTGCGCACGAACGCATTGCCCACCGGGTTGGCCGGGACTTCCAGGCGCGAATACCCAAGCGGAGGCGTAGTCGCGCTCCGCGGATACAGGCGATCTCCCTCGACCAAGGTCGGCTCGAAACGTAGGCCGGGGGTCACGGTCAGGTCGCCGAGTTTGAGGTCAAACAGCAGATAGGGCGCCAGGTTGAGAATGTGCACGCGCCACGTGTCCGCCGCGATCTGGGACGACGGACGCTGTCCGAACACCACGAGATCGCCTTCGCGCGGTGGCTGGTTGATCGAGCCGCGCCGAACCGCCGCGGTCTCATGCCCCTGCAAGTCGACTCCGACCAGCAATGTGGCGAAGGACGCTACCCGCCGCCGGTGGCTGGCGCGCAGGCCATAGTGCCAGGTGTGGAGCCTCAGTTCCGCGCTGTCGCTGCCAAAGCTCTCATTCAATGTGCTTTCGTCCAGGCCAAACGATGGTGTGATGCGCACGCTTGACCCGTCAGGGCTGAGGCGACTGTAGGTCAGAAACGCCCGCTTGCTCGAAAGATCATTGCTTTGCGCCCGCGTTTCCGCCGGATCACTGGCCGGGATCGTCCGCCGCAGGTGATCGTCCGATGCCAGAAAAGTCGCGGTAATGTCCTCGTCGCGATCGAGCGACAGACTGGCCCGCGCCTGATAGTCGTCGTAGCGCGGAATGGGGAATGAATCGCCGATGTCTGCGGAAGTGACGAGGGGCAGGAGTCGGTCGAGGTAGCTCACGCGTCCGGCCGCGGCCACGCGCAGGCGCGGGGTCAGGGTCGCGGTCACCGTGGCGGCTGTGTCGAGGACGTCAGCCGCCACGCTGCCATGAACGCCCTCGCCGGTAAGAGGACGCAGTTCGATGCGTACCAGCCCGCCCAGGCCACGGCCGTATTCGGCGCCGAACGCCCCCGGCGCCAAATCGATCGAGCGGACAAAATCAGAATTGATAGTCGAGCGCAGACCGCCCACGTGATAGAGGGCGGGAATTTCCACGCCGTCCACGTTGACCCTGGTTTCGTTGGGCGCGGATCCCCAGACCACAAGCTGCCCCGAACCGAAACTGGATCGGCCCACGCCCGGCAGATTCTGTACCACTTTGAGCGTATCGCCTTGGGTTCCCGGGACCCGGCGCGCTTCCTCGGTGCGAATGCGGGTTTCCACCGCTTCCTTCTTGATGCGAGCGGCGCGAACCACGACCTCTTCGTCGACGTCCTCGCCTTTTTCCTCGACGAAGTACTTGACGGTCCGCTTTTGCTCCGGCCGTAGCGTCTCGTCGGTCAGTACCGCGACGAGTTTGGGATGCGCGATCGCGATCTTGTGCAAACCCGGCGGTACGTCGAGAAAGGCAAAGGTGCCGTCCTCGTCGGTGGTTGTGCCGATCTCGAGATCTTTGATCGTCACCCGCACACCCGCCAAGGGACGTTTCTTGAATCTTTCCAGTACGACGCCTTCAAAGTTCACCTGGGGACCAAGCGCCACGGTTTTGGTCACAATGGTGAAATCATAGCGATAGGTGATCTTCACTGGAATCGGCCGTCCTTCGGTTTCGGCAGGTTCAAACACGAACTGGCGAGCTGCCGCCACTGCCGCCGCGTCAAAATCGGCTGCTGCGCCTTCCACCACTTCCACGTCGCCAACCTTGCCATCATCACCGATCTCGATGGACAGCAAGACCCGCGCCGTGATTCCCGCATCGTGTTTCGCTGGGGGATACGCCGCTGGCACGAAACGCACCAGCTTGGGTGGCTTGCTGATGGTGCCCTGGGCCTGGGCGTGAATACCCGCCGGCCAGACGAAGGCCAGCGTCGCCAGAAATCCCAGCGGAAGGAAGCGGAGAACTGACAACTAGTCCCCCAATTCGAAACGGCGAGCGATGATATAGGTACCACCCGCTATGGCCTTGCCACAGGCCATGGCTGGCTTGAAACGCCACTGGCGCACAGCCGCGACCGCAGCAGCGTCCAATTCGGGCGACACGCTCGACAATACCTCGACGGCAACCACCGAGCCGTCAGCGCCTACAATCAGCTTCAGTTTCAGTTTTCCCTCAATTCCCTCGGCGCGGGCAGCGTGGGTATACTCGATCTCGGTCTTGAAGACGGGCTCAGGCTTGCTGGGTTCGTCGTGGCAGCCCTGGTCAAGTTGTGGACCGGGGCCCAAATCGTGACTACGGTGCCGCCGCGCCTCGGGCTCAAACGAGGCCACCTTGGTGGCGACCGGAGCCGCGGCCGCTGGCGCCCGAACCGGAATCACGACCCCGCCAACAGAGTCATCGTTGGTCATCTCGATGCCGGTCAGCACCGGTTCAAACGTCTGCTTGGGGGCGGCGACTTCGGCTGCCTTGGGCGCAGCCGCCGCTTTTGGCGCCTCAGTTGGCGCAGCCGGTTTGGGCTTGGGCGGCTGTGCCTTGGCGACCTGGGGCTTTGGCGGCGCCACCTTCTTCTTCGCCGTCTCGGTCATCTGCACCGAGAAGGTCTTGCGCAAGGGTCCCCGTTTTGCCGCTCCGATGACAGCGACGGCGATGCCCGCGTGGAGCAACACGGACAGCACTACTGTGGTCTTGTTCACGGTGATACCTCAGAAACCGCAGACACAGTGTTTGTGCTGGGTCACTCGCTTCCGACCTGCATGACGTTGATGGCGAACTTGGTGATGCCGGCGACCTTGGCAATGTCCATGACGTGGACAACCATGCCGTGTTGCGCTTCCTTGTCTGCACTCACCACCAGGCTCATGTCAGCGTCGGCCACTGCCGCCGCCTTGAGCTTTTCGTCCAAACCCTTCTCGTCGATGGGCTGTTCATTGAGGCGAAATTCGCCGGTCTTGAGGATTTGCACAGTGGTGGGCTTTTCAGCCGTGCCATCTGAAATACGCGCCTTGGGCAATTGCACCTTCAGCGTCTGGGCCACGATGTAGGTCGAGGCGACCATCAGCACCACCAGCAGCACCAGCACCACGTCGACCAGCGGCGTGATGTTGATCGCACTGATGGTCTTTACCCGGCCGCCAGCGGACATTGTGCCGGCCATCTATGCCTCCACTCCAGCCGTGCGACGGCCACCCTTCACCTCTTCCACCGGGGCCTCGATCGACAGCTTGCCCTTCTTGCCGCTCTCCGAATTGCCACGTGGATGCGCCTCCATCGCGGCGATCATCAGGTTTCCAAGCGCCCCCGTGTTCTCCTCGATATCAGCACCCTTCTTCTGATAGATGTTGTAAGCGACGACGGCGGGCAAGGCCACCAGGATGCCGATGGCTGTCGCCACCAGGGCCTCGGCGATGGCGCTCATGACGTTGCCCATGCCGCCCCCACCGCTCGCCATAGCCGTCTGGCTCGTCCCTAACTCGCGAAAGGCCGCTACGACGCCCAAAACGGTGCCAAACAGTCCAACGAAGGGCGAGTTGTTGCCCAAAGTAGCCAGAAAGACCAGTCCCGACTCGTAGCTCTTGCGCCGCTCACGCACACCCTTTTGCAGGATCTCGCGCACCGAATCCGCTCCCGAGTCGAACCATTCCAGAGCATCCCGCATGATCTCGGCCTCGATGGCGCGGCTATTGCCCAGGGCCTTCTTCGCCCCTGCCACATCACGATTCCGCAACGGCGCCTGGAGGGCCGCTGAGGTCGCGTTGAGGTTGAATCGGCGTCGGCGGAAGTACCACCAACGCTCAATGATAATGCCGACCGACACTACCGACAGCGCGATGAGGACGTACATCACGACGGAAGCGCCTGACTGGGCTGCGAGTAACAGTTTTTGAACCAACATGATTGCCTTTCTCCCTTTTCAATTGCCTGCGGAACTAGTACCTGAACTCCAATGCACGCAGACCGGCTCCCGGCCCGTGATCAAAACGCGTGTCAGCATCGCCGACCTGCCCGGCGGCCTCCTCTTGCAACTGGCCATCCAACAGCACTTGGACGCGCCAGTGGGCCAGCACCTCGCCGCACATCGAAAACGCGTCCACGCGGACCGTATACAACGCGAGCGTCGCCAGGGGCTTTGTCACCCAGTAGACGTTCTCTTGACGGCGACCGTCGATCACACACTGGCTGTTCGAGTCGAAGTCCAGCACGCCAGCGGCTGCCAGGTCCGCCTCACTCGGCGGCGGCGCGCCAGGTGCAGGCTGGACCAACGACGACTTGTTGCGCGACCAAATCTCGACTTCTTCACCTTGGGCGTTGGGTGCCGTCACGCGCAGGTCGAGATCGGCTTCGCTGTCCCAATCCAAGCTGATGACCAGCCCGCCCTGCACCGCGGGAGCCGCGATTTCCAGCGGCTGCGGGCTCACTGGTCCCACCTCTCCCGAACTACTCACCGCTCGATAGACCAGGGTGGCCGGCCCGGTCGGGACGGTTGGAGACAGCGATGCCTTGGCAGAGAAGACGAAGTCTCCTGGGCTGGTTTGATCCTGTGAACGTACCGGAACAATCCAGTGGCCGCTGTCGCCCTTCATTCCAATCAGAACCGCGGTCGAGCCTGGCCCGACAACCCCGCCAATGCTCTTGCCGGTGATGCCCGGGTACACCGTGTTGTTCTGACTGTCGATCCGCTTCACTTCCGGCACCGCGCTTTGCGGGCTTCCATCTATCTCTCCCGGCACATACTGGCCACCCTGTAGGCGAAAGAGCGATGTGACGCCTGATTGCGCACTGGCCCCCTCACAGCCACACAGGAGTAGCGCAAATAGAACTAGACGAGAGAGTGGGAAGCCAGTGCGCATCAGAACTTGACCTCGGAGCGGAGGGTGACCACGTTGTCCGCGAGGTTGGTGGGCATGCCGTTGCTGGTGCGGCCAAGGTGGTTGCGATTGATGTCGTACTCGACCACCAGGCGACCCGGACCCGAGCGCAATGCCAAAGCCAAAGCCACTGATTGATAGGATTGACTTGAAGGAACCAGGATTGCCCCTTGAGAGTCGGTGGCATCCCGATCCGGGTCGTAGGTGTCATAGCGCACGCCCAATTGGACGTGGGTGCCAAGATCCTGCACAACTGCCAAATAGAAGCCCAGCTCGCGCACGTCGCGCCCGAGCGGCCCCAGGGGATCTGCCACCACTATGGCGCGGTCGAGGTTCTTGCCGAAGATCACCTCGCCATAGACCAGAGTTTCCCCGAGTCGCGCGGTCCGCAACGTCAATCGTGCGTCCGCACCCAGGGCGAAACGCGAAAAGTTGGCCGAGGGCGTGGCTGACATGCCTGGCGCCACCTGCAATTCACCCAGGTCGAAGGTTCCATTCTCGTTGCGGTCCTGCCAGCTCAAGACCGGCTTGGTCGGTGGCGTGCCCTTGTGAAAGCCGCGACCGTAGAGCGCAGAGAATCCTCCCGCACAGTGAAACGAGGCATTCACGGCACTGTCGATGCCGACCCGGCCTGTGACATCCTTGGCGCGATTCGGGTCGCGCAGGGGGAACGTCTTCTCGCCGATGGGCTCACCATTTTGCACCGCGATCGCGTAGCGCAGGAATCGCCAGCCGCCTTGCAGCCGACCACCCAAATCGTATTCCCCGGGAAAGAGAGCGCGCACAATTGCGCTGCGTTCGAGAAACAACCGATCCTTGTCACTCTGAACGACCTCCCAGCCAAACGGGATCTTGAACAAACCCAACGTCAGCATGGCGAGCGGAACGCCGGTCGCATCACCTGGCCAGCGCCCCGATACCTCCGCTCCAAGCACACGCACCTGACCGCCACTGACTGTGTTCGCGTCCAGCTCCAATGCGCTCGACCAAAAGGGCGCCTCGTAGGCCGCCCGCAATCGAGCCCGTCGCAGAACAAACCGATCTTCGTTCAGGGGTGCTCCGGTCGAAGTGTTGAGCTGATCCTCCGACGACTGCCGAAACGCCAGATCGGCCTGCACAAATCCGCTCAGCGACAATCCCTTGCTGCCCGCGACCGCGGGATTGCTGGCCGCGGTCTCCTCAATTCGCTTCTCAATCTGTGCCGCCGCTTTCCGCTCGCTGGTTTCTCGGGCAGCCCGCTCAGCCGCCAACCGTTGCGCAAACTCGGCCCGAAGCGCTGACCGCTCTGCCTCTTCCCGCTGTCGCATTTCCGCCAGAGCGGCCGCGACGACTTGCGCCGGGTCAGGCGTGGCAACCGTTTCTGAGCTGGCTTCCACGGACTGTGCTTGCGTCGCACGAGCCGGTAGAAGACACGCGAGCCCCAAGGCCCAGTACATCTGGCGCGTCCTGCCGGTGAACCAAGTCCACCGCCTCCGCTCCATGGCCCGCGTGTCGTTCATACCTCGTTCGACTCCTGTTGATGATGCCGGGTTCTGCGAACTACTTGCAGGTCATCGTGCTGCGGTCGTAGACGGGTGGCTTCGCACCAGCAATGTCCACGGCGACCGCGCCTGGGCCAGGCGCGGCGTTGATGATGGCCAGATGCTCTGCCTGGGTGGGGACAGCGGTGTCAGGCGCAAGCGTCGGGCCGTCGGGGAGCGGGGCATCTACGACGCCGGTATCACCGGCATCAGAAGTCATGGGGCCGCCGCTGTCGGCTGTTGGACCGGCATCAACGGCCACGACTCCACCAGTGCTAGGCACCGTGTCGGCGTCCACCGCCACAACTCCCCCGGTGCCGACGACACCACCGGTGCCGGTGTTGCCGCCGATGGCGCCGCCCCCTGAGCCACCCTGACCAATGACAGGGGCGTCGACGTTGTTGGTGCTGCTGCTGCAGGCGGCGAATCCGCCGACAAGGAGTGTAAGAACCAGAATTGATTGCTTGATCGTAGTCATTGTCATTCTCCTTAGCTCGACTACTCGCAGTAGCCCGTCTGGCAAGTGGTTCCGCCAGCACAATCACTGGTGCTTGCGCAGGGCTTACAGGTGGCGGGTGTCGTCTTGGTTGCCACTGACTCGAAGTAGCAGCCGCAGGAGACCGCTGGTTTGTAGTGCGTCAGGTACCCGCCGTCCACATCACGCCTGACCTTCATCGCGCAATCGGGAACAGCACCTGCGGCGCTGACGAGGTCAATGTAGGCATTAGGGTTGGCGGGGTCGAGGACTGCGTTGCCCTGTAGATAGTCAATCATCTTCTTGGCCTGCACAGCGGGCTGACCCGCGGTCAGTGCAGTGAAGAAGCGGAGCGGCCCCTGAATCATGTAGTGACCGTCGCGCACGTTCCTCTTGTCGAAAGCGCCCGGAGCCGAGTCGGCGTAGTAGGCCTTGTCCTGGAGAAAACCACGGAAGGCCAGCGCGTTCATGTTGGTCGGATTGGGCGGTGAAGCGTAGACGTCAGCAGCCAGGATTCCAATGGCCTTGCTCGAATCACTCACAGCGAGCAGTGCTGTGACAAGATCGCCACTCTTTCCGTTCTGGACGCCTTTCCAGGCGGTCGCGTCGACGCCGATGTACGCACCAATCATCCGCTGCGTCCCTGAGGTGGAGTTGCGCTGCATGATCGCTGACTCGTCCGTATAGGGGGGAACACCGCTGCTTTGGCCGCAGCCGTAGATGGCGGCGGCCTGCTCAGCGGAAATGGCCACTGTGGTCTTGTTCGCCGCCGGAACCACGAAGAGCATGGCCTGGATTGGCCCCGGGAACTCCCCGATGGTGGCGGGCGGCGGGGTGCCAATGCAATTCTGGAACGAGACATCGGCCACCCCGACTAGAGCCGTGGGATGGTCGGGGTCGAGGTTGCAGTTCTTGATGACGTACGGCAGAGGACTGGTGGCGGAGATTGCCGTATTTGGGACGAAGTAGTCGGCGTTGCCCATCAAGGGCCCCTTGGTCACAATGACGTTGGCGCCGTCGCAAGAGGCCGATGTCTTGTAGATGACGTTTACTGGCGGCGTTTGCGCGGCCAGCTTCAGGGCCAGGCGTGCCAGCGTTGGTTCAAAGGCGCTGGATCCGGCCATGTAGACCGGGTTTGGGAAGAAGGTCACATCGCTACAGGCCGGGATCGGCTGCGCCACGGCTTGGGCGGCACTGCCCATCACGGCCACCGCGCCTGCCAGCGCGCATACAATTTTCGTCGCTTTCATTCTATTCCTCCTGGACCGGGCAAAGCGCCCGGCGCAGGCGGACCATAGCGGCTTGACCCCCGCGGCGTAGTGAGGACTTCGCAACGGCTATGTGACGAAAGCGCAAACAGTCCGCGCCGCTGTGCAAACACCTGCCAATCCGCGGGTTTGCCTGGCCACGCGCCCTTTCGGGCAGAGTCTTTGTCAGTTCGAGAGGCGCAGGTTGACCGACGCATTTCGGACCGGCATGTCCGTCGGCCGACCGACGGCTGTCACATTCGCGCGGGTCTTTTCGCATCCTTACAAGTGGTCCTTGCGTTGCAATAGGCAACGACGAACCCGCGGTCTTCTGCACCGCCTCACCTGACCCGCGAAGCCCTCACCTTCTCGCAACAACCGGGGCTTCGCAGCGCTGGAGGTCTGCCATGCCCCTGTCCGCGTCAGCCACCAACCGTTGTTTCGCGTCGGCCAGAATGCTCCCAATCCTCGCGATTCCGCTGGCTTTCCATCTTCTTGGCTGCGATGGCCAGTCGTCCTCAGCCGATCCGTCCGGCAGCGAATCGCGCGCTGCTGAACAGATAGCGGCTGGCCCCTCAGCTGACCAGAACCCAATCAAGGTGGAAGTGCACCTCAATCGGGCGCCCGTGGTCCAGAACATGACGGCTTCCCGGTCTCCGCTCGAAGTCAACGTCGAGGTCAGTCTTCATGCCGTCGCCAGCGACGCTGACGGCGATGCTCTCACCGACGAATGGTCGACGGCCTGCAACGGCAGTTTCACGGGTGACGGCCTTAGCCCTCGATTCATCCTCCAGCGGCAGCCGAGTTCCGGGTCGTGCACCTTCCATGTGACTGTGCGAGACGGAACAGGTGGGGATGGGGAAGGTGACTTGACCCTCCCGGTGGGCTCGATCGTCGCGACCACAGCAGGAAACCCATCAATCGGTATCGTCTTTCAGAGTGATGATTCCATCGAGCCGGGGCAAATGATGACCCTGGGCATCGAAGCCATCGGTGGAGGTGGTGGGTTGACCTACGATTGGAGCGCAACAGATGGGACCTTCGCGGGTCAGCAGGATAGTCAGCCCCAAGGCACGATTCCGGGGAGAAGCACGATCAATTGGACTGCGCCCGCACATGTCGACCGCGTCTGGGACGTCACCGTGGTTGTGCGCGATGGCACCGGAGCAGAGGCGTCGTATGTATTTGCTGGTCTGCAACCAACGCCCTGAAAAGGACCTCGCTCCAGCAGGCATGCGCAAGAGTTTGCCGTTACGTCACCTGGTTGTAACCGAGACTGGTCAGACTGCAGCTAGGAGATTCTATGCGTGCTGTCCCAGCCCAACACTGACCGTCCTTCAAATCTAGCCATTCCGCCCCCGGCTGCCCGAGGCGCGCCCACAAATCCTTCAGGCGTTTCACGCGCCCCGGATGCGGAAACCACCCGCCGACGCAAGAGCCGGGTTCTGCTCGTGGAAGACGAGGTTGATCTTGCCAGCAGCCTTTCCTACAGCTTGGAGGCAGCCGGCTACCAGGTGCAAAGTGCGCTTGACGGGACCACAGCGCTTCGCCTGGCGGCGTCCGATCCGCCCGACATCATTCTTCTGGATCTTATGCTGCCCGACATCTCGGGCTTGGAAGTATGCCGGCGAATCCGTGCCGGTGGGCAGACTCCTCAGCCCATTGTCATAATGGTGACCGCACGAGGTGAGGAAGTGGACCGGGTGGTTGGATTTGAAGTCGGCGCAGACGACTACTTGGTCAAGCCGTTCAGCGTTCGAGAGTTACTGCTGCGGATGGAGGCGCGGCGCCGAGCCCAGAGTGCGCCGAACGAGCCGGCGCCTGCTGTCGAGCCACCTTCACCGCTCACCGCAGACCCGGCGTCAGGCAAGGCCCGCGTTGTGCTCGGCGATCTCATGGTTGACCCTGACTCGCATCAGGTCTTTGTCAGTGGCAGCGAAGTTCACGTGAGCGCACTCGAAATGCGGCTCCTCTTGCACCTGCTCACTGTGCCGGGAAAGGTTCGCTACCGCCGCGAATTGCTCACCGACGTGTGGGGCTATCACCCAGAGGTATCGAGTCGGACCCTTGACACCCACGTGAAGCGACTCCGCCAAAAACTGGCCGACGCCGGCGCCTACATCCACACCGTACGCGGCGTGGGCTATCGCATCGTCGCGCAACCTGCCCCGCCAGAGCCGCCACCCAAACGGAGCCCCGCGCGCGGCAAGAGCTAGAGGCGGCTCTGTGAAAGACAAGAAGCCGACCGCGGCGACTCCCACTATGCCTGTGGCAGGTGGCCTGGCGCGGCTGCCGGATGCCGCGGGGCCGGCAACCTTCTGAGCGGCTGTGGTGCCACGGGGGGCGTGTCCCTGATCAGTCGGGTGCCGGCGCGACGGAAAGCCCATGCCGGAGGCTCGGTTCCGTCGGCCGCGAAGGGAACGAATCCGCCGCGACCAAGCAGCAGGAAGAAGCGCGCTTGACTGGCGCGCGGCCCGTTCCCTTTGCCATCGCTGCGAAACCCGCCGCAGATAACGAAGTCAAAACCGGCCAAACAAGGTGACGCGTAGTCGGCGACCATGCTCCACACTGCGACCGGCTCATCAAGCGCGATCACGCGGAACGCCTTGGCGCGAAGCACGCGGCTCATTTGACGTCGGGCCTCCGGATCTTGGAGCGCGACCAGGATGCGGGTGCGCGCCTGGAACGCAACTATCCCGCTGCCATCGTCGTTGAATGCACGGGTGTTAGAATTTGCGTCCTCGACGGAGGTGGGTGGGGAGTTCGACAGCGCCATGGAATTCGTCCTTTCGTGGACAAACTATGCGCTGTTTCGGCGCGCACCGCGGTGGCACCTGGGTGACAAGTCAGAGAAGAGACCGCCAGCCCGACTACCGATTGTGCAACAGGAACAGCGGAACCGGCTCCGGGTCTCGCAAATGTCGCATAACAGTGACTTTGTGTTCACTGAGATCCCGCTAGGCTGTGCCTGAACCACAATCAGGCAAGCAACCATTCTTGGAGAAAGAGATGACCAACGAGAATCGCTATTCCGTGCCAAGGTATTTCATTCCCGCCGCCGGAAGAAACCCTGTGACCACCCTGGCGGACAAAGACCCGCGGGAGGACGAGCCCGTCTATCCACGCGAGGAACACGATGACGATGAGGGGGTAGCCGACGGCATGTGCGATGACGACGCCGACGACGATCGAGCACCCGCCGCGTTCCTGCCTTGGGCTCTCGGGATTGAGCAGCCCTCGCCATGGGACGAGGCTATCGCTAGGCTCTCTGTATCGAGGTTCCGCGGCGACTCGCCCTAGCACACCTGTTTGAAATTCTCCCGTCGCCGTCGCTGCTGCGGACCCCGCCCGCCGCCTCACTCCTCGGTCAAATACGTCGAGTATTCTCCCTCGTCGTTCGTTGCGGTCGGGGCCCTCGCCACGCGACGGCTCGGTCCGAATTCCAAACAGGTGTGCTGAAAAGAAAGTGGGCCACCCAGTACCAGGAGATTGGTGCGAACCCAGGTGACCCACAAAGACGAAAGAAGTGGCGTTCCCGCCGCTGGAGGGAGTCATCCCGGTAAGCGCCAACCCCGAACGCCGACAAGCAGACTAGCCCACAATTTTCCGCCCCATCGGCACGGTTGCGTGTCAGATGCGAGAACGCCAGGTGACGGGGTCGAACTTCGACGGCAGCGATTCCGCACGCGCAACAATCGCGCGCCCTGCTTCTCCCGCGTGGCGCCTACTTGCCGATGCGCGGGCCGGACGCCTTGCCAACCTCAGCCCGTTCGGTCCTGCCCTGCACCTTGCGCCTTCGTGCCTCCCCCAGGCGATAGCCCACGCCACGCACGGTCTGGATGACATTGCCCGCGCTGCCCAGCTTGTCGCGGATCCGCTTGATGTGTGTGTCGAGAGTGCGACTGGAAACCTCTGGGTGGTAGCCCCACACCTCGGTCAATAGTTCCCTCCGCGTTCGCATCCGTTCCGGCGGATCAGCCAGATAGAGAAGCAGGCGCATTTCCTGCGGGCTCATCTTGATTTCCTGCCCGGACACCAGCAAGCGGTGACCGTCGCGATCGATCTCCACCGCCCCCACGACAATGTGTCGTTCCGTCTCAAACGGCGACGAGGCGGGTGTTGCCGGCGGGCTGCTTTCCGGACCCGCGTTTGCCCGTGCCTTGAGGCGAGCCTCGATCCGCAACGTCAGTTCCCGCACGCTGAAGGGCTTGACCACGTAGTCGTCGGCGCCCACCTCGAAACCCGCCACTCGGTCAGTCTCCTGGGTACGCGCGGTCAGGATGATCACGGCGGGTTGCTCGCCCCCGCGGCCGCGAATCTGTCGGCACACCTCAAAACCCGACACATCCGGCAGCATGATGTCGAGCAGAACCAAGTCAGGGCAGAAGTCGCCGACCAAGCGCAAGGCCTCGCGACCGCTCTCGGCGACGGCGATGGTGTAACCGTTTGCCTCCAGGCTGTAGGACAGCGACCGGCTCAGGTCTACCTCGTCCTCTACAACGAGAATCCGAGGCTTGGCGTGAGATACGACCGCAAACATTGGGGGCACGATAGGCGGAAGCGAGCAACCGCTTTGCGACAGCACTGCAACGGGATTGTGACGAACAGGCGACCAACTGAAAGATGCCTTCACGCGATCCTGCCGATCGTGCTGGAACTAGACGAGACAGCAGGGCGCCGATACTGGCGCCCTGCGTTTTGGCGCTCTTACGGGGCGAACTGGACCAGATATGAATACACAAGAATGGAGGAGGACGTTCCTGCCACCCCAGCGAGGAAGGGGTCGGAAGGCAGGCCGAAATCGATGCTCCCCTGGAAATGTCCAGCCAGGGTCACCACATCGGCCTGGGCGCCGCTCGTTGTCGGGCTGATCACCATCCGGTCCGTCTGTTGGGCGTTGTCATCACCGTACCGCGCGCCACACAGCGCTGTCCCCGAACTACCCTGCAGCTTCATCCAAAACGCGTCCGTCTGTGGCGTGTTGAGGAAGTTGACACCCGTGGCGGCTGTCAGAGTCCCGGCGCCGCCCAAGTCGATGGTACCAACCAGGGAACCAGCCACTATGAGGTCGCCCTTGGAGTCGAAAACCACCCGATTCGCGGCCTGGTTCGCCGTGTCGCCCCAATTGTGCGCCCAAAGCGGGTTCAGGCTGGTGTCCAGCTTGACCACGAAAGCATCCGTGTTCTTCGCGACCGCCGCGCCTGCGTCGCTTGCGCTGACTGCGGTCGTCAAGGTGAACGAGCCGAAGGGCACCGTGCCCGTCAAGGAGCCCGCGATCGCCAGGTTCCCGGCAGCGTCGAGAGCAATGGAACCCACGAGCTGCTTGCCAGCCTCGCCCCAGCTCTTGGCAAGAGTGGCAGATCCGTTGGCCGTATCCAGCTTGGCTGCCCAGATGGCCAGGGCCGTGGATGCCGGCGCTGGGCTGAACGCGCCCAGGCCAAGATCCAGGGTTCCATTGTACGTGCCGGCCGCAAACACGTTGCCCGAGGCGTCCATGGCCAGGGCGGTGCAGAACTGCCTTCCGGCGCCGCCAATCTGACGACTCCACAGGATGGCGCCCGTGGTGGCGTTGAATTTGGCCACCACGATGTCCTCCTGGCCGTCGCTGGACGCGGTCGCCGCCGGCACGAGGTCTGTGGCTGCCCCCATCGTGTAGCCGCAGACGGCAAAGGCATCCTGGGCCGGATTCGAGGCAATCGCATACAAGGCCCCGTTCGCGGTATTGATGCCCTTAGCCCACAGACCGGTGCCGCTGCCATCGACAGCCGCCACAAAGTCGATGGGATCCGCCCCGCTGTTGGTGATGTCATTGCCCACGGTCATCTTGCCAGTGAACGTTCCGATCACTCCGACCTGGCCAGACTTGGCCACGGCCAGCCCCGCCGGCGCCTGGTCCGAATCGTCGCCGAACGTCTTGGCCCATACGGCCAACCCCGTCGAGGGATTGATCCTGGCAACCGCGAGGTCGGCGCCGCCCGCGGAGGAAAGCGCGCCCGAGCCGAGGTCCAGCGTGTCCCCCGGACGAACAGTCAACGCAAGGAACAGATTGCCGTCTTTGTCGGCTCCCAGTCCCTGCAGCGTAGAGGTCTTGATCAACTGGTCCCACTTGGCCGCCAGACAGGCACCGCCCGAGCCGCCGTCAGTCTTGGCACCGTCGACTGGTGCGTCGCCCACCGATCCGTCTGCCGTCATCACAGGAACATCCGATCCAGCTTCCGGCCCAGCAACCGGGCCACCATCCGGAACCAAGCTGCCACCTGTGCCGCCCGTTCCGCCACCACCAGATCCACCCACAACAGGCGCGATATCGGCCGAACCGCTGTCCTTTGCGCCGCCGACAGCAGCCACGTCCGCAGCCGGCCCAGCGTCGATGCCGCCACTTACACCGCCCGTGGCAACCGTGCCGCCTGTTGCGCCGGCGTCCAGACCAACGGCACCCCCGAGCGCTACGCCCCCAGTTGCAACAACGCCGCCCGTACCCGCATCCATCTTGACGGCGCCACCACTCCCCGACTTGCCGGCGGTGCCTGCCGCGCCCCCCGTCGCCTCGGTGGTGCTACTTGACCCGCAGCCGGCCAAACCGATTGAAAACGCCACACTGGATAAAAACGATAGCCTAAGCGCCCTGTAAATGGTCGGTGTTGTCACTCTCATTGTTAACCTCTCAGATTAGTGCCCAAGGATGAGATGGAAGAACTGCTGGCCCCTTGTAGTCCGGTTCCGCACGATTGCAATGTGACGGTTCTGTGATGGATTCGCAAAGCCGCTACGCCCCAAGTCTGGTTGGCGTCACCTGCGACCCGGCCGAGCCGAGGCCAAGCTGGCCTTTCACGTTCAGCCCCCAGCACCACAGGGTTCCGTCGCCCGCGACCGCGCAGGTGTGCTCCCCACCCGCTGCCACCGCCACCCAAGTGGCGGGTAGGCCCGCGAGCGCCACGGGCGCCGCACTAGGAAGATTGGACCCGGTGCCCAACTGGCCGCTGGCATTTCCACCCCAACACCAGAGCGTTCCATCAGCCTGCAAAGCGCAGGTATGGGACTGACCGGCGCTGACTGTGGTCCACTTTGCCGCGCCCGCAATGACCTGAACCGGCGTGGTACTGGCGGCGTTCGTGCCGAGTCCCAACTGGCCCTCCGTGTTGTCGCCCCAACACCACAGGGTCCCATCGGTCTTCACTGCGCAAGTGTGGTAGAAGCCGGCGCTGACTGCGGCCCAGTCCGTCCCGGTCACCGGCGTGGGCGACGTCCGCATGCGGTTCGTGCCGTCACCAAGCTCGCCGCTGGTGTTGTTTCCCCAGCACCAGAGCGTATTGTCAGTCTGGGTAGCGCAGGTGTGCAGATTGGCCGCGCTTACAGTCGCCCACTGGGTGCCGTTGATCGAACCGGGCGTCGCCCTGCCGGTCGACGGCGCCGCCGGATCGCCGAGCTGGTCCGAGCTGTTGTCGCCCCAAGTCCACAAGCTGCCATCCTGCTGGACACCTGCGGCGTGGTAGTACGCCAGGGCGGCGCTGGCCCACCCCGTGGTGCCGATCTGCATGGGAATGCCAACCGACTTCGCTGCCTGGCCTGTGCCAAGCTGGCCGGACCCATTGTTGCCCCAGCACCACAGGGCGCCGCTTGATTGAACCGCGCATGTCGCCATGTATCCAGCCGTGACGGCGGTCCACGAGGTGCCAGGAGCTTGCAGGGGCAAAAGACCGTCGGTCGACTCGCCACTGCCAAGCTGTCCTAAGGCGTTGCTGCCCCAGCACCAGAGCGAAGTGTCCACGCCAATTGCACAGCTATGGTCGGTACCAGCCGATACCGTGCTGAAGAGCGAGCCACTGGGCAGCCCCCCCTTCAGGGGACCTCCGCCTCCGCCGCTGCCGCCACTGCCAGGAAGGCTTGAACTATCACCCGACGCCACGCCGGCGTCGCCGGAGCCCGTTGTACAAGTTGGATTTAAGCCGATGCACACATCGACCCGATCGCCGACCTTCAGTGTCACCTCGCCACTGCCACTGCCCACAGGGTGCATTTGCGAATTGAAGGCGTTGACCGTGAGAGTGAATGGGCCATTGCGACTGCGGGGCACATGAAAACCGAACGACGTAGGCAGGGTGATGGGCGTGGTGGCGTGGCCCGTGGGGAACTGGTGGGGTTCCTGCAATCCGTCGTTGCTGACCACAACGCTCAGGTAGTACACCGGCGAAACGCTGAGAGGCCCATCGACGCTGACCACAACCAAGGACTGGTCTTCTGGTGAGCAGGCACTTCCCAGCGCTGCAAAGGCACAAAACAAGACGGCTTTGTTGAGAGATTTCATGGATATGCCTGCTGGTAACCAAGCGTGGTCGTGGGCGCGCGGAGGCCTTGCCGCCCCTCGAAGTACCACAACAACACCGCACCTGCGGCCACGGCCACCACTGCGCCGCCAGCCAGAAGCCAAAACCCCGTGCGCCGGTAGTAGGGCGGCGGCGGGCCTGTGTCCTGGACCGGGATTGTCAAGTCCACTGTTGCGATTGCCTGCGGCCGTGGCGTCAAGTCCAGGGTCGGCGGTTTGGGAGTACTAGCCGCCGCAACAGGCGGTGGCTCAATCGGCGGCGGAACGATTGGCGCCGGAACAATCGACGGAGCCGGCGGTTGTCGAAAATCCCTTTGCGCGCGAATTTGGAAGATAATCATCTCCAGTTCGCTCATAAAGTGCTCGACCTGGCTTCGATCGGCGCCGGTCGGATTGGCCGAGCGCAGAAATGAACTGCAGGCGTCCAGGGCCTTGCCGGGCTGGCCTGCCAGACGATACGCCTGCGCCAGGTTGAAAAGCAGCGCGGGATCCTGGTTGAGTGCATAGGCTTCTTCAAAGGCCTTGACCGCCTCCTCATAGTGGCCCGTATTGACCGCAATGATTCCTCGCTTGCGCGCGTAGAAGGCGTCCGGGCTGTCGCCAGTGCCAATCGGTGACTTGTTCTGTGGCTGATCGGCAGGCGGGGGTTGAAGCTCGGTCGCAGCCGGCACTCGGCCCTTGCGCTTGCCCGCTTGCGCGCGGGCCGACCCAGCCGTCGCCGTTGCAGCGACCAGCACGGCAAGCAGGACCATACCAGTGGCGCGCTGGAATCGAGGCGAGGGGCGGCGGTCACAATCGCTCAAGTACACGATGCTCTCTCCTGTCATGGCGTAAGCTGCAGGACGAAGGCGTTCGGGACGCCTGCGATGGTGGTGAAGGGCATACCTGGGGCAAAGTCGAAGGTTCCCTGCCCTAAGCCGACGATGTTGACCATGTCCTTCTGTGCGCCGGTGGCCGCGCTGCTGATGGCCACCAAGGCAGCCGACTGGTTGTAGAGGCTTTCGCCATAGCGGCCGGCACACACGTTCGTGCCGTCGCCGTTGAACTTCACCCAGTACGCATCGGCCTGGCCTGCGGAGGTGAACGACCCGGTGCCCAACGTGGCAATGGTGCCGTTCATGGCGCCGACGATCACCACATCGCCCGCCGAATTGAAGGCCACGCTATCCGCCTCTTGGGTTGCGGAATCGCCCCAGCTCTTGGCCCAGAGCGGGGTCAGGTCGCTTTTCTTGAGCTTGGCCACGAAGCCGTCGGTGTTGGTGCCGACTACCGTGAGGGTGGTGCCCCCGAAGGCCACATGGTTCTTGAGGGCACCCGCAATGGCCACGTCGCCATTGCTGTCGATCGCCAGGCCTTTGATATCCTGCTTGCCGATGTTGTCGCTATAGCTCTTGATCACGCTGATAGCGCCCGTGCTGTCGAACTCGGCGACCCAGATGGCAAAGACTGCGGAGGTATAGGTGGTCGGCAGGCCGGTCTCTGTGGACGTTCCATTGAATTTGCCGGCTGCGTACACGAGGCCGCTTGCGTCCATGGCGACGGCGTTGCAGAACGCCGTGCCAACACCCGTGTACTGGTGAGCCCAGCGCTGGATGCCCGTGGTGCCATCGACCTTGGCGATGAAGATATCCGCGCCGGTGTCACCCGTGGCGTAGGTGGCGGTGATGCCGAGGGCCGTCATGCTGCCTAGCCCGGCGTAGCCGCACAGGACAAAGTCATCGGAGGCAGGATTGCCAGCGATGGTTTGGATCTGACCGTTCTTGGTGTCGATCGGGATAGCCCGCTGTCCGGCGCCGGAGAGATCCGTGATCAGGAGGAAGTCAATTGAGTCAGCGCCGCCCGGGATGTGAGTTGTGCCGTTGACCTGAAGGCCGCCACTGTAGGTACCGATCACGCCGATAAGGCTCTGGCCGATGGCCACGCCAGTCGCCGCCTGGTCCGCGGTGCCCGCCTCGTCCGAGGGGGAGCCACTGAACTGCTTGGTCCAGGCCACGGCGCCAGTCGCCGGGTCGAGTTTGGCCAGCACCATGTCAGAGCCACCGAGCGAGGTAAGGCTTGCCCCGTTGAAGTTGACCGTGTTGTAGATGGACGACACCACAAATTGGTTGCCAGCGGGATCGACGGCGAGGCCGGCGAGAGAAGAGACGCCAAACTGCTTGGCAAAGTTGGCGGCGGGGCAGGTTGCCACCCCCGCTTCAACCTGGCCACCTTCGGGCAGGCCCGCGGACGAATCAGCCTGATCGCTGGACCCATCCGGGAGAGCACCCGACTCGATTTCTGGCCCGGGCGCATCGTATGCATCAGCGCCCTGCGTGTTGGGCGGATCGATCGCAGCGTCTCGCGTATCAAACGCGGGCGGCGCCGTATCAGCAGGCACGTCCACCCCGCCACTGGCGTCCCGCGCGTCTGGCCCGCTGCTCGCAGCATCGGCCCCACCCACGCTCCCGGCGTCGACACCGGCGTCGCGGCCGCCGGTCCCCGATGATCCAGCCGTCCCTGACGATCCACCCGACCCCGAGCCACCTGAGCCTCCGTTTCCACCCAATCCCGATCCGCCGCTTCCTCCCGCCGCGAATCCGCCCGCCCCGGCTGCCCCGCCCGTTGCGCCCGCGCCTCCGCTTCCACCTGATCCGCCGCCGCCCAGACCGCCACCGTCTCCTGCTCCGTCCCCACTACCATTCCCACTTCCACCGTCTCCGTCGGCTCCTGCATCTAGCCGCGGCGGGTTGGTTCCATCAGGGCTCGGGCCGTCCTTGCCATCGACGCCATTGGCCCCACCGTCTGGGTAGGACGGCAGTCCGGTTCCATCAGTGGAAACATCTACGGCCAGCACACTTGACTGATCGTTAGTGGCTCGATCCGGCGCGATTCCCCCATCAAGATGCGTCCCGCCATCGGGCTGCGTGAACGTGCACACGGAGCCGTCCCGGCGGTAGCACGAAATGGGCGCCGCCGGTTCGCCTCTGTTGCAGGACGCGAGTTCCGCTGCGGAGAGCAGCAGAGCCGCCAGATATACCCATCGATGCATATGCGTCGTCATTGAGTCCGTCTCGGTTCGATTCGGCGCTCGACTAATAGCTCACGCCGCCGCTGGCCTATGTGACGTATTGGTTACCGTTCCGCGAACTCGCCCCAATCGACCGTCGCCGCTTCCATCTGGAACTGTCACCCACAATTCACCATGGCGTCCTGGAAATCCCGCAGAAGATCCCGCGACCAATCAGCGTCCTGATATGGGAACCCTGAAAGGGTTCCCACGCCCCACGATGGTGCGCCGCCGGCGACGACGGCGCGCGAAGCGCGGGGCGGGCGGGGTGGGCTGTCCGTCCCGAAGTCCCCGCAGGGGGAGCCGGCGGGCTCCGCACGCGACCATTCACCAACGAGCCAACCATGATTACAAAACGCTTTCCTCTGTCCCTGTCGCTTCTTGCACTGCTGGTCCCTGGCGTCCTCTATATAGGAGCGTGCAGCGACCCGAGTTCTTCAGGAAGCAATCGTCTGCCCTCCTTTCCATACCCGGACGGGGGACCAAGCGCCGTGGACGCCCCGTGGTTTCCCAGTCCAGACGGACCAGCGCCCGAAATCGCCGTGCGGGCTGACACAGCGACGCCCGACGTGCCGCTACTTTCTGACCGTCCCTCGCCGGACGTTCCAATCGCTGACGTTCAGTTCGCTCTCGATGGCAAGGCCTGTCCCGCCTCCTGCGACGACAACAATCCCTGCACGGTCGACTCGTGCGACACGACCGTCGGCGCCTGCGTGAACACACAGGCCGACGAGGGAAGCGCCTGCACATACGCCTGCCTGGCGGGAGGGCAAGGACTCTGCAAGTTTGGCGTCTGCACGGGAACGCCAGCCCCTGACGGCACCACCTGCAGTGACCAGAACCCGTGTACGGTGGGCGACAGTTGCAAGAATGGTCTTTGCTTTTCCGGCCCGCCCATGCCCTGCCCGGCCATCGACATCTGCCACGAAGCCGGACACTGTGAACCCGCTACCGGCGCCTGCAGCACCCCGAAGTCCACCGACGGCAAGACCTGCGACGACGGGCTGGCGTGTACCACTGGCGATCAGTGTGGCGACGGCAAATGCGCCGGAACTCCGCTGGCTTGTGCGACGTCTGCCTCGTGTGAGATTGCCACCGGCATCTGCAAGAGCCCCGGCGACCGCACCGCCTTCCCCAGCGCCACCCTGTCCGTGAGGTTGCCGAATGTGCTCCTCGACAGCACGGGCGGTCTCGCGCAGGACAAGGAGGGCAATCTCTACCTTGTGGGTTCGACCAGCGAGACGATCAATCTCGGTTCTGGACCGCAGACTCCCGCAGGCGTGCCGACCGACGCCGGTTCCAAGAAGACCAGCGACGTGTTCGTGGCTAAGATTGACCCCGCTACCGGCAAAGCGACGTGGACGTCGCTCTTCGGCGACCCCATGGATCAGTCTGGGTGGGCCATCGCGGTCAATCAGAAAGGCCAGGCCGTCGTCTCGGGCGGCTTCAAAGGATCTGTCACATTCGGCGGTACCACCATCACCAACCCGACGGCGGAAATTACCCGTCCCTTTGTCGGCGCGGTTGACACGGCTACCGGCGCAGGCCTGTGGGCTCTCTGGCCGCAGACAAAACCCGGCGCAAAAGGGGCGGTGGCCGCCGATCCAATGAGCTCCGACTTTGTTGTCTGCAGCGTGGCCAGCGAAACCGGGGCGATCGGGCTGGTGCCCTTGGCCGGCAGCCCTGACCAGGACGACATCGTGGTGGCGCGGCTCGACGCCCGCACCGGGATTCCTGTGTGGGGCCGACAGATCTCGGGTCCCGGGATCCAGACCTGCGACGGCGTGACCGTAGACTCGGCCGGGCATGTCTTCCTGGCCGGCACCATGACTTCGCTGCCATCGGGAGCAAACGACGACGCCGGCGTCCGTGAACTGGACCTCGGGTCCGGCCACCAGCTGGACGTGCCTGTACGCGCAGGTGGCGCGGCCAAGGTCATCTGGGTGGCGAAGCTGGACGTCGAGACAGGCAGCACCCTTGCCGCAACCCGCTTCGACGCGCAGAACGGCGGAGTGCAGACGGTGCAGCAGATCGCCTGCGATGCCGCGGGCAACCTGCTGCTCGCCGGCGGAATCAAGAACCCTGGCGTGGCGGGAACGCTCAAGCTAACCGCGGGTAGCGTGCGGAACGCGCTCCTCGTCAAATTGGATGCGCAGCTCGCTCCCCTGTGGGCTGATGCCTGGGGCGGCGCAAAAGACACACTGGCGACGTTGGTGGCCAGCGCGCCAGCCGGGGCCGTCGTGGTCGCAGGCACCTACACGGATGAGCTTGATCTGGACGGCATCGCTCTCGCGCGTGGGTCTGGCGCTTCCGCATTTGTCGCGAGCATCGACGGATCGAGCGGCACAGTTCTGGCGGCACGCGGGTACGGGGCATCAGCAGGCGAGCAGACCGGCGCACAAACAACTTGGGGCCTGCAGGTCATGACTTCGGGAGGCGACGTGGGGGGGATCTGGCTGGCGGGAATGTTCACCGGAATGTTGCAATTGGGCCCGCCCGCAGCCGATCTCACTGGCACCGTCGGTACAGTGGGCTTCCTCGGCCGAATTGCGCCCTAAATCCCGACCGCTGTTCTTCACCTTGCCTCCACAGACCGAGCAGTTCGTTTGCACAGAGTTCGCACTCTCTTCGCACTCGCGGCCTCAAGAAAGGCGTATCACGGTCACGAACTGAAATCAGGCCCCCGTGTTCGTGCGGGGGGACTTCCTGGGCGGTTCAAACTCAATCGACAGGATCTGGAGGCTCACAATGACTAAATGGTATCGAGACGCTCTTTCGAGGAGGACGATTCTTCCCACAAGCCTTGCCGTGGCCACCGTTGGCGTCGGCGTGGCGGTTTGGGCGGCCGGCCCGTTCCCCAACCAGGGATCGGACACACTGGGCGACGTGGCCCCTGACACCATCACCGCGTCGGGCGCCAGCCTGACGTACCAGGCCTTGGGGTCGGGCCAGGCTGAAACCGACATGCTCGCCGGCACCCAGACGCTCGGCTTCATGTCGCGCAATTTCAAGCAGACCATTCTCAACAACCACGGCACCTGGCAGCCCGACCCCACCAACGTGCTCGGACTGGATGCCGCCTCCATCGTCGCCCCGCCCCGGGGCACGCTGCTCAGAAACGTGGCCCTGCCGCAAAATCCCGCCAATCCCGGCCATGCCATGCCTGAGTCCATGCTCTCCCTCATTTTGTCGGGCTACCAGGCACAAGGCACTGCGGCCGCGTGCAGGCACCCGAATCGCCTGCAGGCCATCAGCGACTTCGAGAACCTGATTGGCGGGACAACCCTGACCAAGTTCTACCGCCGCAATGACGCCTCCGGAACCTCCGACACCATCCGTGAACGCGTGATGACCACGGCCACGGGAACCAGCGGCGGCCGCTTCTGCAACGGCCAGGCTCCTGGCGGCCAGAAGGCCGACCTGACCCTCTACACCAACATGGACGCCGAAGACATGGACCCGATCCGTGGCGAGTGTCCGGCTGCTGGGGCTCTCAACCCGACAAAGTGTATCTTCTGGCCCTACAACGTTACCTGCACCAACGGCCAAACCTCCGTGGGTGGCGAAGTGACTGGCATGCCTGCTGGCATTGCCTGCACCCAGGGGTTGGTCGTGGCTATCACTCAGGCCGATCCGGGACGGCCAGACGTCACGCTCAGCATCGCCTACCGCGTGAACGCGGACCCCTATAACGGGACGTTCGGATACGCCGGCCGCGAGGCCGTCAAGCAGGGCAACTTGACCTTCGGCCCCAAGATCAACGGCATCAGCAATGCAGACCTGAACGTACGCGCCAACGCATACCCGCTTTCGCGCCGACTGTTCCTCAACCACGGCGACAACCCGGCGGCCCATGTCACGGCCGCGCAGCAGGCAGAGGAAGACACCCTCTACAATTACGCCACAAGCGATCGCTGCAACATGCACGACATCATGAAGAAGTGGGGCTTCGTGACCTGCTACAAGAACTGCAATCTCAAGCCGACCGACTACAACCTCTGCGACGACTCCAATATTCCTGCGGCCGAGACCACAATGGGTTTGTGCGTTGCCGAGGGCAAGACCTGCGCTTCCGGGGCGCTCTGCTGCGGTGGCGCCACCTGTCCCACGGACACGCTCAAGTGCCCGGTGGTGACCCACTCTGCGGCGGCGGGCGAGTCCTGCTCCACTGATCTCGACTGCCAGACTGGTACCTGCCAGGATCTGGGTGGCGCGACCCCGGTTTGCGCTCCGTAGTCGTTCAGCCGCGCATGACGGGATATTCACGGTGAGGCCCCAAATGGCCAAACGATGGGCGGGCGTCGCGCTGGGTGTGGTGTTGGGGTTGGTGCTGGCGGCTGTGCTGGGGCCCCGGATCGCTCGCGGCGTGGGGGGCCACCGGGCTGAACGTGCCCCTTTCGTCATTGGCGGCGGTTTCTAATTGGGGAGGAGTGCGGGCGGACGCTGCGGCGAGAACCGCGTGCGGCGTGGATCGCAAGCCAGTAGTCACGAATTGCGGCGCCCAAAGTGGCGCACAGTCAGCAGTTAAACAGGAAAAACGGATCGAAAAGGAAAGAAAGAGGAGACGACCATGTTTAGACATTCGACGAAACTCATTCTCGCAGGCCTGACAACGGCCGCGGTCATGGCGACCGGCGGCTGTTCCAAGAAACCAGACAGCCAAGGCTCCGCCAGCGTCGGCGTGCAGGCCTTGAGCCTTGCCCAGGACGTGAAGTCCATGACCGTCGCCGTGTCGGGCGGTGGGATCCCGACCCCGATGACGATGCCCCTGTTCAAGCAGGCCGATGGCAACTGGAAGGCCCTGGTCAATCACATTCCGGCCGGGTCGAATCGTACCTTTGCCGCCAAGGCCTATGATGCTGCCAATCTCGAAATCTACAATGGCTCCGCCGGCAGCGTGACCATCAATAAGGACCAGATTGCCGACGTCATCATCGTGTTGCAAGAGAACGGTGCGGCCAAGGATTTCGCCAATCACGCCCCGGTGGTGGACAGCCTGACCGTGTCCTCGCAGAGCGTGGTCTACGGCGACAAGGTTGCCTACACCCTGACCGCGCATGACCCGGATGCGGCTGACGTGCTCACCCTGGCGTCCTTCGCGGCCAACCCGAGCTGCGGCACCTTCGGGACGCCGACGCTCACCACGGATGCCCAAGGGCACCTGGTGTGGGCCGCTCTGTGGACCGCGCCCGGCGCGCCGGCCACGAGCTGCCAGCTCAACATGACGATCACCGACCCGCATGGCGCGCAGGCCATGGCCGCGGTGACCATCTCGGTCAGCGCTGGTATCGACGTGGGCGGCGCTCGCGTGAGCACGCTGGTCGAGTCGTACCCGCTCATCACCAACGTCACGGCGAACCCCACGGTCATCGCGCCCGCTGGTACCACCACGCTGAACGTTGTGGCCACAGAGCCCGATGGCAAGGCCATGACTTTCTCGTGGCTCGCTACCGGCTGCACCGGGACCTTCGACGACAACACCAAGCAGTCGCCCGTGTTCACACTCACGCAGACCCCTGCCCCGGCAAGCTGCACCTTCGGCGTGACAGTCACCGGCCCGACCAACACCCCGACCAATGGCACGCCTCAGGCGCTCCACACCTCGGGCAGCCTGACCGTGAACGTGGGAACGACCCCGTCTGCGGCCCCGCTCGGCGGCGTGGTGATCGACCTGACCTCGCAGTCGCAGGAAACGGCCAATGGCAACGACACCGTGACCCTGTTCATCCAGGCGCACGACAGCAACCCCGCCGCAAGCCTGCAGAGTGCCGTGTGGACGCCATCGAACGGCTCCGTCGGCTCACGGGTTGACGGCGTTGGCACCAGCCAAGTGGTGTGGACGGCCCCGGCCGTGATGGGTCCGCAAGAGACCGTCACCGTGCTTGTGACCGACAGCCAGGGCGCGACTGCCAGCTACGTCTTCACCTTCAAGGCGGCGTTCGATCCCTGCGCGGCAGCCAACTCCAACGGCGTTGACTGCAGCGATGGCAACCCCTGCACCATCGGCGACAAGTGCCAGAATCAGGTGTGCGTGGGTGGCGCTCCAAAGTCCTGCGCAGCGATCGATAGCTGCCACAAGGACGGAGTCTGCGATCAGGTCACTGGCCAGTGCAGCGCTCCGGTTTGGGGCGACGGGCACGTCTGCGCGGACAAGGATCTGTGCACCACGGGCTCTGCCTGCACCGCTGGCGTTTGCGCCGGCTCTGCCAAGACCTGCCAGGCCCAGGATGTCTGCCACGCGGCCGGCACCTGCAGCCTCGCTGACGGCTCTTGCTCCAACCCGGCTGGAAACGAGAACGGTGACTGCTCCACCAGCGGCCTCAACGCTGACAAGTGCGCCACCGCCAGCACCTGCCAGGCCGGCGCGTGCTTGACCGCGACCAGCAAGGCTTGCACGACTCCCGGCAGCTGCCACACGACCGTGGGCGCCGCCTGCGACAGCGCAACCGGCAACTGCAGCTACCCGTCTGTTCTCGACGGCACCGTCTGCAGCGGAGCGGACCTGTGTCTGGTCTCCACCTGCAGCAGCGGCACCTGCGGTCAGGGCGTTCCAACCTCCTGTGTTGCCAGCGATGCTTGCCACGTGGCTGGCAGCTGCGTCTCCCCCACGGGATGCCCGGCTCAGACGGTCAAGGACTGCGCTTGGGGCACGAGCTGCTCACTCCCGAGCGGCGACTGCAAGAAGACCTGCCCGGCACCGAAGTACGCCAAGCAGTTTGGCGTCGCTTCCCTCAGCGGTCTCGCCGTCGATCCCGCCGGCAACCAACTCGTGGTGTCGTCTCTCTACAACACGGTCAACTTCAACGGGGCAAGCCTCACCTCACTCGGCGGCTCTGACATCGTGCTGGCCAAGCTCGACCCGGCAACTGGCGCCGTGGCCTGGACCAAGCAATTCAGTGGCTCCACCGCGGACGAGGCGGGCACCGCTGACCAGGCGGCGTCCGGCGTGGCCGTCGGCCACACCCTCATCGGCGTGATCGGTACCTACAGTGGCGGTCTCCAGGTCAACAGCACCACCCACCTCGTGGGCGGCGCCGACTCGGTTGACTTCTTCATGGTCACGGATCTCTCGGGCGTCGGACAGCGGGCCATCCCGATCGACACCAAGGGCGGCTCAATCCAGACCATCGCCGGCAATCCTGCCTCCGATGACTTCGTCCTGTGCGGCTACGCCTCAGGCAGCATGACTGCCCTCGGCCTCACCGCCACATACGCCACGGGTGACACCGGCGCGGACATCGTGATCGCCAAGGTCGATGGCACCACGGGCATCCAGCGCTGGGCTCACCAGTACACGGGCGTTGGCACGGCGTTCTGCAACGCCGTCGCCATGGACGCGAACGGCGTTGTGTACGCATCCGGTACCTTCAATGGGACGTCCACAGGGACCGGCCTGCCGACCACCTACACCTCCGCGGTCCTGGCCATCTGGGTCGCCGAGTTCGACACCACCGGCGCCATCAGCGTGATCAAGAGCTACACCGACAACATCGGCAAGCAGGCGATCAAGGGCCTGGCGATCGACAGCAATGGCGACGTGGCCATCACCGGTGCCCTCAAGAACCATGTGGCTTTCGGGGGAACCACCCTCACGGTGACCGGCACCAACACCGACGGCTTCGCGGCCAAGCTCAAGAAGAGCGACCTGACCTCGCTCTGGGCCAGGAGCTGGGGCGATTCCGCAGCCCAAGAGGCGGATGGCGTGGCCTTCACTTCGGTGGGCGATGTGGTGATCGTCGGTGCCATGAACGGCACCATTGCCCAGCTGGGCACCGGGTCGTTCGCCTCGGCAGGCCAGTCCGATGCGTACTGGGCGAAGTTCAACGGCCTTGACGGCACGAACGTGTGTGCCGGCCGCTACGGCGAAAGCCTCTACGGCCAGTCGGCCGCCTTGGTGGCCATCAGCAGCGCGGCCACCGGCGCACAGCAGGACATGGTCAACATCGTCGGCGGCGGGCAGGGAACCTTCGACTTTGCCCCAGGCATGACCTTCACGTCCCCAGCCGTCCCGAACGCCTTCGTCCTGCAGTTGAATCCGTAGGCGAGCGCGTGAGTTAGGGCGCCCGGCGCCTTAGCGAGATAAGGGGGGTCGCCCTACACGGGGCGGCCCCTTTTCTTTGTGCGCCCTTCTCCTGTCTCAGTGAACGTTGTGTGACAGGCGCGCAACGCCCGCGCGAATTCCATGGCCACTTGGCAAACACCGGTTGACCGTCGTTTCACGGCTCTGCTACAGCAAGCTCGCCTGCCTCGCATCGGGCAGCCCACGACAAGAACGGAGGCTCTATGGTCTCTTCACGAGTCCGCACCGGTTTGATTGCTACCCTCTCTGCCTTCGCGCTTCTGGTCAGCCCAGACGCTCGGGCGCAGATCCCCAACGTCGGCAACTGCTTTCTCATCCCCCCCTATGGCGGCAAGAACGTCATCATCATGCCGGGCTCAACCTCTCTGATTCCCGTGGTCCAGTTTCTTGGGGCCAAGCTGGCGCAGATGACCAACCCCTATCTGCTCGTCTATTTCCCCATGGCCTCCTGCGATGCCATGAACCGACTTAACGGAACCAACTACTTGGGTGGCACTGGGCAGTTCTACACTGCCGATCCGAACGACCCCACCAAGATCGTTACCCAGAGCTGCAGCATTGACGGCGCCGCGCCCATCGACCTGGCGGTCGGCGACACCTTCTATGAAACCTGCGGCAGCGGCAACCGCTTCGCCTCGCTGGGCGACTTTCAGGGTCCGGAGCAGGCGTTTGTCTTCATCACCCCGCGCAGCTTCCAGTACACAACCTATATCACCGACAAAGAAGCGCGCGTTGTATTCGGCTGCGGGGCAAAGGGACAAGTTGCCCCCTATCTCGATGATAACTTCATCAACAGCTACAGCAGCGCCGTGGGCGTCCAGTTTGGCGCCCAATTGATCACCGGCAAGGCCATCAACCTCAGTGTCTTCGATGGCGCCAACGGCAATCCAAGCCGGGCGCACCTGTCGGACCAGGACGAGGCAAACGACGTGGCCCGTTCCACCACCCCAGGCCAAACCATCGGCTTCATCTCTGCCGAGGTCTACGATCAAATGCGCGACCAACTGAAGGCCCTCGCCTTTCGGGGAATAGGACAGTCAGCGGCCTATTATCCCGACAGCGACTCGAACAGCCGCGATAAGCGCAACGTGCGCGACGGCCATTACACCAACCAGGCACCCATGCACATGTGGGTCGCCCTCAACCCCGACGGCAGCATCGTCCGCCCGCTGGCCAGCAAGCTGATCAACTGGATGCAGGGAAACCCTGTCGCTGCCGGGGATCAGATCCCCTTTGACATTAACGACGTGTACGCCCAGGCCGGCGTGGTCCCCAAGTGCGCCATGAAAGTTAGCCGCTCGCTGGATGGCGGTCCCTTCTCTCCCTACGTCTCCGAAAAGATGCCCTGCGGCTGCTATTTTGAATCAAAGGCCACCGGCAAGGCAGTGCCTCCCAATTGCGTTCAGTGTACGGACAGCAGCGGCTGCAACAAGGGCCAGATCTGCAGCTACAACTTCTGCGAGTTGGCTTGGTGACGCCATGACGACGACCACAATGTTAAGATTGCTCACACACAGCACAGTGCTCGCGTTCGTATTGACAGTAACTGCCTGTAGCAGCGGCTCCAGCAGCACGGTCAGGAAGGACTCGACCCCGATTGTCTATTACATCGATGCCGACGTGGCTACAGTCGACGCCCCATCGGAAGTCGACGCCGCAATTCAGGATTTCGACGCTGACAGCACGCCAGTGCCGCCACCCGACGCGACGCCGACCGACCTGATATTCGACCCCGGCGACATCTTCCCCTGCGAGGGCACTCCCCAGCAGGTGAACGATTGCATTATCAACCTACAGACCCGCAGCGGAGTCCCGGTCACCCGACCCGAGCCCATGGACTACAGCCTTTGCCGACCCTAGTTGAGAGACCCCGTGAAGCATCTAACCCAGTGTTTTCCTTTGTCCCGTAGCACGATGACATGGGTTGGGGGCCTGGCCCTGGCGTGCCTGTCTGGCCCGTCGGCGCTTGCGGCCCCGCCCGAATCGCCGCGCAAAGTGGCGGCCGACGCCCTGGCCGAGGTGCAGGCCATCAAAGCCGAGTTGGCCGCGATGGACGAGCGCCTGCGCGCCCAGGAGGCCGAGGCACGCAAACGCGAAGAGAAGATTCGACAGGAAGGCACGACGGCGGTCGAGGCGGTGCGACTGGAGACAGAGCAGCGCCTGGGGACAGAGCGGGCGGCCTGGCAGGCGGCGAATACGGCTTTGCAACAGGAACTACAGGCCGCGACCGCTCGCGAAGAGGCACGCCGCCAGGCCGAGCCAGCCAAGGTCGGGGCCGCCGCCCTGGGTCTGTCACTGTCCGGCTATGTCCAGGGTGACTTCGTGTCTCGTCAATCGTCGACGAATCAGCTCAATCCGACGAGCGGCGAGCCGCTCAATCAGGATCGCTTTCTCATTCGCCGCGCCCGGTTGCTGTTGGACATGGACCGCCAGTACGGCGAGGGCGGCCTGGAATTGGACGCCAATACGGTCAACGGGCCGGAATTGCGCCTGCTCGGCGCCCGAGTTTCGCTCAAGCTGCCCGCCCGCGATCCTGGAGCTGCACCGCTGCTCATGGCCACGCTCGGCGCGTTCAGAATCCCGTTCGGTTCCGAGGTTCTCCAATCTGATCTGGATCGTCCGTTCATGGAACGCAGCACCGCCAGCCGCGCGTTCTTTCCCTCGGAATTCGATCTGGGGGCGCGACTGCAGGGCGCGTGGCGTTTTGTGCGCTACGCCCTCGCCGTCATGAACGGTGAGCCCCTGGGCGAGCGCAGCTTCCCTGGTCTCGATCCCAACCATCAGAAGGACATCATGGGACGGGTGGGCGTCAACAGCGGGTCCTCGTCCACTCTGTCTGTGGCCGGTGGGTTTTCCGGACTGTACGGCACGGGGTTCCACAGTGGTGCTTTGGCTAGCAAACCCACCATTGGCTGGGTCGACAGGACTGGTGACGGTGTCTTCAGTCCCACCGACACCCAAGCCACACCCGGAACCAGCGCGTCGCCCTCGCGCAATTTCAATCGATTCGCCGTGGGCGCCGACCTGTTGCTTTCCGCCACGCTCTTCCCAGCCTGGACCCATCTTGGCCCGACCACCGTATCGGGCGAGTTCGTCTGGGCGAGCAATCTTGACCGCGGTATCCAGCCCGCTGATCCCTACGGTCTGCTCACCCGCGATGCGCGCGAGATGGGATACTACGCCTCGCTGACCCAGGCCCTGGGTCCCCACTTGGTGATTGGGGCCCGCTATGACTTTTACGACCCGGATCGCGACCGCTATGTGCGCACCGCCGGCGATCTGGTGCCCTCTGACGCCACCTACTCCACCTGGGCCTTCATGGCCGCCGCGGTGTCGTCCTGGGGACGGTTGATAGCGCAGTACGATCTCAACCGCAATCATTTGGGCATCAGCAGCGCGGGCACGCCGGGCAACCTGGCTGACAATGCCTTCACTCTTCGCGCCGAGGCTCGCTTCTGATGGCGCGTTTCACTTCTGCGCCCTTGTTTGCCGCCTGCTCTGTCCTGGCCTGTCAAGGCGCCAGTTCCTCACTGGGGCTCGACGCCATGCTGCGGGTGGAGGGAGCGCAAGTACAACCCGGCCACATCTCCGACGCCCCTGAAAACCAGGCCAGCGCCCAGGTCAGCGGCATCACCACGGCATCCAACCAAATCTTTCCCGGACTTCAAGGCCGAGGCGTGTCCGGGAAGGTCGGCCCAGACGCCAACGCCGTCGCCATTGGACTGCAGAACGACGATGTCTACTGGATTCTTCCGGCGGGCATTCGCGATGCCACCAGAGCTGACCTGCTTTCCTTTTCGGCCCGGCTGGACTTTTCGCCCGAGTTGGCCGACAGCCCCGTGGTCGAGCAAGACCAAAACGGCAAGCCGGTTGTGCCTGTCACGTTCCGCGCCGTCACGCTGGATGGCCGTCTCGGACCATCGATCAATCTTGGCATGCGTTTGCTCGACACGACGCCCACGGGATCCCTGGTCATCTCTTTGCGCTGGTCCGCACCGGTGGATCTCGACCTTCGCGTGCTGGCGCCTTCGCCTGATGGCACCGGCACAGTGGAAATCTGGTCCAAGCACGCGAGCAGCCTGCCGCGTGACACCGGGTCGGGAACGCCGACCACCAGCCTGGGGACCGTGGGAACCTTGGATTTCGACAGCAACGCCGGCTGTGTCATAGACGGCCGCAACCAGGAAAACGTGGTCTGGCAAGGTCTGCCGCCAGCCGGCACCTACACGGTCCGCGTCGACGCCTTCTCACTGTGTGGCCAAGCGTCGGCCGACTGGGAGGCGCAGGCCAGCTTTCAGGGTCAGGCGCTGACGACGAGTGACGGAATCCCTGCCGATGTCTTTGGCATCGCGACCGATGCGGCCACCCGCAATGACCACGGCGCCGGGGCCGGGATTCGCGCCTTTGATTTCGACCTGCAGTTTCAGCCGCAATAGGTACTGAATGAAACCGTTGTTCGCCTTGGCCGTCGCCACGCTCTTGGCCGCCGCGACCTGTCCCACTGTGTGGGCGCAATCCGCGGCTGAGGCCGGCAATGAGCATGCGCTCAAACCGCCCAAGCTGCTCAAGTTCGTCGAGGCGACCTATCCGCCCGAACGTCAAGCGGCAGGCACGACCGCCAAAGTACTGCTGTCGATTGAAATCAATGCCGAGGGACGGGTGGAAAACGTCGAGGTGGCGCAATCGGCGGCTCCAGATTTCGACGCAGCCGCCGTGGCCGCGGCACGCCAGTTTGAATTCGACCCCGCGCGCATGGATGGTGTCGCCACGCCCGTCAAGATCCAGTACGCCTACCGCTTTCAGATCAAAGAGGTGATCGTTTCATTGGGGCCACAGATCAACTTCGAGGGCGTGGTGGTCTACCGGGACAAGAAGCAACCCGTTGATCATGTGACAGTGCGGGTTCTCGACGCCGGGGTGGAGGCCGTCACCGACGAAACCGGTGCCTTCGCTTTCACTGACCTGCCGGTCGGCCCACACGTGGTCGAACTGTCATCGAAGCAACTTGTGACAGTGAAAACAGAAGAGGTCATCACCAAAGGCAAGAAGAAGACAGTCAAGTACCTGGTGGAGGAAAAGGAAGCCGACGTGGACGAGGAAAGCGTGGTGCGCGCCCCGCGCATCAAGAAGGAAGTGGTCGAGACGCGCGTGCGCACCGAGGAGGCGCGCCGCGTGCCTGGCACACAAGGCGACACGCTCAAGGTCGTGCAGAATCTCCCGGGCGTGGCCCGGTCGGCCTTCGGTTCGGGCGCTCTGGTGGTGTGGGGATCGGCGCCCCAGGAAACCCGGGTCAATGTGGACGGGGTTGAGCTGCCGGCGCTGTATCACGTGGGCGGTATGCGCTCCACAGTTAACGCCGATCTGGTCAAATCCATCAACCTGTCCCCCGGATCCTACGGCGCGGAATACGGCCGCGGGCTGGGCGGACTGGTGCGGGTCGAACTGCGCGAATTGCCGCACGAAGGTGTGCATGGCTATGTTGCGGCTGACGTGGTGGACGCCTCGGCCATGGTTTCGGCCGCGCTCACGCCTAAGTTGCGGATTGCGGTGGCGGGCCGCCAGGGCTATCTCGATCGCGTGCTCAAACAGGTCGTGTCGCGCGACGTGGGCGACTACTTTCCCATCCCGCGCTACGACGACTACCAGGCACGGGCCACGCTGAACCTCGGCAAGGACGAAGACCTTGCCGCGACCTTCCTTGCCTCGGACGACTACCTGCACCGGGCCATCCTGTCGTCCGACCCGTCCAAGGTGCGGACCCAGGATACAACCCTACAGTCCCGGCGCTTCATTCTCCGCTATACCCGCTTGCTGCCCGATGGTTCGAGTGTGATGCTTGCGCCCTCGTTCGGCTGGGACTCCAATTCTTCTGCCGCACACTTTGGCGCGACGCCGGTGACGATGAACGTCGACGCCTGGCAATACGCCTTGCGTGCCTCCTATCGTCGCCGCGTGTCCGCTTACGCCATTGTATCGCTGGGCGTGGATATGCAGGGACGCAACTCATCCTTGCGCCGCTTCGGCTCAATCAACCAGCCACCGCGCGAGGGCGACGTGGTGCTCTTCGGCCAGCCCCCAGGCAGCGACGTCAATTCCGACGTCTGGAAAGTCAATCTGCTCAGCACCGCGACCTATGCATTCTGCGAGATCAGCTTGGGCAAGCTCACCCTCACGCCAGGGTTGCGCTTCGAGCCGACCATCATAGACGCCAATCTGCGCCTGCCTGCCACTGAAGGCGTTCCCAATGTCGGCACCACGCGGCTGGAAACGCCCCACAATCCCCTTCCCTGGGACAACAGTGCCTGGTGGCTGTTGCGCCGGTTCCCCAACCCGCGCCTGTCGGCCGACTATCGCGCCACCCGCAAACTGACGTTCCTTGCTGGGGGCGGCGTGTACGGCCAGCCACCCCAGCCCGAAGACATGAGCCCGGTGTTCGGCAATCCCGGCGTTGGCATGTCGACGGCCCTGCACGGCAGCGGTGGCGGGGTCTTCAAGCTGACGGGGACCCTGTCGGTGGAAGTCATTGGCTTCTACAAGCGCCTCTATGGGCTGGTGGCGCGCAATGCCCTGTCATCGCCGCCGGTGGCGCAGGCCCTGGAGCAAACCGGAATCGGCCGCAGCTACGGCGCCCAGTTCTTGCTCCGCCAAGAACTAGTCAGCGGCTTCTTTGGCTGGCTCTCGTACACCGTGAGTCGCAGTGAACGCAAGGATCGCCCCGATGCCAACTGGCGTCTGTTCGACTACGACCAGACCCACGTGCTGACGGTTCTCGGCAGCTACGACATCTGGCGCGGGCTGCAGGTGGGATTGCGCTTCCGCTACGCCACGGGCGCGCCGCGCACGCCTGTTCTGGGCGGCTGGCTCAACTCCAAAGAGAACCAATCCGAAACCATTTACGGCGTGCAGAACAGCATTCGCATTCCTGCCTTTTACGCACTCGACGCGCGCGTCGAAAAGGGCTTCACCTGGAGGCGCCTGAAGTTCGAGGTATTCCTCGATGTGCAGAACGTGACCAATCGCAAGAATCCCGAGGAAATGACCTATAGCGCCGATTTCAGCCGACGCGACTACATCACCGGGCTTCCCTTTCTCGCAGTGGCGGGAGCCCGACTGGAGTTCTGATGCGCGCTTTTCCTATCACCCTGCCTCTTCTGCTTGTCGCCGCAAGCGTCGGTTGCAAACCCGACGTGGGCACCCCAGTTTCGCTTATCACCGGGCCGACCATTTTGGCGGTGCGGGGCGATCCCGCCGAGGCCACGCCTGAGCAACAGGTTTCCTACGAGGTACTTGCCGTCGACACCGATGGCCGCATCCCTAACGCCGATGGTCCGGTCTCGCAGCCGACCCTGTGGGCCATCTGCACCACTCCCAAGCCGCCGATCGAAACCAATGCCGTCAGCCGCGACTGTCTCGACGGGGTCGCGTTGCCGGGCCAAATCGGGACGACAGCCAACACCTTCGCCGCGCCCATGCCTGTGGATGCCTGTGCCCTGTTTGGGCCGATCACGCCGCCGGCCAAGGCGGGCGAGCCACCCATCCGGCCGCGCGACCCGGACGTGACCGGCGGCTACTACTTGCCCGTGCGGGTTAGCCTGTGGATTCCGGAGGGCTTGCGCCGCCCGGGTATGGCGGGCGAGGACACCCTGGTTGCCTTCGGGCTGGAGCGCATCGCCTGCGATCTGGCCAATGCGCCGGGGTCTATCCCGCGTGAGTACGCGGCGACCTACACACTTAATCAGAACCCCCACCTGGCGGGAGTCACACTCGATGACGGTGTCAATCCACCGGTGCGCCTGATGCCAGCCGCTGTCGCCCATGTGGGACATGGACAGAAGGTCACCCTTGAGGCGGACTGGACCGACACCTCTCCGGAAAGCTATCCTGCCTTCGACGTTCTGACCCGGACACTGAAGACTCACCGCGAGTCTCTGGTGGTTTCCTGGTACGCCACGTCCGGCGTCTTCGCGCATGACAGTACCGGCCGCGGTGAAGACGAGACAGACCTGACCACCACCAATGAATGGACAGCGGGACCTGCCGGGCTGGTCCATTTATGGGTGGTTCTGCGCGACAGTCGCGGCGGCACTGATTTCGCCGCCTATGACGTCGAGGTGGATCCGTAGTCGAGTGGGCAGTCCGTCACCAATTTGTTCCCTTCTTGTTGCTCGGCCGGGAATGGCCCTCAAATAGGATCGGGTCGTGACCCCTCCCCGGCTGACGCCGTTGGCCGCCGCCTCCGATGGCTGGCCCGCCCTGCGTGATCGTGTTTCCACCGCGCGCTGGCTACTCGCTGGCGCCGCGGTGGTGTTGCTCGCCGGAGCAGCAGTCTTGAGTATCTTTGCCTTGCGCCGTTCGCAGGAACGACTGATCAACAGCGTCAATGCCACGATCGGTTTTGCCCAGAACGTGGACCTTGCCCGCGAGGCGCAGGTCCACTTTAAACGCCAGGTGCAGGAATGGAAGAATGTTCTCCTGCGTGGCCACAAGCCGGAGGACTACCAGAAGTACTGGTCCCTGTTCGAGGAAGAGGAAGGCAAGACGCAATCTCTGCTCGCCGACCTGCGCCGACGCGAACCGAACGAATCAGCCGCGATTGACGGCCTCCTCGCCGAATTGCGCATACTCGGGCAGCGCTACCGCATGGCCATCGACGGGTTCAGCGGTGACAATCCGCTTGCCTATCGCGATGTGGACAGCCGTGTGCGCGGTATGGATCGCCCGCCCACTGATGAAATGTCGGCCTTGGTCGAGCGGCTGCAAACCCGCATGGCTGGACTGGGTACCCAGATGACAGCCTCGCACCAGGCAGAAATGGTGACCTTGCGCTGGGCGATTCTGGCGGCCGCCCTTCTTGGCGTCCTATCGACCGTCATGCTGATGCTGCTGGTCCGGCGGGCCGAGCGAGAACGCGCCGAAGTGAGCGACAAAGCCAAGAGCGCCTTTCTCGCCACCATGAGCCACGAGATCCGCACGCCCCTCAATGCCGTGGTTGGCATGGCCCACCTGTTGGAACACACCAGCCTCACCGCCACTCAGACCGACTATCTGACCAAACTCAAGGCGGCCTCGCAACACCTGCTCGCCATTATCGACGACGTTCTGGACCTGTCGAAGATTGAAGCCTCCCGACTGGAACTGGAAAACCTCGTCTTCAGCCTGGACGACGTGCTCGACGACGTGGCCACTTTGGTGGGGGTTCGGGCGGCGGAAAAGGGATTGGAACTGGTGATCTCGCGCCCACCCGAGGTGCCGGTGCTGTTGCTCGGCGATCCGCTGCGGGTGGGTCAGATCTTGACCAACCTCGCCAGCAACGCGGTCAAGTTCACCGAGAAGGGCGAGGTTCACATTTCGGTTTCTTTGCGGGCTCCTCAAGGCGATCACGTGGAACTACGTTTCGAGGTCACCGACACCGGCATTGGCATAAACCCGGAAGAACAGGCCAAGCTGTTTCGCCCCTTTGCCCAGGCAGATGGGTCAACCACCCGCCGGTTCGGCGGCACCGGATTGGGACTGGCCATTTGCGCCCGTCTCGTCAAGCTCATGGAAGGAACCATCGGGGTCGAAAGCGAAGTGGGGCACGGCAGTCGATTCTTCTCCACAATTCCCTTTCGCGCCCGCGCCGACGAGCGAAGGAAGCGACCAGGTGTACCGCTTGCTTTGCACGGCAAACGGGTTCTGGTGGGCGAGGCCAACCCAACCGCGCGCCGGTCGATGGTGGATACCCTGGCCGACACCGGGCTGTCCGTCACCTGCGTGGCGAGCGCTGACGAGGCGCGCACTTGGCTGGGCCGCGCAGGGGGCAGCCGGTCTATCGACCTGGTATTTCTCAATTGGCGCCTGGATGGTGGCCGAACTCGGGAATTGCTGGCGCTGGCGCGCGATCAGGCCGGCCTTGCGCCTACTCGAGTTGTTGTCCTGGCTTCCCATGCCGACGCCGAGGAGGCGCACGCCAGCCTGCGCGCGGCTGGGTTCGGCCTGCTCCTCATCAAGCCTGCCAGTCCGTCGGCGGTCTTCGCGGTTGTGGCGCGCGCGTTCGGCGCCGAACAACGCAACCGTTCAGCACGCACCTCGGGTAGTTTGGCTGCGGTCGATGCCACCGTCTGGGCGGAACTCCAGGGCGCAAGGGTGCTGCTGGTGGAAGACAACGTCATCAATCAAGAGGTTGCCGCGGCGATGCTGAGGTCAGCAGGGGTGGTCCTCGAATTGGCGAACAATGGCCGCGATGCGATTGCCAAAGTGCGCGAGGCAGCCCAGAGAGACTGTCCCTTCACTGTGGTGCTCATGGATCGCCACATGCCGGGGATGGACGGTCTGCAGACCACGCGCCAGATCCGCGCCGAACCTGGTTGCGCCACCCTGCCCATTGTCGCAATGACCGCCGACGTTGTCGGCTCCGCCCGAGAGGAGTGTTTGCGCGCCGGGATGAACGACTTCATCTCCAAGCCATTTTCGCCTGAGTCGCTCTTCCCGGTTGTCGCCCGCTGGGCGGCCACGCGCAAGACTCGCTTCGCTCCCGCAGGCGAAAACCCGTCACCGCCTTCCAAAGCCAACCACTGTGCCCTGCCCGACGCCTTGCCCGGGCTTGATCTCAAGGAGGGTTTGGCGCGCGTGGCGGGCGACCGCGCGCTATATCTGCGGCTGCTTCGCCGCTTTCCCGAACTGCACGGAGCCTGTGACCAGCACATCAGAGATCTCCTGGCTCAGGGCAAACTTCACGACGCCGTTCGCGAGGCTCACACCGTCAAGGGTCTGGCTGGGCAGATGGGCGCCCGCGATCTGTACCAAGCCGCGTGTCGATTGGAAGCCGCGCTGAAATCGGCCAGCCCCGAAACCGACGCCGCCCTGCGAGTTTTCACCGACTCACTTTCGCTGCTGACCCAAGGACTGGCCGTTCTGCCGACACAGCAAGAACCCCGGGTCACCCAAGAAGGAAACCCGCACTGCTTGCCGGGCAATGAAACGGTCGATCATGCCCGCACCTGAGATCCTTATCGTCGACGACACGGAGCTGAACCTCGACGTGCTGAGCACCCTCCTGGCGGCCTACAGTCTGCGCTTTGCCGGCGATGGCGCGACGGCGCTGCGTCTGGCTCAGCAGCGGCCGCCCGATCTCATCTTGCTCGACGTGATGATGCCCGGCCTCGACGGCTTCGAGGTTTGCCGCCGACTGCAGGCCGACCCGCGCACCTGCGAGATTCCCGTCATATTCATCACCGCCTTGGGTGACCAGGAGAACGAAACCCTCGGATTCGAGGTGGGCGGCGTCGACTACATCACCAAACCGTTCAATCCCATGGTCGTGCGCGCTCGAGTGCGCACCCATCTGGAATTGAAAGCGGTTTGGAATGCCCTGCGCGACGAAAACGCGCGTCTGGAGTCACGGGTGCAAGCGCGCACCGCAGAATTGCAGGGAGCGCTCGATCGGCTGCGCGAAAGCGCCGTCGACACCGTGCTTCGCTTGGGCCTGGCGGCCGAATACAAAGACGACCAGACTGGCCGGCATGTCTTGCGCATGGCCCATTATGCAGTGGCTGTCGCAAGGAAACTGGGCTGGAACGCGGAGGATCTCAACCGACTCTTCCACGCCGCCCTTATGCACGATATCGGCAAGCTCGCCTTACCTGACAGCATATTGCACAAGTCCGGCCCATTGACCGAGGCCGAGTGGGTCACCATGAAGCGCCACCCGCTGGTGGGGGCACGCATTCTATCCGGCTCGGATTCCGACATTATTCAGTTGGCCGAGGTTGTTGCCCTGACCCATCACGAAAAGTGGGACGGCTCCGGATACCCGCGCGGACTCAAAGGACAAGACATTCCCCTGGTAGGTCGCATTGTCGCAATCTGCGATGTATTCGATGCCCTGACAGTCCGCCGCCCTTACAAGCCGGCCTTTCCCTTGGACAAGGCCTATTCAATCTTGCGCCAGGGCTGCGGCAGCCACTTTGATCCCACCGTGGTGGAAGCATTCTTTGCCGCGAAATCTGATATCTTGCACACTCATCACCTTTATGGCGATGACAGCCCCGAGCGACCGCTCACACCGGCCATCGTCGCGGCCACTGTCGCCCACCCCTCGTCGCCCCACCTGGTTGCGGCTGAGATGTCGTCCAGTGAAGACACGGCGAATTCCTAGTCGCGTGGGGGTAGCCAAGCTTGGAGAGGGCAGCGATGCAGGCGGACCCAGAGATGACTGGAAGAGGCGGCACGATCAAGCCGCGAGGATGTTGATGTCCACGACCTCATAGTTCCGGGGTAGCTCCCAGCCTTCCTGGTCCTTGGTTTCGAGGCAAAGTTCGATGGCCTCGCGGGCTCTCGTCGTGAATGCAGATGCCGCGCGGGCGGACCGGCCTGTCCATAGGTGCACTGTCGGCAAGCGCTGCCGACTGTTGCTTCGGCTACGGGTGTTTCCCCGCCGCATCCATTCAGCCCCGTCGGGGCGGACCATTCTTCCTTTGACCCGGGTCCGAAGGCCAAAGCTTGGCGAGGTCAGGTGCTCGAAAGCAGGGCCTTTTCGATCAGCTCGGGACGGATCTGGTCTAGATCGTCCGGCCGCTGCAGGAACCCACGCAGGTCCGCGGTCACCTCGGCCCATTTCAACGACCGGAGGCGTGTCCGCGCGGCCTGCCGCCATTTCGACGCATCAACGGATGTGCGCGTGCAGCCACTATCGTCGCCAGGGCGAGCAGGCCCATCAGCGAAAGCAGGAACGCCACCCGCAATCCGGGCGTGCGGTAGCGAAGTTCGATGCGATGAGAACCCGCGGGCAGCGCAACCGCCCGTACGAGCAGGTTGGCTCGCTCGATCGGCGTGCTCCTTCCGTCGACCTCAGCCTGCCAGCCAGAATCGAACTGCTCGACAAATACCGCCACAGAAGGAGACGGCGTCGAGCACAACGCCGTGATGCGGGTGTTATCAAATCGCTCTATCGTGCACGCTTGCGGCTCGCCACCGTCGCTGGCTGCTGTGAACGAAGGCTCGCCGCTGGTGATCAGCAGAACCTCACGACCTGACGCGACCGACTCGTCAAGAAGATGGAGGACGGCCTCGGCAGGCGGCAGCCGTCGTATTTGGCCGGGAAGGTAGACGCGCGGAAGCGCCCGGTCCACGCGCAGAAGGCTTGTAGCGGCCAGTGGTCGCGACAGAACGGTGCCTGCAGTCGTCGCACGCAGTTCCTCGGTCGCCGCATCGGTCACGAACGCATAGCGCACAGAAAGCAACCTGAGCATACGCCCCAGATCCGCCATGGTCGCGGGACCCATCTGCCTGAGCAAAATCGGGATGGCCGAGGCGTATCCCGGCACCACGGCCAGTCCGAAGACGTTTAGCGTGTTGGGGGTCAGCAACGCCAATGCGCGTTCCTGGCCATCCTGCCAAGTGGCCGCGGGCCCGAGCGGGATGGCCGCATCCTCCAGGTTGGCATCGCGAAACACCCGGGGCGGCGCCGGCTGCCCGGCGTTGTCCTCCAGAATGGTGGCGGCCGCCGGGGGAACCCTGGTCAGCAACTGTGGGGCTCCAAATCCGGCCAGCCGTTCCGCGGGAAGGCCAAGGTCCAGCGCCACCAGGGCCAGCACACCCAACCCGGCGAAACGATCAAACTTTCCGCGCCACCAAACGATTACAAACAGAGCGGCAAGCACCAGCAAACCGCGCAACCCCGCCGCGCGTGCCGTGGACACCAAAGGCGCGGGCAAAACCGCATCCGCGGCCAACGCCAGTCCGGCCACCACGCCGCCCAGCAAGACGACCCGACGCAGACCGAACCTGTTCCCCGCAAGCAGGCGACTGGCCCCTAGACCGGCAAGCGGCGCCAAGCTGGCCACCACCAGCACGACGTACTTCTCCGGCGAATGCATATGCGCAAAAGGAAATAGAATGGAGCGCCACATCTGATGCACCGGCGTGTACTTGCCGAATGCAACCAGCAGGGCCAGGACCGACGCCCCCACCAGGACCAGCGGCAGCCGTCTCCGGCGCAGAGCGAGCAATGCCAATGCGACCGACGCGGCGCCAAGGTACGAACTGAAAAAGAGCGGCGCGCCGCCCGCCCCAGGTTCGCCGACCCATTGACCCGCCGGGTACGCGCCCGTCGGATCCCCAAGCGCGCCCGGCGCCACCATCTCGAGTAGGCGCAAGGGATGATGCGAATACAATTCGGCATCAACGCGATCAAACGACCGAGCCCGTTCCGTGGTGTGCACCATGAGCAGGGGAGGAAGCCAGGTGACAGCCGCGATTCCGACGGCGAGCAGCCAGGCGGCGCCTGCCTTCGCTATCGTCGCCCCCGAAGATCGCGTGAACCGGACATCTTGCGCCCCGGCCAGCACCACCACTGCCGCAAAGATAAGTGCCATGGCGCTGACGAACACCTCACCCACCAGGAGCGACATGGTCATGGGCCACACCGCGCCGGCCACGGGATGGCGGCCCTGCCTGCGGGCGAGGCCGAGAAAGCCGCGAGCCACCCAGGGAATCCACGCGTGCCCGAGCAAGAGCGGCCCGACCGACCAAGCCGATGTCGTGTGCCCCGACAGCGCCCATGACAGACCAGCCACAGCCGCGCCAATAGAACAGGCGCCCAGTCTCCGCGTCAGCAACGCCATCCCCAACCCACCCCAGATGAGGTGGGTCAGACTGAGCCAGCTTGCCAATTGAGCCACCAGTCCGTCAGGCACCAACAGAAACAGCCAGTGGGGCGGATAGAATGGGGCGTACTGTGGGTCGGCCAACAGTGAAAAGCCGAGCCCCTGATACGGATTCCAGGCCGGCGATTGACCCGCGAGCAGCGCCTGCCGCACAAACCAACGGGCCGGAAATGCCCAGAGCGCGGTATCTCTGTGCAAAATGACTTGACCTGCCAGCAACGGCCAGTACACCAGCGCCACAGCGACGGCAACCGCAAAGAGCGGCAGCCATCCACACGCCGACCGTCCCATGCGTGCGGGCGTCTCTGATCCGGCGCCATCGCGCGCAGAAGACTCGACCATCACTTGCCAATGTAGCAGGCCCGCAGTCCAACGGGGAACTCGATGGAAATCCGAGCTGAACGTGCGGCCCGCGCCATGTTTGCAAAAAGTTTGCAGGGAGTTCGCGTTCTATTTACACGCGCTCCGCGCCAAAGCAGCGTATCTACGGGGGGCCGAAGGAGTCCGGCAAAAGAGAGAATGTTCACCTATCTCAAACGAACTGGCTTGACCGTGACAGTCGCCGCGGCGGTTCTCGCGTCGCTCAACTGTTCTAGGTCGGCGCCGGATCAGGGTTCCGCCCAGGTTTCGGTGCAGGCCCTCAGTCGCTCCGACATCATGGTTGTCGACCTCGTCGTGTCTGGCTCTGGCATTTCCACTCCGCTAGAGATGCCTCTGTTTCAGCAGGCTGACGGCTCGTGGCGCGGGTTATTGAGTCACATTCCCGTTGGTGGCGGCCGCAGCTTCATTGCCAAGGCCTACGACAGCGTCGACCGGACCCATCGCATTTATAGTGGATCGCTTGCCAACGTGGACATCTCCGCGCAAAGCACCGCCGATGTGCTCATCGTCCTGCAAGAGGACGGGGCGATCCCTGTCTTCACCAACCATGCACCGGTGGTAGATGGCGTGACGGTATCTGCGATCAGCGTGGGCTTTGGCGACCGGGTTCCTTTCACGGTCACCGCCCACGACGAAGATCCGGGAGAAACCGCCACCCTCGCCTTTTCACCTTTCGCCACCTGCGGTGTCTTCGCCCTTCCAACCGTCACCACCGATGTCAGTGGCCATCGCGTCTGGAGCACACTGTGGACGGCGCCGACTTTCGATGCGAACTGCGCGCTCAGGGTGGACGTCGCCGATGTCCACGGTGCCGGCGCCGCGGCGAACGCGACCATCAAGGTCAGCGCGGCCGGGAACACGGGTGGCGGGCGCATAGGAACGGTCGTCGAGTCCTACCCGATCGTCACCAATATCATTCTGACGCCCGTGGCACCCGCGACCGTCCTCGCGCCAGGTGGTGGCGCCATCCTTACCCTGCTTGCCACTGAGCCGGATGGGCAGCCGATGACCTTCGCCTGGTCATCCGACTGCACAGGAAGCTTCGGCGACAACACGGCACAGTCCCCAGCGTTTACTCTTGCAGCCGGTTCAACCAGTACCCATTGCACCTTCACGGTGCTGGTCACCGGCCCAATCAGGACCGGCAGCGACGGCGTCAGCAAGGCCTTGAGCACGACCGGAAGCCTCACAGTCAACGTGGGCCAAGCGACGGCTACCCCTGCCCTCGGCGGTCCTATCATTGACATCACGTCACAGTCGCTCGAAATTGTCGAAGAGCAAGGCTCGGTGACTCTGTACGCCAGGGCTCACGAAACCAATGCCGGCGCCACCCTTTCGGCGTATGCCTGGACCGCCAGCGGTGGCACTTTCGGCCCGCACACAGACGCTGCCGACCTGAGTTTCAGCCAGGTTGTGTGGACGGCCCCCGCGGTGATGGCTGTCTCGGAGACCATCACGCTGACAGTGACCGACAGCCAAGGTGCCACGGCCAGCACCACCTTCATCATTCACCGGGACGACCCGCCAGTCATCAGTAACATCATTTCGACTCCGGTTCCGCCCGCGACCGTGCTGGCGCGCGGGGCCAGCATTACGCTTGACGTGCTTGCCAGCGAGCCGTACGGCGGAGTCATGACCTATCTCTGGTCCACTGACTGCGATGGCAGTTTCGACGATACCTCGACGCGAGCGCCGGTATACACCCTGGCCGGCACTTCGACTGCCACGACCTGCACGTTTTCGGTGGTGGTCAGCGGCCCCTCCAGGACCGGCCACGACGGCCACGCCTTGATTCTGAGCGTGAATGGCAGTTTGACGGCCAACGTGGGCGTGACTCCACCCGAACGGCCGGTGGGCGGCGTGGTCATTGGCCTCACTGGACAATCGGCCTGGGAGGTCCGCCCTGGCGATTCCGTGATCCTGGATGTTACGGCCAGCGAGACCAACAGCAATGCCACGCTATCGAGCTACTCCTGGAACGCAGTCGACGGCAGCCTGGGCGCGCCTTTTGATGCCCCTGACCTGAGCTACAGCGAAATCGAGTGGATCGCACCCTCCCCGATGCCCGCCTTCGCGATTGTAACCGTGACCGTCACTGACAGCCAGGGCGCCACCGCCAGCACGAGTTTCGTGATCCTTTCGGCCCCCACTCCCTGAGTTGTCGCAATCGTCACATTTCGGCCACTCACGTTTGCTTGATTGTTGCCGAGACGTCGCGTGTGCAACCCGCAACCGGGCTTAGGCTGCGCCCGGTTTCCAAACACCCAGGGAGGATTTCCATGTTGCACCTTCGCTCTCCGCGTTCTGCCTTGTTGCCCCTCGGGGCACTCGCCATTGCCGCCGCCTTGTCGGCTTGCGGCCAGGACAACCATCCATCGGCCGGCACCGGATCGGCCGACGTGAGCGTCCAATCGCTCAGCGCTGTCCCGCTCGGGCGGGTCACGCTGACAATCTACGGCCCGTCGTTGCTCCAGCCCAAACCAGTGGACCTGTCCGCGCAGGGGTCGAGCGGAACCTTCGGCGCGCTGATTTCGTCACTGCCGGTTGGCAGCAACTATCAGTTCATGGTGAACGCCAGTGACACCAACAATGTCATTGTCTACAACGGACAGGCAAACAACGTCGCGATTTTGCGCAACCACACGACCACAGTGGTCATCACCGCCCAGCCTGTCAACCCTCCCGCTCCCTTCGCCAACACGGTCCCGATCATCAACTCGTTGGTCGTGTCGTCCACGGATGTCGCCCCGGGCGAAAGCATCACGGCCAAGGTCGAGGCACAGGACCTCGATCATGATCCCATCACCTTTGCATGGACCGCCAGCCCTGCTGGCTCTGTCTTTTCGGCCGGCACGGCGGCAACCACGACCTGGACCGCTCCTGCCACTGAGGGTGACGTGACCCTGACCATTCAGGTCAAGGACAGTCACAACGCCATTACATCGGCCAGTGTCGTGATCCACGTGTCCAACAGCAACGGCAAGGGTCAGGCCAGCGTCAACGTCAAGTTCAACAACTGGCCGTCTGTCACGGATGTCAGCGCTACGCCCGGCTGGATCACCCGCGGCGCGCCCACCTCTCTTTCAGTGACGGCCAGCGATATCGATGGCGATGCGCTCACCTACCTGTGGACCACCGGCACCAGCTGCGCGTCGGGGACATTCAGCAACGCCGCCTCTGCCACCACTACCTTCACTCTGCCCGCGGCTGCCGCCGACACATACTGCGAGTTCGACGTCGCGGTTAGCGACGGACACGGAGGCCTGACCAACGGCACCGTCTTCCTCCAGGTGGGAGCGCCTGTCTCTATTGTCGCGCCGGCCATCGTCGATGCCGCCCAATCAGCCTCGGTCGTTGATCCGTCGACTGCGGTGTTGTTCCAGGTTGAGGCGATGGACCCGCAAGCCGGCACCATGACCTTCGTGTGGTCGACCTCGGCGGGCTCGCTCTCCGGGCAGTCTGACACCTTGACCACCTCGCAAATCACCCTGACTGCACCCGCCACCGCGCCCACGGATGTGGTTGTGTCCGTTGTCGTGACCGACGCGGCCGGCGCCAGCAAGAAGTACGACTTCTCTCTGCACGTCGCGCCCCTGACCACCGCCTGCACGCCCCCGGCCTCCACGGCGTGGACCTTCGGCGTGATGTCTGACACCCAGTGGATTGGCACCGACGATGGCAAGAACCCACGCACCGTCGCGGTCGACATCAGCAATCAACTCAATACCCAATTCATCAACAAGAACGTGAAGTTCGTTGTTCAGGTGGGTGACTTGACCGACGATGGCAGCAATGCGGCACTCGATATGCGCGCAGAATTCGCACAAGCACTCTACAACGCTAACATTGGCTTCTTCCCCCTGCGCGGCAACCACGAGTCATCGACCCTTGGCGCCGCCGAGTTCAAGCGCGTGTTCCCGCAAACCCTGGGCGGCATGCAGAATGCCACTCCGGCGAATGCCTTCATTGCCAACGCTGACGACGTGAACACCCACCCCGCCGCCGTCCTGGGCGCTCCCTTCGCAATGGGCGCTAGCTTCACCCAGCCCTCCTCCATTCTCACCGGAGTCACGGTATGGGATGGTCTATCCTACTCGTTCGACTACAACAACGTCCGTTTCGTGCTTCTCGATCAATTCATGAAGACAGATGGAACGTCGGCCAGTGGCAACTACCAGATCACGCCGCAACAAGCCTGGATCAGCGCCGCCCTTGCCGGCAAGCCATCGGGTGGCCACGCCCTCGTCTTTGGCCACAAGGGCCTCATCACCGAGAACCATGTCGACACGCTCTTCGGATCAGATCCGTCCAAGGATCCGGCCGGCCAGAATGCGTTCATCACCAGCCTGGCGAGCAATGGCGTGCGCTACTACATGGGCGGCCACGATCACATGCACAATCGCAGCATCGTGACCACCACTGACGGCATCACGGCCAAGGTGCAAGACATCATTGGGGCTTCGGACAGCTCGAAGTTCTACATTCCCGCCATTCCGTCCAACGACCAGAAGTACGACCTGCCGGTGTCCGCCTTTGGCCACACCCGCCAGACCCAAATCGCGCAGGAACTCAACACGGTTGGCTACTACATCTTCACTGTCGACGGTGCGAACGTCTCGGTTGACTTCTACTCGGCCATTGTCAATCCGACCTACTCGGGTGGCGAGTACCTTCTCACCACGACCCCGGTGCTCAACTTCAGCAAGCGTGAGACTTTCGGCTACGGCCTCACGGGGCAGGAGAAGCTGGTCGCCGAGGGCTCATCCTACGCGACCTCGCTTGGCAGCTCTGTCGACGGCACCACCGCCAGCATCCTGTCGGGCAGCAACATCAGCACCGCCAAAGATGGCAGCACACGCGCACTCAACCACCTGGTTGACAGTGCATGGGATGCCCCGACCTGCGCCACGTCCAGCGCCATTCTCACTCTGTGGGGAACTTCCGACCTGGGCGCGGCGAGCGGCGACACCATCGCCCTGTCTATGTCGTTTGATCGCAACAGCGTCACTGATGCCACTCTGGTGAGCGGCAGCTTTGGCCTGGGCGTGCAGAACAGCACCGGCAACTGGACAAACGCGGTCGCGCAGAACGTGGGTGGAACACCGAACTTCGTGCTTGGCCCCTGGGCGGCCAGCTACGGACTCGGCACCTACGGCGTCGACGTCGACACCAACACGGTGTGGGCCGTCGTGAACCACGCGGGTCGCTTCGCGGCCACCCGCTTCTAGTCAGCAACGCATCCTAGCTCCAAAGCCCCGGGCCGTTTGGTCCGGGGCTTTCTTTTTGGCGCCGAACATCAGGAACGCCCAGGTACGACTGAGCGGTGGAACAGGCCGAACCAAAGCAGGAGCGGCAGTGCATAGGCCATCCCCAGCGGCGCCACCAGGCTTCGGTTGACGACCACGAGAAATACATCGAGCGGGCGAGCCAGCGCAACATCGACAACCAAACGGTCAAGTCGAACGAACTGCAAAGATCCGCGCAGTTGGAAGATTGCGAAGCCAGCGAGCAGCTTCAAGACCAGGTTCTTGCCTCCCCAGGTCCAGTAGCCCGCCAAGCTCAGTGCGCAGAAGACCATCGTGGGCAAGTAGAAGATTTGATGAAGATCAATGTCGAATCCTGCTTCACGCAGGCTGGTGGACTTGTTGAACACGGCGGCCATGACGTGCCACTCGGCACCAGGTCGCAAATCAGGCAGCAGCCGCCCCACGAAATCAGTCTGCGTGGAAGACAGAACGAATTGGTTGGCGACACTGCACACGCAAGAACGAAAACCGCGTCCTACAAAGGCAAAGGGCCAGGCCAGCAAGACGAGTAAAGGCACGAACAGCACCGCAAAGCGAGCGAGCTTGGCCCGACCGAACGTCGTCATGATGCCTGGCTGCCCTGGACCAAACGCCCGCGAGAGCTGCCTTTGGCCCCAAGTGTCGCGCCAAGAAAGAACGCGACGGCGCAAGCGACCAGAAAGAGAGGAGCCAGGGTCTCGTGCGTGCGATTGAACCAGCCCGGGGCATGAACCCCCAACCAGTAGAGCACACACAGTCGAGCTATGTTAATGAGCATGAGAAACAGGACTGAGCCTGGAACCGCAACGGCACGTCGCCGCAGCGGCATCGGAAAAGCGGCGAGCGCTGCCACGAGAAGAATGGCCACATCCATGGCGTCGCAGGTCTGAACGATGCTCATCGAGAACATCGGGCCAATGATGCGATTGCCGCTGACCACGACGTGCGAGTCGATCGCCGAGATGACAGAGCCGACCATCCTGGCGTACCAAGACAGATACGCCTGCAGCCCGGCGGCCATCGCGCTATTGCTTGCATACGGATAGGAATAGAGCGCGGACAAGGCTAGGGCGACCGCCGCCGCCAGCAGGGGATATTGAAACCGAAAGAAGGCACGGTTTCTTGCAAGACCTCGCGAACCACGGCCGTTGGCCACGAGGAGCAGCATAGCGATCCGCCAGACGGTCTGCCAGGGGCGATCATACCAGGCCACCAGTGATTTCACCAAGGTCGCCAGCGTGCGCGGCTGGCTCGGGTAAAAACTCCAGAAGTTGATCGAGGATCACAAACATCTGTTTGCAAAGAGTTTGCAATTTGTTTGCGTAGACAACGCGGAAAGTGAGGTATTGGTCAGACAAGAAGACGTTAACAGTCAACGGCGAGCGTAAGGACAATGGTGAGGTGCTAGATGAAAGCTACCTGGGTTGGAGTTGTAGTTTGCGTTGTCACCGCAACGGCGGGATGTTCCCATAGGACGAGCAGCGGGGGCTCGGCCCAGATAGCCGTGCACGCGCTGAGCCTGGCCAACGTTGCGGCCGTCGACGTCAGCGTATCTGGCCAGGGCATGCCGACTCCCCTGGAGAGTCCCCTGTTCCGGCAGGCCGACGGCACGTGGCAAGCCGCGCTGGGCCACATCCCCGTGGGCACCGGCCGCACCTTCTCCGCCAAGGCCTACGATACGACCAACAAGACACATCGGATCTATAGCGGCTCGGTGGCCAACGTCACCATCTCCTCGGCCAGCGTCGCCAATGTGATCATCGTGCTACAGGAAGACACTCCCAACCCTGATTTCGCCAACCATGCGCCACTCGTGGACGGGATGAGCGTCTCAGCCACCAGTGTCTCCTACGGCGACAAGGTCGCAATTCGGCTCACCGCCCATGATCCCGACCAGGGAGAAACTGCCGGATTGGTCTTCACCGCAGGCCAGAGCTGCGGAGCTTTCGAGACGCCGGCTATTACGACAAACGACAGCGGGCAGCGAGTGTGGGCCAGTCTTTGGATTGCTCCGCCAGCCGATGCCGCTTGCCGACTCACTTTCGCGATCGTGGATGCTCATGGCGCCACGGCAATGGCAGCGGTGACAATCCAGGTCAGCGCCGGTTCGGATACAGGCGGTGCGCGGGTGAGCACGCTGGTCGAGTCCTACCCGATCATTACAAACGTGACATCGACCCCAGTGGCTCCCGCGACCTTCCTCGCGGCCGGCGGCAGCATCACGCTCATGGTGCTTGCCACCCAACCCGACCAGGAACCAATGACCTTCGCTTGGTCATCCGATTGTGTCGGTGTCTTCGACAACACATCCACGCAGTCGCCGCAGTTCACCCTCGCGGCTGGTTCGACGGCATCGACGTGCAGCTTTACTGTGGTGGTCAGTGGTCCAAGCAGGGAGGGGAGCGATGGGCGGTGGCAGAAGCTGAGCACCACGGGCAGCTTGACGGTCAACGTGGGCGCGACGTCAGCGGCTGCGATGGGTGGTCCGATCATCGATCTCACCGCACAATCGGCGGTGGCGGTCGCAGGCGGCGGGGCGGTCACCCTTTACGTGAGGGCTCATGAGACCAACGGCAGTGCCGTGCTGTCGGCGTACTCCTGGAACGCCTCGGACGGCGTTCTCGCCGCTCCCGTGAACGCGCCTGACCTCAGCTTCAGCCAGGTGGACTGGACCCCACCGTCGGTGATGGCGAGCGCAGTGAGGGTCACTGTGACAGTGACCGACAGCCAGGGCGCTACTGCCATCTTCGCGTTTGTGTTCTGCACCTGCCATGGCACGGGCCCAGGCGGGGTGTCCGTGACCGCGTCGTGCGACGAGGAGGCGTGCGGATCCGATTACACAGTTTATCTATGCACCGCCGCGGGCTGGTCATCGACCAGCCGATCGTGCAACAGCAGTCCGGACAGCGGTGTCTGCGAGTGCCATGGCACGGGCCCCGGCGGTGTGCCGGTGACCGTGTCGTGCGGGCAGTCGGCGTGCGGATCCGACTACTTCACGTATTTGTGCAACGCCGCGGGCTGGTCAGCGCCTGGCCAGTCGTGCGGCGGCAGCCCGGATAGCGGAGTGTGCGAGTGCAATGGCACGGGCCCCGGCGGTGTGCCCGTGACCGTGTCATGCGGGCAGTCGGCGTGCGGATCCGACTACACGATGTATTCCTGCAGCGCCACGGGCTGGTCTGGGACTGGCCAGTCGTGCGCCTGCGAGTGCAATGGCACAGGCCCCGGCGGTGTGCCCGTGACCGTGTCGTGCGGGCAATCGGCGTGCGGATCCGACTACATGACATATTCATGCAGCGCCACGGGCTGGTCAGGGACTGGCACGCCCTGCCCCTAATTTGGAAGCGCCAACCACAATTTCCCCGGAATTCGACGGCCGACTGCGCGATCCGGATTTCACCACAGAGCGCACAGATGCCACAGAGGCCGGAAGGAAAGGATTCCGGATCCACGTTCAGGAAGAATCCAGGAAGACTCTGGAACCACCGCGACGGATGGGGGAGTTCCCCCACCAGCGTCACGCCTACAATTGCCGCGAGCCTCAATCAAGTGTCTGGCACCCTCCACCGGCGCCCATGCCCGCGTTCACGAACACCCGGAACCGGCTTACCGTGATCCCGTACTTGTCCAAGTAGAAGTCATCTACCGTCGCCGGGTAGTTCGGGTCCTTGAAGTCTACGCCGTCGTAGCTCCGGTCGAATGTTCCGCCAGGGACCAGCAAGCTGTTGCAGCAGTCATCGGTCCCCGATGGCCCACAGGTCGCAGCCAGAACAACCGGCGTAGGGGACCCCAGGAACTGCAGAGGGTCAGCCACACGCAGAAGACGCGCCGACTGTTACCACAGGTCGAGCCACCCAGATGCAACACAATTGCAAACAAGCTCAGACGCCCGAAGCGCGCCACCTGATGGCGCAGCATCGTCCCAAAGATGTCACCGATGGTTGACAGCGGGTGGCCTAGTCTTCCGCCATGGCTTCCGTGGCAAGACTGTTTCGCGAGCATGCTGGCAGTAGCGGCGAGCACGCGGCGTCCGGTGGATTGCCGCGATATCGCCTGGTCAGCCGGATTGCAACCGGCAGTAGCTCTGAGGTGTTCTTGGCGGTGATGCCGGGAGCGTGTGGGGCGGCAAAGCCAGTGGCGATCAAGTGGCTGTGGCCTGAATTGGCCCGCGATCCCGAATGCGTGCGCATGTTTCTGGATGAGGCCCGTCTTTCGCTTTCGCTGCATCATCCGAACGTCATCCACACCTACGAGTCCGGTCACGACGGCTCTCGCTACTACCTGACCATGGAGTATCTCGACGGCCAGTCCCTCAAGCATGTGCTCGACGGACTGGCTTGCGAGGGTGGTCTGAGCTTGCCTCTCGGGCTGAAGGTGATCTCCGATGTGCTGGCTGGACTGGAATATGTCCACTGCATGACCCATCTCGATGGCATGCCCATGCACATCGTCCACCGCGATGTGAGCCCGCAGAATGTCTTTCTCACCTACAACGGCGAGGTGAAGCTGGTGGATTTCGGCATCGCGGAGACGGCGTCCACCCGCGATCGCTCCCGGCTGGTACGCGTGGAGGGCCGCCTGACCTATATGGCCCCGGAACAAGCGGCGGATGACCCGATCGATCACCGGGCAGACCTGTTTTCGGTGGGTGTGATGCTCTGGGAAATCGTGATGGGGCGACGGCTTTGGCAGGGCATGACTGACGCCGCAATTCTGGACCACCTGCTTTCCGGGCGGCCCCTGCCGCGCTTGCCAGACACGCGCGGGTTTCCCCCTGCCTTGGCCGACATCTGCGCGCGCGCTCTCGCACTCGACCCTGCCGATCGGTATGGCAGCGCCGCCGAATTCCAAGCCGACCTTGCGGCAGTGCTGACCGGCTCGGCTCCCGTGCAGGCACGTTTGCTGGGCCATACAATTTCGCGCCTGTTTTCCAGCCAGCGCGCGCTGGTCCGCTCGATGATTCAGCAGAGTCTGATGCCCGCAGGGCCCGCCCTGCCGTCACTATTGGCGCCACCCGCGGCGCAGACCGACACGCAGGCCGCACCTCGGAGTGAGGCTGCACCAGGGTCCGCCGTGGTACTGGACCGCTTTTCCGGAACGCAGATCGTCGCTTTCGGCGACGACGCCACCGCGGTTGGGCCCGTGGCACCGGTTGACTTGCGGGCCCCGCAGCGAACGCTTCGTTGGCTCGGCGCCGTTGCCCTCCTGGGGGTCATTGTGTGCGGAATAGCACTGGCCAGCCGGACTGTGCAACAGCCCGTCACAGTGGCTGCCTTTCAGCCCCGCCCACCCTCTCCTTCGCCCGCGGCCGTGATTTCGGTTCCGCAGCCAGCGATCCCGGCGACGGCACCCGCAAGCCCGCCCACCGCACAGATGGGGCAACGGCGTCCGCCAGTGGCGCCGCAACCAACCAAGCGGCCGCCCTCAAGATCGCGCCGGCATTCTCTTCCCGTGGAAACTTCTCCGGCGATCGCACAAGACCTCGTCGAGAGTCCAGCGACGCCAACTCCTGCCAGCCCCGATTCCTTCGATTCGCCCCTGGTCGCGAAACGGCGGCCAGTCGCCCGGCCGATCGATCGTGAGGACCCGTACGCCCCATGAGATGCGCGACCGTGACCGCCCTGTTGACGCTCATTCTCGCCAGGTCGACCGCCGCTGGGCAAGGCGAGCCCGCGGCGGAAGGTTCGGCAGAACGGGCGCGCGGCTGTTTTCAGCGCGGCGTGGAACTCTACGATGAGCATGACCTGGACGGAGCCGAGGTCGAGTTCCACCGCGCCTACGATCTGGCGAAGAATTTTCGCATTCTCTACAACCTCGGCCAGATCGCCCAGGAGCGCCACGACTACGCAGCGGCGCAGGATCTCTTCTATCGCTACCTGCGCGACGGCGGCCCCCAGGTCGCATCTGACCGCGTGCAGATGGTGGAAGGCGAATTGGCCAAGCTGCGACAGCGGGTGGGCCGGTTGAGCATCGTCTACGATGGCCCGGAAGCGGAAGTCCTGGTGGACCAGGTTGTGGTCGGTCGAACGCCTCTGCGCACGCCGCTGACGGTCAATCTTGGGCGGCGTCGGGTTGATCTCAAGCCACGCCAGGGCGAAAATCAGGTGCGCTTTGTCGACATCGCAGGCGGAGATACCGTCGCATTGCACGTGACGGTGGAAACCGACGACGGTGAGGATCCTTTTGACGAAGCGCTCCCCGCGCGCACCGTAGACGCCCACGCCCCGGCATCGCCCCCAGTCGGCCACACCTCTGGGTCGGTTGGTCTGGCCTGGACATTCACCGGGGTGATGGCGGCGAGTACAGTCGTCGCAGGTGTGGTCGCCTACCGCGCGTCGAAAGACTTGCAAGATGCGCGGCAAACCTATCCGGTCACTGGCGACGAGCTGGACAACAAGCGGCACACGGCGCGCGTCGCAGGTTGGGTCACGGATGGCTTGCTGGCCGGCACGGCCGTGCTTGCAACGGTTTCGCTCTACCTGACGATCGGCCGACCCACCGAGGACAAACCCGTCTCCCGGCTTTCCGTGGGGTGGTCATGGCCCGGCGTGGTCCGTCTGAGCAGCACTTTCTGATGATGAATCCACTGATCGATCCGGTGCCTCTTTCACGACACGTCTCGTGCACTTGCCTGGTTGCCTTGATTGTTTTTGCGAGCGCATGCTCGACCCTGCTCGACACCAGTGCCACCCAGTGCCGCAGGGATGCCGATTGTGTCTCCTTTGGCAACGCGGTTTGCGACACGCCCCGCGGCGTCTGCGTCCGTGCTCCGCCAGGCCCCGATGCGGCGGTCACCTGGGATGGCGGCACCGCCGACTTCGCACGGGACAGCGGTCTCGCTCCGTGTCAGTCACCCAGCGGGTGCTTCGCTTGCTCGCCCACCAGCGATCTCGAGTTCTTCTCCGCGTGTACCGACGCGACCTGCGTGCCATTCGACAACCGCGCGCGACTGAAGAACCTCGCCGAGGATGGCTCTCTCAAACCCTTGCCCTAGATCAAATGTCACAAGGAAGTTCACGCGCCTACCGTAGAACCATTGCGGCGGCAACCTGCATTGCAACGTTTGCCGTTGCCGACACTGCAGCCGCGACCGACTGCACCGCGCTGCCCAATCCAGTGTTCGTGACGGGATCAACCGCTGCCAAACCTCTTTTGGCAGAAATCGGAAAGTACCTGAATACGCAGAGCCCTGCCACGAGCGTGGTCTATCTGGGTCAGGGATCTTGCGCCGGCGTCGACGCTGTCCTCAACGGGACACCGCTGGCAGGGTCAGGCACAAGCGCCTTGTCCACCTGGGACACCAGTGGAACAGAACTGAAATGTGACCTGCCGCAAACAGAAACAGTTCTGGCCGATGTCGGCATTTCCGACGTATTCGCCACCACATGCTTCAGCCTGCCCGGCGGCCTGCCCAGCAACATCGCCGACATTCTCGGGCCGGTGCAGGCCATGACCTTTGCCGTTCCCAAGGGCTCCGCCGAGCGCTCGATCAGCGCGGCAGCCGCCTACTATGTGTACGGATTCGGCAACGACTCGGGTGCGGACCCCTGGACCGACGAAACGACCATCTTCAAGCGTGACGAGCTGTCCGGCACACAGCGCATGATCGCCGCCGCCATCGGTGTTCCCGCGGCCCAGTGGAAAGGCACGGCGGCAACTGGCAGCAGCGACATGCTCAAGAAGTTGGTCTCTGCAAGTCCACGAGAAGGCGCCCTTGGCATCTTGGCGGCTGACGTGGCCGAGGACAATCGCGCTACTCTGAACGTGCTCGCCTACCAGCACAGTGACCAAAGCTGCGGCTATTATCCCAATCGCGACGCGACCTCCAACGAAAAGATCAATGTCCGCGACGGTCACTATGCCATCTGGGGCCCCTTGCACTTCTTCCTCCGGCTCGACGGCAATGGCTATCCCGTCAATCGCTCCGCTGCCGATTTGATTGGCTATCTGGCCGGCACCCGAACCGCGCCGTCCGAACTTGATCTCATTTACCTTGAGGCCCAGCGCCACGTGGTTCCCCAATGCGCCATGCGGGTGAAGCGGGCGCAGGAACTCGGTCCGCTCTTCTCATTCTCTCCCGCCGGAGCCTGCGGCTGCTACTACGACAAGGCAGCCAACGGCGTCACCAGTTGCACGCCCTGCCAGAAGAACGCCGACTGTCCCCAGACAGCTCCCGTTTGCAGCTACGGCTACTGCGAAGCGAGCTGAACGCAGACTGGCGCTTCCCCCGCGACCGGGCGTCAAAACGATTGGCCCCGATCATGGCGAGCCGCTGGCCCTCGCCATTCTGCCGCCCAGAAGTGTTCCACTGGTTTCGCAGCATCGTCCCCGAGCTGTCACCCACGACTCTTCGCGGACGTTCTACTGTCTTGCCATGGCACTTGCGGAGATGCGTTTTCCCGGGCACGCCGAGCCCGTCCCTGGTGATGGGGTAGCGGACCCACCCTATCTGGCACTGTGTCGGCGGCGCGTTGTGGTGACGGGAATCGGCGTGGTCACGCCCTTCGGCCACGACGTGGAAACATTCTGGCAGGCGCTCCTCGGCGGGCAGTCATGTATCGAACCGCTCAGCCGGCTCGACACCTCTGATCTTCCCGTTCACTTCGGTGGCCAAGTGGGGGACGTGCAGGCCACGCCCTTTCTGCCCGCCTCGATCATCCGTCGCAACGACTTATCGACTAACATCGGCTTGCTGGCGGGTGGTCTGGCTCTGGAGTCGGCGGGCCTGGGCGCTTTAGCCGAACAGAGGCGACCCATTTCGGTGATGAAAGCAGAGGAGTTGCCCCAATGACCCAAGATGAGATCCGAGACAAACTGGCCTTCATCATTGTCGAGCGGCTCAACAGTGCCGTCCCGCTGAACCAGGTTTGCTGGGACAGCACCCTCCGCGATGATCTCGGCATTGACTCGCTGGGGGCATCGGAACTGCTATTTGAAATCGAGGAGACCTTCGGTACGCCCATCGCGACCGGCGACGCCGTTTCGCTGGTGACTGTGCGCGATGCCGTCAACGCCATCGCCCGCAGTCTGCCGCCAGACCAGGCCGCGTAAACCGCGCGGCTGTCACAGGCCGCATCTGAGAGGCGCCGCCCCTGCGACGCTCACATACCGCTGGTATCCGACGTCGCCCATGTAGCGGCGGAGAAGCTTGGGGTCGGAAGCGCGTAGGTCTACGATGATAAGGCCGTCGATGCAGTTGCCGAAGCCCTCGTCGAGGTTGAAGCTGAGCAGCGACGCCCCAAGGCGGAGATAGTGGCGCAGCAGAACGGGAAGACCCTTCCGGTCGGTCTCGATATCCGACACCAGGGACGACACATCCTCCGTATCCCGCACCAGCGCAGCCAGAGCATCGCGCTCAAGGCGGGTCAGCCGATCGCGTGGGGGATTGCGCGGCCTGACGAGAGGTCCCAGTTCATGGTCGCCGCGCAGCTTTGACAGAAACTCCACCATCAGGCGGCGCGATAGGCCAACGTAGGCCCGGCTGATGCTCACCGGTCCGAAGAGAATCTTGCACTCGGCATTGCGAACCAGGTACTCGCCAATCCCCCGCCACAAGAGCGCGAGCGGGGCCGCTTGCCCCTGGTACTCCGGCCGCACGAACGACCGGCCGAGTTCCAATGCCGGCCCCATACGTTCCAGAAACCCGGGTTTGAACTTGAACAGGGTACTCGTATACAAACCGCCGCCGCCCTGCTTCGCCAATATTCCATCCACACGGCCCAGGCGATAGCTGCCCACGACCTCCCACCGGGCAGCGTCCCACAGAAACAGATGGAGGTAGTGCCGGTCAAAAGCGTCTAGGTCGCACGCCTGACCGGTTCCCTCATGGGCAGCCCGGAAAGCTTGTTCGCGCAAGCGTCCGATTTCGATCAGCAGAGAAGGGATCTCGTGTTGGCTGGCCAGCAAGACCCGCAAGTCCCCCTCAGCCGCCAACAGCGCCTGATCCGGCAGCGCCATAACCTCGTCTCGCAGGCAACGGGAGGGTTGCGATCCGCGCAGGGGCTGCACGGGCATTTCGGGCGCGCTTGGGGCGAACCGCGGCCGGATAGCGCTCTCACGCCACTGCAGCATATAGGTCTTGAAACGCAGGTACTCAGTCAAGACGCGATCGTCCGGATAGCGCGCGATCTTGTGCCCTTCAATGGGGCGTCCGATACGCACGGACACGCGCGAACCGCGGCGCTTGAGAAACTCAGCCGGTAGAAGCGCTGTGCGCAGCCGTCGGTGAATCAGACCCGAGAGCTGAAATGTCAGGCTGTTCTGCCCTTCAAAGAACATGGTACTCGCGCG
>Ga0265316_10000146_pt1 | contig 77550 bp, 72 predicted proteins | sample 4522metaG_FD_202092 | JGI IMG/M metagenome (GOLD analysis project Ga0265316, IMG submission 202092) | Rhizosphere microbial communities from Carex aquatilis grown in University of Washington, Seatle, WA, United States - 4-5-22 metaG | ecosystem: Host-associated > Plants > Roots > Rhizosphere >... | reverse complement strand
GGTAGAAAACAAGCAAACAGTTAAGCAGATGCAGGATAAGGTTGGTTAAGTGGTAGCCGAAAGGGTTAAGCTTAAAGAAGCGGTAATCCAAGGTATAGGAAAGAACTGTTAAAGGCTGGTAGTGGCCCAGAAAAAAGGAAGTAGAAATGGTTTTCAGATTAGATGCCGATACGGAAGTAATGGAGTTGTTATTTATAACGTAATTATCATCATCCCAGTTGACGAAGCCGTTCTTAAGGCATGGTAAGAAAGCCACAAGAGTAACTAAGAGGATGAGGAAGAGACAGAGCAATATACGGAAGCTGGAGATCCTCATTACCACGCATTCTTTTTGATCCACGCATCTAATGACATGATCCCTGCTCCTGTAGCCTGAGCATCTTTGGCGACGCCATTAGCAGTGCAACCAACACCTTCACCAACTCCTTTTGCAGTATTACATCCGGATAAGATAATTACGCTAACGAACAAAATAAACAATAAACCGCACATAAAGCTTTTAGACATTTTCACTCCTTTTTTATAAATCTGTTTAAACGCTGCTTAGTCCGCTCCCTGCCTAAATAATAAATCACCTCAAATAAACCCGGTCCTACGGTTTTACCGGTCAAAGCCACCCTAATAGGATGAATTAGCGTTTTTGCCTCAATCCCTAATTCCGCGACCAGCCCGCGGAACTCTGCTTCAATAGCGGCAATATCAAAATTACCTAAACTATCGAGGCGTTTTATGAAAGCGGAGAATTCTTTTGAGAGATCCTGCGATAAATGTTTTTTCTCTGCTTCGGGGTCAATGTCTATCTCTTTCAAAAAGAAAAAATCCGCCCATCCCGGGAAATCAGACAGAGTATTTAAGCGTGCCTGGAATAATTTTACTAAAGAAACTACATAATTTCTATCGAAATTATCTTTTTCGATATAGCTCACTTCAACCAATTGCGGGATTATTTCATCAGCTAATTTTTCCGGGTCCGCATTCTTCAAATACTGATTATTGATCCATTGCAATTTTTTCAAGTTAAATGTGGCAGCGGTTTTATTCACATTCTTTATATCAAACAACCCGACAGCTTCCTTTAAAGTAACCAATTCCCGGTTCTCACCCGGGGACCAGCTTAAAAGCAGCAAATAATTGACTAATGCCGGGGCAAGATAGCCCATTTTACGGTAATCGCTTATGGCAGTAGCACCAGTACGTTTTGAAAGCCTCCCGCCTTCAGTGCCCATTATCAAGGGCAAGTGTGCAAATTCTGGGACAGTAAAACCAAGCGCATGGTATAAAAGGATTTGTTTTGGCGTGTTGGAAATATGGTCATCGCCTCTAATGACATGGGTGATATCCATTGTAGCATCATCCACTACGCAGGCAAAATTATAGGTTGGAGTACCGTCGGATTTTATCAAAACCTGGTCTTTTATGGTTTCGGCGTCAAACTCGATCTCTCCGCGGATCAAATCTTTTACTTGGATCTTTTGAGGAGTGACTTTAAATATTATCGCCTCTCCTTTTTCGCTTTTTTCAATATAAGCAAAACCTGATTGAAGTAATTTTTGCGCGTATTCCCGGTAGATATCAAACCTCTTACTCTGATAATAAATTTCATCCCAATTAAATCCCAGCCAATCCAAGCTGAACAAAATCTCATCCAGAAATTCTTTTTTTGACCGGGGTTGGTCAGTATCTTCGATCCTTAAAACGAATTTTCCGCCTTTGGAGCGAGCAAAAAGCCAGTTAAATAAAGCAGTGCGCCCTCCACCTATATGCAAATAACCTGTCGGGCTGGGCGCGAAACGGACTCTAACCATTGACTAACCTCGCTCCTTCTTTTAGGGCATTCTGATTGATCTTTACCAAATCTTTCTTGTCCGGGGGCGCAATCTCCTCGATGACGCGCAAGATCTTATTAACGCTGACCGTCTTTACGGCTTGTGCGTAAACGCCCAATGCCACCATGTTCGCGATCCGGATATTACCCAAGTCAGAGGCGATATCAGTAAAAGGGAAACTCAAGACAGTAAATTTATTATCGGCTATATTGCCAGCCAATGAACTGTTAACAATCAGTAAACCTTTATTCTTAAGCCTGCTTTTAAATTTAACTAAAGACGGGCTATTCATCACAATAAGCGCATCTGCTGTTTTTATATAAGGGGAACCTATTTCTTCATCGGAAACGATTACTGAGCAATGCGCGGTACCCCCGCGCACCTCTGCCCCGTAAGAAGGAAGCCAAGTTACAAATTTATTATCTTCCATGGCGGCAGTGGCTAAAATTTTACCCAACAACATTATGCCCTGCCCGCCGGCACCGGCGATAACTATACGCTCTGCCATCTTACTTTATTCTCCCTAATGGGAATTCTTTACTCATTACTTCCTTGATCCATTTAAGCGAATCCTGAGGGCTCATTGCCCAGTAAGTCGGGCACGGGCTAAGTACTTCAACTAAAGAAAAACCCTTATTCTCGATCTGGTTCAAAAATGCCTGCTTAATTGCCGCTTTTGTTTTAATAATATTTGGCACGGAATCAAGCGAGGTACGTTCAATATATTTAACTCCCGGCAATAAAGCCAGCATCTCGGATATTTTTAAAGGATACCCCTGCAATTGAGCATTTCTGCCGAGTGGAGTAGTAGCACTTTTCTGTCCAATAAGGGTTGTAGGAGCCATCTGGCCTCCGGTCATCCCGTATATCGCGTTGTTGATGAATACCACGGTCAAATTCTCTCCACGGTTAGCAGCATGGATGGTTTCATTGCCTCCGATTGCCGCCAAGTCCCCATCGCCCTGATAAGTAAATACAATATTTTGCGGCCTTACTCTTTTTATTGCCGTGGCCACTGCCAATGCCCGTCCATGGGCTGCTTCAGAGCAGTCAAATTTCCAATAATCATAAGCTATAACCGCGCATCCAACCGGAGCGACGCCAATTACTTTCTCCCTGATCGCCAATTCATCAATGATCTCGGCAATCAGCCTATGCACAGTACCATGGCCGCAGCCAGGACAATAATGGGTTGAGGTATCGCGTAATGATTCCGGATGGGCAAATATTTTTTTCATCATTTCATACTCTTTATCTTCTTAATAATTTCTTCTTCAGTTGATACCCCGCCTCCGGAGCGGCCCAAAAATTCAACAGGAACCTTGCCATTGACTGCCAATTTTACGTCTTCAAGCATCTGGCCGTAAGACATTTCTATCGTTAAAAATTTAGTTTTGGGTTTTAGGTGCTTGTTAAAAACTTTATTTGGAAAAGGCCAAAGCGTTATCGGACGGATCAAGCCGATTTTTAAACCATCTTTTCTTAATTTATTGACTACACTCTTTACAATACGTGCCATTGTGCCGTAAGCAACCAGTATTATTTTAGCGTCATCCAAAAATAAGCCTTCAAAATTTTCTTCTTTTTGCTGGATCATTTGATATTTCTTCTGCAGCTTTAAATTGGCTTTTTCTAAATCCCCTTCAACCATAAAAAATGATTTTGCGATATTCGGTTCTCTTCCCTTACATCCGGTCAATGCCCAAGGCTTACGATATGCAACATGAGATTTACGATATGGAATAATTGGTTCCATAACCTGCCCGAGCATCCCGTCCCCTAAGATTATCACCGGCATCCGGTATTTATCCGCAAGGTCAAAAGCCGTAAACATTGAATCATATGCTTCTTGCACGCAATAAGGAGCGATAACTATACAACGATAATCACCGTGGCCTCCGCCCCTGGTACTCTGAAAATAGTCCGATTGTGCAGGCCAAATATTTCCCAGCCCCGGCCCGCCGCGCATAATATTTACAATTACCGCCGGAAGCTCTGCTCCGGCGATATAAGAAATGCCTTCCTGCTTAAGGCTTACACCCGGGCTTGATGAAGAGGTCATCGCCCGCACTCCGGTGCTGGATGCGCCAAAAACCATATTGATCGCCGCAAGTTCTGATTCGGCCTGAATAAAAACCCCACCGCGCTCAGGCAAAGCTTTAGCAAAATAAGCGATTATTTCGTTTTGCGGAGTAATAGGATAACCGGCATAAAAAGTACACCCGGCCTGTAAAGCCCCTTCAGCAATAGCTTCATTCCCTGACATTAATATTTTCTTCATTCTTCTTTAAATACCTCTATGGAAACATCCGGACAGATTATTGCGCACATAGAACAACCTAAACATTCTGCCCCTTCTTTAAACTCAACGGGTTTAACACCTTTTTTATTTAAAGTTGCCTTCTGTTTAATGTAACCCTTGGGGCAGACTGAAACACAGAGAAGGCAGCCTTTACATTTATCCTGATTAATCGTTATTTTAGGCATGAGCAGATTTTATTGTTGATGCGATTTTCTCCGCAGTTAATCCGTATTTATCCAGCATGATCTCTCTTTTCCCGTGACTGATAAACTCACAGGGCAGGCCCAGTTTGATAACCGGCACACCCGCTGCTTCATTTATAGCGCTGCCAAATCCGGCATCAAGGATCCCCTCCTCAATCGTGAATATACGCTTGAAACCGGAACAAATTCCCTTGATCCATTGACCATCCAAAGGTTTCACAAAGCGCGCGTTCACTAACGTCCCGTTCAATCCTTCCTTTGCTAACAAATTTAACGCTTCGTAAGCAGGCACAACCATACTTCCTAAAGCAAATACAATAAAGTCCCTGCCTTCTTTTAAAATTTCGGCTTTCCCTAATTCTACCGGTGAATTTTCTATATTAAGTGCAGCTGCGCCGCCTTTAGGGTATCTTAACGCAACCGGCTTATCTAATTTAAAGGAAAATTCAAGCATCTTCTCTAATTCACGCGTGTTTTTCGGAGCCATGACCACCAAGTTGGGGACTGTCCTTAGATAAGCGATATCAAAGATCCCCTGGTGAGTAACTCCGTCTTCTCCTACTATCCCCGCGCGGTCAAGGCAAAAAACAACTGGCAGATCTTGTAACGCGACGTCTTCAATGATCTGATCATACGCTCTCTGCAAAAATGTCGAATATATCGCAACCACCGGTTTAAAACTGGCTTTGGCGAGGCCTGCGGCAAAACAAACTGCGTGAGCCTCGGCAATACCGACATCAAAAAATCTTTGCGGGAAGGCATCGCGGAATTTATCCAATCCCGTGCCTTCGGGCATGGCCGCGGTTATAGCAATTATTTTCTCATTTTGTTTTGCTAAATCAACAATTTTATTACCGAATACTTTTGTATAAGTCTCTGCCCCTTGCCCATTGATTACCTCGCCGGTTGCCTCATCAAACGGCCCAAGGCCGTGAAAACGCACCGGATCAAGTTCAGCCGGAGGATAACCTTTTCCCTTCTTTGTAATTACGTGCAAAAGCAATGGCCCTTTAATTTGTGAAATGTTTTTTAACGTTTTGACCAAAAGATTAAGATCATGGCCATCAAGCGGGCCAAAATACCTGAAACCCAGTTCTTCAAAAAGCATACCAGGGACAAATAAATTTTTTAACCCTTCTTCGAATTTATTTGCCAGTTTTAATATCCTGCTGCCTTTGGGGATCCGGGAGTTAGCGAACTTTTCCAGTGACTCTTTAAACCTGTTATAAACCGGAAGCGATATTAGCTTATTTAAATAAATGCTGATCGCTCCGGTATTAGGGGCAATACTTAATTCGTTGGTATTTAAGATTACGAGGATGTCCTTTTTAAGGTGCCCCGCATTATTCAGCCCCTCAAAACAGAGCCCGCCGCTTAAAGAACCGTCCCCGATCACTGCTACCGTCTTAAAGTTGCTTTTACTTTTATCTAAATCGCGTGAACAGGCAAGTCCCAAAGCAATAGAGACCGCGCTGGAACTGTGCCCCGTAGTAAACGGATCATAAACGGATTCGTCTTTAGAAGGAAACCCGCTTAACCCCTTATATTGCCTTAACGTATCAAATGAATCGTTTCTCCCGGTCAATATTTTATGGGCATAACTCTGATGCCCGACATCAAAGATTATCTTATCTTCCGGAGTATTAAGGCAATAATGCAAAGCCAAGGTCAATTCTACGGCACCCAGGCTTGATGCCGCATGCCCTCCGGTCCTAGAAACAGTTTCAATTATCCTCTTACGTATCTCTGAGGCTAAAACAGGCAACTGTTCTAAGTTTAGAGCCCTTAAATCTTTGGGAGATTGAATTTTCTCTAACATTATTCCTTTACTTCAGATTCATTTAAGGGCTTTAAGTCAAACTCACCCTTCTTATTCTTGGTTAAAATGTCTATTTTTTTCTTGGCATTATCCAACCGCTGGGCGCAGGCGCGCGACAATTCAATTCCTTCTTCATATTTTTTAAGCGCCTCATCCAAAGAAATATCTCCATTCTCAAGATCATCAACGATCTTTTCCAGTTTTTTCAATGCTTCCTCGAATTTTAGTTCAGCCATTTTTAATTTACCTCCGTAACTTTACTTAAAATCTCTCCTCTATGTAAACGTGTCTTAATTATATCTCCTTCTTTTAGAGTCTTGTTCTCTTTGATAATCTCTTCCCCGGGCATCTTAAATGTAATGCTATACCCGCGTGATAGAATGTTCAAAGGGCTCAATGATGATAACTTTTCAATAGCGGTATTAAACCCGGCCTGGCGCAACTTTAAAAAATGCTCTGTTCTAATAAATATCTGCCTTGCCAGATCCAGGACTTTTTCTTTATGCTGTTTTAAGAGCGTTACCGGATTAAGCAGAGATAATTTCTTCTGTGTTGCGCTAAGGTCCTGATGTAACAACTCCAATGCATGGCTCATGCTTAAATTTAAACTTTGTCGTAATTCCTGCACTTGTTGGCGCAGTTCAGTTTTTTCCGGCACCACTAATTCCGCGGCAACCGAAGGAGTAGGCGCGCGCATATCCGCGACCAGGTCCGCAACCGACCAATCCCTCTCATGACCTACCGCTGAAATCACCGGAATTACGGAATTATAGATTGCCCGGGCAACAATCTCTTCATTAAAAGCCCAAAGATCCTCAATGCTTCCTCCACCTCTTCCGACGATCAAAACCTCAATGCGATCTTTAAGGGGCAGGCCTTCGTTATAAAGGTTAAAATTATCTATGGCACTGGCAATTTCATCTTTAGCCGCATCTCCCTGCACCTGCACCGGACTGATAACCACATGAATATCACCAAATCTCCTATCCAATACTTTTAAAATATCTTTTATCGCCGCCCCTGAGATAGAAGTCACTAACCCTATATTTGATGGAAGATACGGTATTGGCCTTTTATGCTCCTGAGCAAACAGCCCTTCCTTTTCTAACGTCTTTTTCAGCTGCTCAAGGGCAAGCTGAAGACCGCCTATGCCTTTAGGTTCGATCTTCTCAATTATTAACTGGTATTGGCCGCGCGGAGGATAAACATCGACTTTTCCGTAACAAATAATCTTTAGCCCGTCCTCCAGCCTAAATTTAGTGTCTATCGCGGCGCGCGCGAACATTACTGAATTTAAAAGCGCGTCTTTATCTTTCAGGGAAAAATAAAGATGCCCCGCCTGAGACGGCCGGAAATTGGAAACTTCACCTTCTACCCAAACTTGCGCAAAAGTATTTTCTAAGATCAGCTTGATATCCTGTGTGATTTCAGTTACGGTATAGATATGCCTCTTTGTATCAAGCGTATCTTTGGGCATTACTTTTTTTCCTCCTGCTTTACTACCGGAGGTATCTCCTGTTCTTTGGGCTTTACTTTGAGCACGATCAAATTAACTGAATATGGGTTTATCAAAAATGTTTCTTGATAATCACCGGGAGCAATTTCTTTTTCTTCACGCACTACAAATAAGCAGCTTTTTTTACAGTTTGAATCTACCGAATAAAGCTGATAAGTATATTTTTCTTTTAAGTTTTTAATATTGATTTTTAAATTACGTCCTTCAGATGCCTGTTTTTTAGCCCTATCACTTAGTTGGCGTGCCGCATCCAACATTTCTTTTACTCTGTTCGTCAGGCGAAGAGTATTCAAGTCAATCGAGCCATTCATAATTTGATTCAGCTTATCGGCTTTAATAATATCCACCAACATTTTCCTCTCGGAGGGATCTAAATCTACGATATTCCTGGAAAGATAGTTCCTCGCCGCCTGAGGATCAATGTAATTATAAATAAGGGCCGTGATCGCGTCTCCTGACTTTGTCGCGAATGCTTTGGAAAATTCATCATCCAGCTGATTGGTGAACATATCCTTACCCAATGAACCGAACATACGAAATACATTATAAATAGGTTTAGGTTCAACTTTATTTTCCGGGTGCGCTGCATCAAAATTAAAAACACCCACATTCCTCACTACCATTTCCTTCTTATTATCGAAGTCCTGGAGCGTAAAATAAACCTGGTTGTTAATTCCCGCTTCCAGCATATCTTTAATGCGTGCCGGTATGTAGCTTGCCGCGATATATGAATTATCGCGGCGCTCTGTTAAGATATTCGAATCAAGATCAAAATTCCACTCGTCAATGATCAAGGGTGTATTGCGGTCAAAATGGAAATAAGTAAGCCAGTCGCGTATAAGAGACACGGTATATTTATGATAAGTAGTACTTTCCTGCTCTGCCAAAGGATCGCTGGAGTAGCCGTGCCAACTGATAAAATCAAGCGGGAGCCGGGATGAATAACAATAGCGTATTAAACCGTAGATCAGGCTCTTTTCGGGGGCAAGAATAGTATTCGGCTCTTGTGACTGGAACCAGCAGCTTACCGAAGGCCCGCCGATAGGGATATTCATCTTCGTTTCCTGCTCCAATTCTAATACCGCTTCTGCGACTGTGCGGTATAAGTTAAAATATTCCTGCTGCCGGCCTAAGAAAAAATCGTCCATATCAGGCGCGTTCCAAACCTCATACCATATATTATATTTTTTATTACAGCTTAACTCACGGATACTCTCTTTAATCAATTTTTTAAAGGCACGTAAATCCGACAGAGCACTTTTCTTATCCAGGACTTTTCCCATGCCGGCAGGCGTGCCAAAAATATCCAAAATAACCACCCCTCCGGATTCGCTTATGCTTTTAATGATCGTATCATAACTATCTAATATTTTCTTCTGCGCATCTTTGTTCTTCGCTGCCTCGTTGATCTCCCACAAATTATATTGGAGGCGATAAAGGCCGGAAAAACCTATATCTTTCTGCCATGATTCCAAAACATCTTGCGAACTCAGGCTTTGCGGCCAGCCCGAGATATTTACTCCTCTGCCGCTTAAATCCATGTTGGGCTTATAAATAGCGGGCAGCGGGATCGTGGGAGCATTAAGATCGATAGTGAATTCCAGCTCTTTATCTTCGGCATAAGAGAATGCCCAAAAGAAAAATATCCCGCATAAGGCAATCAAGAAAAATTTATAAACCCCGGTTTTATTCATTTAACTTCTTTTGAACCCTTTCAATTGATATTGCCTTGCCTGTTTTATCATTTATATTTAACAATACTCCATGCAATTGGATATTATTCTCCGCGACTTCAAATCTGGTCGGGATAAGAGTAAGGAATCTTTTTAAAACATCCTCCACTTTCCTGCCGATCACCGAATCATAAGGCCCGGTCATCCCGGCATCGGTGATATAAGCCGTTCCCTTGGGAAGTATTTTTTCATCCGCGGTCTGTATGTGCGTATGAGTCCCCAAAACCGCGGAAACTTTTCCATCCAGATACCAACCTAATGCGACCTTTTCGGAAGTAGCTTCCGCGTGCATATCAACTATGATAATATCCGTTTCTTTAGATAACTCTTCCGCGGCCTGCAGTGAAGTTTTAAAGGGGCATTCCAACGGTTCCATAAAAACTCGGCCGTTAACATTAATTACACCGACATTCTTGCCTGCTTTAGTTTTAAAAGAAGTGCTTCCTTTTCCGGGAGAGGTGATCGGAAAATTAAGCGGCCGCAAAATTCTTTTCTCGTTATCCAATAATTCAAAGATCTCGCTTCTTTTCCAAATATGGTCTCCCGAAGTCAAAACATCAATCCCGGAAGCAAAAAGATCTTCCGCGGTCCTTAAGGTGATCCCTGATCCTCCGGCTACGTTCTCGGCATTAGCGACCACGAAATCCAAAGAATGTTCTTTGATCAACCCGGGCAGGAGTTTCTTGATCGCTTCTCTACCCGGAGAGCCGACTATATCACCAATAAATAGTATATTCATATTAGTTACTTAGCGTATTCAATGGACCTTGTTTCCCTGATCACGGTAACTTTTATCTGCCCGGGATACTCCATTCCCTCTTCGATCTTCTTGCGTATTTCCCGCGCCAGGTTAATGGCATCAGCATCGGAGATCTTTTCCGGCTGGACAATTACGCGGATCTCGCGTCCGGCTTGAATAGCAAAAGACTTCTCAACCCCCTTAAATACATTGGCAATTGACTCCAAGCTTTCCAGCCTTTTGACATAAGTCTCCAAAGTTTCCCGGCGCGCGCCAGGACGGGCGGCACTAATAGCATCTGCAGCTATTGCTAAAACCGCATATAAACTCTGGGGTTGCGTTTCTTCATGGTGCGCTTCAATAGCATGAACCACTTCCACAGACTCATTAAATTTCTTAGCGAGATCAGCGCCCAATTTTGCATGAGTTCCTTCGATCTGATGGTCAACAGCCTTCCCTATATCGTGAAGTAAACCTATTCTGCGCCCGAGTTTAAAATCCAAGCCAATTTCAGAAGCCATAACACCTAAAAGAAAAGACACTTCTTTTGAATGTTGAAGTGCATTCTGGCCAAAACTGGTGCGGTATTTCAAGCGGCCAAGAAGTTTTATCAATTCGGGATGCAAACCGTTTACGCCGGCTTCAAATGCTACGCGTTCGCCTTCCTCTTTAATCTTATCATCCATATCTTTCTTGGTTTTCTCAACCACTTCTTCGATGCGGCCCGGATGTATCCTGCCGTCGGCTATAAGTTTTTCAAGGCTTAAGCGGGCGATCTCTCTGCGCACCGTGTCAAATGCCGATAAGGTCACGGCCTCCGGGGTATCGTCAATAATAACGTCGACTCCCGTAGCCATTTCAAGCGCGCGGATATTGCGCCCTTCCCTGCCGATAACCCTACCTTTCATTTCATCATTAGGCAAAGTTACAACGCTCACCGTTGTTTCCACTGTATGTTCCGCAGCACATCTTTGTATCGCAAGGCTCATGACTTCCCTTGCTTTTTTATCCATAATGGTGCGTAATTCCTCTTCATGCCTTTTAATGAGCACGGCTTTCTCGTTGTTTAACTCTTCGCTGAGCCTGCTTAATAAAATCTGTTTTGCTTCTTCGGCAGACAAAGAAGAGATCTTCTGCAGTCTCTCTTTCTCCTCGGCAATTAAAGCCAACAACTGAGCATCTCTCGCCTTTAGAGCATCTTCTTGTTTTCTTACATTATCATGCTTTGATTCTATCTCTTTTTCTTTTTGCTCCAGTAAATTAAGACGGCGATCGATATTTTCCTCTTTTTGCGCCAGCCTTTTTTCTAAATTCGTGATCTCCAGCCTGCGGTCCTTAGTCTCGCGCTCAAAATCCTGCCGCATCCTGTATAAAAGATCCTTGGCTTCAAGTTCCGCTTCCCGTCTTTTGTCCTGAACTTCTTTTCTTGCCTGTTCTAAAATATGCTCTGCCTTGGTCTCGGCATCCTGTATCTTTTTCTCGGCAATATGTTTCCTTAAAAGAAACCCGCTAACTGTCGCAATAACGGCAACAGCAAACAAAATAACAATATTCAACAACATCTTAACTACCTCCTTTAAGCCGGCGCAGGATGAATTTTATTTTAATTAAAAATATTAGTTAAAAATTACCCTGGCGACTGCTACATCGTGGGCGTGGAATGGAACAGATGAGAGGATTTGGAAGTCAAATGCCAAGCCGATAGATTCTGTTGTTTTGGGCAGCTTTTGAAGTAAACGGTCATAATAACCCTTACCCCTGCCGAGGCGGTTGCCTTTTTTGTCAAAAGCAACCCCCGGAACGATTACGAGCTGGAGCGCAGACAAAGGAACACATCTTTCCTCTGCCGGTTCTTTTACCCCGTAAGGGCCCTGCTTTAAATGCGCATGGCTATCTAGAATACACGGCTCTAATGCTAATTTATGTGGCTTACAGACTGGCACGGTGACTATCTTTCCTAATTTTATTGCTTCTTTTATCATCTCTTCTGTCTCAACTTCGCCTTTAAACGCGATGTAAAACATTACAATCTTTGCTTTTTTAAAAACCTCTGTCCTGAAAAGTTTATTTTTTATTAGAGAACTTTTTCGGTTTCGGCTTTCCTCCTCCTGATTTTTTAACTCTAAAAGGATTTTACTACGTATATACTGCTTTGTCAACATGACTTACCCGCTGTGGCTATGCTCATCATGGCTGTGCGGTTTGTCCGTAAAAGGAACCGGCAGCCCCTGCTTATTGTAGTAATCTTTTAACGCTGAACGCAGGGCGTCTTCGGCCAATACCGAACAATGCATTTTAACCGGCGGCAGGCCGCCTAATGCCTCGGCAACCGCTTTATTGGATATCTTTAAAGCTTCTTCAATGGTTTTGCCTTTCACCATCTCCGTAACCATTGAACTGGTGGCAATAGCCGCACCACAGCCAAATGTCTTAAACTTAACGTCCACAATAACATTCTTCTCTATTTTTAAATACATCTTCATCACATCGCCGCAGATAGGATTGCCTACGGTGCCCACCCCGCTGGCATCGGGGATCTCTCCGACATTGCGCGGATTACTGAAGTGATCCATTACTCTTTCGCTATAAGGAAGGGGCTGATCCATTTTTATAAAAATTATTTTGCCATTACCAATTTACGAGGTTTTAAGGTTTTTTTATGGTCTTTCGGCTGCCTAACCTCTTTTAAGGTACCGATTTTGTTCTTTTTCTCTAATTCTTTGTAAATCAAAACCCACGCGCAATCCTTTTCTTTATCTACCTCGCATTTACCTTTATTCATCCCGCCGCACGGGCCGTTTAAGAGGCCTTTGGCGCATAAAGTGACCGGACATATACCTGCCGTTACATCCAGAACGCACTCTCCGCATAAAGAACATTTCTCGGCGAAGCTGCCTTGCGAATCCATTACCGCGCCAAACATAGTATTTAGCGCAGGCAAGACTTCCAGCCCTAACCGGTCATTGTCTTTGGTCGACTGCGCTCCCAAACCGCAGGCCAATACCAAGATCGCCTCGGATTCGCGCAGCGATTTCATATTTTTGGCTAATTCGGTCTTTACCTTTGCGGCAATACAGGGCGCAGATGGTATACACATCCCCACCACAGTTTTACCGTGCTCCTGAAGCTGCAGTTTTAGCTGCTCCATCTCATCCTGCCCGCCGGTTTTACAGGTTGTAGCACATTCTCCGCAACCAACCAAAAAAACCTTGGTGTAATCGCCCAGCGCTTTCAAAATCTGTTCTAGCGGTTTTTTCTCGGTGATGATCATATTAAAATTTTAACACAGTTTACTTTTTACTACAAGCTAAAAGCTTAAACGTTTTTTTAAAGGTTTTGCGGATGGTTTGGCATGTTTTGAACAGGGCGTTTGCAGGCCGAGCGGGCAAGGTGTCCCGAGCGAGAGCTCAGGACGAGCGAGGCCGAAAGCCGAGCGAAGCTGGCCACGCTGGGGCCAGCGAGCGTCCCTGCGAAAAACATGACAAAGCAGACGCAAAATATCAAATAACAAAATCTAAAACCCCAATACTACCTTTCTTCTTCAGCCTTCTTTTTACGTTCCTCTGCGATCTTCTGGGCTATCTCCTGCGGCACCTGCACATATTTATCGAACTCCATCGTAGCATTCGCCCTGCCGCTGCTTAGAGAACGGAATGCCGTAACGTAGCCGAACATCTCTGATAAAGGAACTTCCGCGGAGACCACTTTTTGTTTTCCTTTCATATCTATATTTAAAATCTTTCCGCGGTGCGAACAGATAAAGCTAACTGCCCCGTTTACATACTCTTCCGGGGTTGAGACTTCAAGCGACATGCTCGGTTCAAGCAATACAGGTTGCGCTTTTAAGAATGCCTCTTTAAATGCCATACTCCCGGCGATTTTAAATGCCATTTCCGAAGAATCAACATCATGATATGAACCGTCGGTAATATTGACAGTTACATCAACGATTGGATACCCGGCAAAGGCACCTTTAGAGAGCGTTTCAATGATACCTTTTTCAACGGCTGGAATAAATGACTGCGGGATCGCCCCTCCCTTAATACTGTTTATAAATTGGAAACCCTCGCCGGGCTTAGAAGGAGATATCTCCAAAACTACATGGCCGTATTGCCCGCGGCCGCCGCTCTGTTTTACATATTTAGTCTCTCCTTCCGCTTCTTTTAGAATAGTCTCACGGAAAGCAACCTTTGGTTGGCCCACAATAGCCTCTACGCCGAATTCTTCTTTTAATCTGTCCACGATAATTTCCAGATGCAATTCTCCCATACCGGTTAAAAGGGTCTCTTTGGTCTCTTCGTCAGAAGTAACTAAGAATGTCGGATCCTCGTCGGTAAGGCGGGCAAGTGCTTTGCCTAATTTATCCTGGTCTGCCCGGGTTTTCGGCGAGATGCTCAAAGAAACTACGGGTGTTGGGAATTGAATGGCTTCGAGCAAAATCGGATTGGCCGTATCGCACAAAGTATGCCCGGTTATCGTATCCCCAAGCCCGACCACGGCAACAATATCTCCGGCATAAGCGTATTCAATATTTTCGCGCTGGTTCGCGTGCATCTGAACGATCCGGCCCACCCTTTCTTTCTTATTTCTAGTGGCATTAAGAATATAAGTGCCTGTTGACATGACTCCTGAATAAATTCTGGTGTATACGAGTTTCCCCATATGCGGGTCAGATTGAATTTTAAAAGCAAGCGCGGCCAAGGGTTCATGATAATCCGCGCTCCTAAACAATTCTTTTTCCGGGTCATCCGGAGAATGCCCTTTTACAGGCGGCAGGTCTTTGGGAGAAGGCAAAAATAAAGTAACGGCATCGAGCAATTTCTGCACCCCTTTATTTTTAAACGCCGCTCCACATAAAACAGGAACAGCTTTATTCGCTACTGTTCCAACGCGTATTGCCTTAATCAATTCTTCGGAAGTAATCGTATCCGCGCCTCCCGTAGTCGCCGAAGATTCAAGGTATTTCTTGGTTAACCCTTCGTCAAAAGATGCTGCCCTTTCAATCAGGGTTTTCCTGTAAATTTTTGCGGTTTCAATTAAATCCTGGGGGATCTCTTCAACGCGGTATTCTTTACCCTGCGTTTCATCCTCATAAAAATATGCCTTCATTTCCAATAAATCCACTACTCCTTTAAACTGATCCTCCGCTCCGATCGGTATCTCCAAAGGAATGGTATGCGCGCCTAATTGGTCCTCAATACCTTTGAGTACTGCAAAAAAATCCGCGCCGGTGCGGTCCATTTTATTTATGAAAGCTATTTTGGGAACATTATATTTATTGGACTGGTGCCAAACCGTCTCTGATTGGGGTTCAACCCCGCCTACGGCGCAGAAAACCGCTACTGCCCCGTCGAGCACCCGCAGGCTGCGTTCGACTTCAACCGTAAAATCAACGTGTCCGGGGGTATCGATCAAATTGATCCTGTGTTCCTTCCAGAAACATGTAGTAGCGGCTGCGGTAATGGTAATGCCTCTTTCCTGCTCCTGCTTCATCCAGTCCATGGTCGCTTTCCCTTCATGGACCTCTCCGATCTTATGTGATTTTCCTGTATAGAAAAGTATCCTCTCCGAAAGTGTCGTCTTTCCGGCATCAATATGCGCCATAATTCCTATATTACGCGTTTTATCAAGGCTGAATTTGGGTGCCGGAATAATCGTATCGCCTTTTTTTTCTTCTATTTTCTCTTCTGCTTGTGCCTCTATTATAGATTCAGGAATATTCTGTGGCTCGGGCAATACCTCTTCCTTTATTTCTTGCTGTGCCTCCTGCGCAGGTTGTTCAACAGGAACACTTTCTTGTTTCGGCAGGAACACTTCTTCTTTAACTAGTTCTTGCGGTAAAGCTGCTTCTAAAGAAGCAACTTCCAAATCATTTACTTTGACCCCTGTAACCAACTTGGATTTTAACTGAACTACCTCTTCGATAAGAAAACGTAGCTTTTCCTCATTTGCCTCTATTTCTTTTTCCAGCGCGGTATATTCTTCATTCAGCTGATTGAATTCCGCCTTGGGCACCCATTCGCTGCCCTGTTCTTTTTTCTTAAAATTATTTATAACCTCTTTTTGTTCTTTTATCTCTTGTATATGTTTTTCTATTTGATGTTTCTGTATTTCGATCTGTTCGGTTTGTTCTTTTAAAACATTGTCCAATTCCCGGATTTTAACATTGACTTCTTGCAGCTGCCTGCTCAAATTTATGTTTTTCTCGAACTCTTTCTGCGATTCTTGCTCCCGCAGTTCAAATTTGTTCTTCAGTTCGGTATTATCCGATTTGGCTTTATCCAGCATTTCTTCGGATTTCCTCAACCATTCCTCCCTGCGCTGGATCTCCTCTTTTAGTTTTTCTTCTCCCCCTCCCGCAGAGCCAAATTTATCTTTAAGCGCAGCTGATTCTTTTCTTGCTGTCTCCAATTCTATTTGCAGATCCAGTATCTGATCTTTTTGTTTTTGCGCCGCCTCTTTATAAATATCCGGGCCCGGAGGAGAATAAGGTGTTTTCTTAATTTTTACTTTTTTGTCTTCGGGAGAAGAAACCAGGCCCATAAGAGCATAAATAATCAGGAGTGCTCCCCCGAAAAATGCTATATACATTATTATCGTCGTATTCTGCATATTATTTTTTTAACTTTCCCTGCTATTCTTCTTCTTTTCCCTGATGAGCGGCGGATAATTTTGCCATCCGCTCTTTAATCTTTGCTTCATATCCTCTATTGGTCGGTTCGTAGTATTTTACTTTTTTGCGCAGGTATTTTTGTTTAACAAAACCGCCCGGATAATCATGGGCATACTTATAATCTTTTCCATGGCCCAAAGCTTCCGCGCCTTTATAATGCGTATCTTTAAGATGATCGGGAACCTCCTGCACCTTTCCGCTGGCAATATCATTATACGCTTTCTCTATCGCCATATAACTTGCGTTGGATTTTGGCGCGCAAGAAACATAAACTACTGCCTGCGCCAAAGGGATCCTGGCTTCAGGCATGCCGACAAATTCACAAACCTGCAAAGCGGCATTCGCCAATACTAAAGCCAGCGGATCGGCATTCCCCACATCCTCTGCCGCTAAAATACATATCCTGCGGGCAATAAAACGCGCGTCCTCCCCGGCATAAAGCATTTTTGCCATCCAATATAAAGCCGCGTCAGGATCAGAGCCGCGCATGGACTTGATAAACGCCGAAGCCGTATCATAATGGCCGTCCTCATCATGGTCGTAAACAACTGCCTTTTTCTGAATAGACTCTTCCGCGGTCTTCAGATCAAATTCAATAAAGCCTTCTTTATCTTTGGCCGTAGTAAGAACGCCTACTTCTAGCGCGTTCAATGCCCTGCGTGCATCTCCTTCGCAGGTTTTACTTAAGAAATCCAAAGCGGAGGCGCTTATTTTAACTTTTAAACTTCCAAATCCATTATCTTTATCTTTTAGCGCGGAATTCAAGATCTGCGTGATATTTTCTTCATTTAAGGATTTTAGTTCGCAAACTAGAGAACGGGATAACAAAGGCGCGGCAATGGAAAAATACGGGTTATGCACAGTGGCCCCGATCAGAATTGGATTGCCATCTTCTATATCGGGCAATAATACATCCTGCTGGGCTTTATTAAAACGGTGTATTTCATCGATAAACAATATGGTCTTGCGTCCCGTATTGTTTCTTTTAAGCTTGGCAGCAGCGATTATTTTTCTTAATTCTTCGACGTTGGAAGTAGTGGCGTTGATAGGAGCAAAATATGATTTGGTCGCTGCAGCGATACAGCCGGCTAGGGAAGTTTTTCCTACTCCGGGAGGGCCGAAAAGAACAAGCGAACTTACCCGGTCAGCTTCAATTGCCCGGCGTAAAAGCTTTCCCTTGCCGAGGATATGCTCTTGGCCGACAAATTCATCCAGAGAGCGCGGCCGCATACGCACCGCTAGCGGAGAGTCTTTTGGATTTGTCTTATCTTCTACGAATAAATCAATAACCTGCTCAGTCATTTATTTTCCGCTGTGAAGCTGCATAATCATAAAAAAACCCCGCAAGTGCCGTTGGAATGATAGGCTGAACCATTCTGGTTACAGGTGGGTGCCCTGTCTTAAGTACCAAGGTACTTAAAGAACTTAAGGCTCCCTTATTGTTGGTGTTGGTTCAACAATTATCACGTTATCCAACGCACACCGCAGGGATATTTAAGAGCAATCTCTCTTTCCAAAAAAAGTATAGCACATAAGATTTAAAAATCAATTACTCCGCGCCCTTGGAAACAAGTTAGCGGGTTTTTACCCCAAAACGCGAAGTCAACACCGCTAAAACCTCTGAATGCACCGGATTGACTTCCGATTCAGTCAATGTCCGCTCATCAGACCGGTATAAACATGAAAGCGTCAAGCCGCGAAATCCCGAAGGGATCTGTTTACCCCGGTAATAATCAACCACCTCTATTTTACGCAATAACACTCCGCCTGTTTCGCGCACGGAATCAATTATATCTGAAGTTGGAATATCTTCCTTTAAAATAAAGCTTATGTCGCGGGTTATGGCGGGATATTTGGGAAGCGGTTCAAACTTCCTGCCCAATTCGATATGCGGGAAAAGTTTTTCCAGCGATATTTCGCCTACAAAAACTTCCCTATTTTTGATGCTGACCCGTTCCAGCACGTTTTTTTCTAACTGCGTAAGCGATCCTATTTTTTCTTTATTGACTAAAACCACTACTTCCTTGCCTTCTACCTTAAAAGCATATTCTTTTACCCTCATTTTTTTAAAGATCGTCTCTATTGATCCTTTTAGATCAAGCAGGACTGCTTCATCTTTAACCTGTCCTTGGTTAAGAAGCATGCTCCTTACTCCGCAGATAACCAGGCCCAGCATTAATTCTTCCCTTGGCCCTTTGGGAGAATTGGTAAATTTTTTTGCCACCTCAAAAAGATTGACGTAATCCTGTTTCTGATTCAGATTATACGCCACTACCCGGCTTAAGCTTGGAATAAGGCTGGGACGAAGCAATTCCTGATCCTTGCTTAACGGATTAAGTATTCCTACGCATAAAGAATCATCTATATTAAAATTCTTTAAAAGTTGCCGGTCAACAAGGCTGTAGGTTATTACTTCACTGGCTCCTAAACCAATCAAGATATTCTTTATGGAAGAAGTTAATTCTCTTGTTTTATCTGTGGGCGCTTGAGGCCTGACCGAAGGAAGGGATTGCTTGATCAATTCAAAACCATATACCCGGGAAATTTCCTCGATAAGGTCCTCTTCCAAAGCAATATCCCGCCTGAACGATGGTACTGTAACAGTTATTTTATTCTTTTTCTCCGTTTTTATCTTAAAACCTAATGGCTTTAAAATTTGTTTTATCTTAGACGAAGAAACACGCTCTCCCAATACCTTGGCAACTCTATCCATATCAACGCTAGCTGTCTTTTCCTTAAAAGAAAGATGGGTTGAACTTTTTTCCAAAACGGTTTCTCCTGAAGCCAACTCTTCTATCAACGCAGCCGCTCGCAATGAAGACAACTCTACTCCTGAGATATCTACCCCTCTTTCAAAGCGGTATGAAGAATCGCTATCCAGGCCTGCATTCTTTCTGCTGCGGCGGATCAATACCGGATCAAATATTGCTGCCTCAAGAAGGATATTTTTGGTTAAACTTGTTACCTCGGTATTTTTTCCTCCCATAACACCTGCCAAAGCCATTGTTTTTTCTTTATCGGCTATAACCAGTATTTCGGGGTTTAAATTTTTCTCTTGCGCATCAATAGTAAGCAGACGCTCACCTGCTTTAGCCCGCCTTACCGATATTATCTGGCCGCTTATTTTATCCAGATCAAAAGCATGCAGGGGTTGCCCGGTTTCAAATAAAACATAATTAGTGATATCCACAACATTGTTAACGCTGCGGCATCCTATCAATTCCAATCTTTTCCGCATCCATTCGGGAGCAAGGCTGACCTCGACCCCGCGAATGATTTTTGCAGTATATAAAGGGCAGTCTGCTTTATTGTTAATCTCTATTTTTAACTCCGCACCGGGAGATTTTTTGATTTTTAAACTGGGGGCCTTGATGTTTCTTATTTTTACTCCGGTGATAGCGGCAATTTCTCTGGCAATACCTAAAACGCTTAACCAATCCGGACGGTTAGAAGTAATCTCGATCTCAAAGATCGCATCCCCTTCTTTTTCTTCCAAAGAAACAACCTCAAGCCCTGCCATAGTAAGTTTTTCAGCAAGCTTATGCGGAGTGATCTTAATATCTACGAAATCTTTTAACCAATTATAGGTAACTTTCATATTAAAATTGTTTTAAAAATCTTAAGTCGTTCTCAAAAAATAAACGTATATCATTAATACCATATTTAAGCATGGCGATCCTCTCAACGCCCATGCCAAAAGCAAAACCGGTATACTTTTTGTGGTCTATGCCTACGTGTTTGAATACATTGGGATGGATCATCCCTGAACCGAGTATCTCCAGCCATCCTTTTCTGCCGCAGACAGAACATCCTTTTCCTTTACAGATAATACAGGAAATGTCTACTTCGGCGGAAGGCTCGGTGAACGGGAAAAAATGAGGCCGGAAGCGCATTTTGATATCATTGCCAAATATCTCTTTGGAAAAAAATTCCAGCGTGCCTTTCAGGTCGGCAAAGGTTATGTTTCTATCCACCATAAAACCTTCGACTTGATGGAACATGAACAGATGGCTGGCATCCACCGCATCCGGACGGTATACCCTGCCCGGCACTACTATTGCCAACGGTGGCTTGCGCTCTTTCATCGCACGCACCTGTGCGGGGGAAGTGTGGCTACGCAAAAGTAATGAACTATGATCTTTAAGGTAAAATGTATCGAAAGCGTCGCGTGAAGGATGTTCCAGAGGAATGTTTAAACCGGTGAAATTATTAAATTCTGTTTCTATCTCCGGCCCCTCCATGACAATAAAACCCATGCGGTTAAATATGCCGCAAATCTGGTCAATGATCTGGGTAATGGGATGGATATGGCCCAATTCCCGGGATATGCCGGGCATACCGATATCGATATTGCTTTTAATTTCAACGCCCTGCGCAGATTTTAAATTGTTTTCTTTTTCTTCAACAAGAGTAAAGGATTTCTGTTTTAAAGCATTTACCTGCTGGCCAAAAGAAGCGCGTTCATCGGCTGGCAAAGCAGGGATCTGCGCGGTAAGCTGGGCGATCAAGCCTTTTCTGGAAAGGTATTTAAGGCGAAATTGCTCCAGCGCCTCTGCCGAATCGATGTTCGCAAGATCAGCCTCTATCTGTGTTCTAATTTGCTCAATATCCATATCGGGAATTAAGAGCTAAAAATTATTTCTTTACCAAGTGGACCAATTTCTTAAAAGCATGAGCATCGTTTACAGCCAGTTCCGCGAGGATCTTTCTGTCGATGGAAACTTTGGCTTTCTTCAGGCCGTTCATAAACACGCTGTAGGTAATGCCTTCCTGACGGCAAGCGGCATTTATGCGCGCTATCCAAAGAGAACGGAATACCCTCTTCTTGTTGCGCCGGTCACGATAGGCATAAACAAGCGCGTGCATAAGTGTACGCTTAGCCTGCTGATATTGTTTACTCCTGTCACCGACATAACCCTTTGCTTTCTTTAACAGCCTCTTTTTTCTTCTTCGTGTTGCCCCGCTATGTTTAATTTTTGCCATTTTGATACACTCCTTTTTTAACCGTAAGGTAGCATACTTTTTATGAATGCCACTTCTTTTCTCGCCGTAAGATAGTTCGTTTTTCTTAACTTCCTGAGCCGTTTGGTTTTTTTGTTTGTCGCCAAATGCGATTTACCGCAAGTCTGGTATTTGATCTTTCTCTTTTTCGTTAACTTGAATCTTTTCGCAACGCCTTTTTTTGTTTTTAATTTTCCCATGGAATTTTTACTCCTGATTACCAAATATTATTTTGGGCCTATGACAAAAGACATGATCTTGCCTTCTAACATAGGCGGTTTCTCTACTTGGCCTGCTGTTTGCGTATCGGTTATAAATCTATCTAAAACCTTTTTGCCCAGATCAAGATGTTCCATCTGCCGGCCGCGAAAGAACATATTAATTTTAACCTTATCCTGTTTCTTAAGGAATGTGGTTGCCTGCCTTACTTTCGTTTCGTAATCATGGTCGTCGATATTGGGCTTAAGGCGGATCTCTTTTAATCTTGTCTGTTTCTGGTGTTTCTTTGCTTCGCGTTCCTTTTTCTCCTGGTCATATTTGAATTTGCTGAAGTCGATGATCCTGCACACCGGAGGAACGGCATTTGCCGCAACCTCAACCAGGTCCAATTCATGCTGATTGGCCAGATCCAGCGCCTTCTGAATGGCAACTACCCCTAATTGGCCGCCGTCCGGGCCTATAAGGCGGACCTGCGGAACACGAATCCTGTCGTTAACTCTGATAAACTTTTTTATAGCACACCTCCTTAGTTAATTTTGTTAATGGTTTTTTTCTCTATTTCGGATTTGATCTCTTCTATAAAATCCGACAGTTTCTTTACCCCAACATTTCCTTTGCCTTTAACTCTTACGGCAACGCTTTCTGCTAGCTCTTCCCGATCCCCGACTACTAGTATATAAGGGACTTTTTCGAGCTCGGCATTTCTAATACGTTTATTCAAAGTTTCATTATGATTATCAATCTCAACCCGCACGCCTTGCACCAGAAGTTTATCCTTAGTTGCCTCCGCGTATTTTTCAGCTGACGGCATAATCGGTATAATCAAAACCTGTACCGGTGCCAACCATAAAGGCAGCTCTCCATTATAGTGTTCGATAAGCGCTCCAATAAACCGTTCCACGCTTCCTAATAAAACTCTATGTAACATTATCGGCTGCTTCTCTGTCCCGTCGGAATCAACATAAGAAAGATTGAACCGTTTCGGCAGGGCAAAATCACATTGTATGGTCGCACACTGCCATGAACGCTTTAGGGCATCTTTTAATTTTATATCTATCTTGGGCCCGTAAAAAGCGCCGTCCCCGGGATTAACTTCGTATTTAAGACCTTTTTCTTTCAATGATTCCTCAAGGGCATCTGTCGCTTTCTGCCAGTCTTCATCCGAACCGATGGATTTCTCCGGCCGCGTGCTTAATTCAATATCGACGTCGTTAAAACCAAACGCTTTCATCGTATCAAAAACAAAATCAATGACCTTTTTTATTTCTTCCTTAAGCTGGTCTGGTTTGCAAAATATATGCGCGTCATCCTGGGTAAAGCCGCGTACCCGTAAAAGCCCATGCAAGACTCCGGCTTTTTCACGCCTGTAAACCGTACCTAGTTCAAAATACTTGATGGGTAAATCCTTATGGCTCCTGGTTTTTGATTTATAAATCAGGATATGACCCGGACAATTCATCGGTTTGAGCACGAACTCTTTCTCTCCCCCTTCGCCACTTACAATATACATATTCTCTTTGTAATAATCATAGTGGCCGCTTGTTTTCCAAAGCATGGAATCCATGATATGCGGAGTAATAACTAATTGATAGCCGCGCTTTAAATGTTCCTCTTTTTCATAATCCTCGATTATCTTTCTGAGCAGCGCACCCTTAGGATGATAAAAAACCAGCCCTGCACCAGCAATATCATGATAGATATCAAAGAACTCCAACTGCGGCCCAAGTTTTCTGTGATCCCTTTTTCTCGCTTCTTCAAGGTTCTTTAAATGTTCATCCAGTTCTTTCTGGGTTTCAAAACAAGTCCCTTAGATCCTCTGAAGCATGGGATTAGTTTCAATGCCATGCCAATAAGCTCCGGCTACCGATAATAACTTAAACGCCTTGATCTGGCCGGTTGTTTTAACGTGCGGCCCGCGGCATAGGTCAGTAAAACTATCCCCCGTTTTATAAATTGAGATCACTTCACCGTCGGGAAGCGCTTTAATCAAATCCTGCTTGAAAGGTTCATTTAATTTTTTAAAAAACTCTAACGCGTTTGTTTTGCTTAATTCTTCCCTGATAAATGGATCATTCTTTTGGATAATCTCACGCATCTTCTTCTCAATAGACGATAGGTCATCTTCGGAAAACGGCTCTTTTTTATCAAAATCGTAATAAAAACCATCCTCTATGGCCGGGCCGATGCCAAGTTTTGCTTCAGGCCATAATTCTTTTACCGCCTGAGCAAGAATGTGCGAACAAGAATGTCGTAAAATATCTAATTCCATAATTTTTATAAAAATTTAAATGGGCCCATGAGGACTCGGACCTCAGACCTTTGCGATGTCAACGCAACGCTCTAACCAACTGAGCTATGAGCCCGTAATTTTCTATCTGTCAATGCTCATAGCGAACACCTCTTGCCAACGACCGAGGGAAGCATCTTTTGTTTCCCGAGGAAGTCCCTGAGGCAGATGCCGAAGGGACTGAGCTATGAGCCCAAACTTACTTTGATTTCAATTAAATACTGGGCAAGGAGGGAGTTGAACCCTCACGACCTTACGGCCAAAGGATTTTAAGTCCTTCGTGTATGCCATTCCACCACTTGCCCTTGTTATCGTGGAGGCGTGGACCGGATTCGAACCGGTGAATAGCGGTTTTGCAGACCGCTGCCTTGCCACTTGGCTACCACGCCGTAATCTATTTTACTGCGGCTATCGCTGCCCGGACAATTTCATCCACACTTGCCAAGCAACCTGAGCCGGTCTTACCGCAAGCCAAACGGCCACAGCGTGGCCCAATAAATTTATACCCTAATGATCCCAATTTTTTAATATTCCCCTGCGTGATCTTATTCTTATACATTACTTCATTCATTGCCGGGGCGAATAAAACAGGTGCTTGTGTTGCCAAGATCACACAGGTCAAAAGGTCATCGCTGATGCCGCTGGCAACTTTACCGATAATATTGGCAGTAGCCGGTGCCACTAAAATCAGATCCGCTTTGCTGGCCAGCGAAATATGCTCGATCTCCCAGGTCTCGGGAACTTCGAACATCCCATGATAAACCTTATTACCGGATAAACTCTGAAAAACTATCGGCCGGATAAGCTCTGTGGATTCTTTGGTCATTACCACATTGACGTTAAACCCCTCGGACATAAGGGTGCGCACAATATCGCAGGCTTTATAAATAGCTATACTGGCGGTTACTCCTAAAACTATATTTTTATTCTTTGCCACTTGAATTAATCCTTAGGTTTAATCTTTCTGCACTCTATTTTACCAGCCGCAATTTCATTAAGGGCTACTGTCGAAGGTTTCGTAATAGCAGGCATCTCGACAAGCTTAGGTTGCCCTTCAGCGATCTCAAGCGCTCTTTTCGCGGATAAAATCACCAACTTATAAATAGAATTGCAACTTTTATCCAATAGTTTTTCTCTTCCGGTGTAAGCCATAAATTACCTCGCTCCTTTGTCAATAATGGTTTCTTTTAACACAATGCCTTGCAACTTGTTGCACGCTTGTTTCAAGTTCTTGTTAACTACCATATAATCATACCTGGGCGCCGACAATATTTCGGTTTTAGCCAGTTTTAACCGTTTGAGTATTTCTTTCTTATCGGTTTTGGTGCAGCGTTGCTCTATTCTACGCTTTAACTCTTTTATCGAGGGCGGTTTAATAAAAATTGTCACCGAATTTTTAGGGAACAATTTTTTTACTTTCAATGCCCCTTTTAGATCAAGGCATAAAATGATATTTTCGCCTTTTTTAAGCCGAGCAGAAACAAAATCACGGGATGTTGCGTAATAATATCCTAAATACCTCGTCCATTCAAGGATTTTATTGGCGCGCAATTTCTTATTAAATTCATTATCCGAAATAAAGAAATAGTCTCTTCCGTTTATTTCTCCCGTGCGCTTCCTCCGGGTGGTAAATGAAACTGATTTTGCAAAGAGCGATTTAACTTTTTTATCCTTAAGCAAACAGTCGCGCAGAGTGGTCTTCCCTGAACCCGAAGGCCCGGATATTACAAGTATCTTCCCTTCTTTTTGCGCCATTGTTAAGCTTACTCTATATTCTGGACCTGTTCGCGTATCTTTTCAACCTGACTTTTCATCTGCACCACTTTAGCGGAGATGTTCGCGTCAAAAGACTTTGCCGCCATGGTGTTTGCTTCACGCTGCATTTCCTGGGCAATAAAATCCAACTCCTTGCCCACCGGTATATTTTTTGTAAGTTTGCTTTTGAAATTCCGGACGTGAAAAGTCAGGCGCTCGATCTCTTCGGTAATATCGGCGTCTTTTAAAAATGACGCCCTTTCCTCGTCGCAACTTAACCCGCTGGTTTTCTTAGCCGCGGCATTTTTAAAACTTGACTTGACCATTTTAAGCCCGCTCTCTAAACTGTCGGCTTTAGTTTTTAAAAACCCGACTAGAGCCTTTCCTTCTTTAACCCGCATCTTAACTAATTCATCAAGCGCCTGATTAAGCAAAACCTTTAAACGCGGCCAAATACTGGAAACAGAAACATTGTTTTGTTCGAGGGATAAAATACCGGGCAAATGTATCAACGTATTTATGCTAAGCTCGTCCTTTAACCCGAATTCTCTTTTTATGTTCTTTAGATTGGATATATAATTTCTTAAAAGCCCTTTATTAATAGAGACCTTTGACTCTTTTGACCCGGATATATTAATGGCGCAGGTAACTCTTCCCCTTTTTAATTGCGCCTCGATCTCTTTTTTCAGCCTGTCTTCAAGGGATAAAAAACCTTCGGGCAAATGGAAAACGATCTCCAGGAATTTATGGTTAGTGCACCTTAACTCAACGCTCACCTTGCCGAAAGATCCGATCTGCGCTTCCTTGCTGCCGAAACCAGTCATGCTCTTGATCATATCGTTAGGCCCAAACCTTTCTTTTCAGTTCTTTCTCTATCTTTTCTTTAACTGGGTAAAGATCAACGATAATTTCATCCGGAGCAAACCATAATTTGATCTCTCTCTCCGCGTCCTTCTCATCGGAAGATACGTGGATCACATTTTCATAAACTCCAGATGTAGTAATGCGTCCGTATGAACCCCTTATCGATGTGGGTTCCGCCTCTTCGGGATTGGTTGCGCCGGCTAACTCGCGGCATTTCTTTATCGCATCTTTCCCCCAATATACCAACGCCATAACTTTTTTACGGTCATGTAGTTCTCCTTGAAGATATTTTATCAGGTCAGCAAAAAAGGGTTTGTCTTTCAGGTGCTGATAATGTTCCTCGGCTAAACTTTTAGAGACCCGGACCATTTTTGCGGCAACGATCTCTAATTTTGTTTCCGAAAGCCGGGTTAGAATATTTCCCGTTAATGATTTCTTCAGCCCGTCGGGCTTGATCAAGACCAATGCTGCCTGGCTCATTGTTTTTTGCCTCCTCTAAATATATTCATTAACCTCTGAAGTTCTTCTTCCGAATAAAATTCTATTAAAATATGCCCGCGTTTTTTCCTCTTACTTATCCTCACCTTCGTAGCCAAAATATGCTGTATCTCTTCCTCCAGGACGGCAACATGAGGATCGCGCGTTGACTGTCCGATCTTACGTTTAGGCATTTTGGGCCGGCGCACTTTAATTAAACTTTCCAACTCTCTAACGGAGAGGCCTTTTGAAATTACATCTTGCGTAAGCCGGCGCTGCTCATTAAGATCCTCTACTTCCAACAAAGCTCTCCCATGCCCGAATGAAATTCTTCCTTGTTTCAACTCCTGCTGAATTTCGTGAGGAAGATTCAAAAGGCGTAATGTATTGGTGATAGTACTCCTACCTTTGCCCAATACTTCACTGATCCGTTCCTGCGTTACCTGAAATTTATCCATCAAATGTTGAAAAGCATGGGCTTCTTCAATAGGATTCAAACTTTCCCTTTGAATATTTTCAATTAACGCAAGTTCTAATGAATCCCTGTCTTCAACATCTTTTACGATGACGGGTATTTCTTTTAATCCCAGTGAGTTGCACGCACGTAACCTTCGCTCTCCGGCAATCAATTCAAAACTGTCTCCTTTGCGGCGCACCAAAAGCGGCTGGATCACACCTTTTTCTTTGATAGATAATGCCAACTCTTCAATGTTTTGAGTGTCGAAATCTTCGCGCGGCTGGAAAGGATTTGGTTTGATCGATTCAGGCGAAACAAATAATATTTCTGCTTTTTTTTGCTGGACCTCGGCTGCTTCTTTCTCGGGGATCAAAGCGCTGATCCCTTTTCCTAAAGCTCGTCTTTCCATTATGCCTCTCCTTTGATTGGACTAGAATTAATCGGCAGGCCTAAGATCTCCCTGCATAATTCTTCGTATTTTTGCGCGCCCAAAGATTCTTTATCATACAAAGCAATGGGCTTTCCAAAACTGGGGGATTCAGTAAGGCGGATATTGCGGGGAATAACTGTCTGATAAACTTTTTCTTTAAAATATTTTCTTGCCTCATCAATGACTTCCTTGGTCAGATTAGTACGATAATCCGCCATGGTTAAAAGCACTCCTTCAATTATTAGGTTCGGATTAAGATTATCTTTCACAAGTCTAACAGTATTAGATAGTTGCGTCAATCCTTCTAAAGCATAAAACTCACATTGCACTGGTATGATAACAGAGTCAGCGGCGCATAAACCATTAATGGTTAAAAGGCCAAGAGACGGCGGAGAATCAATGATCATAAAATCGTAGTTGTCTCTTTCTTTATGTAATGCCCGTTTTAATCTGTACTCGCGGCCGAGCGCCCCGACTAATTCTACCTCTGCACCGGTCAAATCCAGATTTGATGGAGCTACCCATAAATTGGCAATTGCGGATGGCTGTAATAATTCTTTTAGTTCCGCTTCCTCGAGTAAAACATGGTAGGTGCTTTTAGTAATTTGGTGTTTATTAATACCTATTCCACTCGTGGCGTTGGCCTGAGGGTCAAGATCAATAAGTACCACCTTTTTCCCGGCTAAAGCTAAATAGGCTGCAATGTTAATTGCAGAGGTAGTTTTACCTGTGCCACCCTTCTGATTACAAACTGTGATTATTTTACCCATTATTTTTTATGCACTTTAAATGCTCTGCTTTTTAAATTCAAACTTGACAATTTCTCGGCGAGCTGATGCAACACATCATAATCAGTATCACGATAGTTTTCTGTCTTATGAGTCACCATCTCACGCCACACCTTATAAGCCTCTAGTTTATTTTGGCTCTGTAGGGGGTATTTATCAAAATGCTCCACAATGGCTTGGAGTTCACTTATTTTAGTTATCCTGTAATAAGCTGATGCTTTAGTGTGACCGCTATTAATAGTCGGTAATGCTTCTTTTGCATGGTAAATTTTACCTATGTAGCCAAAGAAAGCTTGAATTTTTTCAATTAATTCTCTATTGTCTTCTCGCTGACGGATTGAAAAATATAACGCTAAGGATGCTCCTGTTCTACTATAGGTAAATGCGGCTTCACCATCAGCAAAACCTGTGATATACCAAGGATTTAATATTTTGCCCCTCGATTCTTAAATGTTTAAATCTGCACATTTTCACGTGGAACTATGCTTTTATTGCCTAGATTAATTATCTTCAAAAATAGCAAAAATGTCAAGCATTATCTTTGGGTTTAATCGTGCTCACCCGGATCTTAGCTGGTTTTGCTCCGGGCATACCAAATAAACCTTTTTCTTCGTCGGAAAGTACCTCTATTTTTACCTTGTCGCGCGGCACCTTTAATTCCCTAAGGGCCTTTTTCACTGCTTCTTCAACGGTCTTTCCTTCTACTTCTATACTAATTCTTGGTGTCATTTTGCTTTACTTGCTTTAATTTGAGTTAATAACATTAACGTACTATTTATAAACCAATATAATACCAATCCGGCGGGCATACGATAAAAAATAACTCCGAACATAAGCGGCATCACAATTAACATGATCTTCTGCTGTTGAGCTGCTTCACCGGTTGCCTTTGCCATAGTAAATTTCTGCTGCACAAACATTCCTATGGTCATTAAAATAGGTAAAATATTGAATTCGTTACCTAAAATCGGCAAAGAAAATGGCAGCATAAATAATCGATCCGGCTCAGATAAATCCTTAATCCATAAGAAGTTAGCTCCTCTTAATGCTACAGATCGCATTAAAACCTGATACAAAGCGAAGAAAATGGGCATCTGTAATAAAAGCGGCAAACACCCACCCAAAGGATTTACTTTGTGCTCCCGGTATAACTCCATAATTTCTTTATTTAACTTCTGAGGGTTGTCTTTATAAGTTACGCGCAGGGCCTCAATTTTAGGCTGCAAGATCTGCATTTCTTTCATCGAGCGCATTTGTTTCAGAGTTAGAGGATAAAGTAATAAATAGATCACCAAACTGAATACCACAATGGTCCATCCCCAATTATGGAAAATACGGAATATAAACTCAAGCAATTGCAAAAGCAGCTGAGAAATAAAATCAAAAGTACCATAATTAATAACCGCTGACCAATTAGGATTAACAGAATTAAGCGTTTGCAGATTTTGAGGGCCTAAGTAAATTTTATAGTTTTCTATTATTTGACCATTAGCAGGAATTGTCCATTCTGGAGTAACTATCCCGATTTCAGCAGTTTGGACATTATTTTTTCTTGTAAATACGTTGTATCCTGCTGATTCCGGGCTAACAATTAAACTAAAATATCTATCGCGTAAAGCTACGAAACTTATATCTGAAAATTTTAACTCTTTTCTGGATGTCAAATGCTTAACTTGTTCTTTAGTGGCAACAACTATACCTTCATATTGAGCAAACTTATTAGATGAGGAAAAATCTTGAGTTCCTAAAATAATGGGTAAGGATATTTTAAGGGGTAAATTAGAAATATTTTGTATTGTTAGCTGTAAGCTTATGGAATATTTAGAGTTAGAGAAATCGAAACGCTTCGTAATGCGCTTAGACGGATCACTATGAACAAAGGTAATAAAGTCTGGGCCGGAGGCTTCTTTTTTGAAGTTTAAATTTTTATCGTCAATGAAAAAAGAATTTACTAACGGGAGGGTATAATTTTTATGCTCTTTAAATAATACTTCATTTATTGCCGCATCTTCCACCGAAAAATCAATTTCGTCATTTGCCAATTTGATTTTTTCGTGAAGTTGCGGTTGAGCTTGCTTTGGAGAAATAGATGGTTCGCTAACCGCTTGTTGAACTGATGCTGATTGCTGAAGTACTTTTGATGCAACATCTTGATGAACAATGGGTTGCGTTTTAGATACGAAAGCAGACCATGCTAAAAGTACCAACATACACATGGCAATAGTTATAACCAGTCGTTTCTCCATAAGGTCTCCTAATAAGAATTATTTTAAAGGGTCATATCCGGAGTTGCCGGAAAATGGGTGACAATGACAAAGCCTGGCCGCTGCCTTAACTCCTCCACGCAATACGCCGTATTTCTCTATGGCAGCAATAGCGTACTCTGAACAGCTTGGGCTGAAGCGGCAAGATTTGGGTAAAATCAACCTAAAAGTTCCCTGATAAATTTTGATCAGGTTAACAAAAATTTGTTGCAACATCAAACGCAGATTTTTTTGCGGCCCTTATGGCGACGGCGCTTCAAGACCTTCTTGCCGTTCTTACTGGCCATCCTAGATCGGAAACCATGCTTCTTTTTCCCGACGATGTTTGTGGGCGTTTTGAGATTTTTCTTCATTGCTTTTTGCTCCTTAAATTGGCTATCTTCAAGAATGTTTGTAAATTATAACATAAAGATACGTTTAGTCAACAAAAAGTGTTGTATGTTCACAACCTTTCTTTTTTATTGACGCGGCAATAAAATCTTGTATAATAAATGACACTTAACTTTTTGACTGCTATGATCTTTATTCTCTGTTAAAAATTGGCACACTTTTTTCCACAGATTTATGCAAGGTGTGAATAAGCTGTGAATTCTATATATGAATAACCTTACCCAAACATGGGCTAATACCCAGAGCCTCCTCAAAGATAAGCTGGGAGCAACTGTTTTCGAGACCTGGATTCTGCCGCTCACGATTAAGCCGGCAGAACAGGGCCAGCTTTGCCTTGAGGCTCCGGATGTTTTTTTCAAGGAGTGGGTGGAAAAAAATTACAGCCGGCTTATCGAGGAAACATTAAAGATAGCCTCGTCAGAAGAAGTAAAGCTTCACATACTTGCCGGCTCCTTGAGCCAACCAAACGATCAAATATCTACGGCGGGGATCGAAAAACCCAAAGCACTTAATAATGGATTAAATCTTAATCCTCGCTACACATTTGAAAATTTTATTGTCGGCCCGTCAAACCGCCATGCGCATGCTTATGCTTTGGCAGTGGCAGAATCCCCGGCAAAAGCCTATAATCCGTTGTTTATATACGGGGGGGTGGGGTTGGGGAAGACGCATTTGATCCAAGCGATATGCCATCATATCAGGAATAAATCCAATAATGTAAAGGTGGCTTATTTGGCTTCGGAAAATTTTACAAATGAATTGATCCAGGGAATTCAACATCATACTACAAACGCTTTCAGGCAGAAATACCGCAACATTGACTTGCTGGTTATTGATGATATCCATTTTTTCGCCGGCCGGGATTCGACACAGGAAGAATTCTTTAATACTTTTAACGCCCTTTATGATGCCCATAAACAGATCATCCTTTCTTCGGACCGCCCGCCGAAAGAAATAGCGAACTTGCAAGAACGCCTTGTTTCCCGGTTCGGATGGGGTTTAACCATTGATATCCAGCCGCCTGATTTTGAAACCAGGGTGGCAATATTAAAAAAGAAAATAGAGCGCGAACCCGTTACTGTCCCAAACGATGTGATCGAGTTCATCGCCAGCCTGATTAAAACCAACATACGCGAGTTGGAAGGGGCGCTCATTAGGACAATAGCTTATTCCTTATTGGAAGAAGAGCCAATTACTTTAAATTTAGCCAAAGAAGTATTAAAGGACTTGATAAAAGAACCTAAAAAATTGATCACGGTAGATTTTATCCAGCGTTGCGTTGTAGAAGAATTCGGGATCAGCCTCGCGGATTTAAAAAATAGGCGCCGGAATAAAACTATTGTTGTTCCTCGTCAAATTGCGATGTACTTGAGCCGAGAATTAACAGATATGTCATTACCGGAAATTGGGGAATTTTTTGGAGGGAAAGATCATACTACGGTTTTACATTCTTACAATAAAATTAAAGGGGAGTTGAATAAAAATATCGCATTAAAAGAACGGGTAGAAAGAGTTATACAGATTATTCAACGTTAAATCAAGGGATATCCAAAGGTAATTAAAGTTGCAAGTGTAGTATAGAAAAGAAGTTTGGGGTTTATACACAGGGATGTGGTAGTATTATTACTATTACGATTTTAATATATTAATAAATATAATAATAGAAGGAGATAGGAATGAAACTGAAAGTGGAGAAAGATATTTTGTTAAGTGGTATTCAAATAGTGCAAAATGTTATTACCACAAAGGCAGCGCTACCAATATTATCTAATATTTTATTAGAAGCTCAGCAGGGTAGTTTGCGGCTTACTGCTACTGATTTAGATGTAGGTATAAGTTGTGTAATACCTGTGGAAACCCTGGAGATAGGCGCTATAACTATTCCAGCTAAAAGGTTTAGCGATATTATTAAGGAATTACCCACGGAAAGTGTGGATATTATAACTAAAAAAAATAACCAGGTTAATATTCATACCGATGCCTGCGAATTTAAGATTATGGGGTTAGCCCGGGAAGAGTTTCCTAAGTTGCCGGAGTTTAAGGATAAAGAGGTGATTAAGTTTGAACAGTCTGCCCTTAAACAAATGTTGACCTTAACTTCATTTGCGGTTTCTTTTGATGAAACGCGTTATATTTTGAATGGTATTCTTTTTAAGGTGAATAAAAATAATTTAACATTAGTGGCTACTGATGGAAAGCGTTTGGCGATCATCGAAAGAAAATTGGGAAGGGATTTTGAAAAAGAGGTTAATATTATAATCCCCATCAAAACCATACATGAATTAAATAGGAATTTAAAAGATGAGGGGGAGATCTCCTTGATTTTAGGGAATAATCAGGTGTTATTTGACTTAGGTAGCGTAATAATTATTTCTCGGCTCATAGAAGGGGAGTTTCCCGATTATCGTCAGGTTATTCCTCCAACATCTAACGCTAAGATGAAAATTGACCGGGCTCAATTTTTATTGGCCACCAGAAGAGCCGCGCTTTTATCTACGCCGGATTATCAAGCGGTAAAATTAGAGCTTTTTAAAAATAAATTGGTGGTTTCCAAATCTACTCCCGATGTAGGAGAATCCCGGGAAGAAGTGGCTGTCGAATATCAGGGCAAGGAGTTGGCAATAGGGTTTAACCCGAATTATATAATCGATGTATTAAAAAATTTGACCGAAGAAAGCGTAGAATTCGAATTATCGGATAGCGAGAAACCCGGAGTTATAAGAATCAACGGCTACGTTTATATCGTTTTGCCTATGCGTCTTAGTTAAATTCATGGAAGCAATAAAAGACACGGTTGCCAATGTTTTGAAGAAATTATCCGCGAAGAAAAGCGATACACAGGATGATAATCCCGAGGAGTGGTTAAAAAAGGTCTTGACAAAAAAAGAGTTGGAGCATATAAAGTTTAAATATTTCAAAAAAGGGCTGCTGGGCGTCAGCGTTGATTCATCCAGCTGGCTTTATATGTTATCCCTTAAGAAGGAAGGGTTATTAAAAGGTTTAAGAAAGTGTTCCGGCAACATTAAAGACATTCATTTTAGTATCGGAGATGTAAAGTGAGCAAGGCCAAAGAAACTAAAGAAAAACAATCAAAAACCCCGGAATCAGATGCGGCTAAAGCCAGTAAGGCTTATGACGCAACCAGTATTCAGGTATTAGAGGGTATCGAAGCAGTAAGGCGCAGGCCGGCAATGTATATCGGGGATACCTCGACACGCGGTTTGCATCATCTGGTTTACGAAGTCGTAGACAATAGCGTCGATGAAAGCCTCGGTGGCTATTGTGATGCTATTGATGTTATTATCCGCCAGGACAATAGTATTACCGTAATTGATAACGGCCGGGGTATTCCGGTCGATATGCATAAGACCGAAAAAAAACCTGCGGTTGAAGTAGCTCTTACAACATTACATGCCGGAGGCAAGTTTGATCATCGTAGCTATAAAGTATCCGGAGGATTACATGGAGTAGGTGTAAGTTGCGTTAACGCATTGTCAGAATGGCTGGAAGTAGAAGTAAAAAGAGACGGTAAAATTTATCATCAGCGTTATGAGCGCGGCAAGACGGTTACCAAGCTTACCATTATCGGGAAAAGCAGTTCCACCGGTACCAAGATCACCTTTAAGCCGGACAAGACCATATTCCCTAAAACAGAATACTCCTGGGATATTTTATCCGGGCGCTTAAGGGAGCTCGCTTTTTTAAATAAGGGCCTGAAGATAAAATTAAACGATGAACGCACGGATAAAGAGGCGGTTTTTGAGTTCTCCGGGGGGATCGTTTCCTTTGTTGAGTATTTAAATAAGAATAAAAACCCGCTGCACAATAAAGTCGTTTATTTCGAGAAGTCGCAGGACGATATCATTGTTGAAGTGGCCCTGCAATATAACGACGGCTATGCCGAGACCATGTTTTCATTCGCCAATAATATCAATACCGTCGAGGGAGGCACCCATTTATCGGGGTTTAAATCGGCATTGACCCGGGCAATAAATCAATACGCCAAGGGCAAGAACCTTATTAAGGACGATATTGCGATAACCGGAGATGATGTGCGCGAGGGGTTGACCGCGGTCATTAGCGTTAAAGTCCCCAATCCGCAGTTTGAGGGGCAAACCAAGACTAAATTAGGCAATTCCGAAGTTGAGGGTTTATGTGCATCTGCCAGCCTGGAAGCATTGAGCGCTTATTTTGAAGAGAATCCTGCGGTGGGCAATAAAATTATTGAGAAAGTAATTGTTGCGTCGCGGGCAAGAGAAGCAGCGCGTAAGGCCCGGGAATTAACAAGAAGGAAGGGTGCGCTTGAGGGCGCAGGATTGCCCGGGAAACTCGCGGACTGCTCTGAACGGGATGCGGCTTTATGTGAATTGTATATCGTAGAAGGGGATTCCGCTGGCGGTTCGGCCAAACAAGGCCGCGACAGAAGATTCCAGGCCATACTTCCGATCAAGGGTAAGATCTTAAATGTTGAGAAAGCGCGTTTGGATAAAATTTTATCCAATGAAGAAATACGTACAATTATTACCGCTTTGGGAACCGGTGTTGGCGAAGAGTTTGATATTACTAAACTGCGCTACCATAAAATTATGTTGATGGCAGATGCGGATATTGACGGTTCTCATATTCGTACCTTACTTTTGACTTTACTTTACCGTCAGTTGCCGCAATTAGTTAAGGGCGGGTTTGTTTATATCACCCAACCACCACTTTATAAGGTCAAGAGAGGGCAACGCGAAGAGTATATTCAAACCGAACAACAGATGAATGAACTTCTGTTAGATTTAGGACGAGAGGGAAATAGTTTCTTCCGCTTGAAAGATAAGGAAGAATTCACTGACAACAAGTTCAAGGATATGCTTTTTATCTTGGTGGAGTTAGAAAGAGTTGCTAGGATGTTAGAGAAAAAGGGAGTGAATTTCACAAATTACCTTAGTTTTAGACATCCAAAGTCCAAAAAAATGCCCATTTATAGGGTAAAAGTGGAGGAGAAATACTATTTTGTCCACTCAGACAAAGAAGTAGCTAATTTAACGGATAAAGAAAATAAAGCTGATCACGACATCCTTGAGCTTTATGAGGCGCAGGAGATTGAAGAGCTTGCAGGAAAGTTGGAAAAATTAGGCGTAGATATAGGAACTTTTACAACAGCTAAAGAATTGGATGGGAAAGAATCAAAATTGAAAGCTTTATATCGCATCAAGGGGGAGAAGGAGCAGAAAGACCTCTTTTCTTTAAGAGAAGTCTTGGGTTATATTAAAGAATCCGCATCAAGGGGGATGCACATTCAACGCTATAAAGGTTTAGGTGAAATGAATCCGCATCAACTTTGGGAAACTACTATGGACCCGGAGAAACGCACGATTTTAAAAGTAATGGAAGAGGATGCAGTAGAGGTCGATAAGATTTTTACCGTTTTAATGGGAGACCAGGTTGAACCAAGGCGCGAGTTTATCGAAAGTAACGCGCATAAGGTGAAAAACCTGGATATCTAATATGGAGATGATAATTCCGCAAGAAGAGAAAAAGGCGTTGTACCCTGTGGCTATCTTTAAAGAAGGATGGCACCTTTGTTTTAAGAACCTGAAAAGCTTTATTGGCCCTTATTTGGTTATTTATATACCTATTTTTTTACTGGCTTTAATTCAGATGGGTACGGTGCGTTCTAATAAGCCTGATTTCATGCAACTCCTAATGGGCCTGGCCAACATTATTTTGAGTGGCTGGGGATCGGTGGTTATAATTAATATAGCAAAGAAAATTTCCGGCGGAGAGATATGTGATTTTAGCGCAAGTTTTAAAAACAGCGGGAAACATCTTTTATCTTATCTCGGCGCGTCTGCTATAGTACTGTTAGTTTTAAGCGCGATAATTTTGTGCGCTGTGGCACTCTCAATTTTCGCCGGACATATTTTCTGGAAGGCCAACATGGTTTTAACCTTTCTGCTTATCTGCGTATTCGTAGTTGCGGCTGTTTCGGGAGTGGTTTATTTCTCCGTCAGGTGGGGGCTTTACGGGATACTCTGCGTGACTGAAGAAGCAAGCCCGATAAAATCCCTGAAGCGCAGTTTCCGCCTGGTACAGAATTTTGTAACCGCTTTTGTTGGCGATGTCGGTTTATTGATTCTTACGGCTTTTGTTTTTCTCATACCCATGGTTATAATAGCTTTTGTTGTTAACGACAAAATGGTGATTAATTTTATAAGCCTTTTTTATAATATGGCGGTTAAACTATTATTAACGCCGCTTTGGTCGTTAGTTTTTATAGGTTTTTATAAGAAAGCAGGAGAATGTATACCAGAAACGAAAGAATAATCCCGGTTTATATCGAGGATGAAGTACAAGACGCGTACCTTAATTATGCGATGAGCGTAATTGTCGGGCGCGCCCTTCCCGACGTGCGCGACGGATTAAAGCCGGTTCACCGCAGGATCCTTTATGCGATGCAGGAGCTTAACCTGGACCACTCCAAGGCCTATAAAAAATGTGCCCGTATCGTTGGAGAAGTTTTAGGTAAATACCATCCCCATGGGGATGTTGCGGTTTATGATACCTTGGTAAGAATGGCCCAGGATTTTTCCCTGCGTTATCCTCTTGTGGATGGGCAGGGAAACTTTGGTTCTGTGGACGGTGATGCAGCGGCAGCCATGCGTTATACTGAAGCCCGTCTTGCCGCGGTATCCGATGAGATGCTTAGCGATATTGACAAGGATACCGTAAATTTCGGGCCTAACTTTGACGCTTCATTAAAAGAACCGCTTCTCTTACCGGCAGCACTTCCTAATCTTTTGGTTAACGGTTCAAGCGGTATCGCCGTCGGTATGGCTACCAATATCCCGCCGCATAATTTAAATGAAGTTGCGGATGCCATAATTTATTTGCTCGATCACCCTGAAGCTGACGTCAAAGAACTTATGCGTTTTATCAAAGGCCCGGATTTTCCGACCGGAGGCGTTATCTGCGGCAAGGGCGGAATTAAAGATGCTTATACTACCGGCCGCGGCAAACTTACCGTGCGCGCGAAAGCGACCGTTGAGCACCAGAAGAACGGGAAAGACCTGATAATTATTACCGAGATCCCTTATCAGGTGCAAAAATCAGGATTGATCGAGGCGATCGCTGGATTGGTGGATGACAAAAAGATTGAAGGCATCTCCGATATCCGTGATGAATCCGATAAAGACGGAATGCGTATCGTGGTTGAGCTTAAGCGTGATACCGAAGCGCAGATCATTTTAAACCAGCTCTTTAAACACACGCAGCTGGAGACTACTTTTGGCATTATCCTTTTAGCGCTGGTTGAGAACAGGCCCAAGGTTTTGACTTTACATCAAATACTGACAGCATATGTCGCGCATAGAAAGATCATTATCAAGCGCAGGACGCAATTTGAGTTGGATAAAGCGTTAAGGCGCGCGCACATTCTGGAAGGGTTAAAGATCGCGCTTAAATTCATCGATCAGATAATAAAGGTAATTAAAACATCCAAAAATACAGAGCAAGCCAAAGAGCGCCTGATGAAGGAATTCGAACTTTCCGAAATTCAAGCGCAGGCTATTCTTGAAATGCAGTTGCAGCGCTTGACTGCTTTGGAGCGCGACAAAATTGATGCCGAATACGCCGAATTATTAAAGAAAATAGAAATATGCAAGGCGATCTTAGCATCCGAGAAAAAAGTCGAAAACATTATTAAAGAAGAACTGGAAAACTTAAAAACTAAATATGGAGATGAACGCAGGACTGATTTGGTCGGGGAAGCTGAAGATATAGAGATAGAAGATTTAATTGCCGAAGAAGATGTGGTGGTAACAATAAGCCATGGTGGTTACATTAAACGTATTCCGGTCAGTGCCTATCGTAAGCAAAAGAGGGGCGGCAAGGGGGTTACCGGAGCCGAACTCAAAGAAGAGGATTTTATTGAACATCTCTTTGTAGCTTCTACCAAAGATTACCTTTTGATTTTTACCGAGAAAGGCCAGGTGCACTGGTTAAAGGTTTATGAAATACCGCAGGCTTCGCGCCAGTCAAAAGGCAAGGCCATTATTAATTTGATCCAGATAGATGCCTCGTCTAAGATAAGCTCGACCATACCGGTGAAGGAGTTTTCTCCGGACAAATATTTGGTTATGGCAACAAAAGAAGGCAAAATAAAGAAAACCAAACTCGATGCCTATGGTAACCCGCGTAAAGGCGGGATCATCGGGATCACTCTTGATAAGGATGATGAACTTATCGGGGTTGAGATGACTGACGGCAAAGAAGAGCTTCTTATTGGTACCCGCCAAGGCAAGGCCATAAGATTTACTGAAACTAAAGTACGCGATATGGGCAGGCAGGCGTCAGGCGTGCGCGGAGTATCCTTAGGCAAGAAAGATGAAGTTGTGGATATGATCGTACTGAAAAAAGACGCGGCTATTTTAACCGTTACCGAACTCGGTTTTGCCAAACGCACGACGGTGGACGAGTACCGCCTGACCAGCCGCGGCGGTAAGGGAGTAATAAATATTAAGGTTACAGAGAAGAACGGCGAAGTAGTTAATATAAAGTCCGTAACCGATACGGATGAGTTGATGGTGATAACCCAGAATGGCGCGTTTTTACGCTGCGCGGTAAAAGATATACGGGAAACCGGGCGTTCCGCGCAAGGTGTTCGCCTGATAAAATTAGAGGCTAAGGACCACGTTGCCTGCGTTGCCCCGGTTATCGCCGAAGAAGAGGAATGATTCCGTCCCCATCGTCTAGCCTGGTCTAGGACAAGAGCTTTTCAAGCTCTCGACACCGGTCCGAATCCGGTTGGGGACATTATTTAGCATAAGCCATAAACCAATATGTGTGGAATAGTCGGTTATATCGGCTCAAAAGAAGCGCAACCCATCCTGTTAAACGGGTTAAAACGCCTCGAATACCGCGGTTATGATTCAAGCGGCATGGCTTTAATCCTGCCTAAAAATAATAATATCTCTATAAGAAAGTCTCCCGGTAAGATCATCGCGCTCGAAAAGATCCTGAAATTGCATCCTCTTTACGGAAATGTCGGTATAGCCCATACCCGTTGGGCAACACACGGAGCGCCTACTCAAGAGAATGCCCATCCTCATGCGGATTGCGCGGGGGAAATTGCGATAGTGCATAATGGTATTATTGAAAATTTTGAAACCTTAAAATCTTCATTGATCAAAGAAGGCCATAAATTCCGTAGTCAAACCGATACCGAGGTTATTGTTCATCTCATCGAGAAATTTCACAAGACCCTTTCACTGGAAGGCGCAGTGCGTAAAACATTAAAACTTTTGATCGGTTCGTTTGCCATCGGTGTTATCTCTAAAAAAGATCCGGATAAATTAATTGGCGCGCGCCTTGGCAGTCCGTTGATCGTAGGTTTAGGCAAGGGTGAGAATTTTATTGCTTCAGATGTGCCGGCAGTTCTAGAGTATACCAAAGAAATCATCTTTTTAGATGATAACGAGATGGCAGTTTTAACTAAAGAAGGCGTAAATGTTACTGATCTTGATGGAAAGCCCGCTTTAAAAAGATCAGTACATATTGCATGGGATATAGCTCAGGCGCAAAAACAAGGTTACCCCCACTTCATGCTTAAAGAGATCAATGAGCAGCCGCGCATAATTGAAGACCTCTTAAGCCTATGCATTCAAAAAGATAATAAGGTTAATTTTGCAGAGCAGAATATTCCGGAGGGAAGCCTAAGATCAATAAAGAATATTTCTATTGTCGCCTGCGGTACGGCGTATCACGCGGGGTTGGTGGGGAGATATATCTTGGAAGCAGTTTGCGGTATTCCTATTAATGTTGATGTTTCAAGCGAATTTCGCTACCGCGACCTTCTTATCAATGAAGATACTTTAGTAATTGCTATAAGTCAATCAGGAGAAACTGCGGATACTTTAGCGGGTATACGTGAAGCCCATAAGAGGGGCGCTAAGGTTTTATCGATTTGCAATGTCCTTGGGTCAACCTTGACCCGGGAATCTGACGGTGTAATTTATACCCATGCCGGCCCGGAAATAGGAGTGGCTTCCACGAAAGCCTATACTGCCCAGTTGATAGCCCTTTATCTATTCGCGTTTTATCTGGGAGGCATAAGGAATACTTTGAGCAATGGCAGGCGCAGCAAGCTAATTGACGAATTAATGCATGTGCCGAACCTTATGGCGGAGCTTTTGAAAGGCCAGAATGAAATTGCCCGGCTCTCCCGCCGGCACTCTCATTTGGGTTCCTTCTTGTATTTAGGGCGTAATATAAATTATCCTTCGGCGCTGGAAGGCGCTTTAAAGCTTAAGGAAATTTCTTATATCCCTGCCGAAGGTTATGCTGCCGGAGAAATGAAGCATGGCCCGATAGCCTTAATTGATGAGTACCGCGCAGTTGTTTGTATTGCACCCCAGTCAAAAGTTTACGATAAAATGGTTTCTAACATTCAAGAAATCAAATCGCGTAAAGGCAGGATCATCGCTATAGCTACCAAAGGTGATGATGGTATTAGGGATTTAACCAAAGAGATCATTTATATTCCCAAGATAGAAGAATTTTTTTCTCCGCTTATTGTAGCGTTACCCTTACAGTTATTGGCATATCATATCGCGGTCAAGCGCGGATGCGATGTTGACCAGCCGCGCAATTTGGCTAAAAGCGTCACCGTAGAATAAGCCATGCTTTATATCGCCGCCACACCCATAGGCAACCTAAAAGATATTTCTTATCGCGCAGTTGAGATTTTAAATGCGGTCAGCTTGATAGCCTGTGAAGATACGCGCCACAGCAAGATTCTTCTACAGCATTACGGAATAAAAACTCCCACCACAAGTTTTTTTCAACATAACAGGTTCACCAAGGGAGAATACCTGATCAATCTGCTAAAAGATGGAAAAGATATAGCGTTGATATCCGACGCCGGGATGCCGGGAATTTTAGATCCCGGCTATAATTTAATAAACCTCGCCATTGAAAATAATATTCCGGTTACGGTTATCCCCGGGCCTACTGCTTTTGTGAATGCGCTGGTTTTATCCGGAAAACCTGCGCACAGATTTTTCTTTGAAGGATTTCTGCCTAATAAAAAGATATCGCGCAAAAACCGCTTGAGAGAACTCTCTGTTTTAAAATGTACGATAATTTTTTACGAATCCTGCCATCGGATTCTTGCCACCCTGCAGGATATTCAGGAGGTTTTTCCTGGGAAGGAAGTGTTTATGGCAAGGGAATTGACTAAAAAATTTGAAGAAGTATTACGAGGGAAGCCGGTAGAGATCATCCAAAGGTTCAAAAATACCGTCCCCAAAGGCGAATTTGTGGTGATAATTTGACCTTGACATTTAGCTGTGGAATGGTATACTAATAAAAATTAATAATAACCTTTAAGTCCGGCTCAGAGAAGCCGGCAAGGTGAGGAAAATGAGAAGAACACGAAGAATAACTTTAGGCCCAACTGCAATAAAATAAGCGGTTGGGATTTTTTTTACACTGAAGCACTGAAAAAGACTGAGGCACTGAGAAAATGACGATAGATAATAGCTACGAATATAGCGAAATAACCGATAAGATTATCGGTTTGGCAATTAAAGTCCATAAACTCTTAGGACCAGGATTTGTAGAGAAATTCTACGAAAAAGCTTTGATTAGTGAATTATCCGCAGCTAAAATAAATCATGTCACTCAAAAAGAAATAAAAATCAAATATAATAATATATTATTGGGTTCACAGAGAATTGATTTAATAGTTGAGGATAAAGTCATAGTTGAACTAAAGACCATACCTGGGATTAGTGAGGGAAATATAGCTCAAGTTGTTTCCTATTTAAAAGCAGCAAAAGCAAAGGTTGGGCTTATTTTGAATTTTGCTAAGAATAAATTAGAAATTAAACGGGTAATCATTTAGTTCCTCAGTGCCTCAGTAAGTTTAGTAAAGGAAGGATTCAGTGCCTCAGTGAGAGAAAAAGCAAAAATCCTAGATAAAGAAGCGCTCAACAGGAGTGTCATGCGTATTGCTCATGAGATCCTTGAAAAAAATAAAGGCACAAAAGACCTTTCTCTCATCGGCATCAGGAAGCGGGGAGTATTTTTGGCGCATCGCCTGGCAGAATGTATCAAAAAAATAGAAAATACCGATGTTCCGGTCGGAGCGTTAGATATTACCTTATATCGCGATGACCTTACCTTAATTTCCCAGCAGCCTGTGGTGCATAAAACTGAGATTGATTTTGATATTAATGATAAAAACGTTATCCTTGTGGACGATGTTTTATATACCGGGCGCACAATACGTGCGGCCTTAGATGCTTTAATTGATTTTGGCAGGCCGAAGCTCATTCAGCTTGCAGTATTAGTAGACAGGGGGCATAGAGAACTGCCGGTGCGCGCGGATTTTGTGGGAAAGAATATCCCGACAGCTAAGAATGAAACCGTCGAGGTGCGTCTTTTGGAGACTGACGGGAAAGACGAAGTAATAATTGTGGCAAAGGATGAATAATATGGCAGGGTGGACGAAAAAAGATCTTTTAGGGCTCGAAGAATTAACTCAGGATGAGTTAGAACTTATTTTAACTACTGCGGAGTCTTTTAAAGAAGTCTCATCAAGAGAGATCAAAAAAGTCCCGGCTTTGCGCGGCAAGACGGTAGTTAATTTATTTTACGAGCCTTCTACGCGTACCCGCGTTTCTTTCGAAGTTGCGGCGAAGAGGTTATCCGCCGACGTGATCAATATTGCCAGCGAGACCTCAAGCGTAAAAAAAGGCGAAACCTTAATTGATACCGGTAGGAATATTGAAGCATTAAAAGCGGATATCATTGTTATGCGCCATAATTATTCCGGTGCCCCTGCCCTGCTTGCCCGCCATTTAAATATCAGCGTGGTAAATGCCGGAGATGGCTGGCATGAACACCCCACTCAGGCTCTTCTTGACATCTTTACTTTAAAAGAAAAATTAGGAAAAATTAAAGGATTGAAAATAACCATAATCGGAGATATCGCGCATTCGCGGGTTGCCCGTTCAAATATCTGGGGTTTAACTAAACTAGGGGCAAAGGTTACGGTTTGCGCACCACCCATGCTTATACCGGAGGGGATTAAAGAGATGGGCGCGGAAGTATCCCATAATATCGAAGAAGCGTTAGGGGAAGCGGATGCGGTGAATGTTTTGCGTATGCAGTTTGAACGCGATGAACAGAATGCGTTTCCCAAACAGATAGAATATTTTAAGAATTTCGGGGTTACCGAAGAACGGTTGAGCAAAGCGAAAAAGAACATTGTCGTTATGCACCCGGGGCCGATAAATCGCGGCATTGAGATGTCCAGCGAAGTTGCCGATGGCAGCAATTCGGTTATTTTGGAGCAGGTAACCAACGGGATCGCCGTAAGAATGGCAGTATTATTTTTAGTGGCACAAGCAAGGGACGGGAATACTTAAAATGAATTTACTTATTAAGGGTGGGCGGGTAGTTGATCCGGCAAATAAATTAGATGAAGTTTGCGATATCTTAATTGAAGGAAACAAGATATCCAAGGTCGCCAAAAATATTAAAACCGAACCCGGTAAGGTCATTGACGCCAAAGATAAAATTGTCATCCCCGGGCTTGTGGATATGCACGTGCATTTACGCGAACCGGGCAGAGAAGATAAAGAAACTATTTTAAGCGGAACAAAAGCCGCGTTAAAAGGCGGGGTTACTTCTCTTTTGAGCATGCCAAACACCTTCCCTGCCATAGATTCTGCCGATAGCATACAATTATTAAAAGGGATTATTAAAAATACTGCTTGTGCCAATGTATTTATCGCCGGTTCGATCACTAAGGCTCGGCTCGGAGCAGAATTGTCTGAAATAGCTGCTTTAAAAAAAGAAGGCGCGGTGGCAATTAGCGACGACGGGTCATCTGTAGATTCTGATGATCTGATGCTTGAGGCGTTAAAAAAAGCAAAGAAAGAAAACTTACTGGTTATCTGCCACAGTGAAGATAAAAGTTTATCTAACCATGGTGTCGTAAATGCCGGCTTAACCGCCACAAGGCTGGGCTTGCGTGGGATTTCAAAAGAATCAGAATATAAAAGAATAGAGAGAGATATAAAATTAGCAGAGAAATCCGGAGCATCCATACATATAGCACACGTAAGCTGTAAAGAGTCGGTTGCTATTATTGCGGCAGCTAAGAAAAAAGGAATAAAGGTAACATGCGAAACTGCCCCGCATTATTTCGCATTGAGCGAGGAAGCAGTGCTAAATTATGATTCGAATATGAAGATGAATCCTCCGTTAAGAGGCAAAGAAGATGTTGCGGCGATAAAAGAAGGATTGAAAACAGGGATTATTGATGCAATTGCTTCAGATCACGCACCGCATACGGAAAATGAAAAAGAAATTGAGTTTGAACGCGCAGAATTCGGAGTTACTGGCCTGGAGACTGAATTATCAGTAAGCATCACCGAATTAATCCAGGCGCAGATATTGGATTGGCCTGAGTTGGTGCTTAAAATGTCGGTTAATCCGGCAAAGATTTTAGGATTGGATAAAGGAACCTTAAGCGTTGGGGCATGCGCGGATATAGTGATATTGGATCCGCAAAAAGAATGGTTGGTGAAAAAAAACGGCCTCATATCAAAGTCTAAAAATTCGGCCTTTTTGAACAAAAAATTAAAAGGTGTGGTAGAATATACTCTCCTTTCCGGGAAAATCAATTATACGAAAGAATAATATGGAATTTATAGCCGATTTTCACATTCACTCGAAATACTCCCGCGCTACCAGCCGGGACATGGATGTAAAACACCTTGCCGAGTGGGCAAAGATCAAAGGTATTACACTCATTGGCACAGGTGATTTTACCCATCATCTCTGGCTTGAGGAATTGAAGAACAATTTAGAAGATTGCGGCAATGGTTTGTTCAAATATCAGGGCATTTATTTTATTCTCACTTCCGAGATCAGCAGTATTTATTCCAAGAATAACCGCACATACCGCGTACACAATATGGTCATCAGCCCGTCATTTAAGACCACAGATAAGATCAATGACCGCTTAAGCCGCCTAGGCAATATTTCCAGCGACGGCAGGCCGATTTTAGGGTTAGATGCTTCGGAGTTAGCGCGCATTGTCTTTGATATCGACGAGAATTGTATGGTCGTTCCCGGACATATCTGGACCCCGTGGTTTTCCGTGTTCGGATCGATGTCAGGGTTCGACAGGATTGAAGATTGCTTTGAAGATCAGACAAGTAAGATATTTGCTTTGGAAACCGGCTTATCAAGTGATCCGGCGATGAACTGGCGTTTAAGCGCGCTGGATAGGTTCACTTTAATCTCAAATAGTGATTCACATTCTCCCCAGAAAATAGGCCGTGAGGCAAATGTTTTTAACTGCGAGTTGGATTACAAAACAATACGCGAAGTCCTGAAGACGAAAGACAAAAAGAGGTTTTTATACACAATAGAATTTTTTCCCGAAGAAGGCAAATACCATTTTGACGGACATAGGTTATGCGAAACTAGGCTTTCTCCGGAAGAGACCAAAAAATATAAAGGGATTTGTCCGAAGTGCGGGAAGAAAGTTACTGTCGGAGTAATGAACCGAGTCGACCAGCTGGCTGACCGGCCCCAAGGTTTTAAGCCGGAGAATGCCATCCCATTCAGGAACTTGATCCCCTTTGATGAAATTATTGCCGAGGCGCGCGGAGTAGGCAAAGGATCGGTCGTGGTTGGGAGGGAATATCAAACCTATATAGCAAAATTCGGTACAGAATTCGAGATACTTTTAAGGGCCTCCAAAGAAGATTTGTTGAAAAATTTACCTTTCAGAGTGGCACAAGGCGTATTACGGGTGCGTGAAGGAAAAGTTGATATCAAAGCCGGCTACGATGGCGAATACGGAGTAATCTCGATTTTTGGTAACGAAGAAAAAGAAGAAAAGCCGGAAAAGCAACTGGATTTATTTTAGGAAAAGTTGAGCGCCTGTAGCGCAATGGATAGCGCACTAGCCTCCGGAGCTAGTGGTACAGGTTCGACTCCTGTCAGGCGCAATTAATCTTAATGAAAAGAAAGATAGTCAGCGTAATTGGTGGAAGAGCCTGTTCTTTGGAAGTGGAGCAAATTGCCTACAAATTAGGCAAAAAATTGGTAATAGTGGCGGATTATCTTGTTTCTGGTGGCTTAAGTGGAACGATGAAGGCGGTTAGCAAAGGATTTAAGGCTGCCGGAGGCACAACTATAGGCATACTACCGGGTTACAACAAAAATGATGCCAATCATTACGTAGATATAGCCATTCCTACAGGTTTAGGCCTGGCAAGAAATGTTTTGGTTGTGAAGGCAGCAGATGTGGTGGTAGCATTACCGGGAGAAGCGGGAACTTTATCAGAAATAGCTTATTGTTTACAATTTGGCATACCGGTAATAAGTTTAAGGTCATGGGATATAAAGGGGGTTATCAAGGTTGAGACAATAGATGCGGCTGTGGCAGAAGTAAAGAAAGCATTGAGGAAGCTTAAATGAAAAAAAAGGTTGTGATCTTAGGGGGAGGACCGAACCGTATCGGGCAGGGTATCGAATTTGATTACTGCTGCTGCCATGCTTCTTACGCGTTAAAAGAAGAAGGCATTGAAAGCATCATGGTCAACTGCAACCCGGAAACGGTTTCTACTGATTATGATACATCAGATAAGTTATATTTTGAGCCGCTTACTTTAGAAGATATTCTAAATATCATTGAGTTAGAAAAACCCATCGGCGTTATAGTTCAATTCGGGGGCCAGACTCCATTAAATCTTGCCGTACCTTTACGCAAAGCCGGAGTAAATTTGTTAGGGACTTCAGCTGACAATATTGATGTTGCCGAAGACAGGGAGCGGTTTAAGCAGATGCTTAATAAATTAGGTTTGCTGCAGCCGCCTAACGGTACAGCGTTTACTTATAAAGAAGCCGAGAGCGTTGCCCGGCGCATAGGGTATCCTGTTTTGGTCAGGCCTTCTTATGTTCTTGGTGGCAGGGCAATGGAGATAGTGTATGACGAGAGTATTTTAGAGAGATTCATTAAAGAGGCAGCCGCTGTTTCCGGTGAGCATCCTGTTTTAATTGATAAATTCCTGGAAGATGCCACGGAAGTAGACGTCGACCTTATCGGAGACGGAGAAACATTCATCATCGGCGGAGTAATGGAGCACATTGAAGAAGCGGGAATACACTCCGGAGATTCGGCGATGTCTTTACCTGTATTTAGCCTGTCAAAAAAGGTAGTAGACAAGGTACGGAAAGCGACCTTAGAGATGGCACGCGAACTGCATGTAGTTGGGTTAATGAATGTGCAATACGCCATAAAAGATGAACTAGTTTATGTTTTGGAAGTTAACCCCCGCGCCTCCAGGACAGTGCCTTTTGTTTCCAAGGCAATAGGTGTTCCGCTGGCGAAGCTGGCGACAAAAGTCATGGTGGGCAGAAAATTAAAAGAGTTAGGTTTTTCCAAAGAAGTAATTCCGAGGTATTTTTCAGTCAAGGAATCGGTATTTCCTTTTAACCGGTTCCCGGGAGTGGATATCATTTTAGGCCCTGAGATGAAATCTACCGGAGAAGTAATGGGGATAGATGCCGAATTCGGAGAGGCTTATATAAAAAGCCAACTTGCCGCTGGGCAAAAATTGCCGCGCAAGGGCAATGTTTTTATTTCAGTAAGAGATAAGGACAAAAAAGCGGTTTTACCCATTGCCAAAGGATTAGTAAAATTAGGGTTTAATATTTATGCCACCAAAGGTACCGCTGATTCACTTAAAGAGAATAAAATCGCAGTTAAGATCTTGAATAAAATAGCTGAAGGCTCTCCCAATGTTCTGGACCTGATGAAGGAAGGCAAACTTCAGTTGGTTATCAACACTCCTACAGGCAGAATACCGCGTCAAGATGAAGTAAAGATACGCTCGCGCGTGATCTTATATAATATTCCTTATACTACTACGATCTCGGGGGCGCAGGCAACTCTTAAAGGTATCGAATTGCTGATAAAGAAAAAATTAACCGTTAAATCGCTGCAGGAATATCATAAGAAATCCAGATCTAAAAAAGGAAAAGCAAATATTAAAGTGAAATAATGCCAGAACTGCCGGAAGTCGAGACAATTAAGCGTGAACTTGAGCAGGTGATCAAGGGGTCTAAGATTACTGGAGTCACCATTAATGATTCTAGGGTTATCCGTGAGCCTTCGGCGGAGAAATTCAAGAAAGAATTAACCGGGGTTACGATCAAAAATATATTGAGGCGGGCCAAACTCCTAATTTTAGAGCTATCCAGCGGTAAAGCTCTGACGATCCACCTTAGGATGACCGGACAATTGGTTTACCCTGGTGACGGAAAGAACAGCCGGGTGACATTTCATTTAGCCGGCGGCAAGACCTTAGATTTTAATGACCAGCGGCCTTTTGCCGAATTGAGAGTTCTTGATGATTGGCATACTTTGAAATTTGTCCAAGGTTTAGGCCCTGAGCCGTTTGATATAACTTTAGCTCAGTTTAGAGATATGCTGAAGGCAAAAAAAACTAAAATTAAACCTTTGCTTTTGGATCAGACGTTCATTTCAGGGATAGGCAATTTATACGCTGCGGAGGTTCTGTTCCGCTCCGAAATACACCCGCAGAGGCCGGCACAGAGTCTGAGTGATAAAGAAAAAGAAAGTTTGCTTAACGAAATAAAAAAAGTCCTGCAGGAAGCTATACATTACGGAGGGTCTTCCGTGGATACTTATGTGCGTTTATCGGGTAAGCGGGGAGGATATGCAGTGCACCATAAAGTTTACGACAGAGAAGGAAAACCCTGTTTGGTATGTAAAGCTACGATAAAGAGGATCAGCCTGGGAGGAAGAGGCACTTATTTTTGTCCTAAGTGCCAAAAATAGATTATGAAGAAACGGCTTAAATTTAACGGTATCATTATATTCTCAACACTTGTTTTAATCGTTATTTTCCCCAAATTCTTTATGCGTAAGATTGAAAGCGGACCGCTTGATGGTATTTTGGGGACCATTGGGATCGCCCTGATACTTTTAGGGCAGTTTTTTAGGCTATCCGCGCGCGGATACAAGGCTCAGCATTCAAAAGAAGGGAAAGCCTTACTTCAAACCGGGCCTTATTCTTTGGTGCGTAACCCGATGTATTTAGGTATCCTGCTGATTGGGTTAGGAATGGTTTTAATGTTCTTTAAATGGTGGGTAGCAGCAGTTTTCATCTTAATATTTGTTTTACGCTACATACTTCTAATGTTAAGTGAAGAGAAGAAGTTGACGGTTTTATTCCCGGATGAATATCCGCAATATTGCAGGAGGGTCTCGCGTATTCTGCCTTCTTTAAATATGGTCTTAAAACGCGAGGTAACGGAATATCTTCCGGTTAAGGCGTGTTGGATTAAAAGAGAGATCGGCACGATCATGGCTGTCTTGATGGCTGCCCTATTTATTGAATCATACCGCGGTATCGTAACTCACGGCTTGATAAATTACCTAAAAGGTTCAACAGGGATAGTAATTACTATCGGCTTATTTATTCTATTAGCGGCTTATTTAAATAAAAAAACAAATGAGACCAATAAAAATGCTTCAGGCAAAAAATAAAGTAATAAGCAATAAAAAGATTAAGGGGCAATATTTCCATTGCACGATTTCTGCTCCTGAAATTGCCAAGCACGCCTTGCCCGGGCAGTTTATAAATATCAAGGTAACCGATAAAAGCGAGCCGCTTTTAAGAAGGCCGCTAAGCATCCACCGGGTAAAAGGACGGAATATTGAATTATTCTATGAAGTGGTCGGGGATGCGACAGATATCCTTTCACAGAAGAAGCCGGGTGGATATTTGGATATAATCGGGCCATTAGGGAATGGTTTTCAGCTGAACCGGCAGACCGGCAGACCGGCAGACCGGCAGACAATTATCATTGCCGGAGGCATGGGGGTAGCGCCATTGATGTTTCTTGCGGAGAAGTTGGTTACAGGTTACAGGTTACAGGTCACCGATCAACCCTTGGTTCTTCTCGGAGCAAAGACAAAGGCAGGTATCCTTTGTGAAAAAGAATTGAAGAATTTAGATTGCAAGGTTAAGATAGCTACGGATGACGGATCTTTAGGATTTAATGGTCGAGTTACAGAGCTATTAATAAATCTTCTGGCGACCGGCGACCGGCGACCGGCGACTATTTACGCCTGCGGCCCGCGCCCAATGTTAAAGGTAATAACAGGGATCTCCAGGGAATATAAAATCCCGGCGCAGGTTTCTCTGGAAGAGCATATGGCTTGCGGGATAGGTGCTTGCCTTGGGTGTGTTATAGAAACGTCCAGCGGCTTAAAAAGAGTTTGCAAGGAAGGCCCGGTTTTTGATGCTAAGGATATTATCTGGTAGGAGGGCAAGATGAATGGTTTGATGTGTGTGATCTTAGGATTGGTTGCCGGAACTCTTAGCGGGATATTTGGGATAGGCGGCGGGATAATTATTATTCCTGGATTGATTTTTCTGCTTGGGCTAACTCAGCATCAGGCCCAAGGCACGACGTTGGCAATTATGATCCCACCCATAGGGTTGCTTGCCGCTTTACGTTACTGGCAGGCGGGTAACGTTAAAATAGCATTAGCGGGTTTTGTTTGCATAGGATTTTTTATCGGCGGGCTGATTGGAGCCAATTTTATACAAGGAACCAATGACCTATTATTAAAAAGAATTTTTGGGGTTTTTCTTGCCGTAGTGGCGGCGCAAATGATTTTTGCAAAATAAAATGACAAATTTGTCCGTAAAAATAGGAAGGCTTGAACTTAAAAACCCGGTAATGGTAGCTTCGGGAACTTTTGGTTATAGTGAAGAATTCAAGGATTTCATGGATTTAAAGAAATTAGGAGCAGTAGTCAGTAAAACCATTACTTTGAAACCGCGCAAGGGTAATCCTGCTCCGCGCACCTGTGAAACTCCTTCGGGTATGTTAAATTCCATCGGCCTGGAAAATCCCGGATTGGATAGTTTTATAAAAGATAAACTGCCTCTTTTAAAGAAACCCGGCATTCCCATAATTGTCAGCATTGCTTCTCAGGGCGAAATGGAGGAGTTTGTTATATTGGCAGAAGAATTGGAAAAAATAAAAGAAGTCTCGGCCATCGAATTGAACATATCTTGCCCTAATATTAAAGAAAAAAACCTTTTGATCTCTCAAGATGAACAAGCAACGTTTGATCTGGTAAAAAAGGTCAGACGAGTTACTTCAAAAACATTGATCACCAAACTTTCGCCTAATGTTACCTCGATCATTGAAATTGCTCAGGCAGCAGAAAAAGCAGGCAGTGACGCGGTTTCTTTGATCAATACATTGACCGGAATGAGTATTGATCTGGATAATCGTAAACCGAAAATAGCCGCGATTACCGGAGGCTTAAGCGGCCCGGCAATAAGGCCGGTTGCCGTAAGGATGTGCTGGGAAGTGGCGCGCAATATAAATATTCCCATAATTGGGATGGGTGGTATAATGGATGCCCAAAGCGCGTTGGAATTCATTATTGCCGGTGCTAGCGCAGTAAGTGTCGGAACAGCCAATTTTATAAACCCCGGGATTTGTCTCGAAATTATCGAGGGCATAAAGGATTATTTAAATAAAAATAAGATGGACAATATCCGTGAACTCATTGGGAACTTAAATACATGAAGAAAGGTTCTGAAATAATACTTGCTTTGGATGTAGATACCCTTGAAAAGGCAGAGCAATTTGTGGATAAGCTTTATCCGAAAATAAAGATTTTTAAGGTCGGCATCCATTTATTTACCGCATACGGCCCCAAGATCATAGAAGCGATCAATAAAAAGGGTGCTGAGGTTTTTCTTGATTTGAAATTTTTCGATATCCCTAATACTGTTGCCGGAGCTATACGTTCGGCAGTAGGGTTAAAGGTTAGAATGCTCACTTTACATATCCTTGGCGATGAAGATATGTTAAGGAGCGCGGTTACAGCCGCAGAAGATGAGTCAAAAAAGCTTAAAATCAAGAAACCGTTTTTAATCGGAGTTACGGTTTTAACCAGCAAAGAAACTACTTCAAGCGATGTGTTAACTTTGGCTAAAATGGGAATTGATTGCGGCTTGGATGGGGTGGTCTGTTCGGCAAGGGAAGCGTCGTTATTGAGAAAAGAAATAAATAAGGATTTTGTAATAGTCACTCCGGGGATAAGGCCGTCGGGGATCTCTATCAATGACCAGAAAAGGACTGCTACCGTAGAAGAGGCAATTGAATCAGGCAGCAATTTTCTAGTTATTGGCCGGCCTATTTTGGAAGCAAAGGATCCTGTGAGTTTGGCAGAAAAGCTTGTTTCTGCCTGTAGTTAGAGGGCGATTAGCTCAGTTGGTTAGAGCATCTGCTTTACACGCAGAGGGTCAGGGGTTCAAGTCCTCTATCGCCCACCAAAAATTTATCTCTTATCCATATGATAAGTTTGGTTTTTGCCTGACCTGCCCCTATAAGTTGTGCCAGTTTTTAAGAGAGAGCAACCTCTGCAAATTAAAGTGAGGATTTTTCACAACTTTTTTTCTCCTTCAGTAAAATTAATCGAGTAAAAACATATTGCTTCAAAAACAATCAAACGCTACAATATCTTTAAGATACTATATCGGTGCGCCTTGAATGCTCCGGATGTGCGTGTGGCAAAAAATGGACTCCCAAATAACAGTTTAAAGGATTAAACCTGTTTACATTGCCTAAAGAAATTAAAAAATACAGTAAATATTTAATGTTAACTTCAACAACTAAAACTTTTACCATGGTATTTTAGTTAACATTCTTTAATAAATGAATAATCCATGCGTTATTATAGAAAATTTATTAAAAATAGATTAAACGCCAAGCAAGGTATGGTTAAAATCCCTTTACATAAATTCACCATAGCTGGCAATGAACTTAAGTATATTGCTAAAGCGATGGAAAACGGACATATAGCGGGAGATGGACAATTTTCTCAAAACTGTAGTTTATTTTTGGAGAAAAAGTTAAAGACTCAAAAAATACTTTTGACTAATTCCTGCACTGCGGCATTAGAGATGGCCGCAATTCTTTGCGGACTTAAGCTAGGAGATGAAGTAATTTTGCCCTCTTTTACTTTCGCTTCTGTAGCCAATGTCTTCTGCACGCAAGGAGCAAAATTAATCTTTGTTGATATCCGTTCAGATACCCTTAACCTTGACGAAAATAGAATAAAGGAAGCAATAACGAAGCGTACGAAAATAATCATTCCAACTCACTATGCTGGGATAGGATGCGAAATGGATACAATTACTAAGGCAGTAAAGAACCGCGGTGCAATATATATTATTGAAGATGCGGCACTCGGCTTTAATGCAAAGTACAAAAATAAATATTTAGGTACAATAGGCGATTTTGGAGCTTTTAGTTTCCATGATACTAAGACTTTTAGCTGTGGAGAAGGAGGAGCCCTATCTATAAATAACGATAATTTTATTGAACGTGCAGAAATAATATGGCAAAATGGGACAAATCGTAGTCAGTTTCTCAAAGGAAAAATGGATAGCTATAGTTGGATAGATAAGGGCGCCTCTTATTTACTTTCAGATATTGCTGCTGCTTTCTTGTACGCGCAGCTAGAGAAAATGGATAAAGTAAATAATGCGTGCAGAAAAATTTTCGATAGATATCTTGCCACGCTGACTCCTTTAGCCAATAGGGGAGTATTGAGTATTCCGCAGATACCTAGACATTGTATTCATAATAGCATCATTTTTTATATTATTTTAAAAGATTACAAGTTACGCGATTCTTTAATGCATTATCTAAATTATAGAGGTATAGCCGCAACATTTCATTATGTTCCATTACATCTATCTCCCATGGGGCGTTCACAGGGCTATACAGAGGGTTTGCTGCCTGTTACGGAAACTATAAGCAAGAGATTGCTGAGATTACCTATATATTGTGGTTTAACTGAAGAATACCAACACAGAGTTATTGGCTGTATATATGATTTCTTTAAAATGGCTTGGCCATGTTAAATTTTAATCGATTAATAAAAAGAATTCCTCAAGAGATAAAGTATATTTTTTCCCTGTTTTTAGTCACTAGATTATCTTTAACCATCATAGGCGTGATATCAAGATTGCTGTTAGAGCCATACCGTCCTAAATATTATGAACAGGTGTATCCTAAACAACTTTGGTTAAATATCTGGGTCAATTGGGATTCTGGATGGTATTTAAGAATAGCGAGTTTTGATTGGTATTCTCAGATTGCCGGGATAGACGGACGGAAAGGAAGCTTTGCTTTTTTCCCTTTATATCCTCTATTAATAAGAAGCATAGGATTTATTTTACACAATAATGTTATCACAGCTGTTCTTATCTCTAATCTTGCGTTATTGATTGCATGTATCTTTTTATATAAATTAGTTAAATTTGATTTTGAAACCGACACAGCACTTAGATCAGTAAGATATCTTTTGCTTTTCCCTAGTGCTTTTATATTCTCGGGTGTATTCAATGAATCCTTATATCTGGCATTAATCCTTGCTTGTTTTTACTATGCAAAAAAAAATCAATTCCTATGCGCATCTCTTTTAGGATTCTTTATGTCATTAACAAAGCCCCAAGGGGTTATTATTATTTTTCCTTTGTTATATATTTACCTTAAGAATAAGGAATTTAGTTTTAGTAAGATAAAGGTAAATATTATGTATTTGATATTGATACCTTTGGGATCAATCTTATTTATATTTTATGCATATCATTTGACTGGGGATTGGTTCAAAGGAGCCCATGTGGCAGCGGAAATATGGGGTTTTAAGATTCATAATCCTATCAGGAATATCGCTACAGGTTTATTGTACACTAGAGATGTTAATATGTTATTTCCAACTTATTTTAGCATAATTATGTTTTTAATTTTATTGATTTCATATAAGAAGGTTGAGTTTTCCTATTGGTTGTTTGGAGCTATGCAGTTTTTATTGTCTTTTTCTTATGGACCAAGTGCCACTCTTAACTGCTTATTGAGACACATACTCCCCATATTTGTACTCTACATAATTTTCGCAAGAATCAAGAAGGATGGTTATTTAGACTTATTCACTACAGTTAGTTTTGCCTTACTACAAGGATTTTTAATGGTATTTTGGTGCAATGGATTTAGCATAATAATATAAGTCCCTAATATAAATATTAAATCAACCTAGGAAAAATTGAGAGAAGAAAAAATATTATTTAAAAAGACTGGAATTGTAATTTCGGTTGTTGTAACTATTTGGAATGAAGAAGAAGAAAATATAAATGAACTTTATTTAAGACTCACCAATATTTTGTTAGAAATCAAGCGAACTTATGAAATTATTTTTGTAGACAATGCGAGCAATTCCAAAGTTTTCAATATTTTACATGAGCTATATAATAACGATCCTAAAGTTAGAATTGTCAGCCTCACTAAGAATTTTGGGCAGGCAGCTGCTTTTCTGGCGGGATTTGAATATTCAAATGGAGAAATAATAGTCACTCTGGATTCGGATTTACAAAATTTTCCGGAAGATTTGCCACATTTTATAAAAAAAATAGATGAGGGTTTTGATGTTGTTTCCGGGTGGAGAATTAAAAGGCTAGATCCGTTTTTTACTAGGATAATCCCTTCATATCTCATGAATAAAATCATAACCTTAAGAACAGGAAAGAAACTCCATGATTGGGGCTCTTCTTTTTGCGCTATTAATAAAAGGGTGCTTGTAGGGTTAAATAATTACGGTGCAAATGCGCGATTTATTAAACCGCTTATCTCGAATATCACCAACATTACTGAGATACAAATTAAACACAATTGCAGAAAAAGAGGCAGGTCTAAATATATTTTTTTTAGCCTGGCGCTTCTTGCATTTGATTTCCTGATTAATTATTCACTTCGGCCTAAAGGAAGATACGATTCATTATTTACTATCAAGAAAGTTTATTGAAAATATGAAAATAAATATCTCATCTTGCGAGGATTTAGAAAAAGTTAAACTGTTGATATCTAATTATAGATTTAACGATTACAGAAATTATCACATCATGAAAAAAGAAGTTACTGATGATTACCTTTTTCAAAAGATTAAAGGTTCAATCTCAAAAAATAATTATGTACTAATTTTTAGTGAAAAAAGTAAACTAATTGGTTTGTGCGTTTTAAGGAGATTACCACTAGAAAGTAAAATCTTTGGATTTAATATGGGCAAAATAGAGTATCTTATAATAAATAATCCATATCAAGAAGACATAAGAACCAAGAATCTTGTAATTTCTTGTATTCTTAAATTATGCAAAGAGAAAAATATATTACATTTATCTTATCGCATAGATAACGGGGATTATTATACTATACATTCACTAGAAACAAACGGCTTCCATTTGATGGATACATTAGTAACTTATTGTCTTAACTTAAGAAGAAAATATATTTTACCAAATGTGAAAGATTGCTGGAGAATCAGGGAATTTCGGAGAAGCGATTTAGAAGAGTTGATTGATATTGTCGGGCATAGCTTTTCAAACACTAGGTTGTATATTGATCCGCACACTCGTAATAAAGCGGATGAATTTTATGCTGAATGGACAAAAAGATGTTGTGCTGGCAGTTGGGCAGATATCGTTAAAATCTCTGAAAGAAAAGGCAGAATTAATGGATTTGCTACTTGTAAACTTGAAGAAAAATTACATAATTTTACTGGTATAAAAGTTCTCGGACGTGGTCTTATTGCCGCTGATATCTCTACCAATCCCTTTGGTATTTATATAACTTTATGCAAAGCTTTAATCGTGGAAGGAAAAGATGTTGTTAAAGCAGACTTCGGGGAGCTTGATACACAAATTCAGAATTTTTCAATCATAAAAATATGGCAGAAGTTTGGTATGAGGATTTTGCGTGTAAAACATACATTTCATACCTGGTTAGGATGAAGATTTGAGCAGGTAATCGGTAGATACGGATACAGTTGCAGGGTGAGACTTTTAGTTTATTTTTTGAATCTTAAAATAATACTAAAAAGCTACAGGGCCTGACTTTCATATTTGTTTGGATTTGTTTCTAATGGCGTACTTAATATTGATTAAAACAGTGGAGTATTTTATCTCTACATCCAAAATTCCTTGCTATAGTATAGTATTGTAGTTATAATGCACTAATATAAATAATAGATGCGTCCTCCTAGTTACGGAGAAGTGCCGCCATAATTATCTGTTGTAAAGAACGAGTTTTTAGTTTAGAATCAAACTCCACAATTTTTGGGGTCGTGGTGTAGCCTGGTCTAACACGTCGCCCTGTCACGGCGAAGACCGCGAGTTCAAATCTCGTCGACCCCGCCACTCGCAACCGCTGTGCGAGTTGGCTACCTCATTAGATTAGCGGCAGAACGGATATTTTACGCTCTGCGCGTATAAACCGCAAAAGAAAGCCCTTTCGTAAATCAAAGAAACATGCTTGAATTAAAGCACCGCATAAGTTATATTTTATATGTTATCGTTATTAAAGATGTATGATAAAAAGGGGGAAAAATGGATAAGAGAATAACGACTTTCATATTAGCGCTTCCTATATTCATCTTCTGTGTGTTTCCCGTAGAAGCAAAAGCAAAAGGTATAAAGATTTCTAATGCTCCAGTGCAACTTACAGGAAATTCTGTAATAGATTCAACTATCACCAAGCTCAACACTGACAAAACCACGCTGGCCACGGCTAAGACCACTCTCAGTACGGCCAAGACTACCTTAAAGACAGACACAAGCGCAGTGAAGCTGGATAATAAGACCATAAAGCAGGATTATCCCTCTATAAAGACGGCAATCTATTCTGTAGCCGAAGGAACTGATGCCACCAAACTTACTACTGACAAAACCACGCTGGCCACGGCTAAGACCACTCTCAGTACGGCCAAGACTACCTTAAAGACAGACACAAGCGCAGTGAAGCTGGATAATAAGGCCATATCTCAAGATAAAACCGCTATAACTAAACTAACAAAAGCCGTGGAGAACGGTACAGCAACTCAAACTCAGCTGGATACGGCTATCGCAAAACTTACTACTGACAAAACCACGCTGGCCACGGCTAAGACCACTCTCAGTACGGCTAAGACTACCTTAAAGACAGACACAAGCGCAATATCGCTGGATAATAAGACCATAAGTAAGGATAAGGTTGCTATAGATAATTACTTTAAAAGTATAAAAATGCCACAACCTTATATAAAGAAAAAGCAGGCTGCTGTTATGATAAAGCTATAAGGAATGCCCACTCTGTTATTTTTAGCCCTTGTAACATAATTTGTTACAAGGGCTTTTTATTTTCTTTTATTTATTTCTTTTCTTGAAAAGTTTAAGATTAGTGCCCGTAAGGAAAGAAGTGAGAGTAAGCTTTTAACTTGTTTTCGTCGCCTGTATAAATCCGCATAGTAAATAAAAAAACGTACTCACGCCAGGCCAGTAAAGTAAATCATACGCTCCCATATTTACCAGAAGCGCCACATAGGCAGCCAGTGGAGCCAATATCCATCCCTGCTGTGTCCCTGTTTTTGAATTTAAGGCGCATACCCCTCGTATAAAGAGGAAAACAGAAAAAATCAAGAAACCCAGTAATCCTATTATTCCGCCTTCTGAAAGGAAGGCGAGATACATATTATCCGTAATTTTGAATTCATGCGAAATATTGCAGTTATCGGGTTCGCAGTATTCATTAAAGCGGATACGGAAATGCTCGTAGCCAATACCAAATACTGGATATTGTTTAACTACTCTTAGGCTCATTGCAATACGGTCCATACGGTAAGGAGAAATAATGCTGTCATTGCTGCCCGAAATAAACCTTTTGAAACCAAATCGCCCCAGTGAATTTTCTTTTTGAAATGAACCTAAGGCAATAATTAATATGACCAGGCTAACTATTAAGGTAAACATTTTTTTATAACCTTTATTCCATGCATAAAATAATAATACCGTTATTAATCCGAGAAAAGTTCCCCGGGAACGGGTTAAGATGCTTACTATGCAACTAAGCGTAAATGAACTCCAGCCCAGTATTTTTATATTGCCGGATCGTTTTTGTGTAAGTTGCAGGGCAAAAGGGATAGTACAGAGAAAATACGTTCCTAAAACAGCAGGATTGGATTGCGTGCTCATTGGGCGCCAAGAGATATAACGCGCGTAAAAAGGATTGCCGATATAGTGTTCATAAAGTATATTTCTGCCAAAATATAATTCTAGCAACGCAATTATGGCGACCAGGCAAGCGAAGGCGCAAATAATAACTGTAGATGCCTCACGAGTTTTAGGCCGAAGGAATATTCCTTTCCCAATATAGAAAATTAGAAAGGTATTTGGCACCATCTGTATAAAAATATTCCATGCTACTTGAAAATTAGTTGCATGTACAAGTCCCGTAGAGAGGGTAAGAGTAAAAAGCCACAATGGCCAATCAGCGATGTCGAATAGTTGTTTTCGCGGGCAAGTAAAATAAAGCACCAATAAGAATCCCATGCAAAATAATGCAATATTTATCCACTGTGCCGTAAAAATCGGATGCGGAAGCAAAGAAATAATTCCTATCAACGTCAGGCTTAAAAAAACAAGAAGTTTTTCTAGCATATTAATAATTTAATCGTTAACCCCTTCTTTTATAAATTTAAACGGCATATACCACAACCGATTATTATAATAGAATCTGGTTCGTTTAGTGTATGGACTGATCCCATAGAATTTAGCAAATTGTTCTATTGGTATATTTATAACATATTCAAGCGGTTCCCTGAAGTTGTCATATAGAAGGAAATGGCTACCAAGGTAGATTTTTTTTAAATTTTTCCTACTGGAAGATTTGAAAGCATTTTTTGCGATAAAAGATTGGATAATTTTTTGTTTAAAAGGCGATACGCCCAAAGCGCGCCATATCCCGGCAGGAACATCAATTCCTAGGAAATACTTTGTTTGGGAAAGTATAAAAAAAACGCAAGAACACATTTTTCCTTTATGTGACTCACGTATAATATAATCCCAGTCAAAATCATCATATTTACGTAAGATAAGCGCTACGTCCAATGCATATTTTAGATTAATGATTTTTCCGAATCTTCTTTGATGCAAGGCAAGACTAAATAAATTATCTTCTGGTGATAATAGAGTGATCGTGTGGCTGTCTGTTTTAATTTCTCGAACGCGCTCCCACATCCGAGGCAATATAGTGGTTCCCTTTCTTTTAAAATCAAGGGCCCAATGTAAATCTATGTGCATATTTTTAGCCTCTTGCGGGGCATTCTTTCGGAATACAATATGGCATTGGTGATTTCTCCAGTATGATTCCTGTAATCCCTCAAGGTCTTTCTTGTACCCGGATTCTTTTAAAGCATCCTGCGCGCGTAAAAAATCTCCTTCCTTCACGAGAAAGTCCATATCAACCATCGGCCTTACAAATGAACGCGCATATACATCTTGGAGAAAAGCCGTCCCTTTTATAGGAACAAGGGAGACATTTGACCGGACAAAAACAGATTTTATGCGGATAAATTCGCGATCTGAAATAAGATTTTGTAGGAGGATAAAATAATAGCACGATTTTAAGGATTCTTTAATTTTTTGAGGAATGGGGGCATCTAAACTATTTAAAACAGGATAAACGAGCGGTGCAATGCCGTGCTCAAAAAGCAAGGCTTCAATTTTGTTCCAATTCAACGCAGGATCGTTTGTCAAGTGGCGGGTTGATTCGTTTTCCGTTCCAGCCACTAACCGGCGCAGTATGGATAGAATAAAATTTTCCTCAATATTCATTTTCCGACGGGAGTGTTTTGTGCTCTTCTATTATTTTCAAAATATCATAATATCACGGGAAACCTGCTGGAGCAATAGCTTTTAGGCGGGAATATTTTTAAAGGCAATAGAAATAACCCATTATTCCATTGACTTTCCCTTGGGCTATACTAAACTTAAATGTAGAATAAAAGTAAACGCCGGAATGAATCTGTTTCCTGTATTTTTTAAGCCGAATTTAATAGATATGCCTGAGATTAAAATTTTATATATTATTACAAAATTAGAATTGGGAGGTGCGCAAAAGCAGGCTTTATTGTTAGCCGCAGCGTTGGACAAGAATAAATTCTTCCCTTATTTGTTTACTGCCGCATCCGGTATTTTAGTGCCTGATGCAAAGGCGGTCACTGGGCTCAATGTGTATTTTTCTCCATTCTTAGATCGCCCGTTAAACCCCGTAAAAGACCTCTTTGCATTTTTCGAGATAATCAATTTTATTAAGAAAAATAAAATTGATATCGTGCATACTCATAGTTCAAAAGCCGGTATAATCGGCCGCTTTGCTGCAAAGGCGGCGGGAGCAAAAATTATTATACACACTGTACACGGATGGAGCTTCAATGATTGCCAGCCGTATTTATTGAGAAAATTTTGTATTTTCTTAGAGCGTCTTTGCGCACGCATAACCAGCAAAATTATCGCAGTTTCGCAGTACGATAAAAAGATCGGGTTAAGTGAATTTATCGGTAAAGAGGGCCAATACGAGGTTATTCTTTGCGGTATCGATCACTCTGAGTTCCGGGGGAATGATTCGGGGATAAGAAACGAATTTGGTATTACTTCTTCTGATTTGTTAGTAGGCATGGTCGCTTGTTTTAAGCCGCAGAAAGCCCCGCAGGACTTTATAGAAGTTGCCAGGATGGTTACGGCTAAATTTGAAAATGTTAAATTCATTATGGTCGGTGACGGTCAGATGCGAGGGCAACTTCAAAAGTTAATTTCAAATTATCAATTAAAGAATAAAGTTATTTTAACCGGATGGCGCAGGGATATCCCGCAGATTTTATCCGCACTGAATATCGCCGTATTAACTTCTTTGTATGAAGGCCTGCCAGTTTCCATATTAGAGGCTATGGCATCTGCAAAAGCAGTAGTGGCAACTCGCACAGGCGGAATAGCTGAAGTTGTGCAGGATGGCGAGAATGGTTTCTTAGTCGCCCCGAAAGCTTTGCAGGAATTGGCGGACAGGGTGCTTAGTTTGCTGGATGATGCAACTTTGCGTAAAGGGTTGGGCGAAAACGCCCGTCTTTCCATTGCCGGATCTTTTTCTGTCCCGTCAATGATTTCAGCCCACCAAAAAATCTACCTTAAATCAATAGCCCTAGGACAATCCACCAAGCAAGAGTTATCTCAGGCAGGAAGAAAGTAAAATCTATAAAGTTATGCAGGATAAATGCGACGTTGGCAGTAAGCAAAGCAATGTCCATGTTTTGCAAAGCGCTATTTTTGGCACGAGCAACACCGTTTTTAGTTATAATTACAACCAGCCAAACAAAAGCCAGTAAACTTACTATTCCTGTCTCAGCCCAGAATTGAAGGTAACTATTATGGGCAAAACGGGAATTAGTAAGATTAAAATTTCCCATCCCTGTGCCTATCAGCGGAGACTTCTGTATTATAACAAAAGTGTCCTGCCAATAGCGTAAGCGCATAACTGTTGAGAATATCGGTTGGGTGTGCGCGCCATGAGTCAAAAAACGCGCGAATAAAATAACCGCCGTAATTAATAGTATTCCCGCGAGTATAAATATACTTTTTTTTTGGCTTTTGCCCTCTAAATAAAAATAAAAGATCGAGGCCAGAAATAGGCTTAAAATAGCTCCCAGAGACTGCGTCAGGATAACTATCAGGCCCAGGGGGATGATATACCAGTAATATTTTTTATTAATCAGCGCAAGCGGAATAACCATAACCAGATAACCGGCTAACGCATTGGGTGTGACAAATGGGAAAAATACGCGGCGGCGCCTAATATAATCCAGGATAAATGGGTCTTTGATGTTGTGGTTAGACGCATAACGTTCAAGATGGATAAAACTAAAAAGATATTGGTATAATGCCAGAAGGGATATGATAAAACCTGAAAATAAAATACAGCGTATAACCCTTTCGCGTTCCTCTGAAGACAGGGAAGGTATTATGCCTAAGATTAGAAATCCAATTAAATATGCGCTTAACTCAAGCGAGCTCAGTATTTTATTGGAAGAAAAGCCAAATGATATAAGAAGAGAAACAGCGAGGATAAGTATGGCGGGGAATAAATGTTTGGTTTTACCCCAACAAATACCTTTGGTAGCAATCCAGCATATTAAGGTGGCAAGTAAGGCGGAGAAATATAAAGAGTTTAGCACCGGGAAAGCTAACGAAGAGATAAAAGGCCGTATGAATATTAGGGTTAGCAATAAAAGAAGCATTATGATATAATTGTAAGCTGTGGCAGGCAAAATGTCAATCTTTACTGCGTGTTTTTAAGCAATAATATAGAGTAAAGCATGCCTTTGGTCAGCGCAATCGTAGTAACATACGGCGTAAAAGATTACTGGCGCAATTGTCTCGATGCGCTTATGCGTCAAACGTTTAACGCTATTGAGGTTATCTTAGTGGATAATTCGCTGAATTCCAAAATTTCTCCGGTAATTAAGTCGCAATATCCCCATGTAGTATATCATTATGGCCCAAAGAATTTATTTTACGCCGAAGGCCTAAATAAGGGGATATCCTTGAGTTCGGGGGAATTTTTGCTTTGCATGAATGATGATGTGGTTTTGGCACCTGATTTTGTCGGACGTTCAATCAAAGGTTTTAATTCCGAAGCGCACGTGGGCATGGTAAGCGGGAAGATTTTACGCCAAGGTGGGAACATTATAGATAGTTCCGGGCTGTTTTTGAGTATTTTCCGCTCTGCCAGCGAACGCGGATACAATAGGGTAGACAAAGGACAATTCAACAAGCAGGATAATATTTTCGGGGTTAGCGGAGCGTTAGCTTTTTACAGGCGTAGCGCCTTAGATGAGATTGCTATTAACGGCGAGTATTTTGATCCGAGATTCAGGATGTTTTATGAGGATCTTGACCTTGCCTGGAGGCTGCAACGTAAGGGTTGGCGAGGCGTTTATCTTCCGGGAGCGCTGGCGTATCATACGCGTGGAGCAAGCGCAAGAAATAAAAAAGGCTTAAATAAAAGGTTCGCGCGGATGTATTTATCCGATGAATTGTATTGGGACCTGGTAAAAAACAGGTATCTTACGATAGCAAAGAATGAAACTTTTGCGGGATTTTTATTGCATTTTCCCTTTACTCTGATTTACGATCTTTTTGCCTGGGCGGTTATTTTATTTACGCGTCCGGCAATCTTTAGTAAACTACCTTTGCTATTAAAATTATTAATAAGCACGTTGCGCCATCGAAAAGAATTTAAGGAAAGGAGAAATTAAATGATGAACCAGGATTTGAAAGCTCTGATAGATAATATTGAGCAGGTTATTATAGGAAAAACCGAGTCAGTGAAATTATTGATCGTAGGCCTTCTGACAAACGGACATATTTTAATGGAAGATGTCCCCGGGGTGGGTAAAACCACTTTAGCTATGGCGCTGGCAAAGTCGATCAATTCGGATTTTAAACGCATTCAATTTACGCCCGACCTTCTTCCTACGGACGTTACCGGAGGATTTGTTTATAATCCAAAAACAGGAGAGTTTGATTGTAAAAAAGGCCCGGTATTTACAAATATTCTTCTGGCAGATGAAATTAACCGTACCACTCCGCGCACCCAGTCTGCGCTGCTTGAGTGTATGCAGGAATATAAAGTTACTCTTGACGGTAAAACTTTTGAACTGAGCAGGCCATTCATGGTTATAGCTACGCAAAACCCAATAGAATATCAGGGGACATACTCTTTGCCCGAAGCGCAAATTGACAGGTTCCTTATGCGGCTTACTATGGGGTATCCTTCGGTGACCGAAGAGGTGAAGGTTATCTCCGGACAGAAAGTGAAACATCCGTTGGATAGCCTTAAACCGGCAGTGGAGGTTAACGCGGTCTTAAGCTTGCAGGATAAAGTTAAAAACATTCAGACAAGCGAGAATATTCTTGATTATATTGTCCGGCTTGTTTTTGCCACGCGGCAAAACAGGGAACATATTAAATTGGGTGCCAGCCCGCGCGCATCTATTGCTTTAATGAGGGCCTCTTGCGCATGGGCACTTCTTGAAGGCAGGGATTATGTTGTACCTGATGATGTGGTAAGGATGAGCCCGTGGATACTTAAACACAGGATAATATTACAACCTAAAGCGCTGGTGGCCGGTAAGAGTGCAGACTCTGTTATTTCGGAGATAATCCAAACTACGCCTATTCCATAATCAATGCTTAAGGGATACCTGAAAAAGTGGATCTTTATAGCGCTTCTTCTTTGCGCAAGCTTCGTTATTTCATTGCGCACAGGAATGGAGTTTTTCTCCTTTTTCTTCTGGGCGATACTGGCAATTATAATGCTTAGTTTCGGATGGATGCTCGTAGGTTACCATGCTTCGGGAGTTTATTTTACCCGCCGTATCCCTCAAAAGATATATGAAGATGATACCTTGCCGATAGAATTGCAGCTTGAGAATAAAAGCATATTCCCGCTTTTTAATCTTGTGATCGAAGATCATCTTCCTTGCGCGCCATTCGGAGAAAGAAATAAACGTTTACTTATCGGCCATCTTCCCGCAGGCAGGCAAATCGACCTGTCATACGATACTGCCTGCAGATTGAGGGGCAGGTATGCACTTGGCCCGATTAAGGTTTATTTTTTCGATCCTTTGGGCATTTTCTTTGTGCGTAAGATTTTTCGCGAATACTCCGATCTATTTGTCTACCCCCGCTACTTTAATATCAGTAAATTCCCTCCTTTGACAAAAGGGGTCATGCCGTGGTTTGGCGTAGTTACCGGCAGGCGCGGCGGAGGCGACGATGAATTCTTTGGCACGCGCGAATATAAAAGAGGCGACCCCATCAAATTGATCCATTGGCTCTCCTCGGCCCGCAAGAATGCCTTAATTGTAAAAGAATTCCAGAACCAAAGTTTCTTCAGGGCCACGGTAATTTTTAATCTTTCTCAGGCTGACAATCTTGGCGAAGGCAAAGATAGTGTTGTTGAATATATGGTGAAGATCGCCGCTTCCGTGGTGAAATACCTGCTTGATCAAAATATATCCGTTGAGATTATCGCGCACGCAGAAGAGATGGTACATATTCCTTCCAATAAGGGTGCGGAGCATTTGGAAGACATATTAAGATTTCTTGCCGTTGCACAGGCAGAAAGCCGGGTGTCCCTGCAAGAGGTATTTGAGGATTTCGTACGTTTTATTCCTAATGACTCTAACCTTATCGTCATTATGCTAGACAGGGATTGGGAATATTTGCAGGGCATGTTTTTGCTCTCCAAGCGCAGTGTTTCGATAATACCGCTTATACTGGTTTCATCGAGCTTTTTGGGGGTGGGAGAAGAAGACAAAATAGAAAAAAACGTAGCAATGTGTCTTTCCGGAGAATTAAATATCTGCCCGATACTATTTTCACGCGGGAAAAATCCCGAAGACTCCTTTTTACACTACTGATATGTCAGAAAGAAACCACAGCAGTTACCTAGAACACATTTTTACCTTTTTGCTTCTTCTCTCCAGCATGGCTTTATTGGGAGGAGCATTATTTCCTTTTAGTATATATGTTTGTATCGGCTTAATTTGCGGGTTTATTTTTAGCTGGTTTAATCCTCAGGCAACAGACCGGTTTTGGTTAAAAACAGCCAGCAAGGCCGCGGCATTAATAACCGTTATCTGGACGTTTTACGCGGTATTTAATTCTACTTTCGGGTATCAGGAAGTCATACTTATCTATATCAAGTGCGCGTTTATTCTTGAAATAATCCTAACTTTAAATTTATCTTCCGCAATAAATCTTAATTATATGCAGGTTTTAAGTGTCCCTATATTCATGACTTTTCCTATTTTTACTAGTTCTTTGAACCCATGGCAAATAGCGTTGCTTGCTGTATATATTGTAGTATGGGTGATTTTATTAAGGATTAAATTTTGCCTTTCTTTTGCTCCTTTGAATGAGATCAATCTTTTGGAAGGCCAGCATATATTGCCTTTTGTTTTTTTTCTTTCTGCGATAGCCTTGGCATGGGGCTTGTATTACAGCATAACCCTTCCCATAAATAAAGAAGGGGGATTGTTAAAGCAGCAGGTTATGGCTACGACCCTTAGTGCGCTCGAGAAGGAATATTATGGCATGCGGGATAAGGTTCAGGATAGAGCAACAAAAATGACCTTTGACCTGCCCACTAACGAAGAAAGGCAACATTCTCTTTCCGCCATGGAAGCTTTAATAAGCGAGAAAACCTTAACCATTGAAGTTGATAATGCCGAAGAGGGCCTGATCAGCTATGCAAAATTGGCCGGGCCAGGCATCCAGCCCGGTGAAGAGCCGGATCTTACCATAATGCTTAAAAGTTTTGTGGATAAGAAAACGCAATTTAACCTTAAGAAGGCGAATTCGCGGATGATAGAAATATTAAGAGGAAACCCGCTTAATATACTCACGCGGATTACAGCGGTAGCAGAAGGGATGAAGTTGCAACAGGCAGATACGCTTGATAAGCTGAACAAATACAAAAAGGGCATGCAGGAAATTATTGCGAAGGCTCCGCTTGATGATAACGCAATAAAAGAAGCGAATAAATTGATACAGAAGATCCAGGATTGGAAAGTGTTCCAGTTATACAGGAAAAAAATTCAGAAACTTGAATCGCAGCTCAGTTCTCTTGACGCCGATGCGCAAGGGGCATTAAGTAAAATATTGAATGAAATAAAAGAGGCTCAGACGCAGGAAGAACTTGAGAAGGCGGAGGAGGAAGATTACCGGTTCCAGGCAAGTGCCCAGTCGGAAGTAAGGTCATTTGCTAATGAATTGAAAGAAACAGTAAATCTTAAGCGGACAATGCTCATAAAGAAGGAAAGTTCCGAGATCGATTCCGAGCTTCAGAATGCTTATTTACCTGTTCAACGCCTTAATGAGTTAAAGGATATGGTTGATACTTTGCAATATGCCGATGATTCGGCAGGGTTAGTGAATACCCATCAGTCCCTTCGGGATGCTTTTGGGCAGGAAAATGTAAATGCATCAAGCCAGTTGGATGCCTTATCGGATATGAAGGCATCCAATATGCTCAATCAGGTGATGGATGATCTGTATAATACATTGAGCCAATCTGTGCCCCAAGGTTTATTGAATCAGATGTATAACGATCTGTCTCGTGGTTTACGTGCAAAAAACCCCTCTGCGCAGGCGGACGTTTTTGATAAAGCACAGGACGGCTTGAAGCAGTTCCGCGGCAATGATTTTATTTCTGTTTCGTTGGAAGCAAAAGCGCAAAATTATCTCGAAGATATCAGGCGGATCGTGGCATTTAAAACCGAGTTGAAACCGAAGCCAAAACAGAAGAAATCCGCTACTAAGAATCAACAAAACACAGTAGATAAGATTATAAACAAGCCCAGGAAACTTGTGCGTTTAAAGATCAATCCTTTATCGGTTCGCATTCCGAGCGGAAGGGATACCTTAATTCATGCAATTGGATTCTATAATGATAATTCGCAGAAAGAAATTACTGCTGATGTGCGTTGGAAAGTTTCAGATGATACGCGCGTTAAGATCGCGGGGGGAAAAATTTCCGGGCTTAAGACAGGCAAAGCCTCTTTCCATGCCGAATACTCAGGGATTTATTCTCCCTTTGGCACAATAGTTGTTACCGATCCGTTATTAACGGCAATAGTAGTTAAACCGGCATTATCCGTAATTGGATTAGATGATAAATTGACGTTAAAAGCAGAAGGTTATCTTAGCGATAATTCAAAACGGGATATAACTGATTTTGTTACTTGGTATATCCAGGGAAGTAGGGTGCTTAAACAGGATAAAAATCATTTTATGCCACTTACTTTTGGGCAAGAATATATTTGGGCAGAATACTCTGGCATGAAAAGCCTGCCGGTAGAAGTGGAAGTAGGGATTACTTTGCCATGGGTATTGAAAATTTCCGCCGTAACGGTTATTATTTTATTAATAGTGATTATTTTGTCCTTGTGTACCTTTTATTTATTAAGCCGCATGAAGGCAGGCGAAATTTCCAGGTTATCCGCTACTGATAAACGCGCATTTATAATCGCCCTCTATAATAACAGTACCGCAGTGTTTAAAATTTTCAATATGGAAAATAGAAATAATCTGCCTCCTATTGCTTACGCTATGTATATCGCGGCAATAATCGGCCCGGGTAAAGATGTTTTCGAACGGTTCGCCGCTAAATATGAAGAAGCTTACTTCAGCCAGCACATCATGACCGATGAAGATACTGCGAGTGCGCATTTGATGTATCGCGATGTGATGAATATTATATTACAGCAACAAACGGGAATGAAGGGTATTCTTATACATTTTCTAAGGATTTTAAAACGCGTACCTATTTTTATATAGGCAAATTTGGAACATTCTTTCAATGCGTGCATTGCTATGCTAAAAACTTGGTGTTATAATTAAAATTCATTAATATAAATAATTTCGTTAAAAAGGGAGAATAAGTTGATCACTATTTTGCTTGTAAGTATTGTGGTAACGGCATTATTTATTGGGCTTTTACGCAAATCTTCTACAGCCAATAAAGACTTTATGCAGCATGGCGTACCGGCGATAGGAGGGTTAGCTATAGGAGCCATGTTTTTTATTGCGGCACCAATCTTCTTAGCCCGCAACGGAATTTTTTCCAAAGAAGGGGCAGGGATAATGTTAGCTTCTTTGGTTATGTTTATTTTTGGGATAATTGACGACAGGAAAAATTTGTCGGTTATTGCCAAGGCAATTACTCAAGTTATCGCGGCCTCCATTTTATTGGTTTTTGGAGTGCGGACCCATATTATTTATATCGGCACAATAGCCAATATTATCATTACCCTGATATGGATTATAGGTATTACCAATTCTTTTAACCATCTGGATGTTATGGATGGGTTGGCCGCAGTCGCAGCAGTAATATGCCTGTCGTCTTTTGTATTCCTGGCAATAGTAAAAGGGGATATTTTATTGTTTGTGTTGGCCATGACATTACTTGGAGGGTTATTCGCTTTCTTAAAGTACAATTTACCGGAAGCCAAAATCTATTTGGGCAATACTGGAAGCCATTTTATTGGTTTTATCCTCGCGGCTATGGCCATGGTTGTCCATTATGCGCCTATTGAAAGGAAGATCGCCTTAATCAGCCCGCTTTTGATCCTGGGGTTGCCTATTTTTGATACTGCTTTTGTTATTTTTATCCGCCTAAAACAAGGGAGATCTCCTTTTATGAAGAGTAATGATCATATTGCAACCAGACTTTTAAAGATGAAGCTATCTAAATGGCGGTCATTATTGTTAATGAGCGGCTGGGGTCTAGCGTGTGCTTTATTGGGATTAGCGTTAACAAGTTTCAGTGTTATTACCTGGCCGTTCTTTATTGCGTTAGTATTTATATTAAGCATGGCGGTATTTTTGTATGCCGGTAGAGTGATTATCAATGATTGAGCGTAAGATTATTATTTTAGGCGGCGGGCTTGCCGGGTTAAGCACGGCGTGGCATCTTCAGAAGAAAAACATTGAGTGCACTCTTTTTGAGAAAGAAGCAGAGGTGGGAGGGTTGTGCCGTTCGGCGCATGTTAAAGGGTTTACATTTGACCACTGCGGCCATCTGTTCCATTTTAAATACCGCTATACGTTTGAACTTATAAAAGATATGCTTGGAGATAATTTACTTGAGCATAAAAAGAGCGCTTGGATTTATTCGCATAAGCGTTTTACCCGGTATCCATTTCAAACTAACCTTTACGGTTTACCTAAGCCGGTGATTAAAGAATGCCTGTTTGGTTTTATACAGTCTAGGCGTAACGGTTATTCCAGGGTCCGAAAGGAGACAACATTCCTGGATTGGGTTAATCAGACTTTCGGCAAGGGAATTGCCGAGCATTTTATGGTTCCTTATAATAGAAAATTCTGGACGGTTGAGCCCGAAGAATTAACCTGTGATTGGTTTGATGGTTTTATTCCTGTTCCCACCCTAAAGGAGATTGTAGAAAGTACTCTGGAAGACAGTAAAAGATCGATCGGATATAATGCCCGATTTTGGTATCCTAAAAAAGGAGGGATACAAGAAATCCCGCGCTACCTTGCTTCACGCATTAAAGGTATTCATACCAATCATGAGGTAAACCGGATTGATTTTAAGGATAAAAAGCTTATCTTTAAGAATGGAAACCATTGTTCGTACGATACATTAATTTTGACGATTCCTTTACCGGAGCTTCTTGAGCTTATGTATGACCTGCCGCGTCAAGTGGTAGGAGCGCTTAAACAACTACATTACAATTCGATTTATAACTTAAATTTGGGAATTTGCAGTTCTGAAGCACCTGATAAACATTGGGTTTATTTTCCGGAAGAAGCTTTCATATTCTTTCGCGCCGGTTTTCCAGGCAATTTCTCAGCCGCGTCTTGCCCTAAAAAAAGAAATTCGGTTTATATCGAGGTTGCTTATGGAATGGACAGGCAGTTGGAGAAAAGCACGGTTGTTGCGCGTATCAAAAAAGGCCTGCAACGCGCAGGAATTTTGTGCAGCCAAGATAAAATTATGGTTGAAAATATAAACGATATTGAATATGGTTATGTTATTTATGACCGCCATAGAGAACGGGCATTGAAGACGATCGTTACATTTTTAAAGAAAAACAAAATTGAATGTCTGGGTCGTTATGGTTCATGGAGTTATAAATCCATGGAGGATGTTTTAATTGACGGCAAAAGATTAGCCGATTCTTTATGAGGTGTTTAGAATGATCGGGATATTTAGAGAAGTAGTTTCGCGCCGGAACCTTTTATGGGAGTTGGTACTTAAGGATTTAAAACTGCGTTATGCGCGGCTGGGCTTGGGTTTTTTATGGGCATTTCTTTCGCCTTTGGTGACGGTAACAATTTTTTATTTTGTTTTTTCTTTTCTTCTAAAGATTAAAATAAAAGAAGCTCCTTTTGTTTTGTATCTTATGAGCGCTATTTTCCCTTGGGGGGTATTGCAAGATTCAGTAAATGGGTCCGTGGATAGCCTGATAAGCAATAAGAATCTACTTCGTGAAGCCCATTTTCCCCACTATTTTGTACCTCTTTCAAAAGTGCTCGCCAATGCGGTAAATTTCCTTCCGGCTTTGGTAATAGTTATTGTTGTTTCATTATTCGTCATGAAAGGAATTTCGGATTTTATAATTTTTTTACCTCTGGTTCTGGTAATTCATTTGATCCTGGCGTTTAGCTTGGCACTGTTTTTTTCTATTATTTACCTACGTTTTAGAGATATAAAACATATTGTGGAACATGCGCTGATGCTTTTATTTTATATGACACCTGTTTTTTATTCGATTTATATGGTCAAGGAGACATTGCCTAAACCCTTATTTTGGTTGTATATGTATAATCCTTTTGTCGGGCTGTTGATTTTTTACAGAATTGTTATTTTAAAAGGTTACTATGGGTTCGTGTATAATGACGTAGGGCTGCAAATATTTTTTGTTTTACCAATTATCTTTTCGCTTCTTATTCTATACGTAGCCATGAAATTTTATGAAAAACGCAAGGGAGAGATCAATGATTACCTCTCATACTGATTCCGATTCTAAGTTAAGTCCTCCCATACGGCTTGCTACGCTTGAGGTTTTGAATGTCGGGAAAAAATATGCTTTCCAAGGGAAGGCAGAGCAAGCGAATCTTACTTTTGGGCAGGTTGATTTTTGGGCGCTTAAGGATGTAAGTTTCAGCGCTTTTAAGGGAGAAATGCTGGGGATTATCGGACGCAACGGCGCGGGTAAGACGACGTGTCTTAATGTTATTGCCGGAGTTTTATCTCCTACCGAGGGAGAAGTGCGCGTCAGGGGCAAGGTGCTCGGGCTGTTTAACCTAGGTGTGGGTTTTCAGGATGAATTAAGCGGCAGAGAGAATATTTTTCTTAACGGCGCGATCCTCGGTGCGGAAAGGAAGGAGATAGAAGAAAAACTTAATCCAATCATTGAATTTTCTGAACTGGGAAAATTTATTGATATGCCTCTGGGTAGTTATTCGCAGGGGATGCGTTTGCGCCTTGCATTCAGCATTATGGTTAACTTAGATTTCGACCTTTTGGTAATTGATGAGGTTTTGGCGGTGGGGGATATGCTTTTTCAAAATAAGTGTTTTGAACGTTTGATAGATTTCAAACGCCAAGGGAAGACGCTTGTTTTTACTTCTCAAGGAATGGATGTTATTGAGCGTTTTTGCGACAGGGTAGTATTTATTGATCATGGCCGTATTATTTTTTATGGAGCTGTGCAGGAAGGAATCAATCGTTACCGAGGACTTTTAAATACGCAGAAGTTTTACGTAGGAATCCCAGAAGCGGCCGAAGCCTTGATTACGCAGACAAAAAAATGGGTTGATGATATTTCTACTTGGGGGCAAGTCATTGGGGCTAAAGAAGCTAAAATTGAAACGGTGCAGTTTTTTGGTCGTTTCCGCAGGAAACGTGATTCTCTTTTTCCGGGGGAACCTTTGTGCGTAAGAATAGATTTTACTGTGAAGAATATGGTAAATGAACCGCATTTTGGAGTTGCTTTTTTCCGCAAAGACGGTGTTTATTGTTTCGGCCCTAATACCGAATTTGATGGATATGTTTTTGGAAAATTAAGAGTAGGAAAAGGATATTGCATTTTTATCTGTCCGCATGTAAATTTTGCTCCGGGTGAATACAGTGTATCAGTTGCTATTTGGGATAAGAATGAAAAAATCGCCTATGATTATCATAACGGGTGTTATAAATTGAAGATGAAAGGTGCTAATCAGGAAGGGGAGTTGCTTCGCCTGCCCTATCGCGAGAATGGGGTCAGTTGGAAAAAACATTTGGAAATAATGTTTTTCAGGCATGGTACCGCTTCACGTATTTCTGCTGCTGCGGAAAGAGAAAAAAATGATATAACTTCCGATATTATTAAGAATGTATCTTTTAATATTTTTGATCCCAAAGGAGGGAAGCAGACCACCTTTTTAACTAATGCGCCGGCTACGTTCCATTGCGAATTTGCGTTGAATAGGCATATGTCACGCTCAAACTCACACTTTTTTTATATAGGAATATACCGGGATGACGGGATTTTATGCCAGAGATTCACGGCTGCGTTTAACGATTTGAATAAAAGCGTTATTGAATTTCCCCATCTTTCATTATTGCCGGGAAAGTATAATATCTCGGCTGGCATCTGGGATGAACGCTCCGGGAACTTCCTTTGGTTACGTAATAATGTATATAATGTGCAGATGGTTTTTGACAGGCTTGACCATGGAACTGTCTATTTGGAACATGCGTGGAAAATAGGAGGATGTAGCGATGGAATTTCTTACAGAGAGAAACTTTCCTAAGGTAAGTATTATCATACCCCACTATAAAGGGAGGCGCTTAATCAGGGAATGCCTTTCTTCCTTAAAACAATTGAATTATCCTAAAGAGCAGCTTGAAATTAAGGTTGTTGATAACTGTAGTCCTGACGGTTCGTTGCGCGGCGTACGTAAAGAATTCCCCCGCGTGTCGGTTCTTAAAAATAAGGAGAACAACTATTGTAAGGCTAACAATATCGGTTTTGAATATTCTCAAGGTCAATATGTGGGCTTTTTGAATAACGATACTGTGGTTGAAAAGAATTGGTTAATGAATTTAGTTAAGGTTATGGAAAAAGACAAAAATATCGGTTGCGCCGGGGGTAAAATCCTTCTGCCTGACGGGCGGATACAAAGTGCGGGGCATGTGGAGTTTCCCGGCCATTATTGGGGGGATAGAGGGTTCCATGAGCCGGATCTAGGCCAGTATAATATGCCCGAAGAGTTAGAAAGCCTTTCGGGCTCGGCATTGCTTTTCCGCAGAGATTGCCTGAAAGAGGTAGGGGAATTTGATGAAGATTTTGTAATGTATCTTGATGATATTGATATCTTTTTCCGTTGCAGGAAACAGGGATGGAAGATATGTTATGTCCCGGAAAGCATTGTCTATCATAAATTTCACGGGACCGCAGATGAAAAGCAGGCGCGTTTCTATATCGAACGTAACCGCCTGCTTCTTATCGCGAAGCATTTCCCCGATGAATTAGGAAGATCTTTGGAAGGCGGCAGGCATTTGCTTTCCCAAGATGAACTTTTCAAGGTTTTGCCTGATATGTTCCTGAAACTTTTCAAGCATCATGGCAATAAAATAAACGATGCTCAAATAAGTACCTTTTTTGTAGGGCTTCAGCATTTGTATAACCTTGAGAGAGATAAATCAATACAGGAATTGACATATATTGCACAGGAAGCCAGAGAGAAATGGGAAAAAACACGAGTAGACAAAGAAGCTGCTGTTCAAGAAATAGGCGGGCTTAAAGATGCGCTATTGAAGCTGAGCGATGAACTTGCGCGCAAAAAAGATGATTTTGAAAAGACGCAGAAACAGTATAAAGACTTTTTGGAAGAAACAAAAAATTCATATACCGCTACTTTGGAAACGGGCGGGGCCAGGCTTGAGAATATAATCCTTAAGTTGGGAGAAGACTTAGAACTAAAGTACGCGCAAGTTGAGGGACTAAGGAAAGATGTCGTTGCAAAGAGCGGGTTGATTGACAGCCTCTTAAAAGAAAAGGTTTTATTCGAACAGTCTTTAATCCAAAAAAACAACGATGTAGCCGAGAAACACAAGGAAATTGAATCATTACGCTCGGGGTTTGCTCAATTGGAGCAACAGCTTAATATATTGCAATCGGAACTAAGTCATCGTCAGGAGATTTTGCAACAGGTGCAGTTGCAGCGCGATGAGTTTCGGGGGGAAATAAGCACCCGGGGAGAAACAATTCAACAGTTAAAAGATGGTATCCAGAGT
>Ga0265316_10000145_pt1 | contig 77692 bp, 84 predicted proteins | sample 4522metaG_FD_202092 | JGI IMG/M metagenome (GOLD analysis project Ga0265316, IMG submission 202092) | Rhizosphere microbial communities from Carex aquatilis grown in University of Washington, Seatle, WA, United States - 4-5-22 metaG | ecosystem: Host-associated > Plants > Roots > Rhizosphere >... | reverse complement strand
TATCCCATAGAAATGACTCTGGAATTTCGTTATTATTATATCTAATGTTTCTTTATAGTGTAAACATACTGAACCATATATAAGAACTAAAATTGGTATAATCACAAAAATAATATTAAGTATTAAAAGTGTAATGCGTGACCAATTGCGCAAACGAAGTAAGTTATAATTAAGAAAGATATATAATATTGAGAAAACTACGGTTAAAAATACTGTATGATTTAATCTATAATTTAACATATTATTTGATGCCCTGATTATTAAACCTACTAAACCATATAGCCCTATGAAAACGCCAAAAAATGCAAATACCTTCACCGTAACTAAAATTTTCTTATCCATTACACCTCCCTATTCCGGCAGCCGTAATTATTCCCCGATTATCTTAACCAGCACCCTCTTCTTACGCTGCCCATCAAACTCCCCGTAAAATATCTGTTCCCATGGCCCGAAATCCAACTTTCCCGCGGTTATTGCCACCACCACTTCCCTGCCCATAACCGTGCGCTTCAAATGCGCGTCCCCGTTATCTTCCCCGGTCAGATTATGCTTATATTTTTCTACTCCATAGGGGGCCAATTTTTCAACCCAGGCGAGAATATCTTGATGTAAACCGCTTTCATCATCGTTAATAAAAACGCTTGCGGTTATATGCATGGCATTTACCAAACATAACCCTTCTTTTATCCCGCTCTTCTTCAGCGCTTCTTCAACCTCGCCGGTTATATTGACGATCTCATATCTTTCTTTGGTATTAAAGGTCAAGTATTGAGTATAAGTTTTCATTTATAACTTCTCCAATATTAATTTTTTATACTTCTGGTCTATTTTAAAAGAAAAATGTTTTAAGAATGACATCCCAAGCAAACCGTCGGCTGAACCTAATCCGTTTTCCTCTTCCATAAGTATAACCGCCCCTACGTTAAACGCCTCGCTATCCTGCACCTTAACGCTGCGTAAAATTACCTGCTTTGCATCTACGGTCTTTCCGTTGGCAAGCGTCACTTTGGCATCGGGTTTATCAAGCTTTATCCCCAGTTTATCCGCCAGATGTTTCCTTAACATTATACCCGTTGCCCCGGTATCTAAAATAAGATTGGTAGTAACATCCTCGTTTATCAGGGCTTTCACCGTAATATTCTGATTCTCATCCGAAAACTCCACTTCTTTAGGCTTATGCTCTTCCTCGATCTTATATTGCTTAAGCTTATCCTCAAAAGCGGTTTTCTGATTTCCCCATTTACTGCGCAATAATTCATTGCCTGCTTCGCCTGCCCTTTCAATTTTATCTATATCGCTATTATGCATTTTAATCGAACCGCCGTAGACTTCCATATCTACAATACCATTCTCTTCGCTTTTGATTATCCCTTCAATCTGCCGGCCGTTCTTTAAATACAGGGTGTCCGCGTAGGCATTGACCGTAATAACCAACGAAATTAATAAAATTAACTTTCCGGTCATTTTTTCTTTCCTATCTCGCTCTTTTAACCGCTGCCTTTTTGCATAACTTAAAAACATTGCACCTGCTGCAAAACGGTGATACCGGTACGCATATATTCTGCCCGAATGCCACAAGCGTGGTATTTAAATCGATCCATTCCTTTTTAGGGATGATCTTCTTTAATTCCCCTTCGGTTTCTTCCGGATTCTTGGTCTTGATCCAACCTAACCGGTTAGTGATCCTGTGCACATGCGTATCAACACATATAGCAGGTATATTATATCCTAATCCCAAAACAAGGTTCGCTGTTTTTCTGCCTACTCCTTTAAAGCTTAAGAGTTCATCGAGGCTATTCGGGACTTTGCCTGAAAACTCCGATATTATTCGTTTACTGATACCTAAAATAACTTTTGCTTTTCTGCGGTAAAAGCCAACCGGGTAGATTAATTTTTCAACACTACCCGCATTTAATTTTACCATGGAAGAAGGAATACGGGCAACTTTAAATAATCTATTCGCGGCCTCAATCGTAGTTTTATCTTTCGTACGCAGGCTTAAAATGCAAGAGACGAGAACCTGATAAGGATCCCGTCTCCTGGCTATAAGCGTTACCGAAGGTAGAATGAATTTGCCCGCTTGTTGCTCAATTAATCTTATTGTATTAATAATTTTATTCAATCAGTGCTTTAGATGTTTATTTCTAGCCTGAATTCCGTGAACAAGCCGTTTTTCAAAACAATCTTTCCCAGGCTATCGTCATTGTATTTAATGGTGCGGTCAAATACACAACCGGTAGTTAAATAAGCCTGGATATTCTTATTTGGCTTAAATTTAACCCCGCCTCCAACGTGATCTTCATTATACCTTAATACGGCATTCTTAACATTATCCACATTAACTTCGTATTCGGCATCCGTCCCGTCACCTTCAATGAAAACCGACCACTTCTTATTAAGATCATATGTTATATTCGGCCTTTCGGGGACAAGGTAAAACGTCAACCGGTCGGTAGGCTTATAGATGAACCCGGCAATTGGCAATACGACGTCTTCATAATCCGGGCGCACCCTTACGCCTCCAACAAAAAGCAATTTATCGCTATATTGGTAGATAAGGAACGCGCGCATGGGTATGCGAAAACTGGAGGACTTGAAGTTCCATTTATCGCCAAAGAAGGAAGGGGCAAAACCAAAACGCATATAGGTTTTATTAAAATTGAAGAATGGGAACGTGCTTTCCATGCCGAAAGAAACTCCGGTCAAATACGCAGGAAGCTTGACATGAGTGCTGTTATTTAAAGAAACATACTGGACTATGGCTCCCGCTTGCGTCGGAAGCTTGCCGAACATTTTAAAATCATAACTGTATTCGGAAGCGCTATCAATGACCCCTACTTTTCCGGACTGGGACTGTGCCCCGGATAAAGGCATAAAACGCGCGTAAGAATCAAACTCCTGAACAAACTGCTCTTCCGGCTTTTCTTCAGTAATAGTCTCTCTTAACTTCTGGCGATACTCTTCTTCTAAATTCTGGGTTTTGGCCAGGGTAGAAACAGGCACAGCTTCATCTGCTATTAACAATGAAGGGAAAAGGAATAACGTGAACATAAGCACAAAGAACAAACTGCTTTTTAGCATGCCTTGCCCCTTTCTTGCCCTCATGATAAACCGTAAAATATTCCCTGTCAATTAGATTTACCTAAGATCGTGTCTTTCAAAGAGTTGAGTATATTGCCTACCGCCGGCTGGAATTTATATTTAGGGTCTTTCAGTGTCCCGCTTATCTTTATTGTTCCAAAACATCCTGCCTTTCCGATGATCGCCGTAGTTACGTCTTTAAATGTCCCTGATAAAGGCACATTTTCATCAAGCACTGCCACATTGAGTTTGGCATCTATGGAATAATTAAAACCGATCTTCACATTGCCTTTAATATTCGCGATATTACCCTTCATTTCCAGGTCATCGCTGGAAATTATTTTATCCTGCACAATAAAACTGCAAGAACCTTCACTAAAGATTATGCTGGATAGATCCCGCACAAACAATAAGGAACATACCCCTTGCAGCAAATTCAACTCCCAAAATTTGCCATCGGTAATATAAAGCTTTCCTGCTCCATTAAGCTTTGAAATATCCTGCATTATGCCGTTTAATTTTATCTGGGCCTTTACGGTACCGGCTATATCTTTTTTCCGTGCCGGCGTATCCATTTTTAATTTCTCGATTTTCATTCCCTCTATGCCTAAATCCACAGAATAAAGAGTATCTTTGGAATTAAGGTTTAATTTTAATTCACCGGTAACCAAGCCGTCATAAAGAACTAAACTCAAAGGTGAAATATCAACCATACCATTTTCCTGATTATACTGTAAATTAAAATGGGAGGCTTTTAAGCCATACACTGAAACCTCATCAGATGTAACTCTGGCTTGCAGCGTACAGTCCTTAAGATCATTCGGGTTCCCCACAAAAGAAAAATGCGCATTCAAGATCCCCTGTGGTTTTACTTGTTCAAGCTGGTTCTTGATCTTAGGCATAAGGATATTAAGATCTTTAAGGTTAAAATTGATATCCCCTTCAAAGTTAGGTGCAAGCTTACTTGTATCTGAAATATCCAGACTGCCTTTTAGGGAAAACTCAGAGTTTAAATAACTACCGTTAAATTTAAGCAAATGAATGAGCCTATTTTCAAACTTGAATTCAGAATCAAGTTTAAGGCCCTTCGAAATAAGCCCAAGCTGAATAAAAGGAGTATTAAAATTTGAAACTGAACCGGAGACCTTATAAGGCGCGCCTTGATATTGCAAACTCAAATCTTCCCATTTAACGCGATCAGGATTAAATTCTACTTTACCGTTGATATTTTCCAGTAAAAGCGCGGGCTTCTCTAACTTTGCCGAACCATTCAGTACAGTCAAGCTGCCTTCGATCTGCGAAGACCTGATCTTCAAAATTAGAGCCGCATCCCCTCCTAATTGCCCGGGAAAAGAAAATTTAATTTTATCCTTAAGAAGTTGAGGCAAATAGTCAAGTTTAAGATGCGCGATATCAATATCCAATAAAGGATTGTTGTAATCTGTTAATTTAAATTTTGCCTCAAAAGGGACTCCGGATAAAACCGCGGAGATCTTATCCGTTGATAATCCCATATTATTAAAACTCAATTCGGTATTTATATTGCCAAGTGTCCCGATTGGCTCCATCCCTGAAACCTGAGAATCGACAAACCCGGCTTTTCCCGAATAGGATAGGCCCTTATCTTTTAAATTGTATTTAACCTGAGCTTCCAAATCCGAATTTATCGATGCCGATACTTTATCTTTAGCTATTATTAATCCTTTATTCTGCATAGAGATATCCGCGGTTGCAATTTCATCTTTAAGCTTTAAATTTATTTCGGAATTGATCAGGCCCCCGGATATTTTGATCTGGAGCGGTTCATAATAGGCAGCGAAATCCCCGGGATTGATATTCTTAAGGGAGATATCAGATACCAACTCTTTTTGGATCAATTTATATTCACCCTGGCCAGATATCTCCATAGGTATTTTAGAGGGGATCTTTGCCTTGATCTTGAACCTGATACTTGCGGGCAGGGATAAATTAACTATAAGGTTTAAATTTTCAATATTCTTTCTAAAGGGAGGGTTTAAAGTATCATCCTGAAAATAAACGTTAGCGTTAATAATGTTGACTTTATAAAGGAGGAACTGGAATTTACTTTCTTTGGCAGCAGGTTTTAAAACAAATAAACTCTGGAGATTAAAACTATTATCTGGCATTCTTTCCAGAATGATCGCCGGAGATTTTACGGTTACGGAAGGAATAATGATATTTTTCTTAAATATAGGCAGCAGCAAAAATGAACAAGTCACTTCTCTTGCGCTGATGATCTTCTTGCCGCCATCCTCTATTACCAGATCTTTTAAAACAAGCCCTTTAAATATATGGAATTGCAATGAATCAAGGGTTACCTTTTTTCCGGTCTGTTCTTCAATGCCTTTGATCACAAGGGATTTGATCCGAACTGGCAGGACAACACTATTCAAATAAATAATTCCGCCGGATATAATAAAAACAACGATGAGTACGGCTATGAGTATCTTTTTTTTCATTTAATGCGAGGCCCTATGAACTAGGCCTTTGAAGTTTTAATTATTTTGGCCGCGGCTTTCAAAGCAGAAGCCTTGTCCGCAATTTTGCCTATTGCGCGGAGTTCTTCTATATCAGAAAGAAGTTTCCCGATCAACGGCGATGGCTTAAGATTAAATTTCTTGATCAGGTCATCGCCCGTAATAAGCCGGACCTTCTTTTTTTCTGTTTTCTTTTTGAATAATTCTTTTGTTAAAATATCCACGGTCTTTTCATGGCGTTTGCGGGATAAAACTGTAGTAAGCGGGCCCTTGGTTGCCCGCTGGTCAGCCAGCGAGAGAAGCAGCACGCTCAATGCTTCATGCCCGGTGTCCCGGAAATACCTGAATTTTGCCCGGGCAGTCAAAATCTCCAGATCCGAAAGATAACCCGGACGCAAATGCCAAAGGATCACCCTTCTTAAAATATTTATTTCATCATTAGAAAGTTTTAACCGCCTGGCAATGACAGTTGCAATATTAAGCCCAGCCCTCTCATGCCCGTGAAAAGTGACCCTCCCGCCTTCTTCATGTTTCAAGGTTGAGGGTTTCCCTACATCATGCAGGAATGCCGCCAGCTTTAAAAGAGCACTTCTCTTGCGTTCAGCGGAAATAGCTTCTTCCAGAAAATCAATGATCTCTTCTTTTCTTAGATTTCCAAATATCGATTCCAACTGTTTTAATGTTTCAAGGGTATGATTCCAGACATCCAAATGATGGTACGCGCCCTGGCCTATGCCACGCATGCCCTTAGTTTCCGGAAAGATGATCTTTAAAGCCCCTGTTTTCTCCAAAAGCATAAAACATTCATAAGCTTCTTGCGTGGCAAAGATTTTGAATAACTCATCGCGAATGCGCTCCCCTGATACATTTTTAAGTTTACTTTTTACTGGAGTAATCAACTTATAAGCAGACGGATGGATATTGAATTTAAGTATAGATGCAAAACTAAACGCGCGCAATATTCGCAAAGGGTCTTCTTTAAAGGAAAGGCTGCTTACCGGCTTGATTATCTTACCTTTTATATCTTGCCTGGAACCATACGGATCAATTAAATAGCTACTTAAATCTTTACCGTGAAAAATGTGCCTGTCTTCCAAAGCAATGGAATTAATGGTAAAATCGCGGTGCAAAAGGTCATCTTCAATATTAACCCCACGGAAATCCGTAAAGTCATAAGTGCATATCTTATGTTTTAACTTCCTGACAACCCGGCATGAACCATGTTCCTTATCCAACAAAACAAACCCACAGCCAAGCTCTTTAGAAAGCGCTCTACCAAAATTAATGGCCCCTTTTTTAATGGCAAAATCAAAATCAGGATTTTCCTTGGCTCTTCCCAGGACCAGATCGCGTAAAGTTCCACCCACAAGATAAAGCTTGGCCTTGCGTTTTCCGGCAAGCTGAATAACCGGGATGATCAGATCCCAGTCTTTTTTGGATAATTTAAGCATTTTTTATTTTAATTTTTCGGTGTTCTTGATAATTTCGTCTTCGACAAAAATTGAGGTGTGCGCGCGGACTGCCAAAGCAATACTATCCGAAGGCCTGGCATCGATCATCTTAAGTTCCCCGGAGGCAGTTTTAAGGACTATTTTCGCATGAAAAGTATTTTCTTCCAATTTATCAATTATAATTTTATCAACAGAAGCTTCTAGATCTTTGATCGTCGTATGCAGCAGGTCATGGGTCAGCGGCCGCGGAGGATTAAACCCGCCGATCTTTAATTTTATGGCAGAAGCCTCCTGCAAACCTATAACAATAGGAAGCATGCGTGAGCCGTTTTTTTCTTTCAAGACAATTAACTGGTCATGCCGCTTCTCATCAATAACGATCCTGCTTAACTCCATCTCTACCATGAATTATTTCCTCTTTTTCTCTTTTCCCAAAATATCTTTCAACTCCACCATAAATTGCCCCACATCCTTAAACTGCCGGTAAACCGAGGCAAAACGCACATAAGCTACATCATCCAAAGCTTTTAATTTCTCCATCACCAGTTCGCCGATACGGGAAGCAGAAACTTCGCGGTCGCTTTTTTTCTGGATGGAGCGCTCCACCTGCGAAATGATCTCTTCCATTTTTTCCATACTCACCGGCCTTTTTTCACAGGCGCGGATGATCCCAGCTAATATCTTCTTCCGGTCAAACGGCTCCCGCCTGCCGTCTTTTTTTATGACCATCGTGGAAACTTCTTCTATATATTCGTAGGTGGTAAAACGCTTGCCGCATTTTAAACATTCGCGCCTACGCCTTACAGCCGATTCTTCTCCGGTTGCGCGCGAATCCACTACTTTATCTTCTTTAAATCCGCAATATGGGCACTTCATTTAGTTTTTGGCTTTCCTGATCTTTATCCCGGCTTCCTTTAAGAATTGCAAAGCCATACCGTCCGGGTATCCTTCAGAAATAATGATCTCAGCTATGCCTGCGTTGATCAACATCTTTGCGCAAATAAGGCAAGGCTGATGCGTGGCATAAAGTGTGCTGCCCTTAACGCTTATCCCGTGAAGAGCTGCTTGTATCAAAACATTCTGTTCCGCGTGCAGGCCCCGGCAAAGCTCATGGCGCTGGCCGGAAGGAATCCTTAACTTTTCCCTAAGGCATATTCCCATTTCAAGGCAATCATCCATACCTGAAGGCGCGCCATTGTAACCCGTAGCTAATATGCGCTTATCTTTAACCAAAACCGAACCCACTTTTCGCCTTAAGCAGGTGGCTCTTTTGGATACAAGAACTGCTACGTCAATAAAATATTCTTCCCATGTCGGCCGTTTATCAAAGGTTTTAGTTTTCACCCCGCTCTTCCTTTCCTATTTATAACCCAGCCCTTAGGAAGGGCGGGGTTCATTCTCTTGTAAGCTCCGGATATAGTGGATATTTTTTGGTTAACTTCAAGACTTCTTTTCTGATCAATTCTAATTTCTTCAAGTCATCGCTTCCTTCGATTGCTTCATTGATTAATCTGGCGATCAAACGCATATGTGTTTCTTTGAGTTTGCGCGTAGTAACTGCCGCGGTCCCCAAACGGATACCGCTGGCTACCGACGGGCTCTTTCTGTCAAAAGGAATAAGGTTCTTATTCACTGTGATCCCTACTTGGCCCAATATCCACGAGGCATCAGCTCCGGTTACCCCTTTTTCAGAGAGGTCAACCAGCATCAGATGCGTATCCGTGCCGCCGGAAACTATGCGGAAACCGTAATTGCTGAGAGTTTTCGCCAGTTCCTTGGAATTCTTTACGATCTGGCGCTGATAAATACGGAACTCCGGGGTCATTGCCTCGCGAAAAGCCACTGCTTTTGCCGCGATCACATGCATCAACGGCCCGCCTTGGATCCCGGGGAATATCTCGGAGTCAAGTTTCTTGGCAAATTCTTTTCTGCAGATAATGAATCCTCCCCTTGGCCCGCGCAAAGTTTTATGAGTAGTGGAACTTACGAATTCCGCGTAAGGGACAGGGGACGGATGCACGCCCGCGGCAACTAATCCGGCAATATGCGCCATATCCACGAATAAATACGCGCCCACTTTATCGCAGATCTTGCGAAATGCCTTAAAATCAATTCTTCTCGGATACGCCGAGGCCCCGGCTAAGATCATTTTAGGCTTATGTCTTTTGGCTAACTCCATTATGTGGTCATAATCAAGCATTTCAGTTTTACGATCCACGCCATAACCTATAACTTTATAATACCTTCCGGAAAAATTATGCGGATGCCCATGGGTCAGGTGCCCTCCGGCGGATAGATCCATGGCTAAAACAGTATCTCCCGGCTCAAGCAAAGTATAATAAACAGCCATATTTGCCTGCGACCCGGAGTGCGCCTGCACGTTGACGTGCTCGGCCTTAAAAAGTTTCTTGGCGCGTTCAATTGCCAACTCCTCTACCTCGTCTACAAACTCACACCCTCCGTACCAGCGGTGGTGCGGGTATCCTTCGGCATACTTGTTGGTCAATACAGAACCCTGCGCTTCAAACACCGCCATCGAGGTAAAATTCTCCGAAGCAATAAGCTCTAAAGTATCTTCCTCCCTGCCAATCTCACTTTTAATCGCTCTGTAAATCTGCGGATCGCTTTTCTTTAAATGTTTCATTTTACTTATGCCTTTCTTTCCAGCTTATTTATTAAATTAAGGCGCCTTAAATGCCTGCCCCCCTGAAATCCTGTTTTTAACCAAACATCTATAATTCTGTTGCCCAGATCTTTATTTACGAATGCCGAACCTAAAACCAGAATATTACTGTCATTATGTTCACGGCTCAGGCGTGCCGCCATAACATTATAGACAAGCGCTGCTCGCACCCCGTGTAAACGGTTTGCCATAATTGAATTACCTATACCCGTCTTGCAGATCAAAATACCTCTCTTAAATTTCTTCTCTGATATTTTTTTGGCAAGGGCATAGGCAAATTCCGGATAATCGCAACGGTCCTTTGAATAAGTACCCAAGTCAACCACTTCCAGCCCTTTCTTTACCAGATAAGGCTTAAGTTTCTCTTTCAGAGCAAAACCGGCATGATCAGAGGCAATAAGAATTTTCTCTTTCATAAGATCGCGCTTATCCTTTCTACAGCTTCCTTTATTGTATAGTATGTATTTTCGTAGTAATCCAAGGTTTGGCCCATGGGATCATGGATATCCAGATCCTCATCATTTATTTTAGCAAATTCTTTAAGTAAAAACACCCTATTTTTGGCATCAGGTGCTATATTTATGATCTTTTCTTCGTGCATCTTCTCCATGACCAAGATCAGGTCCGAGCGCCGGATCATCTCCTTGGTTACGGCCTGCGAGTAATGATCCGAAACATCGATCCCGACCTTAATTAAGACTTCACGGGTGCCTTCGCTGGCACCCACCCCACCCAATGAAAATATTCCGGCTGAGATCACTTCAATATCATCGCGACCTTTGTCTTTAAATTTCTTCTTTAAGAGCGCTTCCGCCATTACCGAACGGCAAGAATTACCGGTACAGATAAAAAGCACTCTTTTCCTATTAGCAACGACATCAATATCATTCTTATTGATTGCCCCTTCACGAATGATCTTTACTCCTTCTGAAGTTAGATCAACGATAGTAGATTCTGCTTTATGCTCTGTGACACCGGCATCTACGGCAAGGTCGACAAGCCTGTTCAAATCTTTTATTGCTTCTTGGAAATTTACCGGAGGTTTTTCCCCGGAAATGTTTGCTGACGGGCAAACTACCGGAACCCCGGCTTGACGAATAATTTCTAGCGCAATCTTGTTATCAGGCATACGGACACCAATTGTGCCTTTTTCTTTTGCATTTAATATTAAAGTCAACGGCCCTGGCCAGAATTTATCCATGAGCCTGTATGCTGCGGGAGTTATTCCTAAAACAACTTCTTCAACTTTTTCCTTATCTGCGATATGCAGAGAAAACGGTTTATCCTTGGGCCGTTTCTTTATTTCATATAACCGCTCAAGAGTTTTCTGATTTAACCCATTTGCCGCAATGCCATAAACAGTTTCAGTGGGTATAATTACCAACCCGCCCTTCTTTATTACCTCGGCAGCTTCCTGAATAAGCTTATCCTCGGGGTTCTTCGGGTTTATCTTGACTATTTTCGTAGAACTCATAATTTAACTTTAGTATTTTTTACTTTTATGCGCATCTGGTTCTTGTATTTCAAAAGTTTGGAACTTATTTTTTTATCACTTATACCTAATATCTCCAAAGCAAAAAGTGCGGCATTTTTTGCGCCTGCTTTGCCTATTGCCATTGAAGCCACCGGAATACCTGCCGGCATCTGGGCTGTAGATAAAAGAGAATCCAATCCTTTTAAGCTTTTGGTTTCAATGGGTATGCCGATCACCGGCAAGGTCGTATGCGCGGCGATCACCCCGGCTAATGCTGCGGAGCCTCCGGCTGCGGCAATAAAAACTTTTGTTCCGCTGCAGGAAGCATTCTCAACGTAACTTGCCAGTTCTTTCGGCGTTCTGTGCGCGGATAAAACTTTAACCTCAAAACCCACTTTAAATTCTTTCAATACATCAATTGTGCTGCCTGCTGTTTCAAGGTCAGATGAACTGCCCATAATAATACTGATTAATTTGGCCATAAAACCCTCCGCTAGCTTATTGCCTTTCTGCCTATATCTTTTCTAAAATGCATGCCCTCAAAATTTATCTTTGCTACTGCCTGATAAGTATTGGCAATTGCTTCTTTAATAGTTTTTCCCAATCCGGTCACACCCAGCACTCTGCCCCCGCTGGTTACGATTTTATCCCCCTGCTTTTTGGTGCCGGCATGAAATACTACGATATCTTTCATTTTAGTCGCTTCTTCAAGCCCGAATATTTCTTTACCCTTCTCGTAATCTCCCGGGTATCCTTTGGAAGCCATGACTACGGTGACGCAGGCGCGCGCATCCCACTCCAGATTTCTTAACCGCGAAAGTTTTCCTTCTGTAGTCGCCAGCATCACCTCAAGCAAATCCGATTTTAAGCGCGGCAATATCGCCTGAGTTTCCGGGTCGCCAAAACGAACATTAAATTCCAAAGTTTTCGGCCCTTCTTTAGTGATCATTACTCCGGCGTAAAGCACGCCTTTATATTCTATGCCTTCTTTTACCAAGCCGTCAATGGTGCGGTAAACTATTTTCTCCAAAATTTCTTTTAATAATTCTTTTGTCACCACCGGTGCCGGAGAATAAACTCCCATTCCACCTGTATTCGGGCCTTGATCATTGTCAAAAACTCTCTTATGGTCCTGCGCAGATGCTAAAGCCACCACTTCCTTTGAATCAGTAATTACTAAAATGGATGCTTCCTGCCCTTCTAAGCATTCCTCAACAATAATCCTATTTCCGGCATCGCCGAAAATTCTTGTCTTTAACATTGAATCTACCGCTTTATTTGCCTCTTCAACGGTTTTAGCCACGACTACACCTTTACCCGCAGCTAAGCCATCAGCTTTGACGACACATGGAGCGCCATGCTTAGCAATATAATCTTTTGCCTTCTCGGCATTATCAAAGACCTTAAAGTTAGCGGTGGGCACCTTATATTTAGCCATCAGCTCTTTGGAGAAAACTTTGCTGGCTTCCATTTGAGCGGCTTTTTTATTCGGTCCGAAGACTTTTAACTTATAATTCTGGAATTCATCAACAATGCCTGCGGCAAGAGCTATTTCCGGTCCGACAACGGTAAAATCTATTTTTTCTTTCCTGACAAACTCCAATAACCCAGGAATATCATCAGCCTTAATATCAATGCATTCAGCATCTTGAGAGATCCCGCCATTCCCCGGAGTGCAGAAAACCTTATCCGCTAGCTCTGACTGCTTTATCTTCCAAACCAGCGCATGCTCCCGTCCACCAGAACCAATCACTAATATTTTCATTTGTGTTTAGGCTTTTATCATTACCAATAACATTTTAAACCGCTCTACAGCTCTTAAAGAATGCGGTTTATTTGCCGGCATAATAATAGTTTCGCCTGCTTTTAGGTTGTGCTGCTTACAGGCAATAGTAATTTCTGCTTTACCGTCAAAGATGTAAACTAACGCGTCAAACGGCGCGGTATGTTCGCTTAACCCCTGCCCTTTATCAAAGGCAAACAAGGTCACCGTGCCTTTTTCTTTCTTAATGACTTCCTTACTAACAACAGAGCCATCCTGATAATCTACCAAACTAATCAAGCTAGCTGCTTCTTCAATATTTATCATGGTTATTCTCTACCTAAATCAACTAGAACCGTCCCCTTTGTTTTTATAAATATTATTCTCTTGGAAAAATTTGTTAAGTTCATCTTTAAACGCATTGGATAATACATATATATCATCGCTATGGCCGCCATGAAATGCTATAAATTTCTTAGGAGGAACAGCTGCATCATAAAGAAACCGCGCGTGCTTATAGAGAACTATTTCATCATCAACCCCATGTATAATTAACTTTGGTATGTTAATTTTTTTTATCTTTAACAAAGTATCGTATTTTTCGTGTACCAAGAATTGAACAGGTAAAGAAGGGTACAGGTCCTTTGCATAAGAAAGGAGCGAAACAAAGGTGCTTTCTAATATCAATGCTTTCGCGTTTCTCCTAAGGCATAATTCTGTTGCAACTGGCCCGCCTAAAGATACTCCGAAGGCTATGATCTTATCCTTATTGATATCATTTCTGGATATTAAATAATCATATGCTGCCTGAGCATCTCTGTAGAACCCCTCTTCTCCGGGCCGGCCTGAACTTTTTCCATATCCCCTGTAATCAAAGATGAGAACATTCAGCCCCATATTATGGAAGAAGTTTAGCTTGGGCAGCCTATCGGTCATATTGCCTTCATTACCGTGGCAATATAGAATAGTGGCCTTTGCATTATTTGCCGGGACAAACCACCCGTTTATACTTTCTCCGTCTGCAGTTTGGAAATACACGTCCTCATAGGTTAAGTCTATACTTGTTGGGGTTAAAGTTATGATCCTGTCACCGGGGATATACAGCCTTTTTTGCTCTTTATGTATAAAATTTATAGCAAGAATAGCGATAACCACGAACATAACAGCCATTCCCCTAATAAGAAAATTAATTAACCGGTGCCACCTAATTTTAGCTGTTAGATGTTTTATATCTTCAGCAAATTTTTCGGATTTATTAAAAAAGACTATCCCTACACTATATTGGCCATTACCAAGATCCTCTGTACGTACTACTCTGCCTAATACCCCATCGCCTAACATCATAATGCGTTTTATTATGCCACGGCCAAGAGGATTCTGCCGGTTTCCTAAGTTAACGACGATAATGCTGGATAACTCCGGCGGGTATTCAGTGTATAATAGCATGCCGTTGGCACTTAAATTTTTAGAACAGCCCTCTGCCAATTTCGATGCAACAATTTTATCCGCAGCAAGAACTACTTTTTTATATTGGACAGGCCTGTTGCACTCGTATCTAATAAATTTTCTTTTTTCTGCGCCATGCATCATCTTTTTAACTCTTTTCTGCCTTTTTCTCCCTAATCAATCCAATCCATACGCTAAGCAGTACTATTCCCTTTATTCCAATTTTGCGGATGATTTGGCATGTTTTGAATAGCCACCATTACTAATTGCCGATTGGCTTGGTTTGATTTGAGCAGCACGTTGAAAATACGAGCGGCCATGGTGTCCCGCCGCAAGGCGGGACGAGCGAGCATTTTCTTCGAGCGAGGTTTTCCACGGTGGGGAAAACCGAGCGGTGCTGCGAAAACAAACCGAGACAAGCGGAAGAAATTAAAAAAGAACAAAAAATAAATTCAAAATCTAAAACAGGGGACAGACCCCTAAGGGGTCTGTCCCCGAACTTACTTTGTTTCCTTTTCTTTAGTTGCTTTTAAGGGCAGAAAACCTGCCATTTCACCGATGACATTCACTAATTCCGTATTCGCCGGAACCACGATCTTAGCGTTATTCTGCAAAGACTTCTCAACTGCTTCTAATTTTCGCAACACTTGGGCGTTACCGACAAAATAATGTTCTGCTGCTTCATTGACTAATTTTATTGCCGTTGCCTCGCCCTCTGCTTCAAGGATGCGCGCCTGCTTGATACCTTCTGCCTTCTTGATCTCCGCTCTCTTCTGTCCATCGGCAGCAGTTTCAGTGGCAGTGGCGAAGTCAATCGCAGCGATCTTTTCATTTTCGGCTTTAACGACTTTGTTCATCGTCTCCTGCACATCTTTCGGAGGGTCTATTTCTTTTAACTCCGTACGCACGATCTCAATACCCCAATTTGAAGTTTCTTCCATTAAAGTCCTGTGCAGTTCGGCATTGATCTTGCCGCGTTCACTGTTGGCAGACTTAAGGGTAAGGGTACCGATAATATTTCTTAGAGTAGTCCGGGCTAAATTCACGATTTGATACTGATAATTAAACACGTTGTAAATCGCGCATTTTACATCCTGCTCCGAAGGCTTAACCTTAAAATAAACCTGCGCGTCAACTTTGGCATTCAGGTTATCGTTAGTGATAATTTCTTGAGGCTCGGCATCTACCATCTGCTCGGTAATATTCACCTGATAGATTATTTCTATCATCGGGAATATCCAGTTAAATCCGGGGTTGGCAAAACGGTTATATTTACCGAACCTTTCAATTAGCCCGCGGTGTGTAGGCCTGACGATCCTAATCCCTGATAAAAATATGACAAATAAAATAACTATAGCAAGTAAAGCGATATTCATTTTCTTTCTCCTCCCCTTAAATTAATTCTACTTCTTTTTTACCCTTAACTGCTTCACCGATGACCCATGCTTTCAGTTCCATCGATGATAATTTTGTTATGATATTTTTGGCAGCGGAAGGTTTAACAATCAAGACCATACCGATACCCATATTCAATGTGTGATACATTTCACGCTCAGCAACATTGCCTTTATTTTGTATTAGTTTGAATATTTTCGGCACATTCCAAGAACTCTTATTTATATGCACATTAATATTATCAGGCAAGATGCGGGCGATCTTATCGTAAAAAGCACCTCCGGTGATATGAGAAATACCGTGAATGTCAGCATTCGGCAATAAATTTAATACCTGTTTTACATATATCCGGGTCGGCGCAAGCAATTCCTTGCCCATTCTTTTCTGTTCTGTCTGCGAAAATACTTTTCTCACCAGCGAATAACCATTGGAGTGTACCCCGCTTGATTCCAGGCCTATGACCAAATCGCCTGCGGCTATTTTTGAACCATCAATAATGTTATTTCTTTCTACCACCCCAACGCAAAAACCCGCTATATCGTATTCGCCTTCACGGTACATCCCCGGCATCTGCGCAGTTTCTCCTCCGATCAAAGAACATCCTGACTCAACACATCCGTCATTTATCCCCTTGACCACATCAACCAATATTTCTTCTTTAACTTTCGTAAAAGCAATGTAATCCAGAAAGAATAGAGGCTCTGCGCCCACGCATAAAATATCATTCACGTTCATGGCCACAGCATCAATACCCACTGTATCATGTTTGTTTGTTAATTTCGCTATCTGAAGCTTAGTGCCTACCCCATCGGAAGAAGATACCAGAATAGGATCTTTATATTTATTCTTTTGCAGCCTGAAAAAACTTCCAAATCCTCCAATGTCTTTTAAGACTTCCGGCCGGAATGATTTTCTTACCAACGGTTTCAATTTACTTTTAAATAAGTTCGCACTTGATATATCAACACCCGCTTTTTTATAAGTTAGCATACTCCCAGCTCTCCTTGGCCGCAGCAATGCTCTTCAAGGGAGAATTTGCTGTGTTTCTTCTCCGCCTTGACCGGGTATTTCCCCGTCCAGCAGGCATTGCAGTAGAAATTCTTTGGATGTTTCATGCACTTTTGCATCCCCTCAAGGCTTAAATACCCAAGGGTATCAACGCCTAAGTATTGCCTAATCTTATCCAAAGACTCATATTTATTAGCGATCAACTCCGATGACTTATGAAAATCTATCCCGTAAAAACATGGGAAACGGTGCGGCGGGCAGGAGATCCTCAAATGTACTTCCTTAACTCCTATGCGCCTTAAATTGCGCACACGTATTTTTGAAGTTGTGCCGCGCACAATTGAATCATCAACTATAACAATGCGTTTACCCCTTAGAACTTCTTTCATCAAATTGAATTTTACCCTGACCCCGAAATCTCGGGTATCCTGCGCCGGCTGGATAAAAGTCCTGCCTACATAATGGTTACGGATGATCCCCATTTCTAAAGGTATGCCGGACTCCTTGGCGTATCCCAATGCCGCGGAATATCCCGAATCAGGGACCGGTACTACATAATCCGCATCCACCGGATGCTCGCATGCCAACTGCTCTCCAAGTTTCCTTCTTACTATATGCACGGTTTCGCCGAAAACCATTGAATCCGGACGAGCAAAATAAACATGCTCAAAAGTGCAGAACGCGTGTCTGTACTTAAATTGGAGCTCTTTAGGTTTGATTGTTTTGATCACATTCTCGCTGATAATTACTATTTCACCCGGCTCTACTTCGCGTACGAATTTAGCTCCGATCAGATCGAACGCACAGGTCTCCGATGCCAAACACCATGCGTTGCCTAATTTACCAAGACAGAGTGGGCGAAATCCCAACGGATCCCTTACTCCGATCAAATGTTTGTTATCCATCATCACCAAAGAATAGGCGCCTTTGATCCTTTTTAAAGCATAGATCAGACTCTCTTCCAGGTCCATGGAACGGGAACGCGCCATCAAATGGATTACGATCTCGGAATCAGTAGTAGTCTGAAAAATAGAACCGGTTTTCTCCAAATATTTGCGTAACTCAAATGAATTTACCAAATTTCCGTTATGCGCGATACAAATAGAACCCTTGGCATAATCAATTAAAAGCGGCTGGGAATTCTTCAAAACACTTGAACCGGTGGTAGAATAGCGCACGTGGCCTACCGCCATATTGCCCTTAAGCTTGGCTAAAACCTCAGCGTTAAATACGTCGCTGACCAACCCCATATCTTTATGGATAGTCAAAACGCCTTTATTATTAGAGACTATCCCGCAAGCTTCCTGTCCTCTATGTTGCTGAGCATAAAGCCCCATATAAGTCAACCAGCTGGCGTGAGAATGATTGACTACTCCGAAAAGGCCGCAATATTCTTTCGGTTCGTGCCGGTCAAGAGGCAGGCTTCGCTTATAATTTGTTTTTCGCATATTCCACTCCATTCCTGAAGATCTGCATCCCGTCGCCGGTACCCCTCTTTAAAGAGGCGGTCCAGCGGGGAGCCTGGGTAAATTGAATGTGCCTTTCCGGATGAGGCATCAGGCCGAAGACCCTGCCTGTCTCATCACAAATTCCCGCGATATTTTCTGTTGAGCCATTAGGGCAATACGGATAGCCGGCAAGTTTTCCTTTTTCATCGCAATACTGGAAAACCACCTGCCCGCGATCTTTTAATCTTTCTAAAGTCGCTTTATCCTGAGTAACGAATTTTCCCTCGCCATGGGCAACCGGCAGAGAAATCACTTCCGGCAAATCTTTCGCCCATACGCATTTGACCGGTGACCGGTAACCGGTGACCGGTGACTTTAAATAAATCCAGCGGTCCTCAAACTTTCCGGAATCATTGATGATCAAGCTGGTTTCCTGCCTTAATTCAGGGTTGCCCGGAAGGAGCCCGCTTTTTACCAGTATCTGAAAACCATTGCATATTCCGATGATCAATTTTCCGTCTTCAATAAACTTCTTAAGGTCAACGGACAATTTATTGGTCAACTCATTAGCCAGTATTTTACCCGAAGCAATATCATCACCATAACTAAACCCTCCGGGAAGCGCCAATATCTGGAAATGCTGAAGAGCATTCTTGCCTTCAACCATTTCTTTAATATGCACAAATTCAGCCGTGCCACCCGCAGCTTCAAAAGCAAAGGCGGTTTCTCTGTCGCAATTCGTTCCAGCTGTCCTTAAAACGCAAACTTTAGGTTTTAGCATAAAATTTATTGATGATCTTAATTACTTCTTTCGGTTCATCTACAACTTTAAACAATTCCAGTTCATGCGGCCCGATATTGCCGTGCTTTACAACCGTCTCTTTTAGCCACCTGATCATATCTTTCCAATAATCGCTGCCGAATAGAATAACAGGGAATCTGGGAATACGCTCGGTTTGGATCAGATTGATGGCTTCGTAAAATTCATCCAAAGTACCGTACCCTCCGGGCATAATTACAAATGCCTTGGCATATTTTACAAACATGACCTTACGCACAAAGAAATAATGAAAATCCAGAAGTGTATCGATATATTCATTGGCCTTCTGTTCCGTAGGCATCTGAATATTCAAACCGATGGAGTGCCCCCCGGCCCTACGTGCTCCTTTATTACCCGCCTCCATAATACCGGGGCCGCCTCCGGTAATAACAGCGTATTTGGACTTGGCTAAAAGATAAGCGATCTCTTCGGCATATTTATAATATTTATTATCCGGCTTGGAACGGCTTGAGCCAAAGATAGAAACTGCCTTACCTACCTGAGAGAGAACCTCAAAACCATCGACAAACTCTCCCATGATACGGAACATCCGCCAGGTATCTTCCTGAGTAAAATCTTTCTTGATTATACGCTGTTTTGGCATATTCTCTCCGTTTAAATCAAAATCTCAAACAGGGGACAGACCCCAAAGGGTCTGTCCCCTTCTTTACCATCTAAATGGTTTTTGCCAAGCTTCCTTTAAATCTTTTATATCTGCCTGAACGCAAACCTTGGAATCAAAGCCAAGAACTTTAAAATATTTCTTATCCGAAACACATCCGATTAAACCAAAAGTGATCCCTTTAAGCATTTTTTCGAATTTTTTCTGATTTTTCTTTTCAACTTCCACTATGAAACGGGAGTTTGATTCGGAAAATAAAATCGAGTCATTCCTTTTCTCTGTAGACTTATACGGAACTTCACTTAAAAATAATTCCATCCCTAAGCCGCCGGAAAAAGCCATCTCAGCAGCTGCAACACCCAGCCCGCCGTCAGAACAATCATGCATCGCCCTGATCAACCCTGCTGAAGTTGCTTTTGCCAGAGTATCAAAAATAGTTTTTGCTTTCTTTAATTCGGGCTTAGGAACGTTATTGCCGATTGCGCCGAATAGATCATAATAATGCGAGCCGCCTAATTCATCGCACGTCTCCCCAATTACATAAACCAGGTTACCGGGTTTCTTGGCAAACATGGAAACTGCTTTCTCGACATCACCCATAATACTTATTGCCGAAATTAAGAGTGTGCCGGGAATAGCCAAAGATTTACCCTTTACGGTATATTCGTTATAAAGGCTGTCTTTCCCCGAAATAAAAGGAACACCGAAAGCCTTGGCAGCATCATAACAACCGTAAGAAGCCCGCACTAAGCTGCCCAAACGATCAGGCTTATCCGGGTTTCCCCAACAGAAATTATCCAAGATCGCCGTCTCTTTCAAAGAGCCACCAACTGAAATGACCTGGCGCAATGCCTCATCAATACAAGAAGCAGCCATCCAGTAAGGATCGATAAATCCAAACCTGAAATTTATACCGTTGGATACGATTACGCCTTTTTTGGAATCAAGCAACGGTTTATTAATACTGGCATCCGATGGCCCGTCATTGACAATGCCGGTCAAGGGTTTTAATACCGAGCCTCCCTGCACTTCATGGTCATATTGCCTGATGATCCATTCCTTGGAAGCTACATCATAATGGCTTAAAAGATTAAGCAAGGATTTTGTCAGGTCTGCCTTAAGCGGGATCTTTGGTTCAATATATTTTGGCTGGATGAATAACGCCTCTCTGCTTATTTTCGGAGGCCCGGCGTGTAAAAAATCCATATCAATGTTACAAACTAAATTATCTTTATAAGAAAGCTCTAATTTTTTAGTATCAGTAAACTCTCCGATCACGGTTGCTTCCAAATTCTCATCAGAGCATGCTTTTAAGAGTTCGGAAATTTTATCCGGAGCAACCGATAAGACCATCCTCTCCTGAGATTCCGAGATCCAGATCTCCATGTAGCTCAAGCCTGAATATTTTAACGGGACCTTATCTAAATCAACCCTGACACCCATCTCAAGCCCCATCTCTCCGACTGCGCTAGATAAACCACCCGCACCGCAGTCGGTAATCGCGGTATATAGATTCAGGTCGCGCGCTTTCAGAATCCCATCCAATACTTTCTTTTCCTGTATGGGATTACCTATTTGCACTGCACCCGAAGAAACCTTCTCCGATTCATGGGTAAGCTCACCGGATGAGAATGTCGCGCCATGTATACCATCCCTGCCGGTCCTGCCGCCTACAACTACCACTAAATCCCCGATATTGGTTTGCTTGAATGATTTATCTTTAGGCATAATGCCCACAGTACCGCAATAGACCAATGGATTTCCCACAAAACCCTCGTGGAAAAGCACTGCGCCATTTACCGTAGGTATCCCCATCTTATTCCCGTAATCGCGCACACCGGAAACAACACCCTTCATCACCCGCTTAGGATGAAGCGAACCTTCGGGAACTTTGCTAAAGGATAAATCCGGAGGCCCAAAACAAAATACATCGGTATTTAAGATCGGTTTGGCACCGAGGCCCGTACCTAACGGGTCACGGATGACCCCGCCTATTCCGGTATTCGCCCCGCCAAAAGGCTCTAATGCCGAAGGATGGTTATGTGTTTCCACCTTAAAACAAACATTATATTTATCATCAAATTTAATTACACCGGAGTTATCATTAAACACGGAAACACACCACGGCTTGTTCAATTCTTTAGTAACCTTCATTATTGTAGATTTCAGAAGCCCGTCTATTTTTATCTCTCTGGCCACCTTGCGGCCTGAAGACCGGGTAAACTCTTTATAATCAATTTTTCCTCTAAAAGTCTTGTGATAACAATGCTCTGACCAAGTCTGGGCAAAAGTTTCCAGCTCGCAATCGGTGGGGTTACGTTTAAGTTTCTTAAAATAATCTTTTATCGCGCGCATCTCGTTTATATTCAGAAAAAGCTGGCCCTCGCTGCTTATCTCAAGCAGTTTCTTATCGTCGGCAGATAATAGATCTACCGTAACCTGCCTGAATTCGTAAGACGCATCGGCGTGTTTCAAATCTTGCCCGGGCCGCACAATATGTTGTATAAGTTTATTGTAAAGAAGTTTATCCGAGATGGTGTTTAACTCTGAAGGATTAAGTTTGCCCTGAATGATATATTTCTTTGCGGTTTTAATTGAAAGCGTAGATTCAATACCCAGGTCGCGTATCCCTTTTAAAGTGGATTCTTCCACCGGATCCATCACGCCGGGATTATAGGCAACCTCAACTATAAACTGTCCTTGCGGTTGCGCGCCTTTGGATTCGGCGCCACCCACAAAGTATTCCTGAGAGATCTTATCCGTAAGAAGTTCTTTACAGATCTTCTCAATCTGGATATCGGAGATATCCCCCTCAATAGTATAAACCTGGATGAATTTTACTTTTTTTACGGAATTAATGCCCAAGTCTAGGATATCCTTAAGGATACCTTCACCAGCAGCATCAAAGATTCCTGCTTTATCAGCGATCTCGATTTTATATTGCATTTTACCTTTGGAAAAGAATTAAGGTGAGGGTTATAAACCAACCTTGTCAAAAATATAATCCACCTGGCGCAAATAATGATCTAAATTAAAAATATTATCGAGTTCTTTTCTGGAAAGATGTTTCCCAACCTCTTTTTCCGCGTAAAGGTTGTCTTTAAAATTTGTGCCGTCTTTCCAAGTTTTCATAGCTGCCCTTTGCACAATATCATAAGCAACAGGACGCCTTAATCCTTTATTCATAAGCTCAAGCAGCACTCTTTGCGAAAAGATCAAACCGTGCGTCTTGGCTAAATTGATCAGCATATTCTCCGGATAAACCGTCATCCCTTCTACAACCTGAATGAATTTATTCAACATATAATCTAAGGCTATAGTAGAATCGGGCAAGATCACCCGTTCTGCCGAAGAATGGGATATATCACGCTCATGCCACAATGAAACATTTTCCATGGCTACTATCGTGTTACCGCGTAAAACACGGGCCAGGCCGCAGATACGCTCGCAAATCACCGGATTACGCTTATGCGGCATGGCAGAAGAACCTTTCTGTCCTTTTCCAAACGGCTCTTCAACTTCCAAAACTTCGGTTTTCTGCAAATGCCTTATTTCGGTGGCAAATTTTTCTAAGGATGAACCGATTACCGCAAGTGTGGCCATATATTGGGCATATACATCTCTTTGTATGATCTGAGTTGAAATATTGGCTGCCTTTAATCCCAACTTTTTGCAAATATATGTTTCCACAGAGGTATCGATATTGGCATAAGTGCCTACAGCTCCGGAAATTTTCCCTGCTGCTGCCTCAAGTGTGGCCTGCTCCAACCTCTTTAGATTACGCTTAGTTTCATCATACCAAAGAGCTACCTTAAGACCGAATGTGGTAGGCTCAGCATGCACTCCATGCGTACGTCCTATACAAACCATATCCTTATATTGTTTTGCTTTTTTGCTCAGGATACCAAGAAGCTTATTAATATCATCAGTAAGGATACCGGATGCGGCTTTGATCTGAACGCCTAAAGTAGTATCCAAAACATCCGAAGAAGTAAGCCCCAAATGCAGATATTTGGCATCCTCCCCAATATATTGTGCCACATTAGTGACAAACGCCACAACATCATGCTGGGTCTTTTCTTCTATTCTTTTGATCCGGGTTAAATTAAAACGGGCTTTTCTTCTTATTCTTGCGACTGCTGCTGCGGGGACTTTATTCTTTTTGGCGAGTGCTTCTAAAGCGTATATCTCTATGGCAAGCATAGTTTTAAACTTAAACTCCTCCTGCCACACATTATTCATTTTTGGTAAGCTGTAACGCTCGATCATTGTTCCTCCCTGAAGGAATTAGATTATACCAGAAATGTTCGATTTTAGCAAATAAAAAAGGGGGTGTTTTCTGCCCGTAATGCTTTTTTTGCTCATCTGGATTTTTACCTATATGTACTATAAAGGTCGGCAAAGTTCTCTCGTATTTTTGGCGGCTGCGGAACTCGCACCTCGAGCTCTAGCTCTCGGCGCTCAGACAGCCTCGCCGTCCCCATATTGCCCCTTCGGGGCATGGGGATTCCCAAAAATACTCGAGCCCTTTGCCTAAAAATCCAAAATTCGCTTCAAAAAGCATTACGGGCAGTTAAATATAGTTAAGCGGCTGGGTTGGTTTGATTTGAGCAGCACGTTGAAAATTTGAGCGGGCACGGTGCCCCTTTACTATCCTATTTGGGCGAGCGAAAATTTTCACCGAGCGAGGATTTCCACGCTGGGGAAATCCGAGCGGTGCTGCGAGAACAAACCAAGCCAGACGCTTAATACTAACCTAGAGTTATATGGATTTTATGCACTTTATCGGACGATAAAGCAAGAATGAATTTACGAGGAACGACCAGAAAATTGTATTCATCAACCGGCAAAGGATATGAGTTCAAAGTAGCCTCAATTATGCCGTATTTTCCGGCTTTGAGTTTCTTAGGGTTCGAAAAAACCACTTCTATTTTTCTGCCGGCAAACGGCCTGCTCACTGCAATGCTGGCTGCGCTCTTGAATTGCTCAGCGGAAAGTTTAGGCTCGATCAACAAATCTCCATTCAACCCCCTGACTCCGAAAGCTTGGGTTACGGCAGTTAATATGAACCAACTGGCTGAACCGGTCAAATACGAATACATCCCGCGGCCCTCGGAATTAAAATACTCCGGCAGGCAGGGATAAATTTTGCTTCTTGCCGTATCAGTTGCCATATTAAATATGGAATTTATTACCCTCCAGGCATCCTCGGAGAGATTGCGCTTATACAAAGCGTAAGCAAACATCACTACCATGTGATTAAAGAATGCCCCGTTCTCCTTTTCTCCGTAAACAAAAGAAAAAGCCCGGCCCAGGTCATGCTGCTCAGATTTAAAATCAGTATTAAGCCGCCAGCCGCCAAATTTATTGTCATAAAGATACTTCTTTGCATTCTTTAAAACAATATCAACCTGCTCATTGCTTGCTACTCCGCTCATAATGGCCATGACCTGCGAAGTAAGCATCATGCGCGTAAGATTCCCTTTCTTGCCTTCAACGTGCCTTGATCTATTATCATAATAGCCGTTGAAGAAACCTTCCTTTAGCCATTCAGTTTTGCGGATATTACGGCTAACCCATTCTGCCTTAGACCTTAAATCTTCGGCTAACATCGCACAGCTTATCGTAATCTTTTTTCCGGATACTGCCGATTTTGTCTTTAAGAAATATTTTTTAAGCGTTTCAGTTTTTTTAGTTACATTAGTATAATTAACTTTACCGAGCAGCAGTTTCAATTCTTCCGCGACCAGGATATTATCTTTGCCGCTTTTTATCAGTAAGTCAGCGAGGGTCTTTAAATTCTGGGCATACATTGCCGTAAAAGCAACGCTTTCCCCTTCGCTTTCAGCCATGTCCAACCCGTCATTCCAATCAGCGCCTTCAAGCCGGATATGGTTGTGTTTTCCGACATTAAAAAATTGTGTTAAATTCTGCAATAAAAGATGCTCAAAAATAGTGCCCTTATAAATTTTTCCCGATCTGCATTTCAATAAATTGCCATTTTCCGGTTTCCAATCCTTGCTAATGGCTTTGGAACGGAAAATATGGCGGTCGTAAAAATAAGGAGAATCTTCGAATAAAATCCCCATATCCCCGGTCTCATTGATATATAGATCCAGAGTTATCAGCGGCCAGAGGCCGTGATCCATCCAGACGCGGGCAATATCATTTCTATCGGCAATGAATTTTCCCCCACCGTTACCGATAATAGTGGCGTTAGATCCGTCAATACGCACGCCGGAGAAATTGCTGATCAGCAATTCCCTTACCGAATCGGGATTGGATAAGATCAATCCTAGGCAATCCTGCCAAAGGTCGCGCCACCCTCTGCCTCCCTTGCCGTAATCAAAATCCGGCAGGAATGAACAACCGAAAAACTTCCTCAAAACCGGTTGTATCGCCACCCAGGAAAACCAATCATCAAGATCCCTGTTTCCCGTAGAAAGAGTTATTTTCCTCGCTCTTCTCCCCCATACTTCTTTAGTCTCACTCAAAGATCTTTCAACTTTTTTTGCGGTATTGAATTTATTAGCTATCTTTTGGATCTCATCCTGATCTTCGGTAATCCCCATAACCACTATGTAAAAAGTTGATTTTTGCGAAGCCAAACTCTTCTTCCCGAAACGTAAACCCCCCATCGGTTCCTTGCCTTGAATGGGCATACTTAAAGGAAGTGTATTTTTTAAAATGCTTTCCGGGGCTTCAAGGTCACCGCTTTCCCCGCAAAACATCTCTTGCGTCGGATAAATATAACGCGGGCCCTTAGAAGAATGACCGAAACCTAACACGAAATAACTTGCCTTATTCTCTTCATGCCCGGCTTCATCGAATAAAAGAGTAGGTTTTACTACTACTCCGGATTTATTTAAGGTAATACGGGAAAGTAAAGAAGTCACATGGCGATGGTCGCGGATAGTCATTGCGGAACGCGCATAGATCGGGATTGCGGCAGTAGGGATAAAGTTGATGGTGCTACGGGAAATGTTAGTTATCTTTACCAACATTATCTCAACCGGCTCTCCGCTTGCCGGAACAAAAGATAAAATTTCCGACCTTAAGCCCAAATTTTTATTTTCCCGGGTTATTTTATGCCATAAGAGCCCGGCATCAACGGTCATTTTATCATCTTTAATCTGTTCCGGGTTTTTTGATACTCCTGCGGCGGACCAAATTTTATTTTCATTGATATATATCCAGAAATTCCGCGAGGCTTTCGAAAGAGTCAAGTCTATGCGGGATACCGGGGGCATAAGAAAACAGTCCTGGCCCGTCTTGATATCTCCGTGCAGATCCGGGGAAATAGAAGAAAAAATAGCTTCATTTCCCAAAGGGAAGTAAAGGCTCTTTAATCCGATCGCGGTTTTAGAAGTAAAACTGCCGCAACTATCGGTAAATTTAAAAAGTTTTTCCATAGGGAATTAGGTTATCATAAGGGTTTTTCTTTTGCAAGTTATTTTAGGGGACAGACCCCCTGCCGGTAGGCAGGGGTCTGTCCCTTGTTTTAGATTTGGGTTTTTAAGGTTGACTTATTTAATTTTAAAGTGTAAATTAAAGAAAATGCTATTCCTGACCAGATTATACGATAAAATTGCAACCCCCGAAGAAAAACAAGTGGTACTGGGTAATTTTATCTCCCTTTCCACCTTGCAAGGCGTCAACTATATCCTTCCCATCCTCGTACTCCCTTACCTTGTGCGCATTATCGGTCCGGAAAAATTCGGGCTTATTGCTTTTGCCCAAGCCTTCGTGCAATATTTTATGATATTGGCGGATTACGGGTTTAATTATACCGCTACACGCAATATCTCCTTATGCCATGACAAGAAAAATGAGGTCTGTTCCATATTTTCATCGGTCATGACCGTAAAAGTCATCCTCACCATCATCAGTTTCATTATTTTTATGATTATCATAAATTATATCCCGCGTTTTAAAAATGACTGGCTTATTTTTTTTATAAGTTTCTGGGCGGTAGTAGGCAATACGCTTTTCCCGGTATGGTTCTTTCAGGGAACCGAAAAAATGAGATATATTTCTGCAATTAATATTATCGGAGGGATAATTTACGCGGCATGCCTTTTTATATTCGTAAGAAAACCCGATGACTATATGATGGTGCCGGTATTGAACTCCCTTTTTTTCTTAATAACGGGTTTTTGTGCGTTATATATTGCTTTTAGCCGGTTTGAATTGAATTTTGTTTTTCATAAATACGCCCACATCAAAGAAGAATTCAAAACGGGATGGAACGTATTTACTTCCATTGTCGCTATAAACACTTATACTTCTTCTAGAGTTTTCGCGATAGGCTTACTTACAAACAACATACTCACAGGCTATTATTCCATTGGCGAAAAAATAGCCGGATTCATACAAACTTTTCCTTTAGCTTCATTTTCACAGGCGATTTTTCCCAGGTTGAACAGCATCTTCCAAAAGAGCAAACCCCGTGCGTTTAAAATAATGCGCAAATCCCAATCTATTGTCGTATATGTAACCTTGATAGCGCTGCCGCTCATTTATATTGCCGCTCCGGCAATAGTAAAAATTGTCTGCGGGTCTGCGTTCAACGAAGTAACGGTAACCTTTAGGCTACTTTTGGTATCAATTGTATTTGTATCGACCAACGCTTTCCCGGTGCAGTTCCTGCTTATCTGCGGGAGAACGGACGTATATTCAAAAATACATATCGCCGGAGCACTGATCGGGCTGCCCTTAATCTTCCTTTTGATAAAATTGGTTTCCTACCCGGGCGCAGCATTCGCTACAATCATAACCGAGGCTGTAGTCCTTGTTCTTACGATAATAATGTTGGGGGAATTAAAAGAAGAAAAGTTTAAGAAATAAACTGCGGCTTTACTCGCTCTTTTTAGGATTACTTACCGGCAGCATACCCGGCGCACTTTCTTTATCCACTTTGTATACACAAACAATTTTCTCTTGGCAACTGAATACAATGACGTCAAGAGGGAGCGGGTAATCCGAGTTATTTGCGATAGGGAGGTTTACAAGCATAACTTTCTTACCTGCATACGCCGATAGATCATATCCTCCCTGGCTGCAAACCCCTTTCAATACTCCCCAATAAGGGCCGGATAAATTAACGGGGATTTCATCTTCCTCCGGCTCAATTGGGCCAGCAACTTTGATATTCAACCTATTGAGTTCTGCCAAAATAGTATCAGCGTCCGAAGCAAATGAACGGCTGCTCACTGTAAATATCCCAATAAGCAATAAACCAATATAAACTAAAACCTTGTTTTTCATATTTTATATTATAGCACACCCACTCCTTAGGACAAACAAATAAACAAGAATGCTAAAAATTATACTGCTTCATCGCCCCTTGGGAATAAAATATCAGCCTGTCTCCTTTTTTCAGTTCTTTTAAAACGAAGAAAACATTACTATTATTTAAAGAATTGGCAATACGCGCATTCCCAACAATACACTTGGCCCTTGTTTTATTAAACATGTTAACCGGGTAAAAGAATGTACCTTTCCTTAATAACTTCACATCGTACCCGTTGGAGTCTGGAATTTTTACGATATCAACCACATCATCCTCTTTAATGATATTATGATATAAACAAATACACATATCATTAAACATACCTGGTGGCGCGAAAAGATAGAATGCATGATTTATACCGTTTCTGTAAATATAGGCCCCCTGGATATCATCAGGTATATTCATTATACAGAGCATATTGGTTTTCCCAAACACCTTAACAGAATCAATAATATTTCTGGAAATCCTACCGGCTATATTCCAGTTTTTGTTTACATCATATAATGAAACTGAGCAAATAATTAAAACAGACAAAAAAATACCTATAAAATATTTTCTATTGATGCATAGAAGATTTAATAAATATGCGATTATTATTGAAGAAAAAATACTTGGTAAATAAATAAACCTTTCGCCTTGAGTATCGCCAGTCCAGGGCGCAAGGTTGATTATCGGAATTAGCGATACAATAAAAGAAAAGGCCAATAGAAATATCAACCTTGCTTTATCGAGTTGGCTCTTGATCTTTAAAATGACAACAAGGATTATCCCTATGGATAACAAAACAAATACGACTTTAGCGAAAGGATCGGGAAATAAAAACGCCCGCATCGAATAGACAAATAAATTATTTAATATTAACGAAGGATCAAAATTAAGATGGCATCGCACTCCGTAACCTCCGATGAATCTCCCCAGCACAAAATACCGCAATGGTATATACAGGATACCAACGATAAAATATAAATAAACTGTATATAAAACAGGTTTAAATAATTTATTTCCTCCCTTATTTCCAGCAACTTGACCATAGAATAATTCAAATAACACAATTAAAACCGGTAAAATAATTACCGACTCTTTCGAGAATAACCCAAACAGAAAAAACAGCAAAGACAGCAGTAAATATGCCGCCTTTTTGTATTCTTTATAAAACAAAAAACTACAGAGCGAAGATAGGAATAAGCAAGTAGCGATTACGTCGCATCTTCCGGAAATCCATGATACAGCTTCCGTATGATGAGGCATAGCTAAGAATAGAAATCCGGAAAAAAATGCCACTATATTTTTATTTGAATAATTATCAACCTTTTTTAGTAACAGTGAAGCCATAATAAAGATAAAAAAGGCGTTTAAGGAATGAAAAAAGATGTTGGTAAGATGGTAACCTGTCGGATTAAGCCCCCATAACTTATAATCGATGAAAAAAGCAAGTGATATTAGAGGCCTAAAAAATGACCAGGAGTTACTGCTCCAAATACCTAAAGGCCCATTTGTCTTTACCGAGTAAATGAGTTGGAAGTCGTCGGACAAAAAAAACGAACCCAGGATATTAGAATATAAAATTAACCCGAGAATAAAGAAACCGAAAAGAATAAAAATGGCGTTTTTTTTCATTTTTAGCCAAAATAAAAATAGCCCTGACTATTGACGCTAATCAAGGCTATCTTTCTCTCTTTTGTGAATTTCAAAAGATTAATCTGGTTGCGGGGGCCCGATTTGAACGGACGACCTCAAGGTTATGAGCCTTGCGAGCTACCAGGCTGCTCCACCCCGCGATCATGAATTTATTTTCTTCTCTTATCAGGTACTATTTTAATGGGTATTTCGCCTTTACGCACAACGCCCATTTTCTCTCTGGCAATTCCTTCCTGGTAAACCGGGTCATTCTGAATACGCTCAAGCTCCTGCCCCAAAAGCGCATTCTCCACATTCACCTTTTTTAACTTTATCTCAAGTTGCCTGTTTTTATCCCTTAGCTGCTGTAACTTGGCATAACCCGGGAAAAACAATATCAGGAAAAAAACCGAAATTCCAAAAAGCCAGAATGCTTTTCGTAGCGTGGAGAGCATTATTTATTCCAGGATGTCCCCGCGTAAACTGCCTTATTCCCCAGCTCTTCTTCTATCCTTAAAAGCTCGTTATATTTGCAGATCCTGTCGGTCCGGGAAAGCGAACCGGTCTTGATCTGGCCGACTCCGGTTGCAACCGCAAGATGGGCTATAGTGGTATATTCTGTTTCGCCTGAACGGTGCGAGATTATTGCGCCGTATTTATTTTTCTTGGCAATATCAATTGCTTCCAAGGTTTCAGAGAGCGAACCGATCTGGTTAACTTTTATTAGTATAGCATTACCGATTTTTTCTGCAATCCCTTTTTTGAATATTTTAGGGTTGGTCACAAAAATATCGTCGCCTACCAGCTGAAGCTTGGATCCTAATTCACTGGTCATGGCTTTCCAGCCGGGCCAATCGTGTTCGGAAAGTCCATCTTCTATCGAAAGCACGGGATATTTACTCAGCCATTGCGAATATATCTTGATCAGGTCAGCGGAATCTTTCTGTGAATTCTCAAAATTATATTTGCCGTCTTTATAAAAAGAGCTTGCAGCGCAATCCAATGCAAGATACACATCGCGCCCGGGTTTGTATCCGGCTTTTTCAATTGCCTGTATTATTAATTCCAGCGCTTCCTGATTTGAAGTTAAATTCGGAGCAAATCCTCCCTCATCTCCGACTGAAGTAGAGAGCTTCTTGGATTTAAGCAATGACTTTAAATTATGGAATACTTCCACCGCGTATCTTAAGCATTCGTGAAAATTGGGCGCACCCACCGGCATAATCATAAATTCCTGTATATCCAGATTATTATCCGCGTGCATTCCTCCGTTTAAAATATTCATTAAAGGCACAGGAAGGATATTCGCTTTTTCTCCGCCTAAAAATCTATAGAGGGGTTGCTTCTTGGTAATTGCCGCGGCTTTTGCAACTGCCATAGATACGCCAAGAATGGCATTTGCTCCCAAATTAGACTTAAACTCTGTCCCGTCAAGCTTGATCAATGCGGCATCAACCTTTTCAAAATCAGCATCCATATCTTTTATCTTTGCGGCAATCGTAGTATTGACGTTTTCAACCGCTTTTAACACGCCCTTACCTAAATACCTGCCTTTATCGCCATCCCTTAATTCCAGCGCCTCGTTATCTCCGGTAGATGCGCCCGATGGAACAGCGGCCCTGCCTAAAATGCCATTATCTAAAATTACATCCACTTCTACGGTAGGGTTCCCGCGTGAATCCAATATCTCCCTTGCCAAAACTTTTTTAATCTTTGCCATCTCTCTCTCCTTGAGCAGAAGCTCACACCGGAGCAATTCCGATCTGCGCCGAGTGTAAATTAAATAATTAGGGGAATTTAGTTAGGAACCATTATTATACATATTTGCGATTCTAAGTCAAGAAAAGGTTTGACTTAACCACTCTAATGTGATATTTTTTAATAAACCTACAGGAGAAACAATGAACTGGAAAAAGATCATATTTTATTGGAAGCTCTACTGGAAAAAAATCCTCATTATCACGGGGGCATCCCTACTGCTTGCCTCTCTGGTTTTTTTTGTCATCAAAGGCATCCACGCCTGGAATGAATCCGAATCTTACTTAAGACAATCACAGCTAGCCATGGTACCGCTGCAGCTATATTTACAGATAATCATGGCGATAATCTTCGGCCTGGTCTATACCTATTTATGGTATTGGCTGATGTTCAAAAAAGGCGCGCAGTCATTCTCGCAAACCTCAAAAAAATCTATTTCCGGTGATAGTATCGGCATCACTTGGAATGACGTTATCGGAATGGATGAGGCAAAACAAGAAGCCCTAGAAGTAGTAAAACTCATTACCGACCGCGCGGAATTACAGCGTATCGGAGGAAAGATCTTAAAGGGCCTCCTGATGCTTGGGCCTCCGGGTTGCGGCAAAACATACCTTGCCAAAGCCATTGCCACGGAGTCAAAACTCCCCTTTATATCCATGTCCGGCTCGGAATTTGTGGAGATGTTTGTGGGTGTGGGCGCAGGCAGAATTCGCAGCCTGTTTAAAAACGCCCGCCAACTGGCAGAGTTACACGGCGGATGTATAATATTTATTGATGAAATTGACGCGGTGGGCGCCCAAAGGTCAAGTGGCGGCTTCGGCGGAGGGCAAACAGAAACCAACACCACTTTAAATCAACTCTTAGTCGAAATGGACGGCTTGAAAGAAAAAGAGTTGAATATTATTATTATCGGCGCAACCAATATGGATGAGTATTTCCTAGATGCCGCGCTCCTGCGGCCGGGAAGGTTTGACCGCAAGTTCTACGTTGACAGACCAAACTTAGAAGATAGAGGTAAGCTTTTTGAGTATTATTTAAAAACCGTAAAATACGATACCGAAAGCGTTAAAATTGACCGTCTGGGGCGGATTAGCGTTGGAAATAGCCCTGCGGACATTGCTAATATTGTAAGGGAATCAGCTCTAATTGCCGTACGCAATAAACACCAGCTTATCACAATGAAAGACATAGATGATGCGCGAGAAAGAATTTCCCTTGGTATTAAGCGAAGATTCAAATTGAGCGAGAAAGAAAAAACGCAAATAGCCTACCATGAATCCGGGCATGCCATTGCCACCTATCTTTTGGCTCCTTCAAAAGATGTATTCAAAGTAACCATCGTCCAGCGAGGTTCTACCGGCGGGGTAACTTGGACGCCCGAACGTGAAGACACTTTCCTTAGTGATAAAGAAAAAATGCTCATTGAAATTAAAGTTTATCTTGCTTCTTATGCCGCAGAAAAAATAAAATTCGGAAATACTACTAACGGCGTTTACGGAGATTTTAGTTCCTCGTACCGTAAAGCGCATAGTATGGTCTGGAATCTGGGCATGGGAAAAGGCGGAATGATCGGAAACTTTCAGGCATTGAACTGGTATAGCAGATCCGGTGGCAGGGAAGTGCAGTTATCCGAAGAACTAAAAGCCAGGCTTGATAACGATGTACAGGATATCCTAAGAACTTGCTTGGATGAAGTAACTGAGCTACTAAAAAAAGAGATGCCCCTTCTCGACCGTCTGTCTCAGGAATTAATCAAAAAAGAAGAACTAAACTATGATGAAATCGAGGCAATCTTTAAAGAATTTGGCAAAAGCCGCCCTCCTCTATAGCCTCACATTAACAATATTTTTGTTTTCCGGCTGCTCCTCATCCACTAAACCTACCTACCAGAAAGAAGATATTGCGCAGGCAATAACGGATATCTGCAAAAAAGAACACGGCATCGACATAAAGGTAAAACTGATAGGAACAACTCTGTGGGTATATTATCCTACGGAAGATATCATAGAAAAAACAGATAAGCCCGAAAAATCTACAGCCATATTCTTAACTGAATTTACCCAAATAGAACCCCGGTACACTAATTTTAAGATAGACTACGTCATCAAAGCCATCCCGCCTAAAGAAGAAATGCAGGAATATAAATATAATAAAAAGGTGGGAGAAAAGATCAATAAGATCTGGAGTACTTTACGCAGAGTGGTCTTTAGCACTGACCGCGCCGCAGAGAAAGAACCGCAATTTTATCGCGTGGTTTCCGCTGACCTTAAAAACGGGTTTGAGATCGAAGAGTCGGCTTATTACCTTGACCTGAAAAAGTTTTCCTACGGATTAATGTCGGTCACGGAATACCAGCACCGGTCAATACAAGACGTAAGAATCAACCCGGTAATTATAGGGGATAAGGAAGGCACGCACCTCAATTATAAAGATATGACTATGGATGATTTTATCGCTGCTCAGATAAAACATAGAATAAAATTAAGGTTTCAGAAACCGGAGGCGGCAAAAAACGTAGATATCGATAAAGAAGTATTAAAGATCGCGGTTTATACCATCAAAGCTTACAATTACAGGAATTTCGAGGAACTTGATATAAATAATATCTTTACCAAAAACAATATTGTCCTTAACAAGACCGCGGTCTTTACGACTAAAACCGAATAACTTTCCTTCCTTTCATCCTTAACTTGCCTTCTACGAATAATTTTATAGCTTCAGGGTACAATTTATGCTCTATCTTGTGAATTCTGGCTTCCAGGCTCCCAATAGTGTCTTTCTCTTTTATTGGCAACGCCTGCTGGAGTATTACCGCTCCGTTATCCATATGTTCATCCACAAAATGCACAGTTACTCCGGTAATTTTCACTCCATGGACAAAGGCATCTTTTATACCGTGCTCCCCTTTAAAAGCTGGAAGAAGCGAAGGATGAATATTGATAATGCGGCCTCTATACTCATTTACAAACTCCGGGCTTAAAATACGCATATAGCCGGCTAAAACAATCAAATTAATATTGTTTTCCTTTAAACACTTGATTATTGCCTCCTCAAAATCTTTCTTGCTGGAAAAATCCACCCTGCGTACCAAAACTGCCTTTACCTTTGCCTTCTCAGCCTTTTTTAGTACCGGCGCTTTAGGATTATCGCAAACCAATAACGCAAGGTTAGCGCGGATCTTTTTGCCTTTTATTGCGGCTGCTATTGCCGAAAAATTACTTCCCCTGCCTGAAGCAAAAACTGCGATATTCTTCATCTAACCACCCTCTTATTTAATTCTCCAGTAAATCGCTGAGTTTCTTTGTTTTTTCGTGATAAATAAAATTAATGACACCCAATAAGCTGATCGCGCACCCTACAACCACAAGGATCGAAACCTGAGAAAATCTTTCTGCCAATAAGCTGCTGATGAACATAAACAATAAAAACCCTAAATGCATAACAATTTCAAGCGAACTAAAGATCTTACCCATCATCTCGTTATCGCTGACCTTATGAATTATAGTATTGGCCGCGGACATAACAGGAGAAAACAGGAAGCCTAGAGCAAAAGAAAGTGCCGCTGCCAGAAAAAAGCTGGAGAATCGGCTCATCCCCAAAGCAAACAACGTGATCACGGCTCCGGTAGAAAGCAAAGAAACGAAGATCGCGTGGTATTGGTTCACGCGCTGCCCAAAACGGCCGTAGACAAGAGTCCCCATAAACAAACCCGCGCCTAAGAACATGATCAAAAAACCCAGGTCTTTAGTGGCCGAACCCAAGCTATTCTGCACAAAAGCTATAAGGACGACGGAAACAACGCCCATGGCAGAAGCAAGCGCAAAAAGAAGTGAAGCAGTAAAACCAACCCCCCTTTTCTTAAGCAGGTACAATATGCCGTCTTTTATTTCGCGGATCACTGACTTTTTGACAACTTCTACCAACTCTTTACCTATCTTCCTAAAGTTTAAGCGAGGGGCCGCTTTCTTTGAGATCAAAAATATGAAACCAGCGCTAAAAAAGAAACTTAAGGCATCCAGGTAAAAACCCTTCTCCGCCCCCACTTTTTCAACCAGTATACCGCTGATGCCAAAACCGAGAATCGCTGCAATCATCCCGGTAATATTCACCAACGAATTCGCCATTAACAGGTCCTTTTTATCCACCAGGTCGGGGATAATGGAAAGTTTGGCCGGGATAAAAAACCGGCCAAGGCAGAAAACGAGAAATATCAGAAAATAGGCAATCGCCAGATTCTTATAATAAAACAGGAAAAAAGGTATGATCAATACCAAGAACGCCCTTAAGAAATCACAATAATACATGGTCCTGCGCCTGTCCCACCTGTCAACATACACCCCGGCAATAGGGCCGATCAAAAATACCGGGATTATGGTAAATAAAAGTATTTTGAATATTTCGATCGGAGATCCATACTCATGCTTTTGATAGGCAAAACTAAGCAAGGCCATTAACCCCAGCCGGTCGCCTAGCTGGGAAATGATCTGTCCAAGCCACAACAAGAAAAAATTACGATTTTTTAAAACTTCGCGGAATCTAGCCATAAAATAAAGTGGAGCCGATGAGTGGAATCGAACCACCGACCTTGACTTTACGAAAGTCCTGCTCTACCAACTGAGCTACATCGGCAAGTAACGGAATTGATTATACCAGAAAAATAAATATTGACAAAACAAATATGCTTGATATAATATTTTTGTCGCAACAAGTTTAAGGAGAAACAAAGAAATTGTTTAAGGGTACAAACCGTAAAGCTTAATACAGCAACAAGTTATAAAAAAGCTTTTCGGTTTTTTTATTGGGGGGAGGTGAATTAATTAACAATGGCAAAAGGTAAAGTAAAGTGGTTTTCAAATCAAAAGGGTTACGGCTTTGTCACTTCCGAGGACGGTAAGGATATTTTCGTCCATTTTAGCGCGATCAAAGGTGATGGCTATAAATCCCTGGCAGAAGGCGATGAGGTAGAATTCGAAGTTACACAAGGCCCTAAAGGCGAGCAAGCAACCAACGTAACTAAAATATAATTTGATCCTCTATAAAACACCCGCATTTGCTATAATTCTAAATGCGGGTGTTTTATTTTATCTCTAGTTCTTTTTCCAGCCGTACTCAATTTGAAACGGGCCATAATCAGTATTGGTAATCGTAAATTTATTCTGCTCATATTCCAAGTTTAATACAATGACCCGGGTTAAAGTATAATAATATTTCCGTACGTCAGTCGCTTCGGAACTATGCGTGGCTTCCACATAAAGTTTCTCGGATATATTTATACTCGCTTTATATGGAGATAATAAAGAGCCGGTTTTTATATCCGCTCCTGTTGTCGAATAATCAAAGCCTCTCAAATAATAGTCGTAAGGAACAGGATAATTGATCAAGCCCCCGAGATCCCAGTCCGTATGCCGTAATTTATTCAGTTCAGCATCCCTCTTATGTTTAGAAAAAACAATCCATTCCTGGACCTTTGCATTAAATTTAGACTTAAGCTCGGACAAAAATTGCGCATCTTTTCTTTCTTTTTCTTCGCCCGACTCCTTTATCCCTTCTTTAACCGCGTTTTTTATAGACTCGCTTATTAAGCCTCCCGATGAATCAGGGTTCTTATTCTTAATTGGAGAGCGATCTGTTCCTTGAGGAAAGGCTGCTTTAGTCTGCAGAAGCACAGGAATCAAAACAATAAGCATAAATTGACAAATACTCTTTCTGCGCATAAACCACTCGCCTCCTTGTCTTGATTATACCATTTAAAGGTAAAAAACTTAACAGCTTATATTATTTTCTATAGCTTTTAAGCAAGCTTAGAATCCGCGGTGAGACGTTATAACCAGACTCAATTGCTTTATCGCAATGCAAAATAGCCAATTTATAGTTTTTGTTATAATAATAGGCAACGGCCAAATTATTATGCGCTAAAGCAAGCCGAGGATTTACTAAGAGCACTTTTTCCAGCAATGCTATGGAATATTCGTATTTGCCTATAATGAGATAGGCATTTGCCAAATCAATTGTTACCTCAAGGTCTCCCGGGATTAATTCCAAGGCTTTTATATAAAAAGATACTGCTTCCCTGTCTCTGCCGAGGCCGCTATATTTATTGCCTAATTTAGCGTAACTAAGGAAAAAATCTTTTCTTAACCGTTCAGCTTTCGCATAAATAGCAGCTGCTTTTTCTTTTTCTCCCGCGTGATCGTATAATAACCACAAATTATAGTAGATGCCGACCTCATATGGCCTTATCTTCAATGCCTTCTTATATGCTTCCTCTGCAGCAGAAACATCACCCAATCTCGCATATTGCAATGCCAATTGATTATATATCTTCCAATTCACGGGGTTATATTCAATCGTCCTTTTATAAAAAGCTACAGGATCTTTCCAATAATAATTTTGTTTAACTGTAAAGTAAGAAAAGATACACACAATAAATATCCAGACGCAAATAACATATAACCTTATATTCTTTTCCTTAAGCAGGTCCTTGAGTTTTCCCGCAAGTATAATAATCAACCCCACGGAAGGAAAATAAAACCAGCGTTCAGCCATATAAGAATCACTGACGGGATAGATATTGGAAACCGGCAGAAGCCCTATAAAAACCCAGCATATGGAGAAAAAGATTAAACTATCTGACTTTCTCCTCATAAATGTATAATATAGTAATAATACCGTTACTGATATTCCGGCCAGCACCTTCGGCTCGAAGAAAGAAAACATTCTGTAACTGTATTCAGCATGCAAATGTACCGGTATGAAAAAAATCCTGAGGTAATCAACTATAGCAGCAAAAAAAGCAGGCACCCTTTTTAAAAGGACGAGCCATGAAGGGATGGGAAAATAAAAAAAGTTGAGTACCGTCAGCCTAAGCAGGGCATAAAAAACGGTTATGCCTGCGATAACCGAAAAAAATTTCCATTCTATTTTTTTAAAAAAGGCAAAATGATAAAGTAGCGCCAGTAATGGAAAAATACAGCTATTTTCTTTGGACAAAAGCGCGAATATGTAACTTAATAAAACAAGGAAATAATACTGCTTTCTCTTCGAATTTAAATATTTCATGTAAAAAATCATGGATAGCAGCAAGAATAACGCTGCCTGAATATCTGCCCTATCAGATATAAATGCTACCGCTTCCGAATAATAAGGATGGACGATAAAAAATAGGCTCGCGAGAAAAGAAGCAAGATTATCCTGGCAAAGTAGGCTAATTAACCAATAAATACAAAATGCTACCAAGATATGGATCACGGTATTGGTAATGTGGTAGCCCTTTTCATGCAACTTCCAAAACGAATAATCAATCATGTAAGTAACCGTTTGAAGGGGGCGAAAATACGGAGAATTGTACCCAAACCCGGCAGCCATATTCTGGGAAAAAACTTTAGGTAAGTTTTGCCAGTTCGTTATGAATGTATTCTCTTTTACCTGAAAATAGTCATCCCATAAGAATTGTCCATTAAGGGAATTATAATACACGATAAACCCAGTAAAAACCAAAACGAGGAATTGTATTGCGATAATAGTTTTTATATGTCTAAATTTCATTACAAAACTTTCTTAAGGGTCTTTTCTTCCTATTGCCCGATAAAGTATATAATACATTGTATCACGAGGGATCAAGAAATCAAACTCCGCTTATCCTTTTGAATCTTGCGGTTTTCGTATATAAAAATTTTGTCCAGTCTAGCTATACAGTAGCTACTTATTAGTAATTTCGCTTGACTGCAAAGAAATTTTGTATAGAATTAAATTAATGATGCAAAAAACTATCATCAAGGCGGCGATAATCTCGGCAATAATATTTTTCGTTTCGCCTATCGGTAAATCAGTTTTTGCGGATACATTAATGATACCGCAACTTTGTGAATTAGGCGCATCATTCTACCGCACAGGTAGCTACGATAATGCCCTCTCGGAATTCAATAAAGTCCTGGTTTTAGACCCCACAAATAAGACTGCTTTACAATATATAAACGATATTTTTGCTAAAGAAATTACCCGGGAAAATGTTCCCGCTGAAACTACTAATGAACCTTCTAAAAAAGGCACTCATAACCAACCTGGATCTTATTCTCCTAATACGCAGAAATCAGAAACAAAAGAAAAAGCCATAAATAATGCATTCTATATAGCGGCTTATTATGATATTAACCATATGCACTATTCAGAATGGGAAAACGGGAATAAGTTGGATGAGGATTTTGGAAATCATAAGGGCTATTATATTGCTTTGGGATATAGAAGCCCCAATTATTATGAATGGGCAAAAGGCAAGCCATTCGTAGAGGTTTACTTCAGGCGGTTTAGCAATATAATCCGCTACAAAGGTGCTCTTCAAAATATGGGAACTGGGGAAACGACTCCTTACAATACGGACGAACGTTCGGTAGTAAAACAATTCGGCTTAAAACTCGGGGCCTCTAGAGATTGCTTTTCGGATAAAGGTACATTTCTTGGATATCTGGACGTTGGACAGCGAATTTGGAACAGAGGAGAAGATGATAGTATTTATAATTACGGGGAGAAATATTACTGGACTTATATCGGGCTGGGTGCAGGATTAAATTATAAACTTATCCCTAAGCTTTCTATCGGAGGTGAAGGAGAAATCATGCTTGCTCCGGGAGGGTTACGTAAATTGCACGCCGATTCCGCAGGAGGGATTCCGGATACAACCTTTAATTTAGGTTTCGTATGGGGAACCGAACTTAGAGCTCCAATAAAATATTATCTTTTGAGCAATTTGTCTTTGGACGTCACACCATATTTTACATATTGGAAAATCAACAAGTCTAATATTGTCGCAGTTGACGGCGGATATTTACAAGAACCAGAAAGCAACACTCACCTTGAAGGCCTACTTGCCGGATTTACCTATAGTTTTTAAGGTCCCTCCTGCCGGGGAAAAAATCATAACCTGCTCAAAAATTAAGATTACGCCTAAACAAAGCAAAACGAGAGGCCTGTAAAGAACCTCTCGTTTTATAATATGCCGAGGAGAAGAATCGGACTTCCCACGCCGGCCTTTTCAGGGCCGCGCTCTACCACTGAGCTACCTCGGCAAAATTTTTCTATATGAAATCTTAAATAACCCGTTCCTATCCCCTACCTAAAGGGATATTCATTTTTACCACAAAAAGAGAAAAAATCAAGTAGATTAGCTAATAAACTTACCTTGCCTCTTCAACGATCTTTACATACAAATCCTGGGCTAAAGACAAATTAGGGAAAACTCCCTTTCGGGCTGAAATCCTTATTCTCGTAGTTAAATGGGTAAGCCGGATCAATCTTATCGTGACCACGCTTGATTCAGCGTCAGATTGAATTATTCCAGTATAAGCATCTTCCCTCCTGATTTTACCGCGAATCTGAGCTACCCTTACCGCCGCGCTCCATAAAGATTCGTAGGGCTTATCAGTATCTCCTTGTATCGTATCGCGACTGGCCGCATATCCTCCTACAGCCCCAACTGCTGCACCAACAATTAATGGAGCACAACCAGATAAACTAAGAATTAATACCGGTGTGACTAAAAGAATTGAAAACTTTCTCTTCATATAAATCATCCTTTCCAAGCTAAAACTTAAACGTGAACCTAACTACCCCTTCGCTTTCCCTTGTTCAAAGAACCAATCTTCCAGCTTCCTTAATGTCTTTGTTAATTCCGGGGTAAGATCATCTACGAATGTAATAGTTTTCGGCTGAATGATCAAAATTATTATATTGGCCTTTAAATTATTTTGCAAGTAGTTAATAGTCAAAGATATGGAAGCATTATGAGTAGAAAACAAGTTGACTGTCTTGATATCCTGGCCTTCCACTTCCCTAAAATCACCTGCCTCACCGCCAAAATCGACCGCATCTATGATTATTACGTTGTCGGGCTTATCTTTGATTATTTTACCCAGGTAATTCTCGGGATTTGGCCCGGTATCATAAACTATGAAAGGAAGCTTATCTTTCAGGTGTTGGGCAAGAAGCGAGCCTATTCCGTCATCCCCGCGGAAAATGTTTCCGATACCCAAAATGACAACTTTACCCTCAAGGTGTAATTTTAAATGTTCAAGCATAATTACATACTTTTCAAAGCTTCCTCGATGATCGGAAGTATCCCTTCAATTTCTTCCTTTGAAAGCCTTCCAAGCTTGGCAAAAGTCGGGTTACCCTGTTTATCTTCAAGTTCACGGGTAATTTGCAGCTTTTTAGGCCCGTTATTATACGAATGCACGCTCACTACGATCTTGCCTGTATCATTTTGCCAAAACCTAGAAAATGTCCCAACATCCAAATTCGCATCATAAGGCATAGCTTCCTCCTATTACTGGTTTAGAATTTCTTCCCGTGCCTGTATGGACGGGTTTTATTATACTCTATTTTCTTTATAAGCATTTTTTCGAGGTCAATGGAACGCGCGCCGCAATAATCAAATATGCGAATACAGCAATCAGCCAGCTCTTCCGCCAGATTATCCTTTGTTCCGTGGGCACGCATCGCTTCAAGAGCTTCCGAAAGTTCCGAATGCATCAACGCGATCAATTCTCCGTCATTACGCTGCTCATCCCACCACCCCTTGGATTTTGCTACCGCGTGGCACTCCTTTATCAAGCTCTTAATGTCCCAACATTTTTTTGACTTCAAGTTGTCCTTTCTTCTGGGTTAAGACCAGCGGCTCTTTGTCAAAAGCCGAAAAAACTACTTTTGCTATTGTTTCTTTGGCATAAGTGCTAGGTGATGAAATCTCGATCAATGTGCTGTTTGCGTCAATGGCCTTAAGAAAAACTCCTACCGGAGTAGTATCCTCTTCGGAAACATAAAGTGCTATCATATCCTTCTTGGGATCATTAGCATAGATATAACATTTATTAAGGGCTAAAACATCCCTGATCTTTTTATAGCAACTGTTATAATCATGTTTAAATGTTATCTTTAGTCCGTTTTCACGGTTATCCTCGAGAACTTTAGTAGAAACTCCGGCAAAACCACGCACACCTTCCCTCAAAGACGAACAACCATATAGATGGATAAAACAAAAGGTAAATAATACTACGAATAATAACTTCGGGCGGATCATCTTTTCTCCTTTACTCGTTAACTACCTGCATGATCTTATCTAATTTCCTGCGCGCCTCTTCTTCCCCTCTTTTGGCGAATTCTCTTGAACGGTGCAATTCAAGCCAATACATACCGGAGGTGTCAGGATGCAAAACTACATCCGCAAGCTGCGCTTCCTTTAAAGCAACCTCAGACTGCAATATCTCCACACTGCTAAATATTAACTCAAGTATGTTGTTTTTGAAAGCATTTTTAAGGTCTTCCTTAAAATTAAACCAGCGCCTCTTTTTTAAGTCCTGCGGCAGGGTTACCGTGATCTCCTCTTTTATCCGGGCATACTGACGCATTATGTCTTCACGGGAAGGAGTTACATTTACCGCGATGATCTTCTTAACCCCCATCTTGATAAGCGGCTCGGTGGGAAGCGGATTGATAATACCGCCGTCAACAAGCAGTTCATTCTTAAATTTAAAAGGCGCGAAAACTCCGGGCATGGCGCAACTGGCCATGATCGCATCAACCAAAAGCCCTTTATCAAAAACCCTGGGCTCTTTTCTTTTGACGTCGCTTGCAATGATCTTTAGCGCCACTTTAACGTCATAAAAAGTTTTATTTCCCAAATGCCTCTGAAGGAATTTCTGGAGTTTATTCCCTTTTAAAAAACTTAAACGGGGAAAAGTAAAATCTACCAACCCCCATATACTCTTTGGCCCGCTGAATTCACTGGTTATCTCCAATATTTCATCGGAAGATTTTCCCGTAACCCATAAAGCCGCGATAATCGCGCCCATGCTTGAACCGGTAATAACATCTATCGGGATCTTTTCTTGTTCAATAACCCTTAATACCCCGATATGGCAGAAACCATACCCTACACCCACTCCCAAAACCAGCCCGACAAGCGTATCCCCCAATGTGCGCGCTATTCTTCTCACTGCTTTGGAGTATTCGCACTCCGGTTCATCCAAAACCAACCTGCCCCCGGCTTCAAAATCAATTTTAGGCAAAGTGGCGAACACATCCTTATTTAAGATGTCAACTTGATCTTCATGAGTAAGGCGCGATAATTTATATTCATTGATGATTATTTTTATTTTTTCGGAATTAAAATTAAATTGATTTTTAAGCTGCTCGGTTAAATGATGCGTGCTGTTCAGATCTTCAGAAGCGGGACTGGTTAATATCTGGATCAAATCCGATTGGTTCAAGATACTTAGGATAACGGGATCCATAGAAGAAGGCAAGTCCAAGACGATATAATGATAATCGTTGACTAACTGGCTTAAGAGTTCGTTAAATATCCCGATACAACGTTCATCTTCCGGATGGTAATGAAAGCAGGCGATATCCAACCCGAACTTACCCTTGACAATAAAATTCCCTATTGAACGGGGATTATCGGCATTTAACCCGAACAACTTGAATATTCTTGGCTCTCTGACATCAAGCCGTAAGGGCAAGGTATGCATCTTGCCAGAAGGAGCAATGTCAAAGATGATCACCGATTTATTCGTCTCTTTTCTTAAGCTTAAAGAAAGATTTAACGCATAAACCGTTTTACCAGCCTGAGAATAAGAACTGAACACAGACAAAACCGTGCTCTCAAAAATGGCTTTACGATGGTTATCTTTACGTTTAAGGCGGCGGGATAATGTCCGGCTAAGGTCGATTGCCAAAGCAGGGATCTTCCTAATGATAAAATCAAACTCTTCTTTTTTGATAACCAACAACGCGCAGTCATTTATGACTTTCGCGGTCACCGAATGAGGCTCATTAGTTAAAAGCGAGATCATACCGAAATATTTCCCGCGATGAAGGTACTCCAGGGTTTTCTTCGCCCCGGATTCATCCTGAATATTTATTTCAATCCGGCCGAGGATCAAACAATACAAGGCACTAGGCGGGGAACCTTCTTCATAAATAACTTGCCCCTTTCTGAATTCCTGAATAACCGACCTGTTCTTGATAATATTGCGCTGGAAAGGCGTAAGAGAGGAAAAAAGCGGGATTTCACTTAAAATAACGTCTTTATTGATCTCCATCAGGCTTATAACCTATTCGTTTTGCAAACTTCAGCAAATTTTTTACCGCTTTCCCTGACCCGGCGCTGATAAGTATTGTAATCTACTTCCACCAGCCCGAAACGCGGCCAAAACCCTTTATCCCACTCAAAGTTATCCAAAAGAGACCAATAAATATAGCCTAAAACATTTGCGCCTTCACCAATGGCCTTATGGATGTATTCCAAGTGCTCTTTTATAAATTCCCATTTCAAATTATCATCGACAGCGCATATCCCATTTTCAAGGATGAATATTGGGAGTTTAAATACCTTTAGTTCGGTTAACAGCCCATAGATACCTTGAGGATAAATATCCCACCCCATATCATTCTTCTTTAAACTCTTATGCCCCGATTCACAAACATCGCCCAAAAAATTCATAATCCCCCATCTTTTGACCTCTACAAGGCTGCGCGAATAGTAATTAAGGCCTATATAATCCAGAGAACGGCGCGAAATCAGGGTTTTAATTATATCGCGGTTGAATAATTTATCACGGATGAATGCCGCTGCCTTATCTTTCAGGTTATCCCTGCAGGCGACAAAAGCCTGCATATTATGGGCGATGCTTATTAGGGGTTTTTCAAGATTATTATCCTTATAAATCTTATTGATCACCCGGTATGAATAAACATGGGCTTCAATAATATTACCCAAAGCCCTGTTTGCCGCAAGGAGCGATTTTTTCTGGGGAGGCCAATTGCCTGAGAGGTATGCAAAATATAGATAAACCATGGGCTCATTAATGGTCACCCAGAAATGAACATCATTTTTTAATGCGCTTACGATTTTTTCAGAGAAACGCCTGAAATATTCAGCAGCCTTGGGGTTTTCCCATCCCCCGATATTGAAAAACCAGATCGGATTAGTAAAGTGATGCAAGGTTACAACCGGCTGAATGCCGCGCTCTTTTAAAGCAAGAATGACATCTTTATAATGCTGGATCTCTTTTTCCGAAAAAATACCTTCTTCCGGCTCAATACGCGCCCATTCAACGGATAACCGATGGACATTATGCCCTAATGCTTTGGCAATATCATAATCTTCCCTAAATAGTTCATAGCTACGGCAGGCATCCCCTGACTCAGTCAGGCCCGTCTTCTTTTCCCATGGCCACCAATCACTGTTGAAATTATTCCCTTCAACTTGATAAGCTGATGTTGCCGCACCCCACAAGAAATTTTTAGGGAATTCAATCATAGTCCTTATATTATAACATTAAACAAATAAAAAATCCCAACAAAAATTGTTGGGATTTCTTATAAAAACTGGCCGATAAGGCCGCATGCTACTTGCTTTTTTCACCTTACCTTCGGCAACCCAGCCACCATATCCGCCCTTGTTTCCTTAGCGGACTACAGGTCTGTGGCTTTGCGTCCCCGCCTTTCGGCGGGTTTACCCTTATCGGCTATAATAAGTATATAATAAAATCTACGTTAATTCAAGTAGATGACTTTATTTTTTCTTAGGTGCAACCGGCTGTTCCGCAGTAAGATGCGTCTTAAGCAACTCCCAGGTCTTCGGGCCGATCTTTCCGTCTGCCTTAAGGTTATTTGCTTTCTGGAAAGCTTCAATTGCCTTCTTAGTTTTAGGCCCTATTTTACCATCCACTATTCCCGTATAAAAACCTGCATTCTTTAAAGCCGTCTGGATATCAACCGGTGAAGGTTTAAAAGGCCCTGCCGGAGGTAAAGGCTCTAATTTTGCCGCTTCGGTTGCAGGGACGACTGGTTGTGCTACTTGCATTGCGGGAGCTTTGCCTTTTACTTCAGGAGCTTTTACTTCAGTACCGCTGGGATTCGCAACATTAACCGTACTCATTGCTTCCATAGTCATCGGTTCCTGAGATTCTTCTGCCTGTTTCTTGGCGCAACCAAAAATTCCGAACATAAACATCGATGCAGCAAACACAACTAAAAACTTCTTCATGCTACTCTCCTCTCTTAATATAAAATTATTCCGCTTGACTCGATGATCAAAAAATTATTCTCTTGTATTTATTTTACCAAAAAGAAAGAAAAAATCAAACAAAATTTAACGAACAGGCGATTGCTTATGACTTAATAACTGCCTGGCGCCGGCAACGCGGACAAACAACCTTGATCCGGTCTGTACGGATAAAATTTTCTTCCCCTTTAGGGTTAAGTTTTTCATTTAAACCAAGATCCAAAACCCTTAGATAAAAAAGCATCAACGAAGAGTTAGCAAAACACAGCGCTCCAAGCCTTTTAGCTGCCCATCTATACTGGTCAACGGGTGCTACTACTTCTCCACAACACTCGCACAATATCAATTCTTTCTCGATCTCCTGCTTTAATTCTTCCCTTTTCCCGCAAGTGGCAAATTCGAATTCTTTTGAGAGAACTATCCCCTTTCCGGTAAGACAGTTAGCTTCGCATTGGCCGCAAAAAATACATATATCCCAATTAATGGTAAATTTTCTCTGCCCTTTGCCATTTTTGACCTTATCCTCAAAGTCAATCGCGCGTGGAGGACAAACCTGCGCGCAAGCAGTACATCCCGTACAATCCTCCTCATGGAAATAAGGCCTGCCGCGGAAACGATCATAAACTTTTGCCGGCACAGCCGGATATTTACTCGTGTAAGGGCCTCTAATTAACGCTCTTATGGCTTCCCTTAACTCTCTTAATTTCGGATAACGCATTTTATTTATTATCCTCAGCGTATTTATCGCATACTGAATCTTTAGATAACCTTACTCCTGATTTATGCGCGCTTCTGGCTAATACATGCGCAGAAACGGGAGCAGTCAAAATCAGGAACAAAATACACAACAAGGCTTTAACGCCCGCAGGAGTAAAGCCTTCGCATAAAAACAAACCGAATAATATACTTGATGTACCCAAAGTCACGCATTTAATCGAAGAGTGCAGCCGGTTATAAATATCCGGGAACCTAAGCAATCCCAGGCAGCCGAAGAAATCAAATGCGATCCCGATCACTATAAAACCAAAACCGATCTTCTCAATCATCGAAATGTTTTCCTTCCAAATATTTCCCTAAAGCCAGTATCGAAATAAAACTTTGCAGGGCCCAGGCGATCCCAATATCGATATACCAACCCCTTCCGGTGGTAACTCCTAAGATTGCGCAAAAACCAAGAATAAGTATCCCGAATATATCAAGGGCGGCGATACGGTCGGCGGGAGTCGGGCCTAAAAGTATACGCAAAAAACAAAAAGACGCGGATAAAAGCATTATTAAAAATGCTTTCTTCAGGAAAGCTGATTGCCATTCAAGAAGCGACGGAATAGACAAGAAAAATATCCCAACCAAAATAGCAGCGATCAGCAATAACCCGAGTAACCAGCGTAATCTTCTCACCCCGCCCTTCCTCCATTATTGAATATACCCGCTTCTTCCACAATATTTTTTGTATAAATTTCAGGAAGGGCGGGGCTCATTCAAAAATCCTCATCAATATCTTTTCAAACTTTTCTACTATGATCTTTGTGGCTTTATCTACATCCTGCGATTCCACATTAACCCAATGCACGTATAAAAATCCGTTTTCCTTATCGATATCAACTGTCATGGTCCCGGGCTTCAAAGTAATGGTATTGGCTAAAAAAGTCAGGCCCGAATCGGATTTCAAATTACTCTTGACCTTTACTATCCCGGGCCTCATCGGCAGATCCGGATGTATCACCCGGTAAGCACCGTCGAGATTGGCCTTAAAACATTCCCAAATAAATAACGGGATATAATACAAGAACCATAAATAACGCTTGAAACCCCTGGAACTTTTTACCGCATTCTTTTCGAGGATCCCGGAAGTTAAAAACAGGATAAGCGCGCTTATAAACGCGCCGACGGCTAAATTAACCGGGTTAAATGACCAGCTTAAGATCAACCAGGTAAAGAAATATACCATAAAAAATGTAAAACGGGTCCGTATCATTTAAGCGCTCCGAAAAGTATATCCTTGTATTTTATACCTGAAGACAAAACATCTACTGCCTGAGTAAGGAAGTTTCTTGCCGGAGAAAGAAGTAACAGGCCGGCAAAAAGACATACAGCAGCTAAAACGATCATACTGAACTTCATGGTCAATGGCGGCTCCTTAATGGCAGCAGGATACTCCTTAGGCTTTCCAAAAAAAGAGTTATTCAATAATTTTAAGTAATAGATCAAAGTCACTATACTTACCAGCACCGCCACAGCTGAAAGCCCGATATAACCCGCCTGGACCGCGGCGATGATGATGATCAATTTGCTCCAAAACCCGGCAAAAGGCGGGATTCCTGAAATGCTCATGGCGCCTATTAAGGTTGAACCTGAAGTAAGAGGAAGTTTGGAATTAAGCCCGCCCAATTTATCCAAGTCGTTTGTGCCTACCGCATGTTCGATCGAACCGGCATTAAAGAAAAGAAGCGACTTTGCAGTAGCATGATTAAAAACATGAAAGATCGCCCCAAGCAAAGCCAAAGGTGTACCTATCCCTAAGGCAAAAACGATATAACCAACCTGGCTGATACTTGAATAAGCCAGCATTCTTTTTATATTACTCTGTGATAATGCTAAAACCGCCCCAACCACCATTGAAATGATCCCCAGAGCTACAAAAATTTGCAGCAGTTTATCCGAAATGCCAATAATATTGAAGAATATCCGTGAAAGAGCATAAATACCCAGGGTCTTAACAAAAACTCCGGAGAAAACAGCTGAGACAGGCGTAGGCGCAGCAGAATAAGCATCAGGCAGCCAGGCATGAAACGGAACAAGTGCTGCTTTTAAACCGAACCCCGCTAAGAACAAAACCGAGACAAAACCGATCAAGTAACCCTGCGGTTTTCCCGATAGAACAAGCGCCATATCCGCCATATTCAGCGTAGAAGTATAGCTGTAAAGAAGGCCTATCCCCAAAAGGATAAGTATGGAAGCGAGTGCGCCCATTATGGCGTATTTGAAAGACGCCTCCAACTGCTCGGCTTCAATACCAAAGGCAACCAAAGTATAAGCGCAAATTGAAGCAATCTCCAAAAATACGTAAAGATTGAACAAATCCCCGCTTAAGATAACTCCGTTTAAACCGGCGAGCATCAACATAAAAAGAGAATAGAATTTCCATTTTCCGGTATAATTATGCATGAAACTTATGGAGTATATCGAAATTAAAAAACAGATCAGGTTGACAATAACCAAAAGGAAAACACTGAACCCGTCAGCGACCAAAAGTATGCCCAGAGGAAAACTCCATCCGCTCATTTTATAAACAATAACTTTATGGGCTGATACCAATTGAGCGGCCTTAAGCGAAACCGCGAATAAAAAGACGGTAGAACAATTCGCGATCAAATTTATATGTTTCTTAAGCAGGCTTCCCGAAAGCGCGGTCAGAAATGCTCCTAAAAGCGGGATAACAGTAAAAAGAATCAGCAACTTCATCCGTTAAGTCTCCGTATCTTGGTTATATCGAAGGTGCCGTATTTTTCATAGATCCTTATCGCCAATGCAACCAATATAAATACAAGGGCTAATCCGATAACTATGGTAGTCAGGACCATTGCCTGCGGCAAAGGATCAACCATATTGGTAATAGCCTGGCCCTTTTCTAAAATCGGGGCGCGTCCATTCATGCGGTAACCGATCAGGATCAAAAACATATTCACCGCGTACTCGATTATCGCAATTCCTATTATGATCTTAATAATATTCCTCTTTCTTAACACGCAATAGAGCCCAACTGAAAACAATATAAAACACAAAAAATACAAACTCATCTTTTCTCCCGTTTGCTTATCAAGGTGATCAAAACCAGGAATATCAGGTACAAACCCGCACAAACCATGACTGCGACAGCAATATCGCAAAAAGCAGTAACTTCAGCGTTGCGCCTTCCCAGAAAAAGCAAGGAAGAAAGAACAAGAAAAACCAGTGCCCCTGAAGCGGATAGCGCCAATCCTTTGGCCTCATCAACTTTCTCCGCAAATTCGCCCTTTCCAAAAGCTAACACCATATTGATAGATGCCAACGCCATAATTACCCCCCCGGCAAAACCCCCACCCGGGCTGGTATGGGCCTTTAACACCGTAAAAATACCGTAAACCATGATCAAGCCGACACTAAGGCGCGTAACCGTCTTTACAATAAGAGTCATCCCTCTTGTTTTATTTTCCATGGCTCTTACCTTCTTTCCTTGAGATCGCCAACACCCCGACTATTGCGGTAAAAATGATCGCCGCTTCCCCTAAGGCGTCATAATTCCTGAAATTTAAAGTTATGGAACTCACCAGATTAGGTATACCCGTAAGGATGGCTGCGTCGGAAATATATTTATCCGAAACGCGCAATAAAGGGAACCCGAAAACCGGAAGCTCCCTTAAAGCGAAAAAAGCAAATAATAAAAAACAACCGACGAACACAAGTGTAGAAATAGTATTAAATAACCAACGTCCGTCCCGCACAAGAGGCAGGTCCTTATTTATCGTACCGCGGATCAATATTATAACACATAAGATCTCTACCACCAGCTGAGTAATGGCAAGGTTGGGCGCTTTCATGATCAAGAAAGCCAGCGAGAGGCTCAAACCCACCGCGCTCAACCCGATCAGGCTTGAAACAAGATCTTTTGCCTCAACCGCCACCACCGCGGCAAAGATCATAAAAATCAGGATTAAATGAAGTTCCATATTTACATTAAAATAAAAAATAAAGCTACCATGCCAAGCAACACCCAGACCATGTAAGTCGGGAGTACCCCATTATGCAGGTAGCGCAAAGGAAAAGAAAATACTTTTAACTTCTTTCCTTCCTCATAAATATCAAAAAAACCATCTTCCGCTTTTTTATAGAGCGTTTTTAAAATACCAAATTCTTTTATCGCGTTATAAAAATCAGCTCCGGTAACGGCATTGGGTTTAAAATCAACCTTTTCACCGCCTACAAAAACAGAATCAGTGCGCGAGTTCATCTTAAAGCCGGAGAATTTGAAAAATAATAAACCTATCAAAAGCCCAAAGATAACTAGGAACGTGGATACTCCGGCATACCATGTCCCGATAAAAGTCGCGCCCCCCACAGCAGGCAAAATAAAATATTTAAGCGGGAGTTGATTCGCAAAAACACCGAAGATCACGCAAAGGGATGCCAGTATAACGCAAGGCATAACCATTGTCCACGGTCCGTCATTGACCTTTTCTTTTTCGTGGGTTTCTGTTCTTTGCCCCAGGAATACCGCATGGATCAATTTCATAAAAGAAGCGAGCGTAAGACCGGAACCAAAAAGCGCTACTACCAAACAAATGGCCACAACTCCCCTGCCCCCTCCGAAATTCATCCGTTCAACCAATCCCTGATATATCATCCACTTTGAAACAAATCCGTTAAAAGGCGGAACTCCGCATATTGAAAGGCTAGCGATGAGGCAAGTTAAATAGGTAAGCGGCATGAACCGACTCAATCCGCCAAGATCATCAAGTTCCGTTGTTTTGGCGCGGTGTTCAACATTGCCGGCAGTAAAAAATAAACAGGATTTATATAATGAATTATTGAGCATATGAAAAATCCCTCCAGCAACTCCTATGGGGTTACCGCAGGCGATGCCAAGCAGCATATAACCTACCTGAGAAACGGCATGATATCCAAGAAGCTTCTTCATGTTATGCTGCACCAATGCCATCATGACCGCAGCGATCAAGGTAACAGCTCCTATGATCATAAGGACCATACTCATAAAATTATTCATTTCAAATAAATTTATGGATATCCGTGCCAAAAGATAGATCCCAAGCAACTTATCCAGCGAACCCGGTAAATATGCTGCTACCGGCAAAGGGGCTTCTTTCGCGCACCCGGGTATCCAGGAGTGAAAAGGCATTGCCCCCGCCTTGGCAAAACATCCTATAGCAATACAAATATAAGCTAAGGCCGGCAGATAAGAATTGCTCGCAAGGCGTAACCTGATATTATCCATCTGCAGCGTTCCGGTAAGATAGTAAATTATGCCAATACCGAGAAGCATGATCGCATCCGTGCCGCCAACAATGATAAAAGCCTTTTTTGCCGTCTCTCCTGTTTTATCCTCTCCCATATCAATAAGCATGAACAATGTAAATCCGAGTAAACCCCAGAAAACTATCAAAAGCAGGAGGTTATTCGCCAGGATCACTCCGCAGGCAGAAAGCGCAGTCACTATAATATAGGCATAATACTCAAGCAGGCGTTTTCTGCCTTTCATGAAACCAAAAGAATAAATAAGGGTCAGGACAGAAAAGAACCCGGCGGCTAAAAGTATAAAGCCGTTTAAACTGTCTAATTTAAAATAGGGGTAAGTTAGATTCATTTATTTTAAGCATGTTCCGCGCTATCTTTTTCGTATGATAATAAACTGCCGCGGTAAAATCCAGCATATTCAAATACATATTGCATCCCATAGGGCTACATTCTCCCTTGATCATCCTCTCGTTATGTTTACGCCTGTACTCATCAACGAGGGTGTCGATATGGCCCTCTTTCCTTAATACTGCTTTGACCAGCCTGAAATCATCCCTTTCCAACGCGCAGGTAACTTCATCCAAGGCATCCAAAGTTTTCTTATAAACAACCTCATACTCGGAAACAGCTTCTTCGCTAAAAAGCAGCTTCTCCTCTATCTTTATCTGGACCCTCTCCAAAATATCTTTGCAGTAGTCACCGATCAATTCAATATCTTCGACAATCTCGGCAAAAAGAATGGCAGTTTCCCTGATTTTAGGGTCAACCGGGTATTTGCCTTTAAGCACTAATGCTGCAGTTATCTCTTTTTCCATATTGTTCAACTTATTCTCATCTTCCAAAATCCCCGGCATAAGATCAGCGTTATGTTCCATGAAAGTGCGGTGGGTCATCTCCCACATGGAGTGGGCGATCTTAGCCATTTCGGTGATCCTGTTTTGAATAGGCTTGTCACTCATTTAGCATCTCCGCTTTTATTTTATCGGTCTTCTCTTGGCACAACTTAACCAGGTCCCAGCCGTTCATTATTTTCTTATTATCTGACTTTTTGATCACTGCTACCCTTTCCGTACAGCAATAACAGGGGTCCACCGCGGCCAAAGTCAAAGTCGCATCCGATATCGTCCCTCCTACCGCGGCAACTTTATCACTTGCCACATTCATATAACTTGGAGAACGTATCTTATGCCTTACCGGGCGGTTTGTTCCGTCGCTCTTTATATAATGGAAACATTCCCCCCTGGGAGCCTCTACTCTTCCGATACCTTCACCCACCGGTATGTCTTTGACATTTGCGTCAATTTCGCCTTTTGGTATTTTATTCAGGCACTGCTTGATTATATTGATCGAATCCTGCATCTCCAGTATCCTGACCATGGTCTTGGCATAGATATCCCCGTCTTTCTCTAAAACCACATTCCAATCAACGGTATTTAACAGGAAGGCGCCGTACGGTTCATCGCGGCGTATATCAATATTGACTCCTGATGCCCGGGCAGTAGGCCCGACCACGCACCAATCAATTGCCTGATCCTTGGTCAAAGTTCCTGCTCCTTTTAGGCGCATCTTAATAATAGGATCATCCGATATTGCCCCGCGAAGCATTTCTATTAAAGGATTTAACTCATCCATCGCTTTCTTTAGTATTGGGATATCTTCATCTTTTAGGTCACGCCTGACCCCGCCGACTTTAAACATGGCGTAATTATTGCGGTTGCCGGTAACCATTTCAAAACAATCAAGCACCGGCTCGCGGTATTTCCATGCCCACATCCAAATAGTGTTATACCCGATAAAGTGTCCGGCTAAACCTAACCATAAAAGGTGGCTATGTATCCTCTGCAGTTCATCGATTATAGTGCGGATATAAAGTGCGCGTTCAGGGACGATATTCGCCTCTCCCCCGAATAGGTTCTCAACTGCCAGAACAAAAGCATAAGGATGCGAAGAGGAACAGATACCGCAAATACGTTCCACTAAAAACGCTACCTGGTCATAATGCCTGGTTTCGGAAAGTTTTTCTATGCCACGATGGTTATAGCCGATGACGATATCTATATCGACGACCTTCTCACCCTCTACATAAAGCTGGAAGAACTCCGGCTCCTCCTGCAGGGGATGATACGGTCCGATAGGAACAATTACTTTATGGCTCATTTTTTCTCCTTAACGGAAAATCACCTTCCGGCCAGTCATCAGCCAAAAGCAGTTTTCTTAAATCGGGGTGGCCCTTGAAATTTAAACCGAACATCTCCCAGATCTCACGCTCGATCCACTCTGCTCCGCGGAATTGCTTAGCTATGGAATCGATCTCCGGATTATTTTTATCTTCGATAAGGACGCGTACCGAATAAAGTTCCCCGGACTTATCAAAACTAAAATGATACAACATCTCCAGTCCCTGAGGAGTATCAACGCAGGTTGCCGTAGAAAACCTTAACCCCAATTCTTTAAATAAAAAATCAACTACCCTGTAAATATCTTTTTTATCTACCGAGAAATAGATCCTTCTGGCCGAATGATCCTGCCATTCTTTTATCTTATCCCCCAGCCCTTCTTTTATCCTGTCTCGCATATCCATAAATCTTATTTACCCCATTAGAAATCAAACCCTAATAAGATAAACTCCCGTGATTTCTAACGGGGTTTACCTTTCTTTATTTTCTCTGTCAACTTTACAATACCGTCGATTATTGCCTCCGGCCGCGGAGGGCAACCAGGGATATAAAGGTCAACCGGCAATATTTTATCCAAAGGCTGGTCGACATTATAACTGAACCTGAACATATGCTGCGAAAGCGCGCATTGTCCGGTGGCAACAACCAGGCACGGCTTAGGTGCTTGTTCATAAACCTTTTTCATGCGGGGTACTGCCTTCTTATTCATGGCACCTGTGATCAATAATACATCGGCATGCCGAACGGAGCCTGTCAACTGGATACCGAATCTTTCAATATCGAAACGCGGAGTGAAACAATCAAGGATCTCGATATCACAGTTATTACAGGAACCGCAGCTGATATGAAAAACCCAGATAGATTTTGTTGCTATTTTTGTTCTTATGCTGCTCATAATCCCAGTAAAGCCAATATTACGGCAGAAAAAGCCAAGATCGCCGGCACTCCCCAGAAGAAACGCAAAATCTGATCCACTTTTAAACGCGGATTGGTATTTTTTATCAGAATTATAGCTATTAACAAAGCTACGTATTTTATAAAAATAAAAATAGGGTTTAAATCCTTACCGAGAAACAATACGATCAGGAAGATCGGCAAGATATAAAGCAACAGCGCCTTGGTCAACTTGAACATGGCCAAAGGCATTCCCGAATATTCGATCAATACCCCGCTCATAAGTTCCTGGTCTGCCTCAGATACATCAAAAATCCCGATACCCAGTTTAGCCTGTATGCAAAGAAAAGCAACCAGAAAAGCCAAAACTCCGGAAAATGATAAAATATTTGAACCGTAATACTCCTGATGGGCAATTATCCCTGACAATTGTATCACTCCCCCGCTCTTTATTATAACCGCAACCACCGCCAGCAAAAATGGGAGCTCATATGCTAATATCAATTTCATTTCTCTTCCTGCTCCCGCGGAAGCAAGCGGATTTCTGGAAGCAAAGGCCCCGAGCATTAATGCTATTGCCGGCACGATCAAAAGATAAACCACCACTATCAAGTCCCCATTGAAACCACCCGGGCCGAGGAATATATTATTGCCTAAAATAGTAGCGACAAGGACCGTGCTTAGGCATCCTACATAAGGTGAAAACAAAAAAGTCAGTTTGCCCTGCTGGGGCAAAATAGTTTCTTTGCCAACCAGCTTGATAATATCGAAAAAATTCTGATACCAAGGAGGGCCTACGCGGTATTGTACGCGCGCGGTAAGCTTCCTGTCAAACCAACAGGCCAACAAACCAATGCATGCGCTGAAAACAAACCCGGGGAATATTAAATAGTTAAATATGATCTTCATTTTTTCTTGGGCGGCTGAACGTCTTCCCTTGACCACTTGACTGAGTGCACTGCAAGGTGCTCTCCGACAAAATAGATATTATTCTCCAAGCTTTCCTCTACCTCCTTGATCTCTATGGCCTTATGCTGGCATGAAACCAGGCATTTAGGAAGTTTTCCGCTTGAACCTATGCAATAATCGCACCTTGAATCCAGATAAGGAATAAAATCCTGAAAGATGATGCCAAAAGGACAAGCAATAGAGCAGGTTTTACAACTTGTACAGCGCATCTTGTATCTTTTGATATGCCCATCCTGCGCCCTTTCCAGCGCATTATGATAACATGAATTTACGCAAGGTGCCTCTTCACAATGCCTACAGATAGTGGCAAATGTCGCATATTCCCGCAGGGAAGTGACCCCGTTATTCTGGGGGTGATAAAAATAATCGCAAAGCGCGTTACAGCTTGCGCATTTATTGCAAATGTCTAAATCAATGTATAATCGTTTCATTTCTCCTAACCCCACCTACTACCTACAACCTGCTACATACTAATCAATCCCAGATATCGTGAATATCTTTTAACTGTTCATAAGTAAATACCGGGCCGTCTTTGCAGGCATAATATTTACCTACGCGGCAGTGGCCGCATTTGCCCAGGCCGCAAGACATGCTCTTTTCCATTGAAAGATAAATATCTTGCGGCTTAAAACCAAGGTCTAATAACTTTAAGGTAACGAATTTCATCATGATCGGCGGACCGCATACTATTGCCTTAGCTATATTAAAATCCACCGGCACGTCTTTTAAGATGGTTGTTACCAACCCAACATTACCCTGCCAACCGGGGTCCCCCACATCAACACTGGTGATAATATCGACCTTATCTTTTTTGGTCCACTCCGGTATGGCATTCTTATAAACGATATCGTTTGAAGTCCGCGCTCCATAGCGCAAAAATACTTTTTTATAATTATCGATCTGGGCGAATAAAGTGAATAGTAAAGAGCGCAGCGGAGCAAGGCCTACGCCTCCGCCTACGATCAGAATATCTTTTCCTTTGAATTGGTCCAACGGATAACCCTTGCCGTAAGGCCCGCGGATGCCGACAATGTCGCCCTTATCCATACCGTGAAGTTCGGATGTGACCCTTCCCGCCTTCATTATCGTAACATCAAACTTTTCTTTAACGAATGGGTCCGATGATGGAGTAAATGGCCCTTCCCCGACTCCGGGCACGGTCAACTCGATGAATTGTCCCGTAGTAAAAGAAAACTCCTCCTTGGGCCTTAAAACGAATGTTTTAATCGCCGGAGTTTCCTGTATTACATCTTCAATAACTGCCTCAACTGGCTGGTATATGTTTTTCTTCATAGAGCTTTCTTAAAATATAACGGATATCTATTTTCCCCGGGCAAACATCAATACACCTGCCGCATCCGCAACAGGCCTGATATCCGATATTATCCACGAAAAAATCAAATTTCTTCAGATAACGGTTACGCAGCCTCATATAACGCATGCGCAACGGGTTCGCCCCTCCTGCGACACGGGTAAAATTCTTCAACAAACACCCGTCCCAGGTACGTATTCTTTTCTGATTCTGCGCTTGCGGTTCATCAACCAATAAGAAACAGTGACATGTATCGCAGATAAAAATGCATCCTCCGCATTCAACGCAGGTTTTCATCTGCTCCTGCCAAATCGGCGAATTGAAACCGCTGATCACGATATCTCTAAGCGTTTCTTTCTTGGGAATCTTATGATGGGTGAGGTGTTCCTCCATCCTGCTTATGACGGTCTCCCTCTTTACCGACCTTCCGGAGATCTGGCCGAATGTCGCGGGAAGCAAAACATCCTTCATGGAATCCGCTATCCTTTTTGCCTTAATAGTAGCTATATCCACGAGATAACCATTGCCCAGCGGAGACATATTAAAATCAAAACCTTCCGAACAATGGGGGTTTATCTCAAACGCCCGGCAAAAACAAGCTTCCTTAAAAGATGGGCAATCGCTGGCAATAATAAGCGCCGAATCTCTTCTTGATTTATAAGTTCCATCCTCTTCAACGCCCTCTAAAAATACAAAATCCTGTATCTTCAAAGAAAAAAGATCGCAGTTCTTTATTCCGACTATTGCCAAAGGCCTTTCTTTTGCCTTCTTCGTTCCGGTTTCTTCGAAATACTCGCAGATCTCTTCCTTAAAATGGGTAAAAAAAGTACGAACCGGTTCTATGGCGCGGTATTCGTTAAAAACTATATCTTCTTTATTTACTTCGGAATATTTTTTTAGATTATAATCTTCGTTCGGGAGGGTAAAACCGTAGTCGCATTTAACCTTAAAGGGCGCACTGACTTTAACCGGTACATAAAGCTCATAACTACCGGCTATACAATCGTAGAATTTAAAAACATCCTCATTCTTAAGGAAAAGTGTTTCCATCAAAAACGAAATTTCTCTAAAAGGTTAAAATAGTTGTGTGAGGAAACCAAATATTACCACAATTAGGCGGTATTGTCTATAATAATCTAAGCGGATAACCTTGCCCTAACCAGATCGCTTACCAGCTTGCCGTCAGCCTTACCTGCGACCTGAGCATTCACCTCTTTCATGACTTTACCCATATCTTTCATCCCTAAGGCACCTGTTGCGGCGACAACATCATCTATGACTTTTTTTATCTCATCTGCGGATAATTCCGGCGGAAGATAAGTTTTCAGTATCTCCAATTCCTTCTTCTCTTTATCCGCCATCTCAAGCCTATCCCCCTTGGTAAACTGCTCTATGGAATCCTGGCGCTGCTTTATTTGCTTCTTTATAACAGTAACCACTTCGCTGTCATCCAAAGCATTCTTTTTCTTGGCAACCGCGGTATTCATAAGGTCCGCCCGCAAAAAACTTAGGACCGAGCTCTTCAGAGTTTCCCGCGCCTTCATTGCCCCTTTATAATCATTCAATATCTTTTCCTCTAACATAAACCCTCCCTATTTTTTGGGTGTTTCTACCTTCAAAATATGACGAACCAGGAAAAATACAACCACTGAGATCACAAAGAAATCGATAAAAGCAGCAATGACCAACCCTAGTTTAATGTGGATCCTGCCCAGAGACAATACTGCTTCCTGCCATTTACTTCCGGGCAGGACCACTTCCAATACTGGCATTACTAACCCCTCAACAATAGCGGTAACCAGCTTAGCTACAGCCTGCCCAACGACAATACCTACGGCTACTCCAATTATGCCGTAAGAAGTTATAAACTCGAGGAATTCTTTTTTAAGCTCTTTCATTCTTTAGCCTCTAAATTTAAATTGAAATAAACTTTTTGAACTTTTTTAACCGGTTATTCAGGTCGCTCATTTTTAACTCTGCGGTCCTGTTTAAACCGAAATCTTCGACATTAAAAGATGCAGCTATCGTGCCATAGGCGATCGCTCTCTTGATGTTTGTTTCGTTTACTTTTTTTGCCTGCGCAAGGTATCCCATAAACCCTCCGGCAAAAGTATCCCCGGCTCCGGTAGGGTCAATCACCCGATCGGTAGGATAGGCGGGAATAGAAAATATAAAATCATCGCAATAAAATAATACCCCGTGCTCTCCTTTTTTTATCAACACCATCTCCGGGCCGAACCTGCGCAAATTTTTAGCCGCCTTCATTAAATTCGCTTCCCCGGTCAAACTCCTGGCCTCCTGATCATTGGCCACATAAATATCGACTTTTTTCAAAAGCTTCAAGAGCGAGTTGCGTTTATGATTTATCCAGAAATTCATACTGTCCAAACCGATCAAATGCGGTGAGCGCATCTTCTTCAGCAGATTATTCTGGATGTCAGGATCGACATTTGCCAGAAAAATATATTTGATACTCTTCTGCGACTCACAAATGAACGGCTTAAAAGCGGAAAGTACCCCGAGTTCCGTATTCAAGGTGAGTGCGGTGTTTAAATCACCCTGATATTCCCCTTCCCACTTAAAAGTTTTGCCTTTCCCTTTTACAAGCGAGGTAAGAATGATACCCTTCTTCTTTAGAAATTCAATATGCTGCGGAGGAAAATCCTCACCAACAATAGCCACTAAGTTAACTTGGTCAAAAATACGCGCCGACATCGCAAAATGCGCAGCTGAACCTCCAAGCATATGTTTCTTTATACCAAACGGGGTCTTAACCGTGTCCAAGGCAACTGTACCTAAAACCAATATGCTCATAATTAATTATGCTCCTTTAGAAATTGTTTGAAATATTCCGGAGGTTGAGAAGTCAAATGAACCGGCTTTGCGGTTACCGGATGCTGAAAGCTTAAACTTTGCGCGTGCAACATCAGGCGTTTTGCTTTCAGAGTAAAATCTTTCCTAAAAACAAATTTTGTCTCCCCTACCAAAGGATGATTCAAATATTTAAAATGTATCCTAATCTGATTTGTCCTGCCGGTAAAAGGCTCAACTTCAACTACGCTAAAATTGTTTTTCTTATCCACCACTCTGAATTTTGTCAATGCCGCCAACCCGTCAATCTCGGATTTTATCTCTCCTGTTTCGTTTTTCAGGCTACCGTGCACAAATGCTATATAAGTTTTCTTTATCAACCTATCCTTAAAAAATGCCATCATCATCTTCTGGACGGATTTACCTTTGGCGTAGATCATCAGGCCCGATGTTTCCCTGTCTAACCGGTGGCACGGATGCAGGCGCCAGGGGATATTCCTGCTTTCCAGATCGTCATTAAGGATGCTGCTTAAAGTACGCCTTTCGTTTTTAGGGGTCGGTACACTTAATAAACCCGATGGCTTATCCACCACTAACAGCCATTCATCCTCATAAACTATAGGAATATTCACCCAGCCCTTCCTCCTAATCTATAACCCACCCTTTTTAGGAAGGGCTGGGTTCACTACGCGATCTCCAGCATCCTGTCAATTGCCAGCTTTGCCCTTTGACGGATATCATCGGAAACCTTGACTTCTTCCTTCATCTCTTCCAGGGACCAGAGGATCTTTTCCTGGGTCGTGCGTTTCATATTCGGGCAAACCGCTGCTTCCGATGCCGGATAAAATTCTTTGCTTGGATTATCCTGCTTAAGGCGATAGATCAGCCCGACTTCGGTGCCTACGATGAACTCTTTTGCTTCACTTGCTTTGGCAAACTTAGCCATCTGGCTCGTAGAAAGCACCTCGTCAGCAAGAGAGACAACCTGAGGCGAGCATTCAGGATGTACCATTACTTTGGCAAAAGGATGAAATTTCTTTTCCCTCTTTATATCCTCCGGCAATATTTTAACGTGTGTCGGGCAATAACCGTTCCACTGGATAAGTTTGCGCCCGGTTTTCTTGGCCACAAAATCCCCCAAATATTTATCTGGAACGAAAATAATTTCTTTCTTGTCCTTCAAGTAATTGACTACGGCAACGGCATTGGTAGAAGTACAGCAATAATCCAATTCTGCCTTGACTTCGGCTGAGGTGTTCACATAACCCACCACAGCCGCATCAGGATGTTCTTTTCTTAATTTTTTTATATCTTCGGGCTTGATCATATTTGCCATGGGACAGCCTGCGTTAATATCTGGGACAATTACCTTTTTTTCCGGAGAAAGAATGGCTGCGGTTTCCGCCATGAAATGCACCCCACAGAAAACTATTACTTTTGCCGTAGTTTTAGCCGCAGCCCGGCTTAACTCCAGAGAATCTCCGCGCAGATCCGCCACATCCTGAACTTCCGGCAGTTGATAATTATGCGCTAAAATTACCGCATCCCGCTTCTTTTTCCATTCCTTGATCTTTTCCAGCAAATTGTCTTTAATAAGTTTGTTTTGCATTAGCTTAGCACTTTCTCTATACAGCCGCCTCCCAATACCAGCCCTCTCTTATAGAATACTGCGGATTGCCCCGGGGTGATCGCGAACTGCGGTTTGTTGAATTTTACTTTGATCTTATCTTTAAATGGGATAACCCACGCTGCTTGTTCTTTATGATTATATCTTATCCTAACCATTGCCGCAACCTTCTTTTTAATTTTCCCAAGCGTAAAATGCGGATCATCAAGCATGAACTCTTTCTTCAGAACCTTTTCTCTCGGCCCCACGGTAATTTCATTATTCTTTGAGTTTATCCCGGTCACATAAACAGGATATCCCCTGGCAATACCTAACCCTTCGCGCTGCCCGATAGTATAAAAAACGATTCCCTTATGCTTACCTAATATATCGCCCTTTGAATCCAATACCAATCCGGGTTTAATCTTGCCTCCCAATGCTTTTTGCAAAAACGGCCTGTAATTCACCTGCGGCAGGAAACATATCTCCTGGCTGCCTTTCTTCTCCGCCACGCTTAAACCGAATTTTCTTGCCAGTTCCCTGACTTCGGTCTTACTATAGTTCCCGAGAGGAAAAAGCGTATGCTTTAACTGTTCCTGATTAAGACGGAATAAAAAATATGACTGGTCTTTATATAAATCTTTGGCTTTTTTAAGCATTAGCCCATTCTTTGCTTTTGAAATACGCGCATAGTGACCGGTAGCCAGAAACTTAGCATCTAATGAGAGTGTTTTTTTAAGTAAAACGTCGAATTTCAAATACTGGTTGCAGCGCACACAAGGATTAGGCGTACGTCCCTGTGCATATTCGCTTAAGAAATCCTTGATCACATAATCATTTAGGGGTTTTTGCATATTCAAAACATAATGCTTTATTCCTAATTTATGCGCAACCCTCCGGGCATCATCAATACCCTGCGTCCCACAGCAGGCAGGCCTCTTGCGTTCGGCATCCACTAAATTAAAACACATAGTAATCCCTATAACTTCGTAGCCCTGTTCTTTTAATAGCGCCGCGGCTACCGAAGAATCCACTCCTCCGCTCATCGCTACAACTACTCTTCCTTTTTTCATAATACAATCATTATAATATAATTAATTCGAGTTAGAAATCTATTTCTTAGTTTTGCGCCTGATTTGGCATGTTTTGAGCAGGGCGTTTGCAGGCCGAGCGGGCAAGGTGTCCCGCCGAATAGGCGGGACGAGCGAGGCCGAAAGCCGAGCCAAGTTGGCCGCGCCGGGGCCAACGAGCGTCCCTGCGAAGAACATGACAAATCAGGCGCAAATATAAAATTGAACGGTGCTGCGATAACAAACCAAAACAGACGCGCGAAAATAAAGAGGCCCGGGGATTTCTCCCCGAGCCTCTTCTCTTCTGTTCTCTAATCCTTAAGGGATTATATGCGGCTTACTTTCGTAGCCTGCTCACCTTTAGGGCCTTTCTCGATCTCGAACTCAACATCCTGTCCTTCTTCGAGAGATTTATAGCCATCACCCTGTATAGCGGAGAAATGAACGAATACGTCACTTCCCGATTCAGGAGTAATAAAACCATAACCTTTCTGGTTTGAGAACCACTTTACTTTACCTTTTGCCATTATTAATTTCCTCCTTCCCTCTAAAATTGCTAGGAAGTAAACCCCGTTAGAAATCTCAGCCATCTTCTTACCTGCTAGACTTTCGTTCTAACGGGGTAAATAATGACTATGTGTTGCTTGTGCAACAAAAAACCGTAAGAGCGAATACATTCTCGTCCTTACGGCCCAAGACTTCTACTCCTTGTTTACTGCGCTAACGGAAAGAAGTATACATTATCAAAACAAGTTTGTCAATAATATTTTTGCTTAAACAATTACGGAATCAATTTCGTTTAAGTTAAAGTACCCCAACACTTTAACTCTTGCCTTAGACTTTCCGACAAGCCAATCGTGATATTTTTTCATAAAACGGTCGTGCTGGGCTTTCGTCTGCCACTTATATACAGAAGCATACTGATTCTTATACCCCACCCGTTTTACGGTGTGATAAGCGATAAAACCCTTGGCTTTCTTGGTGTAGCTTGCCCACATCAGGCTGTCTTTGCGGTATTTGGCTACCTCTTTCGGATCAATCTCAAACAACACACTATGAATAAACATTACCCCTCCTTATTCTTTGAATCCAGAGATTTAATTATTGAATGCATTCTTTGTAAAATATCCTCAAGCTCATGCCTTTTAACACTTAAAGGCAGGAACAAATAAACTATATCACCCAACGGCCTTAAAACAAGATTATTCTTTAAGCCTGCCTTATAAACCTCAAGGGCCATTCTTTTTTTGAGGCCAAAACTTTCTTTAGTCTTTTTATCCTTAACCATCTCTATGCATCCAATTAATCCAATACAACGCACGTCACCGACAAAATTCAAATCCTTGAATTTATCCAAGCCTAAGCTTAACATCGGCGCAAGCTTTTCTACATTAGCCATAGTCTTTTCCTGATCAAATAGCGCCAAACTGGCTAATGCCGCTGAACAGGCAAGTGGGTTTGCGGTATAAGTATGACCGTGAAAAAAAGTTTTCTTCAATTCATAATCCCCGTAAAATTCTCGGTATATTTTCTCTGTAGTCAGGGTAGCTGATAACGGAAGGTACCCTCCGGTTATCCCCTTGGATATGCATAAAAAATCCGGACTGATATTTCTTACGTGTTCATAGGCAAACATTTTCCCTGTACGGCCAAACCCCGTGGCTACCTCATCTAAGATCAAATGCACATTATATTTTTTTGCCAAAAGAGCGATCTTTTTCAGATATTCTTTAGGATAAACTATCATTCCCCCGGCGCACATAACCATAGGCTCAAGAATTATGGCGCAAATCTCATCAGACTTATTCTTTAGGAGTTCTTCAGCAGGCTTAATACAGTTAATGCTGCACTCTGTTTTCTGTAATCCACAGGGACAGCGGTAACAATAAGGCGAAGGTATTTTAAATGAAGAAAAAAACAAAGGCGAGAAGACCTCATTAAACAGGTCAACTCCGCTAACGCTCATTGTGCCTACGGTATCCCCGTGATAACCGCAATCCAAAGAAACAAACTTGGTTTTCTTATTCTTGCCTTTATTCTGCCAGTATTGAAAAGACAACTTGAGAGCGACCTCAACGGATGTAGAACCGTTATCCGAGAAGAAAACTTTTGAGAATTTGCCATTTGTCAAAGCGATTAATTTCTCAGCCAAAAGTATCGCCCCCTTGTGGGTAAAGCCGGCAAATAACACATGCTCCAAGGAATCTAACTGTTTCTTAACCGCGCTTTTGATCTTTGGATGGTTATGGCCATGAACATTGCACCACCAGCTGGAAATAGTATCATAATAGAAATTTCCTTTATTATCATATAATTTGACACCCTTGGCTTTTTCTATCAAGATAGGTGGAAAAGTAAGGCAATCCTTCATTTGCGTATAAGGATGCCAGAGGTATTTTAAATCTTTTTTTATCCAGTCATTCATTTTTAAGAGCCTTCCGTGATCTTACCTGCGAATTGAGAGAAAATTGTATATAATTGGTCACGGTTTTTTAACCAAGGCAAAACACCCAAAACCTTTTCGCCGGATAATTCTTTTATTATTTTACAGTTGTCTTCAAGGATAATTTTATTTTCTCCGGGCATATTATTAAAAACTATGCCTATAATATTCAATTTTCTTTTCTTTAATGCCTCAATACTCATGAGAGTATGGTTAATTGAACCCAGTTTATTGCCTGCCACTAATAATACGCTGAGATTTAATTTGGCTACCAAGTCAACAATCAGGTGTTTACGGTTAAGCGGGACCAAAACCCCCCCTGTACCTTCTACGATCACATAATCAAATTCAGAGGATAACCGTTTAAAGCTTTTGATGATCTTGCTCTCATTGATCACCCTACCTTCAATTTTAGCGGCTAAATGCGGCGAAGCGGGAAACTTAAAAACATAGGGAATCACATCATCCAAATGACTCTTTATATAATTCTTATCCTTACCCATGATCTTAAGATGAGTTTTAATATCAAGCGGCAGCCCGGGTAAACTTGATCCGGTCTGTACCCATTTTTGGGTAATCACTCTTCCCCCTTTTTTAAGGAAATACCTGGCAAGCAACCCTGAAACCACTGTCTTACCTATTCCGGTGTCTGTGCCGGTAACAAATATCGCTCTCTTCATTTATGCACCACGCAAAAGAAAACTTGATAAGTGGCCTTGATCCTGCCGAATCTGGCCAAATAGATTTGTTCAATATCTTTTAGCATCCTGCGGCTAAAAGACACTTTGTTTTCCGGAGTACCTCCCCTTATACCGGAATATTTTATCTTTCTTAACAATCCGGAAAGGCTGGTAAAACTCTCCTTATATTTAACTTCCCGTAGGTCAACTTGATTAAATTCAGAATTAAGCAATCTTTCCAACTTGTCTTTAGCGACGAATTTGCTTGCCTGGGTAGAAATACCCTTTAAAGTTTCGCCTAAAGCAACATTCAACTCAAAAAACGTTTCCGGGCCGAATGCGGTAAAAACAATGGCCCCGTCATTTTTAAGATACTTTTTATATATCTTCAGAGCTCTCTCCAAGTCATCAAACCAATGAAAACAGGCGTTGGAAGTTATCAAATCAAATCTTTCCCTTAAATTTAAATTCTCAGCGTCCGCGTGGATAAATTTTATTTTCTTATCCCTTGCCCTCTTACTCGCGAATTCAACCATTTTATCCGAAATATCCACAGCCTTGATCTCGGCATCAGCGAATTTTTTTCTTAAAAGAAAGGTGAAATTACCTGTGCCGGAGCCCAATTCAAGGATCCTAGAGAAGCTTGCCGAAGGCATCCTGTTTAATAGCCTTTGCGCGGTTTTTTTCTGCACGGAAGCATACTTATCGTAAAGATGCGCGTACTTTGAGAAGTTTTGAGTGATTATTTCTTTGTCCATAAAACATGCCCCTTATTCTCTACACGGCAAAATTTAGCTTTAGGTAGTTTATTTTTCATCTCTACGGCATTCTCAACAGGAGCAATACGGTCGTCGCTTCCGTGCATAAACATCAGATTTTCAATGTGCTTTAGGGAATCCATATCAAACCTCGCCTGAGAAAGATAATCCAACCCGGAGAGTAACTGCGTTATATCCTGCTCTTTAAGGTAATCTTTCAACAATGTTTTCCTGAACCACTTTAGCCCTTCTAAGTCTTTACGGCTGAAAGAATCGAGATAAAACTTATAAAGCCAGGCAACTTTATTTTCTTTAAGCTTACTTTTTATCTTATCCATCGCTAATTTCTCGTATCCTTGCTTTACCCCCATGAGGATTAACTGCTCCACCTTATTTGGATTGGTGACGGCAAAATCAGCTGCAAGATAAGCGCCCATAGACCAGCCAAGCAGAGAAATTCTCCCGATAGAATTGTTTTCCAGGTATTGCGACAAATCTTCTTTAAAATTAAAGGGAGAAAATGCCGAGACCAAAAGATAATTATAATCCAGTTCAAGCATCTGGAAGATCCGGTGGTCCGTTGCCCATCCGGGGATCAAGACCAGATCATCTTTGAAGCCTCTCTTGATAAATTTTATTTCGAACATTCTTTAACAAGCTTATCTATATCTTCTTTTTCATGATTATATGTCAGGCAGAACCTCAAACGGGCTTCTCCCTTAGGCACGGTAGGCGGCAGTATTGGCAAAACCCAAAACCCCGCGCTTTGGAGTTTTTTAGCCAGCTCAACCGCCCTTAAATTATCCCCAACCATCAAAGGTACGATTTGAGAACAGCCCTTAACCTGAAAGCCTCCTTTTGCCAAGGAGGCACGAAAATATTCCGATAACTTCAATATCTTTTCCCTGCGCTCAGGCTCAGCTTTTACCAATTCAATACTTGATAAATTTGCCGCGATCGCCCCCGGAGGCAATGCCGTAGAATAAATAAAACTCCTGCAGGTATTCACCAAATAATCCGCTATTTTTCTGGAAGTAGCCAGATATGCCCCGAAACTACCCAGGGCCTTGCTAAAAGTACCCATAATAAAATCTGTTTTTTCCGTCACCCCTTCTTCTTCAGCCAAACCGCTGCCGTTCTTACCAAAAATGCCGGTAGCGTGGGCCTCATCCAGGAATATCTCGCAATTATATTTACTCTTCAACGCGGCAATATCTTTTAAAGACGCTTTATCCCCATCCATGCTAAATATACTCTCCGTAACGATCAACGCTTTCCTAAAATTTACTCTTTCTTTCTTTAAAAGCGACTCTAGGTGTTCCATGTCATTATGACGGAAACGAAATGATCTTGCTCCAGATAAGTTTATGCCGTCGATCAAGCTGGCATGAGCTAGGCGGTCTAAAAAAATACAGTCACCCTTTCTATATAATGCGGGAATTATTCCTGTATTGGCCTGATAACCGGAATTAAAAACCAATGCCGCTTCTTTATTCTTAAATGCCGCTAAACTTTCTTCCAACCTATGATGCAATTCCAAGTCTCCGCTTAAAAGCCGAGAGGCGGAACTGGAAGTGCCAAATTCAACTATAGCTTTTTGGGAAACGAGAATAAGCTTAGGATGTTGGGAGAGGCCGAGATAATCATTAGATGAGAAATCTATATAAGATTTTTTATCAATAGTAATTTTACCCGCATGCCTGCAAGAAATAGGCTTAAGTATCCGCAAGAGGCCTTCTTCTGTCTTTTTTTTAAGTACTGCTTCTATATCTGCCATAGTTTTTTTACTTCCTCGACCAGCTTCCAATCTTCATCAACCGTTCTTCCCTTTATTGTTAAATACCCTCCAATAAGCATCCCGTTTGCTCCGGCCATAAAAGCCAAAGCCTGGAAATCTTTTAAAACGCCTTCTCTTCCGGCAGCGATCTTAATGGTCTTGTCTTCTAAAATTATCCTGAAGATCGCGATGGTCCGGATCACCTCCTGCGCAGAAATCAGCGGTTGCGATTCCATGCCCGTGCCTTTTATAGGTACCAGTATATTTACGGGAACGGAGTCTACATTGAGCTCTTTTAATGTCAAGGCCATATCAATCCTGTCCTGCATGTCTTCACCCATCCCGATTATCCCTCCGGAACATACCTCTAACCCGCATTTTTTAGCGGCCCTGATGGTATCTATCCTTTCCTGGAAGGTGTGGGTGGTGATGATTTTCGGGAAAAAACGCGCTGAGGTTTCGATATTGTGGTGATAACGGATAAGTCCAGCATTTTTCAACAAATAGAATCTTTCCTCCTTCATACTTCCCAAAGAAGCGCACATTTTTATTTTTATCTTAGCCGTAACTTCCCTGACCACATCGAGGATAGTATTAAAGTCATCCTCCGACAATTTATCTCCGCTAGTGACAATATCAAACCTGTCCGCTCCGATCTCTTTGGCCCGAATGGCTGATGCGATCATCTCGTCTTTTTTCTTTAAAGAATAGGCCTTTATGCCCGTAGAATGCCGGCTGGACTGAGCGCAAAACTTACAATCTTCAGCGCAAAATCCGCTTTTTGCGTTCATAATAGTACAGAGGTCTATTTTCTTGCCTGCAAATTTATCCCTTATCCGGTTTGCCTCTGTTACCAGGTCCATGACCGGCATTTTAAGTAACGCAGCAATTCTCTCTTTTTCCATCAACTAATCCTCCGACGCAAAAGCGGCGCACTTTGCCTTCCGATAGACAAAGGTGCCTATAACAGTTCCGGCGCTTATTATAATAAGCGCCGGAATTATTGTCAACCTAATAAAATATAGTGGTTTACTATGTTATTTTACCTGCAATGCATGACATCGCCGGCCGTTATTTTGATATTCAAGCCGGCATCATTACGCACAATCAACCCGCCATCGTTATCAATATCAAGTGCTTCTCCCTCGTAGTGCTTATTTTGGGTGTAAACTTTGACCCTGCGGCCTAAAGTTATGCTATGCTGGCGCCACCTCTCGACAATTGACTCCGGGCCTTTATGCTGAAATAATAAATAATCCGATTCCAATTGCCTAAGCAATTGCCGCAGCAGATCTATGCGGCTGACATTTTCTTTGATTTGCTCTTTCAAGGAAGTAGCTCCGGATATTAACGTCTTCTTGTCATTATTTACATTGAGCCCTATGCCGACGGCCATGAAATTTACCCTATCGGTTTCCGCACTCAATTGGGTAAGGATACCGCCTACTTTCTTATTATTTATCAATATGTCATTGGGCCATTTTATCTGCGCATCCACGGCACTTATCTTCTTTATCGCCTCACAAACACTTACTGCTGAAAGTAATGTCAATATTGAAGCTTCCGAAGGCAGGATCTTCGGACGCAGCAGTAAAGATAGATATATCCCTTTATACTTAGGGGAAAACCAAATGCGGCCAAGCCTTCCCTTGCCTTTTGTTTGAGTTTCTGCCAAAACCAGAGAACCTTCCGGAGCATTATCGACCCCAAGCTTAAGCGCCTCATCCATGGTAGAAGGTAGTGAATCAAAATAATAAATTTTCTTACCCACGAATTTCGTCCCAAGATCGCGTGTTACTTCAAAATCAAAGAGGCGGTCAGGGGTTGACTGAAGGCGGTAACCCAAATGCGGTACAGCTACAATGTCATATCCTGAGTTTCTCAACTCCTGAATATGTTTCCAGAGTGCTTGGCGGGATACTCCCAAACGCGCGCTAATAGCATCACCTGAAACATAATTATTCTTATTACTTAAATATTCTAGGATTTTTTCCTGCATGATTATTTCTTTTCGTAAAGAGGGGACATAGCGCGTAATTTTTCAACCACACGCGGCAGTTGTTCAAGAAAACTACTGATCTCTTCTTCCGTTGTCCATCTGCCCATGGTTATGCGTAGGGAACCGTGGGCTATCTCATGCGGAAGGCCTAATGCTAAAAGGACATGCGAAGGCTCAAGCGATGAAGACGTGCATGCGGAACCCGTAGAACAGGCGATGCCGAGTAAGTCCAAATTAAGCAGCATAGACTCGCCTTCAATGTATTTTATGGAAAAGTTCACGTTATTGGGAAGCCTTTTTGTTGGATGGCCATTAAGAATGACTTCAGGAATCCTTTTACTAATCTCATTTATCATCCTGTCGCGTAGGCTGCTCTGGAGCCTTGTTTCATTCGCCATATTTTTACTGCATAATTCCACGGCTTTTCCTAACCCCACAATGCCGGAGGTATTCTGCGTAGACGCACGCCTACCTTTTTCTTGGTCCCCGCCCTCCATGAATCTTGTAATACGCGTGCCTTTCCTCAAATACAAAGCACCTACGCCTTTGGGGCCGTAAAATTTATGCCCCGATAAAGATAATAAATCAACATTCATTTCATCAACATTTACCGGGATATGCCCTACGGTCTGTACGGCATCAGTATGAAAATAAATCCCTTTTCCTCTGGCGATCTTGCCGATTTCAGCAATGGGTTGTATTGTGCCGATCTCATTATTCGCATGCATCACCGAAATAAGTACCGTCTTATCGGTTATGGCTTTCTTAATATCATCGGGAGAAACCAGCCCGGTTTTATCGACTTTAATATAAGTAACATTGAAACCGTGTTTCTCAAGGGTTTTACATGGCTCGAGTATAGCATGATGCTCAATGGCAGAAGTTATAATGTGATTTCCTTTTTCAACCATAGCAGAGGCCACGCCCTTAACGGCAAAATTATTAGATTCAGTTCCGCCTGAAGTAAAAATGATCTCTTCGGGCTTAGAACCTATAAAAGTAGCCAACTCTTCCCGGGCATCTTCTATCCCTTTTTTTGCTTCCTGGCCAAAAGAATGCAGGCTTGAAGCATTGCCGGGTTTATCGAAAAAATACGGCTGCATTGCCTTGACCACTTCCGGGTCAGTCGGGGCTGTAGCGGCATAATCTAAATATATTCTTTTCATTTTCTTATTACCTCATTCATGCTTCCGGTACGATAACCTTCCAGGTCAACTGTAACGTAATTATAACCCAACTTTTTTAATTTGTCGACTATAAGGTTGCGCTTGGAAATCAGGGTACTTATTTGATTATCATTGACTTCTATACGGCAATACCGGCCATAGTCCCTGATCCGCACCTGTTTAAACCCAAGGTCCCTTAAAATAATTTCTGCTTCGTTTATGCGCTTTAGTACTTGTAAAGAAATCTTGTCGCCGTAAGGGATGCGCGAGGCAAGGCAGGCAAGGCTGGGTTTATCCCAATTCGGAAGTTTAAATTTCCGGCTTAACTTACGAACATCATCTTTGGTAAAACCTGCTTCTTGAAGCGGAGAATATACTTTTAATTCTTTTTTTGCGATACTGCCGGGCCTAAAATCAGATTTATCGCAAACATTGCTGGCATCTAAAACGGATTTAAACTTTTCAGCTTTGGTAATATCTTTAAGCCGGGAAAATAGCTCTTTTTTGCAGAAATAGCAACGGTTAACCGGATTAGCAGTAAAATTCTCATCTTTACTTTCGTATGTCCGGATTATTTTATGACGGACGCCTATCAGTTTGGCTATTTTTTTGGCGTTTATCAGTTCTTCTTTAGGATAAGTCGGGGAAACTGCTGTTACTGCAAGCAAGCTTTCTTTTGGCAAAGTTTCAGCGGCAATTTTAATTAAAAAACTGCTGTCTACGCCCCCGGAAAAAGCAATTACGCAGGGATTATATTTTAAGATAAGTTTTTCAAGCTTATCCAGTTTCTTATAAAGCGACAACCTCTTTAACCTCGGGGACTTCCTGCTTTAAGATCTTCTCAACGCCGTTCTTTAAAGTCATTTGAGCCATCGGGCAACAACCGCAGGTGCCGGTAAGCTTAAGTTTAACCACTCCAGCCGCAGTTACTTCCACCAACTCAACATTCCCGCCGTCAGCCATCAGCATGGGTCTTATTTTATCTAATGCTTTCTCAACTTTTTCTCTCATATTTATTCCCTCCAGGAATATTATACCACCCGCCCATACTATTTGCTACTTCTTTAACCGCATTTTCTAAAAACACAAAGATGAATTTTCGCGCGAAACGATCCTGCCATCTTTAAGGTAAATCACCCGTCCTGCCCGCAAGCCGAGCTTAGGGTTATGCGTGGTCAATATGACGGTTAGATTATCTTTCTTATTTAGATCGGCCAGCAAACCAAAAATATCCTCGCTGCTTTTTGTATCCAGGTTTCCCGTTGGCTCATCGGCAAAAAGAATTTTTGGCGATGTGATCAGGGCGCGGGCAATGGCCACCCTCTGTTTCTCCCCTCCGGAAAGCTCTTTTGGCAGATGATTTACGCGTTTACCCAGTCCGACCCGTTCCAATAATTCCCTCGCCTGCCCGGCCTGCTGCGGAATACGCGCAAAAAGCAAAGGCAGCTGCACGTTTTCAATCGCTGTAAGCGTAGGAATAAGCAAAAAGTCCTGGAATACAAACCCAAAAGACTTACGGCGCATTAAAACTAGTGTATTTTCCTTCGCTTTCGAGACATCATTGCCGAGTATGCTTAAGCTCCCGCTTGTAATTGTAGTTAAACAACCGAGACTATCAAGCAATGTAGTCTTACCTGATCCGGACGGACCCATGATAGCGACAAAATCTCCTTCCGCTGCCTCCAGGTCGACATCATGCACAGCATAAATCTCTTCGGCCAAGAGTTTATAAACTTTAGTCAATTTATTTGCTTTAATCACACATTTTTCCATAATTATTCTCCCGCCCGGATCGCTTCTACCGGCTTCATTAGCGACGCCCGCAATGCCGGATATGCCCCGGCTATCAAACCCATTCCCACAGTAGCAAAAAAAGCAATTAAAAGGAACTCCGGCTTAATCAATACGAGTTTCCCGGATGGCGCATAAGGCAGGGTGTGGCGGATGATCTTTTCTACAAGCGCGCTTCCTACAGAAGCAAAGATCACCCCAAATAACCCGCCGAATACACAAATAAGCACTGTCTCAGCCCAAATTATCTTAAAGATATCCAAAGCCGAGGCTCCTAATGCTTTCATTACTCCTATTTCGCGGGTACGTTCAAAAACCGACATCAGTATCGTGTTGGTCACGCCGATAACCGCAATAAAAATAGCAATTAATGCTATGGAATTGGCCATTGCCCGTGCCGAAGCCACAAGGTTAAGGATCGTGCCGCGCACTTGAGCAAGGCTAACCACCTGAATCCCCGGCTCGTTGTAAAGCGACTCCTCAAATTCTCCTATCTGTTGAATGTTTTTAAGTTTTATACCAATGCCGGTGAGTTTACCGGATAAATTAAATATACGCTGCGCAGTAGCGAGCGGAATAAAAGTAATTCCGTCATCCTGCGTGCCGGTACGCTCAAATATCCCTTTTACGGTAAGCACCTTATTAATGCCGGGAACAAAAATCTGATCGCCTATTAATCTCTGTTCTAATTCCGCGGCTTCATAGCCCATGATCGCCTCATCTGCATCCGGCCCGGAAAACCATCCTCCGGATTTAAACTTCGACCAAGGCTTTAATTCAATGTAAGATTTATCTATACCCATGTAAAGAGCAAAGGACCCGCGGTTCTGCGGCCCACCCTCCTGATTATAAACACTGGAAACCAATTGAGGAGTGATCTTGTCTATGCGCTTGTCTTGTATTATACGCTTATAAACCGCATCATCCATATAACGCAAGCCCCCGCCACCCTGAAGCATTAACGTTGCCGCCTCATAGGGGCAGCCCTTGGCCGTGACTAAAAGATGGTAGCCCAATTTATCAATATCTTTGTTTAATCCGTTTTGATAACCTGCGTCAAAGCCAAAAAGGCTAACCAATACCGCAACTGCCACTGCCACCCCACCCACAGTCAGGACAGTACGGATTTTCTTGCGCTTAAGATTCTTATATGCGACAGATATAATTTTCATTTAACCTCAACCCCTTCTCCTATAACGGAAACTTGGTTATACTCTTTTTTTACCTTCCCCTGCGCCACAACATTGTGGCCGACTGCCTGTGGTATGGCTATTTCAGAAGGGTGCAGATTAACAAAAATCACTCCGGTATTATCCTTAAGCATGAGCCATCCTCCGGCAGGGCACTCTTGGGCGATCTTTCCCTCCAGCCGTACGGAGTTTCCGGAAAACTGATCCGGTTGCTTTAAAATTTCTGCCACAGTAGTAACTTTTGTTTGGCTAAGCTGGCTGCCATAAGTTCCCGCCTGTTTAGTACAGCCGTAAACAGCAAACAATATGGAAATTCCCCAAATCAGCGCAAAAACGAATAATATTTTCTTCATCTGAACCCTCCTTTATTTCTGCGAAAGCAACAGCAGATCCAAGAGAATCATATTTTTCTTCAATCCCCGTAACGTCGCCCGGAAATCTTCCGGGCTGTTAACGCTGGGGTCATTTACGGGAATATTCCCCTTGATAAAATCATCCAACGTCAGGCCTTTGAACTGAGAAGTAAACTTACTATTCATAAATTTACCGGCTTCCGGAGAGGACATCTTTTGGTAATAAAAATCAACTATCTTGCCATTTAGATCAGTAGCCATAATAAGTTGCATCCCGCCGTATTTGCCTTTCTGGTTCACCCCGTGGATATAACCGACCGGGTCTTTGCCCTTTAGCACCGTATAAAAAGCATAAGGAACATCTAAATTCTCATATACCGGCTCAAGTTTATCCTTAAGTTGTTCTTCTACTTTTTTCTTCAATACCTCTCCGCCCTTTTCCTTAATAGTAACAAAGGTAGTTTTATATCCTGTGGACTCCGGGAAGATCCTCTTTACGTCGCGGTCCGGGTCATTAAGGCTGCAGCCCACCGCAGCCCAGGCAGAACTGACGAATAAGACCAAGACGGCAAAAACCAGTAAAGTCTTAAATGTTTTCATCTCATCACCCCAAGAAATAAAATTGCACCACGAATCTATCTTCCGGCTTTTTATCCATCATACCAAAATCATGCAAGAATGCCGCGCTTAGTTTTGTCGACTGGTTTAACCTATATGTTGCCCCCAGAGTAAGCGCAGGTTCATCGCTTGAAGTTAAATGTATGTCATTGATCCAAGACTTATACTGCAGTTCAAACTCAATATTCTGATGCGAAGGAAGCGTATAAACTATTTCAGTCAAATATCCCAAAACATCATTTTTATCATTACGGCCGTAAGCAAACTCTCCCTTGAAAAGAAACGGCCCGTAAAGATACTGCCCGTCCAGGCCCACTCTTTTCTTATCCACCGCATCAGACGACAACAGTTCATTTCTAGGAAAAGTGCGCATGCCTGCGCTCTCCAGCGTGCGGCCGGACAATAATGAAAACCCGCCTTGTAAATTTCTGCCTTGAGGTGAACCTATTCTTAATGTTGCCAGATAGCTGTCGTCTTGGCGGCGTATACTCATTCCTGAACCGATCTGCATGCTGGCTTCATAATCAAATTTTGGAAACGACCCGCGCATCTGCACGCCCCAATCTTTGTTAAATCCAATATCCTGTTCAGCCAGAGTCTGCAGTAACGTGCTATGCGTATCTACCACCGGCTCAAGGCCAAAGGAGGGGTCA
>Ga0265316_10000144_pt1 | contig 77758 bp, 60 predicted proteins | sample 4522metaG_FD_202092 | JGI IMG/M metagenome (GOLD analysis project Ga0265316, IMG submission 202092) | Rhizosphere microbial communities from Carex aquatilis grown in University of Washington, Seatle, WA, United States - 4-5-22 metaG | ecosystem: Host-associated > Plants > Roots > Rhizosphere >... | reverse complement strand
CGCCTGCGTGCTCACCGATTCATCCACCGTGCAGGAAGAAGCCACCATCCTGGGTGTGCCTTGCCTGACGCTGCACAACTACACGGAACGCCGCATCACGGTCGAGCAGGGCACGAACATCGCGGTGGGGCGCAACAGCAGTCTGATCCACCGCGCTGTGGCGGAGATCATCCGCGGAGGGGGCAAGAAAGGCCGCCTGCCGAAGTTCTGGGACGGCATGACGGCCAGTCGCGTGGCCGATCACCTGGCCGCCTGGTGGAAACAGCGCCAGCCGCGCAACGTGGTCACCCACAGCTGACGGCGCCCGCGGCTGTCTGCACGCTGGCCGTTGTGGCGCAAGCGCTGCAATGCACAAACAATCCCCAAGACTGCTCAATGGTTCACGGCACTTTGTAACAGCCACGGACCACCTGGCACGCACCCTCGCCGCCGCCCTTCCACAATGAACTTGCGGATTGCGTGGCTGCGGCGTCATGTCGGATTGTCCGATATTCCTATGGCGAAAGGGCGTCAATTCGTGATGTGGTGCACAGTCCCCCCCAAAGTCTAGGGTGGACCCCACAAACGAAGGATGTTGAAACACGGTCATCTTCTTGACAATGGCCGTATTACAAAATCTTACCAATCCGAATCACCGGTTGCAGGTCTTGCGATTCGCGAGCGCTGCCATAGAGAGGTCAAACATGTTCCGGGTATTTCAGCACCACATCTCGCTGGTCACCTTGGCAGAGTTGGTCGCAGACAGCCTCACCAGCTTTCTGGCGATCCTGCTGGGCACCCTGACGCTTGCACACTTTTCCGGTGATGCAGGTTCGTTTGGCATGTCGACAGCACTGCGCGCAGGCCTGGGCTTCGCTTTCCTGATCCCCCTGCACTGTGGCTTGGTGGGCGTGTACCGCGAAGGTGCCATCCGCAAGACGGCCAGCGCCAAACTGGGTCGCGCGGTGCTGGGCTGCGTGATCGCAGCCCCCATCGCCTACCAGCTGGCCATCAAGACGTCCCTGGACGGCTCTCAGGCCCATCACCTGATGGGCTTTGCCATCGTTTACCTGATGGTCGGCCTGGTGCTCGTGCGCGGCCTGCTGCTGACTGCCTGGAATGGCTCGCTGGTGCAACAACGCGTGCTGATCATCGGCACGGGCAACGAAGCCCATGCTGTTGCCGCCGACCTGAAGTCGCGCCGCCTGCGCAGCCACTCCGTGGTGGGCTTCTACCCCGCTGGTGAGTCGGTTCTGCCTGCCGAAGACAAGCGCTTCAACATCTTCCCCCGCGCCGCCTCCATCGACGACATCGTGAGCCGTCATGACGTCAACCAGATCATCGTGGCCGTCAAGGAGCAACGCGGCGGCAACGTGCCGATGGACCAGCTGCTGCAGGCCCGCATCCAGGGCATTCCTGTGATGGACTTGGCCGCGTTTTACGAGCAGACCACCGGCGAGGTGCCCGTGGACAGCCTGAAGGCCAGCTTCCTGGTCTATGGCCGCGGCTTCGCGCAAGACCGCGCCCGCATCATCGTCAAGCGCATGTTCGACATCGTCACCTCCGGCACCCTGTTGCTGCTGGCCTCGCCGGTGATGCTGATCACGGCCATCGCCATCAAGCTGGAAAGCCACGGCCCGCTGATTTACAGCCAGGAGCGCGTGGGCCTGGGCGGCAAAGGCTTCATGTGCCTGAAGTTCCGCAGCATGTGCAACGACGCCGAAAAAGATGGCGTGGCCGTGTGGGCGAAGAAGAACGATGCCCGTGTGACCCGCGTCGGCAAGGTCATCCGCAAGACCCGCATCGACGAGTTGCCACAGCTGTTCAGCGTGCTCAAGGGCGAGATGAGCATGGTCGGCCCGCGCCCCGAGCGCCCCACCTTCGTGGCCCAACTGCGCGAGCAACTGCCCTTCTACGACGTGCGTCACAGCGTGAAGCCAGGCGTGACGGGCTGGGCCCAGGTGCGTTACGCCTACGGTGCATCGGTCGAGGACGCGCTGCACAAGCACCAGTACGACCTGTACTACGTGAAGAACAACTCGCTGTTCCTGGACCTGCTGGTGCTGTTCGAGACCGTGAGCGTGGTGCTGTTCCGCGAGGGCGCACAGTGACCTGAGCCAGGGCGGCCTGCCTGATGGCTGTCACACAGAGGCGGGCTTCGGCCCGCTTTTGCCTTTTCGGCCCCGGCTCGCAAATGCGAGACAATCCCGCCTTTGCGCCAGAGCGCGCCACCCGCTTTTGCCCCCTCTCGTGCCAGACACCCCCACCGCCGCCCCCTCATCGCAGGATGCACCCGTTGCAGGGCTGCGCTCGCGCGTGAAAATGGTGGCGGCCTGGGCCTTGGGCCTGGCGCTGCTGGCTTGGCTCTTGCACAAGACACCGCTGCACGAGGCGCAGGCAGCCTTGGCGCGCCCCACCCTGATGACCTGGGTGCTGACGCTGCTGGGGCTGCTGGGCAGCTATGGCCTGCGTTCGGCACGTTTGCAGGTGGTGCTGGACCTCGACGCCCACCACCACGCCGCGAGCCGCTGGTTCGGGCTGCGCACCGACGCGCTGCGCGTGATCCTGATGCACAACGCGGCCGTCAACCTGCTGCCCATGCGCGCAGGCGAGCTGAGCTTTCCCTGGCTGGCGGCGCGCCAGCTGGGCTACCCGGTGCCCCGTGCGGTGGTCTGCCTGATGTGGATGCGCCTGCAGGACCTGAGCGTGCTGGCGCTGCTCGGCTTGCTGCTGTGGCCGGGTTTGCCACTGGCCTGGCGTGGCGCCGGGCTCGCCGTGCTGGTGCTGGGCTGGCTGGCGCTCACGCAGGGGCTCAAGCGCTGGTTCGAGGACCACCCACAAGACATCGACGAGGCCGCCAAAGGCCTGCGCGGCCACCTGTCGCGGCTGCGCCATGCCCTGATGGAACCCGCACACCACCGCCCCGCCGCCTGGCTGCTGACGCTGGCCAATTGGACGCTGAAGCTGGCCGCAGGGGCAGGCCTGCTGGCGGCCATCACCGACGCGGGCTTCCTCCACGCCTGGGCCGGTGCTTTGGGGGGAGAATTGGCCGCCATCGTGCCCCTGCAAGGCCCTGCGGGCTTCGGCACCTACGAAGCGGGGGTCTGGGTGGGCATGGCCGGTGGCCTGCCGAACACCACGAACGCGGCCAATCCAGCCCTCTCCCAAACCATCAGCGCAGCCCTGGCGCTGCACCTGTGTTTCCTGCTGTGCGCCGTGCTGGCCGGCCTGGTGGCGCTGTGGCTCAGCCGCAGTGCGCCCCAGGCGCCCGAGGCCCCGCTGCGCTCTGGCACCTGAGCCGCATCCGACAAGAAAGAGAAGTCCATGAACACCGTCGCGACCCCATCCCCAGCCCAAGGGCCTGTGCCCGACCACCGTTTGTCCATCGTCGTGCCCATGTACAACGAGGTGGAAAACGTCGAGCCCTTCGTCACCGCCGTGCACGAAGCCCTGGCGGACTACCCTTTCCCCTGGGAGTTGCTGATCGTCAACGACGGCAGCCGCGATGGCACGCAACAGGCGCTGGACGAGCAAGCCCGCCTGCGCGGCCCGCACGTGCGCCCCGTCCACCTGTGGCGCAACTTCCGCCAGACGGCAGCCATGCAGGCCGGCATCGACGCGGCCCGCGGTGACGTCATCGTGACGCTGGACGGCGACCTGCAGAACGACCCCAAGGACATCCCCAAGCTGGTGGCCCGCCTGCTGCGCGAGGACCTCGACCTGGTCGCTGGCTGGCGCCAGAACCGTCAGGATGGTCTGTGGCTGCGCAAGGTGCCCTCGCGCATCGCCAACCGCCTGATCCGCAAGATCACGCAACTGGAGTTCCAGGACCTGGGTTGCAGCCTGAAGGCCTACCGCGCCACCGTGCTCAAGCGCGTGAGCCTGTACGGCGAAATGCACCGCTTCATCCCGGCCTGGATGGCCACCGTGACCTCGCCGGCCCGCATGGCCGAAGAGCCGGTGAGCCACCACGCCCGCACGCGCGGCGAATCGAAGTACGGCATCTCGCGCACCCTGCGCGTGGTGCTGGACTTGCTGGCCGTCAACTTCTTCCTGCGCTTCTCAGGCCGTCCCGGGCACTTCTTCGGTGGTCTGGGCCTGGGCATCGGCCTGCTGGGCGGCGCCATCCTGAGTTATCTGGCGGTGCTGAAGATGTTCGGCGAGCAGATCGGCGGACGCCCCCTGCTGTGGCTGGGCTTCTTTTGCGTGCTGGGCGGCCTGCAGTTCCTGACCACCGGCGTGCTGGCCGAGTTGCTGATCCGCATCTACTACGACCGGGGCGATGTGGCGCCGTACCACACCACCCAGGGCCCGCAACTGGCCGCAGAATCGGCCTGGCACCAGACGCACTGAGCGGCCCTTGCCGCACCTCACCCGACCATGAACGAGCGTTCCACAGCATCCCCACCGGCATCGTCGCCTGCTGCCCAGGGTCCCGCCGCGCGCAAGCCTGCGGGCCAACGCTGGCCGCAGATCTGGGGGCCGCGCCTCTGGACGCTCCTGGCCTTCGCCATGGTTTTGCTGATCTACCGCGTGTGGTTGATCGGGCACAGCGGCATTTCGCTGTTCTTCGACGAAGCCCAGTACTGGGACTGGTCGCGCCACCTGGCCTGGGGCTATTACTCCAAGCCACCGATGATCGCCGGCCTGATCTGGCTGAGCACGAAGCTGTTCGGCTCGGGCGTGGTCGGCGTCAAGCTGATGACCATGCTGCTCTACCCAGTCACCGCGCTGGTGATGGTCGGCTTCGCGCGTGCCTTGTGGCCGACCAGCAGTGGCGTGCGCACCGGCATCGTCGCGGGCGCCCTGTTCCTGACCCTGCCCATGGTGGGCGCCCTGGGCCTGTTCGCCAGCACCGATGCGCCTTTGCTGCTGTGCTGGACCGTCGCCGGCTGGATGCTGTGGCGCGCCCAGGTCACCAACCGCATGGGCTGCTGGGTTGGGCTGGGCCTGGCCTGCGGCCTGGGCCTGATGAGCAAGTACACGATGGCGGCTTTCGCGCTGACCGCGCTTTGGACGCTGTGGGCCGTGCATGGCCCGCGCCGCGGCCTGCTGCGACCGGGCCCGTGGGTGGCCATCGCGCTGGCGCTGCTGATCCTGTCGCCCAACCTGTGGTGGAACGCGCACCATGGCTTCCCGACCCTGCAGCACACGGCCGAGCTGACCACGAAGTCAGGGCGCAACGGTGGCTTGCTGTCGGCCCTGGAGTTCGCAGGCGGGCAGTTGCTGATGCTGGGCCCCGTTGCCGTCGTGGCCGGGCTGTGGCTGGCTTGGCGACGCCGACAACAAGCTGGCCAGGCAGCGATGGCACCTCGCAGCCAGTGGGCCGCCAGCAGCCAGATGATGCCGCCCAGCCAATGGGCGAACTCGACGATGCCGTCGAGCGTGGTGGACGCCAACGGACGCCCCGTGGCACGGACCTCGGCGTACTACCTGGCGTCGGTCTCCAGCCACCGCTACCTGTGGGCCATGAGCTTGCCGCTGCTGATGCTGGCGCTGGGCCAGGCGCTCTACGCCGATGCCAACCTGAACTGGGCAGCGCCGGCCATGATCGGCCTGACGCTCCTGATGGCCACGCTGCTGAGCCCGCCGCTGATCCCACTGGCCGCGCCGCGCCCGCACCGCTGGCTGGCCATCGTGCTGGGGGGCAACCTGCTGCTGACCGCACTCGTCATGCACGCGCGTGACCTGGCCACATCCCCCCTGCCCCACCAGTTCGATGCCATGTGGCGCATGCGCGGCTGGCAAGAGGCTTTCGCTGATTTGGCGCCGGCCCTGGACGACCCAGTGGTTGCAGGCCTGCCCGTGCTGGCCGACCAGCGCCTGCTCGTCACGCAAGCGGCCTACAACTGGCGCAGCCACGGTGTGAAAACGCTGTTCTGGAACCCCAAGGGCACGCGCAACAACCACTACGAGCTGACGCAGAGCCTGCCGGACCGCGTCGGCCCCGACGTGCTGCTGATCAGCAACTCATCCCAGCCTGACGCCATCACCCAGCGCTTTGCCATCGTGCGGCACCTGAAATCCACCGTGGTGCCGGTGTCGTCGGACCGCAAAATCGAGCTGCACCTCTTCTTCCTGCGCGGCTTCCTGGGCTACACGCAGCAGTCCTACACAGAGCAAAGTGGTGGCCACCCGAACCCGCAGACGCCGGCCATCCTGACGCCCTGACCGATCGCCCTCTGCCATGAACGCACCTCGCGCCGCGTCTGAGCCGCCTGGCAGCCCTGGCACGCCAGGCGACGCCGACACAAACAACATCGACAGCCGCCTGCTTTGGGCCGGCCTGTTCTTCGCCTTGGCCGTGTTTTCGAAGTTCCCGGGACTGGACCTGCTGGTCTCGGCGCGCTACTTCGATCTGGACCTCGGCTTCTTCCGGGCGAAAGACCCCGTCGTGCTGGCGCTCTACAACTGGACGCCCATCCTCGGGCGTGCGCTCTTCCTGGTCATGCTGCTGCACGCCCTGCTCGCGCCCTGGCTGGCCCGTACCCTGGCCGCAGCCGGCAAGCCAGAGGCCGCCCAACGCTGCCGCGGCCCCTGGCGTCACCTGTCCACCGTTTTCGTGTGCGCAGCGCTGCTGGGCCCCGGCCTGCTCATCGAAGGCGTGCTGAAGAACACCGTGGGCCGACCCAGGCCGGTGCAAACCGTGCCGTTCGGCGGCCCCGAGCCCTACCACGGCCCTTTCGCCCCCGGCGACACCCCCGACAGCCACCGCAGCTTCGTCAGCAGCCATGCGGCCACGGGCTTCGCCTTGATGGCACTCGGCCTGACCTGCCGCCCCGCCGCACGCCGGCGCTGGCTCATCGTCGGCCTGATGGCGGGCAGCGCCATCGGTGCCGGGCGCATCATGCAAGGCGGGCACTTCCTCAGCGACATCGTCTTCGCCTTCTACGCGGTGTGGTTGTCCTGCGAACTGATAGTCTGGCTGGACCGCCAACGGCTGCAGCGCGGCCAGCCTCCCGCACCGCGGCAGCGCAGGCCCCACGCGCCCCCGCTGCCTTGACACTGCACCCCCACCCTGAGCCTTCGGACCCCACCGCGAGCGCCATGAACACCACCACCGGCACCCCCAACTCCGTCAGCTACGACTACGACCTGCAAGACGCCAGTGGCGCCACCTGCACCGCCCACGCCTGGGCCCGCGTGCCCGCGCCCCTGAGCCCCAGCGCCAAAGCCGCCACCCAGGCGCGCATTGCCGAGCTGCTCAAGGCCCGCAACGCCGTGCTGGTCGCCCACTACTACGTCGATGGCGACTTGCAAGACCTGGCCCTGGCCACCGGCGGCTGCGTCTCTGACTCGCTGGAGATGGCCCGCTTCGGCCGCGACCACGCCGCGCAAACGCTGATCGTCGCCGGCGTGAAGTTCATGGGCGAATCGGCCAAGATCCTGTCGCCCGACAAGACCGTGCTGATGCCCGACCTGGACGCGACCTGCTCGCTCGACCTGGGCTGCCCGGCCGACGACTTCACGACGTTCTGCGACGCCCACCCCGACCGCAAGGTCGTGGTCTACGCCAACACCAGCGCCGCCGTGAAAGCCCGCGCCGACTGGATGGTGACGAGCTCGTGCGCGCTGGCCATCGTCCAGCACCTGAAAGCGCAGGGCGAGAAGATCCTGTGGGCGCCCGACCGCCACCTGGGCCGCTACATCCAGAAGGAAACCGGCGCCGACATGCTGATGTGGAACGGCGCCTGCATCGTGCACGACGAGTTCAAGGGCCTCGAGCTCGACTTGCTCAAGAAGGACCACCCGAACGCCCTGGTGCTGGTGCACCCCGAGTCGCCGGAAAGCGTCGTGGCCCAGGCCGACGTGGTCGGCTCGACCTCGCAGCTGCTCAAGGCCGTTGTCGAGTCGAGCGCGCCCGAGTTCATCGTCGCCACCGACAACGGCATCCTGCACCGCATGCGCCAGCTGGCGCCGAGCAAGGTGCTGATCGAAGCGCCCACCGCCGGCAACAGCGCCACCTGCAAGAGCTGTGCGCACTGCCCCTGGATGGCCATGAACGGCCTGCAGGGCGTGCTCGACTGCCTGGAAAAGGGCGTGGGCGAGATCACCGTGGACGAGGCCATCCGCGTCAAGGCCCACGGCTGCATCGACCGCATGCTCGGCTTCGTGGCGAAGAACCCCGCCGCCATCGCCAAACCGGCCCAGGGCTTCGTGCCCAACGTCGGCGCCGCCTGACCTCCCCCGTTCGACCTTTCTCGATTGCCGACCGACCATGTTCGACCACAACGAAACCCTGGAAGAAGCCCGCGCCCGCAACGTCCATGACGCCTTGTTCGAAGACGTGGGCGTGTGCGACTGGACGGCGCAGCTGGTGCCCAGCGAACGCGTGCAGGCCCGCCTGCTGGTGCGCGAGGAAGCCGTGCTGTGCGGCCGCGACTGGTTCGAGGCCTGCCTGTTCAAGCTGGACCCGACCGCCACCGTCGAGTGGGCCTACGCCGAAGGTGACCTCATGGTGGCCAACACCGACGTCTGCCAGATCCAGGCCGATGCCCGCGCCCTGCTGACGGCCGAGCGCCCGAGCATGAACTTCCTGCAGACGCTGTCGGCCGTGGCCACCCAGACCTTCCGCCACATGAAGGCGATCGAGCGCGCCTCGCCCAACCCGCGTGGCTGTGCCGTACTCGACACCCGCAAGACCCTGCCCGGCCTGCGTCTGGCGCAGAAGTACGCCGTGCGCGTGGGCGGTGGCGTCAACCAGCGCCTGGCGCTGTACGACGGCATCCTCATCAAGGAAAACCACATCGCCGCGGCAGGCTCGGTCACGGCGGCGCTGCTCAACGCCCAGGCCCTGGTGGCCGAAGAGGCGGCTCAGCACGGCCGCGACATCGGCATCCAGATCGAGGTGGAAACACTGGAACAGCTGCGTGAGGCCTTCGCCGCCGGCGCCACCAGCATCCTGCTGGACAACTTCGACGAGGCGCTGATGCGCCAGGCCGTGGCCATCAACCAGGAGATGACCGGCGGCCACGCCCTGCTGGAAGCCTCCGGTGGCGTGACGCTGGCGCAGTTGCGCGGCATCGCGGCCACGGGCGTGGACCGCATCTCCGTCGGCAAGCTCACGAAAGACGTGACGGCCGTCGACTTCTCGATGCGGGTGCTGGGCAAGGTGGCGGGCTGACGCGGTTTTTGCCTCTTTTTTCACACCACGGCATGCGGTGGCTCGGCGACACTGGACGCTGTCCACAGACTCCCAGCCCGCGCCATGCCCGCCGATTTCTCGCCCATCCACAACTACTACGAGCAGCAGGTGGTGAACCTGGTGTCGGACCTGGCTGGCCACTACCCGCTGCTGAGCGAAGACCACCACCCCGATGTGGCCTGCGTGGCCCTGAACCGGCTGCCACCGCGCTACATCCGCCACCAGGTGGACCTGGCCTTCCACATGACCGAGCGTGAGCGTCAGGACAGCGAACAGCTCATCCGCGACGCGGTGGTCTATGCCTTCGAGTTCGTGCAGGCCCGCTACGCGATGCGGGCGCGGCGCTGACCCCATCACCACGGATCAGGTCAGGGCAGCCAGGCGTCTTTGCGCTTAGGTTTCTTGCACAGGATGGTGGGGAAGCTCACCGGCAGGGTGCGCGGGTAGTCGCGGCTGAAATGCAGGCCACGGCTTTCCTGGCGTGACAGGGCCGAGCGCACGATGAGCTCAGCGCAGTCCACCAGGTTGCGCAGCTCCAGCAGGTCGCGGCTGACGCGGAAGACGGCGTAGTACTCGTCGATTTCCTGGCGCAGCAACTTGATGCGGTGCAGCGCACGCTCCAGGCGGCGCGTGGTCCGCACGATGCCCACGTAGTTCCACATCAGCAGGCGCAGCTCGTCCCAGTTGTGGGCGATCACCACTTCCTCGTCGGCGTCCGTCACCTGGCTTTCGTCCCAGCCGGGCAGCTTCGGCGCCTTCTCCGGCACGTTGGCCTGGATGTCGTCGGCGCAGGTGCGGCCCAGCACCACGCACTCCAACAGCGAATTGCTGGCCAGGCGGTTGGCACCGTGCAGGCCGGTGTACGTGGTTTCGCCCACCGCGTAGAGGCCCGGCAGGTCGGTGCGACCGTGCAGGTCGGTGACCACGCCGCCGCAGGTGTAGTGCGCCGCCGGCACCACGGGGATGGGCTGCTGGCTGATGTCGATGCCCAACGAGAGGCAGCGCGCGAAGATGGTGGGGAAGTGCTCTTTGAGGAAAGCCTCGCCCAGGTGGGTCGCGTCCAGCCAGACGTGGTCCAGGCCATGCTTCTTCATCTCGAAGTCGATGGCGCGGGCCACGATGTCGCGCGGGGCCAGTTCGCCGCGCTCGTCGTGCGCCGGCATGAAACGGGTGCCATCGGGCAGGCGAAGGATGCCACCCTCGCCGCGCAGAGCCTCGGTGATCAGGAAGCTGCGCTCCTGCGGGTGGTACAGGCAGGTCGGGTGGAACTGGATGAACTCCATGTTGCCGATGCGGCAGCCCGCACGCCACGCCATGGCGATGCCGTCGCCCGTGGAGGTTTCGGGGTTGGTCGTGTAGCGGTAGACCTTGCCCGCGCCGCCCGAGGCCAGCACCACGGCCGCGGCGTGCAGGGTTTCGATGCGGCCGTTGTCGATGTCCAGCGCATAGACGCCATGACAGCGGCCCATGTCGCGGGCCTGCTCGTAGGCCTCCTGGGCACTGCGCTTGAGGTGGCGGTTGGTGATGAGGTCGATGGCCATCCACTTCTCGCGCAGCGTGATGTTGGGATGGCGCTTGACCTCGTCGAGCAGCACATCGTGGATGGCTTTGCCCGTGGCGTCGGCCGCGTGGGCGATGCGGCGCACCGCATGGCCGCCCTCGCGCGTGAGGTGCAGGCCCAGCGGACCTTCGGGGTCGGGCGAGAACGGCACGCCACGCGCCACCAGCCACTCGACGGCCTCGGCGCTGTGGCGGGCAATGAACTCGGCCGTGCGCTCATCGACCAGGCCGGCGCCGGCCTCCTGGGTGTCGCGCACGTGGGACTCGATGCTGTCGTCGCTGCCCAGCACGCCGACGATGCCACCCTGCGCCCAGGCCGTGGCGCCTTCTTCCAACTGGCGCTTGGCCAGCACGATGACAGGCTGGGTCTCGGCCAGGTGCAAGGCCACGGTCAAGCCGGCAAGGCCAGCTCCGATGATGACGACTGGCAGCGGGGAATCCGGCGCTTGGGGCATGGCGTGAGGGGGCTGAGCGGGGCTCGGTTGGGCGAAATGCTGCAGCGATTGTAGTCAGGCGGGCCGGCCGACTCGCGCTGCTACCATCTGATCCGCATTGCGCACAGGGAGACACACATGCGGTTGGACGGTCAACGGGAAAGCGACAACGTCGATGACGTGCGCGACGCTTCGGGCCGCGGTGGTGGCTTTGGCGGTGGTGGCGGTGGCGGCCTCGGTGGCCTGATCGGGGGGCGGCTGGGCCTGGGCGGCGTGGCCGTGGCCCTGGTGGCCAGCTACTTTTTGGGCATCAACCCGCTGACCGTGCTCAGCCTGCTCAATGGCGGCGGCGCCGTGGAGGGAGGCATCGGTCAGGGCGCATCCACCGAGGTGCAACGCCCCACCCCGGCCACGGCCCAGGCCAAGGACCCCGGCGCCCGCTTCGTGCGCCAGGTGCTGGCCACCACCGAAGACGTCTGGCAGGCCCAGTTCCAGGCAAAAGGTGGTCAGTACGCCCAGCCCCGCCTCACGCTGTTCCGTGGCAGCACGGCCACGGCTTGCGGCAAGGGTGAGGCGGCCATGGGCCCCTTCTATTGCCCGGCCGACCACCGCGTCTACATCGACCTGGGCTTTTACGACACCCTGCGCGACCGCCTGGGCGCGCCTGGCGACTTCGCCCAGGCCTACGTCATCGCGCACGAGGTTGGCCACCACGTGCAGAACCTGCAGGGCACTTCCGAGAAGCTCGACCGCCTTCGCGGCCGCGTCAGCGAGGCCCAGTACAACGCCGCCAGCGTGCGCCTGGAACTGCAGGCAGACTGCTACGCCGGCATCTGGGCCCACGACACCCAGCAGGCCAAGGGCTTGATGGAGTCGGGCGACCTGGAAGAAGCGCTCAACGCCGCTTCGCAAATCGGCGACGACACCCTGCAGCGCGAAACGCAAGGCCGGGTCGTGCCCGAAAGCTTCACCCATGGCACCAGCGCCCAGCGCGTGCGCTGGTTCAAGCGCGGCTACGAGTCCGGCGACATGACCCAGTGCGACACCTTCAACACCCGCCAGCTCTGAGCTGAGCTGGCGCCCCTTGCCCCACAACGATCGGAGACACGACATGCAAGCCTGGTTCTGCGAAACCCTCGACGGCCCCGACGCCCTGACCTGGAAAGACGCCCCCACGCCCGAGCCGGGCAAAGGCGAAGTCCGCGTGGCCATCCGGGCGGCCAGCCTGAACTTCCCCGACCTGCTCATCGTGCAGGGCAAGTACCAGATGAAACCGCCCCTGCCCTTCGTGCCCGGTGCCGAGTTCGCCGGTGTGGTCGAGGCCGTGGGCGAAGGCGTCAAGCACCTGGGCGTGGGCACGCACGTGGCGGGCTTCGCGGGCACGGGCGGCTTCGGCACCCACACCCTGGCCCCGGCCTTCGCGCTGATGCCCCTGCCGCCCGCCTTCAGCTTCGAGGATGCCGCCGCCTTCCTGTGCACCTACGGCACCACCTACCACGCGCTGATGGACCGCGCCGCCTTGAAGGCCGGCGAGACCGTGCTGGTGCTGGGCGCCGCCGGCGGCGTGGGCACGGCCGCCATCCAGATCGCGAGGGCCGCAGGCGCCAAGGTGATCGCTGCCGCATCGACCGACGAGAAATGCGCGCTGTGCACGCAACTCGGTGCCGACGCCACCATCAACTACACGACGCAGAACCTGCGCGAGGCGCTCAAGGCCATCACCGAGGGCAAGGGCCCCGACGTGGTCTATGACCCGGTCGGCGGTGAGCTGACCGAGCAGGCCTTCCGCTCCATCGCCTGGCGCGGCCGCCACCTCGTCGTCGGCTTCGCCAATGGCGCGATCCCCAACCTGCCACTGAACTTGGCCCTGCTCAAGGGCGCCTCCGTCATGGGCGTGTTCTGGGGCGAATTCGCCAAGCGCGAACCGCAGAACAACGCCGCCTGCCTGATGCAGCTGGCCGCCTGGTACATGGAAGGCAAGATCAAGCCCGTCATCGAGCACACGCTGCCCATGTCCGCCCTCAAACAGGCCTTCGACCTCATGGGCTCGCGCCAGGTGCGGGGCAAAGTGGTGTTGACGAACGGCTGAGCCAGGGCCAACGTCGGCCCAGCGCCGTCACGGCTCCGCTGGCGCCTGGGCCAGCGCCCACCGCACGTGCTCGGCGACCATGGCCTGCTGCTCGCTCAAAGCAGGCGGCAGGGCCAACCAGGCTTGCAGGGCGGCATGGATGGCTTGGCGAAACGCTTCGTCGGTCGGCTGGCACGTGGCACCGGTCCTCGCAGACAGGGCATTGCCCATCGCCACCGCGAGGTTGCGCTGCCAGCGCGCAAAGCCGATGCGGCGGATGGCACTGCCCTCGGTGCTGCGCAGGAAGGTGGCCTCGTCCCAGGACCACAGCTGCAACAGCGTGGCGCGGTCCAGGCCGATGCGGGTGTCGAAATCAGGCAAGGACGCGCGTTGCGCGAATTTGTTCCACGGGCAGATGAGCTGGCAGTCGTCGCAGCCGTAGATGCGGTTGCCGATGTGCGGGCGCATGGCCTCGGGGATGGGACCGTCCAGCTCGATGGTGAGGTAGGAGATGCAGCGCCGCGCATCCACCACGCCCTCTTCGACGATGGCACCCGTGGGGCAGACGTCGATGCAGGCGGTGCACTGGCCGCAGTGGGCCGTCTCGGGCGGCGTCAGCGGCAGGGGCACATCGACGTAGATCTCGCCCAGGAAAAAGGTTGAGCCGCCCTGGCGTGACAGCAGCAGCGAGTGCTTGCCGCGCCAGCCCAGGCCGCTGCGGCTGGCCAGCTCGACTTCCAGCACTGGCGCCGAGTCGGTGAAGACGCGGTGGCCAAACGGCCCGATGGCTTCGGCCAGGCGATCGGCCAGTTTCTGCAGGCGGTTGCGCAGGACCTTGTGGTAATCCCGTCCATGGGCGTAGAGCGACACCACCGCCGCCGACGGCGTGGCCATGCGCTCCCAGCTGACCGCCTGCCAGCCCTCGGGCAGGGCTTGCGGCAGGTAATCCATGCGCGCGGTGATGACGCGCACGGTGCCCGGCACCAGCTCGGCGGGCCGTGCGCGCTTGAGGCCGTGGTGGGCCATGTAGTGCATTTCGCCGTGGAAACCACGGTCCAGCCAAGCCATCAAAGGCGCTTCGGCACTTGACAAGTCGACATCGGCCACGCCAATCTGAGAAAATCCCAGCTCAGTGGCCCATTGGCGCAAAGACGCCAGCACCTCGTCGGGGTTCCAGGCACTGTCTGCAGATTCATGACGCATCCAAGCATCCTAGCAAGCCATCACGCGCTGCGAGCGCCGCCAAAGCAGCACGGCGGCGCCGAGCAACGCGACTTCGTCTGGCACGACGAAGCCGCGTGTGCCGCCCTGGCCGCGCAACTGGCGCAGGCCTTGCAGCCGGGCCTGCGCGCGGGCGGCTCGCTGACATTGGAGCTGCATGGCACGCTGGGCGCCGGCAAAACGACCTTCACCCGCCACCTGCTGCGCGCCCTCGGCGTGCAGGGTCGCATCAAGAGCCCGAGCTATGCCGTGGTCGAGCCGCACGAGGCGCCGGGCCTGGCCATCCATCACTTCGATTTCTACCGCTTCAACGACCCGCAGGAATGGGAAGACGCGGGCTTTCGGGACCTGTTCGGGGCGCCTGGCCTCAAGGTCGTGGAGTGGCCCGAGAAAGCCGCGGGCCTGCTGCCGGTGGCCGATTTGCAGATGCACATCGGTGTGCTGGGCGAGGTGGGCGATGAAGCTGCTGACACCCCCCCTGCCCGCAGCGTGCGCCTGCTGGCTGGCACGCCGCTGGGCATGACCGTGAAGGAGTCGCTCCATGGATGACACGCGTCACGACATGCCCGACAACGCCCGCCGTCGCGGCCTGCTCAAGCAAGCCCTGGGCGGTGTGGCCGTGCTGGTGCTGGGCCCGCACGAGCTGGCCTGGGGCGCGCAGTTGCTGGCCGTGCGCCTGTGGCCTGCGGCCGACTACACCCGCGTCACGCTGGAGTCGGACATCCCGCTCAACGCCACCTTCTTCGCGGTAGACAACCCTCACCGCCTGGTCATCGACATCGACGACCTGGAGCTCAGCCCCCAGCTGCGCGAACTGGTGCGCAAGGTGCGCTCGGACGACCCCTTCATCGCCGGCGTGCGCGTGGGCCAGAACCGGCCCAAGGTGGTACGCCTGGTCATCGACCTCAAGCAGGCCATCAAGCCGCAGGTGTTCGGCCTGCACCCGGTGGCGGCCTACCAGCACCGCCTGGTGTTCGACCTCTACCCCACCCAGGCCCTGGACCCGCGCGCAGGCCTGCAAGTGGCTGCGGGTGGGCCCACGGGTGCACAGGCAGGTGCGACCACAGCGGCACCAACAGGCGCCCCGGCCTCTGCAGCCGCGCCCGCGCAGGCGCCCGGCACGTCCTCGGCACCCGCCTTGCCCGGCGCTCCGGCCGCCGGTGCCGGCACGGGCACGCCCTCGGCGCAAGCGGCCGACGCCGTCAACGACGCCCTGGGCGAGTTCATCGGTGGGCTCAAGAAAAGCGGCACGGCCACGGCGGGCAACGGCTCAGGCAGCAGTTCCTCTGGCAGTTCGGCTGGCAGCGCGGGCAAGGCCGCTGAGCGCAGCACCACCACGGCCAGCAACAGCACCAACAACGGCACCGCCGGCACCACCCCATCGGCCGAAGCCGCCAAGGCGGCCAGCGACACCTCGCGCCTGGTCATCGTCGCCATCGACGCGGGCCACGGTGGCGAAGACCCCGGTGCCGTCGGCCCCAGCGGCCTCTACGAAAAGGACGTGGTGCTGTCGATCGCACTCAAGCTGCGCGCCCGCATCAACGCCCAGCCGGGCATGCGCGCCATGCTGACGCGCGAGTCCGATTACTTCGTGCCCCTGCAGGAGCGCGTGCTCAAGGCCCGCCGCGTGCAGGCCGACCTGTTCGTCTCGGTGCACGCCGACGCGTTCATGAACCCGGAGGCGCGCGGTGCGTCTATCTTCGCGCTCTCGGAAAACGGCGCGACAAGCGCCGCCGCCCGCTGGATGGCCAAGAAGGAAAACGCCTCGGACCTGGTCGGCGGCGTCAACATCAAGGCGCGCGACGCCTCGGTCATGCGCGCCCTGCTGGACATGTCCACCACGGCCCAGATCAAGGACAGCCTCAAGCTCGGCCAGGCCATCCTGGGCCACCTGGGCAAGGTCGGGCGCCTGCACAAGGCCCGCGTCGAACAGGCCGGTTTTGCCGTGCTCAAGGCGCCGGACATCCCGTCCATCCTGGTGGAGACGGGCTTCATCTCCAACCCGGAGGAAGAGTCCAAACTCAAGGACGACACCTACCAGGGACAGCTCGCCGACGCCTTGCTGGCGGGCATCCAGCGCTACTTCGCGCGCAACCCGCCGCTGGCACGCAACCGCGCGCTGTGACCCCGGGCCGAATCCGCCCGCTGTGATCAGGCCTGCTGGCCCTTGGCTTCGGCGCGGCCCGCTTTCCAGGCCCCGAAGATGGCGATCAGACCCGGCACGATGATCATGGCCAGGATGATCTTGCTCAGGTGCTGCTGCACGAAAGCGATGTTGCCGAAGAAATAGCCGGCCAGCGTCAGGCCCACCACCCACAGCAAGGCCCCCACCACGTTGTAGAGCGTGAAGGTGACGCGGTTCATTTCGGCCACGCCGGCCACGAATGGCGCGAAGGTGCGGATGAACGGCATGAAGCGCGCCAGGATGATGGTGATGCCGCCGCGCTCCTCGTAGAAGCGGTGCGCGGCGTCGAAGCCCTTGCGGCTGAACCAGCGCGAATCCTCCCACTGGAAGACCTTGGGCCCGAAGTAGCGTCCGATGCTGTAGTTGAGCTGATCGCCCAGGATGGCCGCCACCAGCAGCACGCCCATGGCCACGGGCAGGCTCATGGCACCGCCGGCGGCCAGCGCGCCGACCATGAACAGCAGCGAATCGCCCGGCAGGAAAGGCATCACCACCAGACCGGTTTCCACGAACACGATGAGGAACAGCAGGCCATAGACCCAGGTGCCGTGCAGCTGGACGAACTCCGCCAGGTGCTTGTCGATGTGCAGGATGAAGTCGATGAGGAAGGCGGCGATGTCCATGGGATGGCAGGGGCTGGCGAGAAAGGTGCGCGGAACGCAAGGTTGGCAAAAAGGCAGGCGCCCTTTCACGAGCGCCCCTTTTACAATAACAGCATGACGTCTGACCGCCGCAGCCCCGCCCTTGCCCTCGATGAGGCGGCATCTTCACCCGAAACCGGGGGGCTGGCCAACGCAGGCGAGGTGCGCGCGCGGCGCCACATCCAGGCCCTGCCCGACGAACTCGTCAGCCAGATCGCCGCCGGTGAGGTGGTCGAACGCCCGGCCTCGGTGGTGCGCGAGTTGGTCGACAACGCCCTGGACGCCGGCGCCAGCCAGGTCACCGTCAAGCTCATGGGCGGTGGCGTGCGGCAAATCCTGGTGGAAGACGACGGCTGCGGCATCCCGGTGGGCGAGCTGCCCCTGGCCCTGCTGCGCCACGCCACCAGCAAGATCCGCTCGCTCGATGACCTCGAAAACGTGTCCACCATGGGCTTCCGCGGCGAGGCCCTGGCGGCCATTGCCTCGGTGTCGGAGGCCGCCATCGCCAGCCGCACCGCCGAAGACGCCCATGCCCACCGCCTGGACGCCCGCTCGGGTGAGCTGACCCCTGCCGCCCGCAGCATCGGCACCAGCGTCGAGGTTCGCGAACTGTTCTTCAGCACGCCCGCACGGCGCAAATTCCTCAAGACCGACGCCACCGAGCTGGCGCACTGCCTGGAGTCGGTGCGCCGGCATGCCCTGGCGCGGCCCGATGTGGGCTTCAGCGTCTGGCACGAAGGCAAGCTGGTCGAGCAACTCCGCCCCGGCAGCGCGCAGCAGCGCATGCAGGACGTGCTGGGCGACACTTTCATCGACACCAGCCGCGCAGTCGATTTGCAGATTGGCCCGATGCGCGTGTTCGGCCGCACCGGCCTGCCCGACGCCGCCCGTTCGCGCTCGGACTGGCAGTACTGCTACGTGAATGGCCGCTACGTGCGCGACAAGCTGATCGCGCATGGCATCCGCTCGGCCTATGAAGACGTGCTGCACGGCAGCCGCCAGCCCACCTACGTGCTGTTCATCGAGATCGCACCCGACCGCGTCGACGTGAACGTGCACCCCACCAAGATCGAGGTGCGCTTCCGCGATTCGCGCGAGGTGCACCAGGCCGTGCGCAAGGCGGTGGAGTCGGCGCTGGCGCTGTCGCGGGCGACCTCGCCCATGGCCACGCCAGCCAACGCCCAGCCCAGCCCGGCGACCGGGGCCCTCGGCGGTGCCTTGCCGGACCTCGCGGGCGGCAGCTCGCTGCAGGCCGATGGCAGCTACGCTCCCTTGTCGGGTGCACGGCCCTCGCCCGACCCGGTGCAAGCGCCCCTGAACAACACCGCGCAATCGGCCCTGCCCTGGCGCGTGGCCGATGCCGCGGCCGAGCGTCGCTGGGCCGGCTGGCCGAGCACAGGACTGCCCGCGGATGCGGCTGCGCCCCGCACGGGCCTGGTCGATGCTTTCGCCGACCTGACCCTGCCGCAGGTGCGCAAGGCCGCAGACGACGCTTCAGCGGCATCGCCGTGGCATGGCACCTCGGACACGGACGCCGGCAGCAGCACCATCGCCGCAGAAACGACGGGCCACGAATGGCCGCTGGGCCGCGCCATCGCCCAGGTCGGTGGCATCTACGTGCTGGCCGAAAACGCCCAAGGCCTGGTCGTCGTGGACATGCACGCGGCGCACGAGCGCGTGGTCTACGAGCGCCTGAAGGCCCAGCTCGATGCGGCCCCGCTGCACAGCCAGCCCCTGCTGATCCCACTGACTTTTGCCGCCACGCCACAGGAATGCGCCACGGTCGAGTCCCACCACGCGGCGCTGCTGCAGCTGGGCCTGGACGTGGACCTGATCGGCCCGGGCAAGCTGGCGGTGCGCGCCGTACCTGCGGCGCTGCAACAGGCCGATGGCGTGGCGCTGGCGCGCTCGGTGCTGGCCGAGTTGGCCCACCTGGACGCCAGCGACGTGGTGCGCCGCGCCCAACACGAACTGCTGGCCACCATGGCCTGCCACGGCGCCGTGCGCGCCAACCGCCGCCTCAACCTGGCGGAGATGAATGCCCTGCTGCGCGACATGGAAGCCACCGAGCGCGCCGACCAATGCAACCACGGCCGGCCCACCTGGCGCCAGCTCACCCTCAAGGAGCTGGACGCGCTTTTCCTGCGCGGCCGCTGACGCCATGACCGAACGCAAAAAAATCACCCTGTCGCGCCCTGCCGGTGCCGACAGCAACACCCCTTCCCAGACGCCTGAATTCGGCGGGCGCAAGCCCCCCGTGCGCGGCAGCGGCACCGCACCGCGCAAGCGCATGAGCGCCGCCGAGGCCGAGCAGGCGCGCGCCGAAGCCGCCGCCCGCGTGCCCGGCCAGTGGCAGGACCGCGGCCCTGGCCCGGACCGCCCGCGTGGCGATGACCGCCGCCGCGATGCACGTGACCCACGCGCCCCCCGTGATCCGCGCGATGCACGCGGCCCGCGCGACCCGCGGGATGGCCGCCCGCCCCGTGCCCGCGATGACGCGCGCGGCCCCGGCCGACCACCGGAGCGCTCACCCGAACGTCCCCTCCAGCGCACGGCCGAGCACCCGCAAGACCGCGCCCCCGAACGCTGGGGCGAGCCGCTCTACGACCGCGATCCGCGAGACGCCTACCCCGCGCCCCGTCAGGACCAGCGCCGCCTGGGCACGACCTCGCCACATCCCCCTGCACCGCGCCAGGAAGCCGCCGAGTCCGACGGCCGCCTGCGCCTGTCCAAGCTGATGAGCGAGCGCGGCCTGGCATCGCGCCGCGAAGCAGATGAATGGATCGACGCCGGCTGGGTGCGCGTCGATGGCGAAGTCGCCGAGCTGGGCACGCGCGTGCTGCCCACGGTGCACATCGACATCGACCCGCAGGCCCGCGAGCAACAAACGCAGCGCGTGACCATCCTGCTGCACAAGCCCATCGGCTACGTCAGCGGTCAGGCCGAAGACGGCTACGAGCCCGCCGTCGTGCTCATCCAGCCGCAGAACCGCTGGGCCGAAGACAAGCTGCCCATCCAGTTCAACCGCGCCCACCACCGCCACCTCGCGCCCGCCGGCCGCCTGGACATCGACTCCACCGGCCTGCTCGTGCTGACGCAAGACGGCCGCGTGGCCAAGGCCCTCATCGGCGAGGACTCGGGCGTCGAGAAGGAGTACCTGGTGCGCGTGCAGCTCATGGCGCAGCCCGAGGCCGAGAACGTGATGGCCGTGACGCCGCCCGAGGCCATCGAAGCCCTGCGCTTCGGCCTGGAACTCGACGGCAAGCCGCTCAAGCACGCCCAGGTGTCGTGGCAGAACGAGCAGCAGCTGCGCGTGGTGCTGCGTGAGGGCCGCAAGCGCCAGATCCGCCGCATGTGCGAGCTGGTCGGACTGAAAGTGGTCGGCCTCAAGCGCGTGCGCATGGGCAGCGTGGTGCTGGGCAAGCTGCCCGCCGGCCAGTGGCGTTACCTGCGACCCGATGAGCGCTTCTGAGGCCACCCGGCGCCTGGGCTTGGCGCCCTGGGTGGTGGTGGCGGCCGTGGGCCTGCTGACGGGGCTGCAGCCGCTGACCACCGACCTCTACCTGCCCGCCTTGCCGCAGATGCAGGCCGGCCTGGGTGTGAACGCGGCCTCGGCGCAATGGACGCTGTCCCTGCTCATCCTCGCCTTCGGCATCGGCCAGCTGGTCTGGGGTCCGATCGCTGACCGCTTCGGCCGCCAGCCCGTGCTGCGCTGGGGCCTGGGGCTGTACGTGCTGGCCAGCGTGGCCACGGCGCTGGCGCCCAGCATCGGGGTAATGCTGCTGGCGCGCGTGGCACAGGGCGCCTGCCTGTCCGCCGCCGTGGTGTGTGGTCGCGCCATGGTGCGCGACCTCTACGCCCCGGAAGACGGCGCCCGCGTGATGGCCAAGGGCATGAGCGTGCTCGGCCTGCTCGCGCTCAGTGGCCCGGTGCTGGGCGGTGTGACCGTCACCCAGTTCGGCTGGCGCCCGACCATGGCGCTGATGGCCCTGGCCGGCCTGGTAATCTGGCTGTTCGTGTGGCTGCGCCTGCCTGAGACCCTGCCCGCCGAACACCGCCAGCAACGGCTGGACTGGCTGGCCATGGGCCGCCAGTGGCTGGACATCGCCGCCCACCCGACCTTCCGCGCCCACGCCCTGCTGACGGCCAGCACCTACGGCGGGCTGTACGTGTTCCTCGCGCTGGCGCCCTTCGTCTTCATCCGTGTGCTGCACCTCAGTGGCACCGGCTGCGGTCTGGTCATGGCCTCGACCTCGCTGGCCTACCTCAGCGGCACCGTGGTCTGTCGCAAGGTCTTGCCGCGCGGTGGCCTGCTGGGCACGGTGCGGCTGGGTGGCTGGTGCTCGCTGGTGGGTGGCCTGTGGATGGCAGGGGTCTCGCTGTGGCAGGTGGGGCTGGGCGGCAACGTCGTGGCCCTGGGCCTCTTGCCGGGCCTGTGGGTCTACACCTTCGCGCACGGCATCCACCAACCATGCGGCCAGACCGGCGTGGTCGCGGCCTTCCCGACGCGCGCCGGTGCCGCCTCGGCGCTGTCGGGCTTCGTGCTGTGCCTCGTCGCTTTCCTGGTGGGCGCGGTGTTGTCGTGGTGGAGCAGCCTGCCGGGCTGGACAGGCACCATCCACCCGCTCACCCTGGGCGTGGCCCTCGGGGGTGCCCTGACCGCCTGGACGGCCTTGCGCCGCGTGCAGCGCCACGGCCTGGTGGCCGCCCTGCCGCGCACGCCAGAGTCCCTGACATCGCCATGAACACGACAGCAGCCACCGAAGCCGCCGCCCCGCTCTGGGTGCTGACCGGCCCCACCGCCTGCGGCAAGACCGCCGTCGCCCTGGCCCTGGCCGAACGCCTGAGCCAACCGGGGAGCGTCACCCAGCCCATCGAAATCGTCAGCGTGGATTCGGCCCTGATCTACCGCGGCATGGACATCGGCACGGCCAAGCCCACGCCCGCCGAGATGGCCCAGGTGCCGCACCACCTGATCGACACCGTCGATGCCACCGAGCGCTACAGCGCCGCGCGCTTCGTGGCCGATGCGCTGGCCGCCGTGGCCGACATCCGCGCCCGTGGTCGCACGCCGTTGCTGGTCGGCGGCACCATGCTCTACCTGAAGGCACTGCTTGAAGGCATGGACGAGATGCCCGCCATCCCGCCCGAGGTGCGCGCCGAGGTCGACGCGCGCATGAAGGCGCAGGGCAGCCTCGTCCTGCACGCCGAGCTGCAGCGGGTGGACCCCATCACTGCCGCGCGCCTGGCCCCTGGCGACACCCAGCGCATCCAGCGCGCCATCGAAGTGTGGGCGGCCACGGGCCAGCCGCTGTCGGCCTTCCAGCGCAAGCTGCAAGGCACAGATGCCGATTCGGCCACCCCTCCCCAGACGGCTGGCCGCACAGGCGTGCCCGCCGTTGTCGTCTCGCTGGAGCCGCACGACCGCGCCTGGCTGCACCGCCGCATCGCCCTGCGTTTCGAGCAGATGATGGCCGCGGGTTTCATCGACGAGGTCGTGCAGCTGCGCGCGCGCGGCGACCTGGACATCGACATGCCCGCCATCCGCTGCGTGGGCTACCGCCAGGTCTGGGAAGCGCTCGACGCAGGCTGGAACCTGGGTGACAAGCGCACCCTCGCCGACGTCACCGAGCGCGGCATCGCCGCCACCCGCCAGCTCGCCAAGCGGCAAGTGACGTGGCTGCGCAGCATGCCGCAGCGCCACGTGCTGGCCTGCGACAGCGGCCTGTCCGCCGACACCCTGGCCGAACAGGCCCTTGCGATCTTCACGACAACGCCTGCGCCGTCGCGTGCAGACTGAGCCTGAGCCGCCCACGCACCGCACCTTGGGCCGGTTGGCCGTGGCTTGATCTGGGTTAAGCCCACCGACCACCCTTGCGACGTAAGCTCCGCCATCCTGAGGCCCGACGCACGCACACGTCCCAGGCCGCACGTCCAAAGATGGGAGCCCGCCATGCCGCAAGAGCTGTTCCGCAGCGCCAACCACGCCTGCCTGATGTTTTCCGACCTGGGCAACGAAGGCGGTGAGGCCGTGCAGGCCAACCAGTTCCTCATCGTCGATGGCGATGTCGGCGCCATCATCGACCCGGGCGGCAACCTGGCCTACAGCGAGCTCTACCTGGGCATGACGCGGCACTTCCCGCCCTCCAGGCTCTCGGCCATCCTGGCCTCGCACGCCGACCCGGACATCATCGCCTCGCTCGACCGCTGGATGACGGCCACGCCCGACGCCAAGCTCTACGTTTCGACACTGTGGGAGCGCTTCGTGCCGCACTTCTGCAAGCCAGGCAAAACCACGGGCCGCATCGTCGGCATCCCCGACCCGGGCATGCGCATCCCCGTGGGGCGTCACGAACTCATCGCCCTGCCCGCGCACTTCATGCACGCCGAGGGCAACTTCCAGTTCTACGACCCGGTCAGCCGCATCCTGTTCTCGGGCGACCTCGGTGTGTCCATGCAGACCGGGCCCGAGGCCACGCAACCCATCGCCTCGCTGGCCACGCTGCCGCAGGGCATGGAGGCCTTCCACCGCCGCTACATGGTGTCCAACAAGGTCCTGCGCTGCTGGGCCCGCATGGTGCGCGAGCTGCCCATCGACATGATCGCGCCGCAGCACGGCGCCCCGCTGGTGGGCGAGGCCGTGCCGCAGTTCATCCAGTGGGTGGAGAACCTGGCCTGCGGCATCGACCTGATGGGCGAGGCGCAGTACCAGGTGCCGGCATGACCTGCTGGCGCTTGGGGCCGGCCTGAGCGTTCAGGCCTCCGTCAGTGCGCGCCCGAATCCACCGCCGCGCCGCCCTTCTTGACCTTGGCCAACCACACGATCGGGATCAGGCACAGGAACAGCATCGACGAGGCCAGGTAGACGTCGTCGGCCGCCCGCGTGAAGGCCTGCTGGTCGATGAGGCGGTTGATCTGCGCCGCGGCCTGCTCAAAGCTCATGCCGGTGGACATCAAGGTGCCGATGCCCTCCACCGCCGAGCCATCGGTGGGCGTGATCTTCTCGACGATGTGCGCATGGTGCAGCGTGGCGCGGTTGTCCCAGATGGTCGTCACCAGCGAGGTGCCCATGGCCCCGGCCGTGATGCGCACGAAGTTGCTCAAGCCCGAGGCCGAGGGGATGCGGTCCGGCGTCAGGCCCGACAAGGTGATGGCGCTCAGCGGGATGAAGAAGAACGCGATGGCCGCACCCTGCAGGATGGTCGGCACCATGATGGTGTTGAAGTCGGCCTGCACGGTGAAGTGCGAGCGCATCCACAGCACCAGCGCGAAACCCGCAAACGCCACCGTGGCCAGGATGCGCGGGTCCACCTTGGTGACGTTCTTGCCCACCAGCGGCGACAGCAGGATGGCCAGGATGCCCACCGGCGCCACCGCCATGCCGGCCACCGAGGCCGTGTAGCCCATGTACTGCTGCAGCCACAGCGGCAGCAACACCACGTTGCCGAAGAACAGGCCATAGCCGATCGACAGCGCCAGCACGCCGAACAGGAAGTTGCGCTTGGCGAACAGGCGCAGCTCCACCACCGGGTGCTCCTGCGTCAACTCCCAAATCACAAAGACCACGAACCCGATGGCCGCCACGGCCGTGAGCGCCACGATCTGGCCGCTCTCGAACCAGTCGAGCTCCTTGCCCTTGTCCAGCATGATCTGCAGCGCCCCCACCCAGACCACCAGCAGCGCCAGCCCCACCGTGTCGATGGGCAGTTTGCGGATGGGCGTCTCGCGCTTGGCGTAGATGCGCCAGGTCACCAGCGCGGCCCCCAGGCCCACCGGCACGTTGATGTAGAAAATCCAGGGCCAGGTGACGTTGTCCGTGATCCAGCCCCCCAGCAAGGGCCCGGTCACGGGCGCAACCAGCGTGGTCATGGCCCACATCGCCAAGGCCATCCCCGCCTTGGCCGGTGGGTAGCTGGACAGCAGCAAGGTCTGCGACAGCGGGATCATCGGCCCGGCCACCAGGCCCTGCAGCACGCGGAAGCCGATCAGCATCTCCAGCGACGAGGCCAGACCGCACAGCCACGAGGCCAGCACGAACAGCAGCACGCTCATCGTGAACAGGCGCACCGCACCGAAGCGCTGCGTCAACCAACCGGTGAGCGGCACCGAAATCGCGTTGGACACGCCGAAGCTGGTGATGACCCAGGTGCCCTGCGTCGGGCTGACGCCCAGGTCACCGGCGATGGCCGGCAGCGAGACGTTGGCGATCGACGAGTCCAGCACGTTCATGAACGTCGCCAGCGACAGGGCGATGGTGCCCAGCAGCAACGATGAGCCCTGCAGGGGCGGCAAAGGCCCAGGCCCCGCAGCAGCACCCACAGGTTGGGGCTGCGGCTCGGCCTGAGCACGCTCCAGCGTGGACGCGTCGCTCACGGTCAGACTCCAGGACGGGCAGCAGGCGCCACGGCATGCGCCGCTGCGGCCCCACGGGCACGGCCCAGGTTGGCGTCGATGATGCGGCGCACCAGCGCGTCGGCGTCCTTTTGCAGGACATCGAACACCGCGGTCTGTGCCACCGCGTGTTCACGCGGGTTCTGCGCCAGCACCGGGCCGTCCTGCTGGGCCACGTCCACCTCGACCTCCATCGACAGACCCACGCGCAGCGGGTGCGCCTTGACCTCGGCCTCGTCCAGCGACAGGCGCACCGGCACGCGCTGCACCACCTTGATCCAGTTGCCCGTGGCGTTCTGCGCAGGCAGCAGCGAGAAGGCCGCGCCCGTGCCCGCGCCCAGGCCCACCACCTTGCCGTGGTAGGTCACCTTCTGGCCATAAACGTCGGCCGTCAGCGTGGCCGGCTGGCCGATGCGGATGCGCTGCAGCTGGCTTTCCTTGAAGTTCGCGTCCACCCAGGGCTGGTCCAGCGTGACGAGCGCCATCACCGGACTGCCGGCTTGCACGCGCTGGCCGACCTGCACGCTGCGCTTGGCCACGTAGCCATCGACCGGGGCCGGCAAAGCGGCGCGTTGCAGGGCCAGGTAGGTTTCACGCACGCGGGCGGCGGCACGGGCCACGTTGGGGTGCTGGTCCACGGTCGTGCCATCGGTCAGCGACTGGTTGGACATCAGCTGCTCGCGGGCAGCAGACAGGGCCGACTCGGCACCGGCCTGGGCACTGCGGGCCGCGGCCAGCTGCGCCGTGGCGTGGTTGTACTCTTCCTTGCCCACGGCACCGCTGGCCAGCAGGGGCGCACGGCGACTGACGTCGTCCTGCGCGCGGGCCACTTCGGTTTGCGTGCGGGTGACGTCGGCCTGACGCAAGCGGATCTGCGCCTCCAGGCTGCCGTTGTTGGCGAACAGCGTGCGCACCTCGCGCACGGTCTGGGCCAGTTGCGCCTGGGCCTGGTCCAGCGCCACGCGGGCGTCGGCCTGGTCGAGCTTGACCAGCACCTGGCCGGCCTTGACCTTGTCGGTGTCGTCGGCGGCAATCGCCACCACCGTGCCACCGACCTGGGGCGTGATCTGCACGACGTTGGCCTGCACGTAGGCGTTGTCGGTGTGCTCGAAGTGGTTGGCCACCAGCGCGTAATAAGCGCCGTAGCCGATGCCACCGATCACCACGGCGGCGGCCACCAGGGTCAGGGCCTTCTTGCGGCCGGGCGCGGCTTGGGTGGCCTCGGGAGCGGATGGGGTGGGCTGGCTCATGCGGGATCTCCGGACTTCTGGGGCAAGGTCTGCGACGGCGCCTGGGCCTCGCTGGGGGATGTGGATGCGGGCGTGGCTGCGATCGACGCGGGCGGCGGCGTCCCTGCCGTCGGTGCTTTGGCCGCGGGCTGCAAGCTGCCGCCCAGAGCGCGCACCAGGCTGAACTGGGTGTCGAAGGTGCGGGCCTGCAGGTCCACGGCCTGACGGCGCTGGTTCAGCACGGCCGTTTCTGCGGCCAGCACATTGAGGTAGTTGCCCAAGCCGGCGCGGTAGCGCTCTGTGGCCAGGGCGTAGGCGGCTTCGGTGTGGCCTTGTGCGCTGCGCTGCTCGGCCTGCTGGCGCGCGATGGCCTGCAAGCTGCCCAACTGATCGACCGTCTCTTGCACGGCCTGCAGCACGGTCTGGTTGTAGTTGGCCACCGCCACGTCTTCTTCCGCGACGCGGCCTTGCAGGTTGGCCAGGCGGCGGTCACCGTCGAACAGCGGCAGGTGGATCGCGGGCATCAAGCCCCATTGCCAGCTGCCCGGCTTGAGCAGGCGGTCCAGGCCGATGGCGTTGTAACCGGCATAGCCCACCAGGTCGATGTTGGGATAAAACAGTGCGCGGGCTGCCTTGATGTCGTAGCGCGACACCTCGACGCGCCAGCGCGCGGCCATCACGTCGGCGCGGCGGGCCAGCAGGTCCATCGGCACGGCCGGCGGCAGCGCGGGCTGTTGCATGGCATCGAGCTTCACGTCCAGCGTGTCCAGCGCATTCGGAGCCTGGCCCGTCAGCACCGCCAGGGCATGGCGCGTGAGCATGATCTGCTCGTTGAGCGCCTCGATCTGCAAGCGCGCATCGGGCAAGGCGCCCTGGCCCTGGCGCAGCTCGACGCTGGTGTCCAGGCCGGCCTGCACGCGCTGGCGGATCAGCTTGAGCACGTCGTCGCGCTGGGCCAGCGTGCGCTGCAACACGTCTGCCTGGGCCTGCAAACGGCCCAATGCCACGTAGCTGCGCGCCACCTGCGAGGACAACAGCACGCGCGCGGCCTGCGCATCGGCCTCGCTGGCGCGGGTCTGGCCGATGCTGGCCTGGACCTCGGCGCGCTGCTTGCCGAACAGGTCCAGCTCCCAGCTGCCCGCCAGTTGCAAGGTGCTGGTGTTGCGCACCGTGCCCGCGATCGGCGGCGGCACCAGCCCATGCTCGGTGAAGCGCTGACGGTCCACCTCGGCCGAGGCCTCCAGCTGAGGCATGTCGACGCCACGCGTGAAACGCTCCTGCGCGGCCACACGCTGCAAGCGGGCCGCAGCGGCTTGCATGTTGGGGTTGCCCGCCAGCGCCTGCGCGATCAGGGCCGACAGGCGGGCATCGCCATAAGCGTCCCACCAAGGGCTCAGGTCCTGGGTCACGGCCTCGGGCTGCGCCCCTTCGACGCCCAGCTTCTGGGTGTCCAGGGCCTGCAAACGGGGCTGGATGTCCTGGCCCGTCGAGCAGCCCCCCAACGACACCAACGTCGTCAAGGCTGCGATGGCCAGCAAACGGATGGGCGGCATGTTGTCTCCAGGATTCATGTGCTTCGTGCCTGAAAGTGGGCTCAATCTTCTCGGTGCCGCTCGGGCACGGTCGTGGGCAAGGGCGATTTGAGCGTCTCCACGTTGGCCACCATGCGCCGCAGGAAGCCCATCAGCGTCTCCCACTCCTCGCGGGAGAAGCCTTGCAGCATGGTGTTGGAGACATCGCACAGCACACCCGGCACGGGGGCTGCGGCTTTTTCCCCCTCGGGGGTGAGGGTCAGGTGGATCACGCGGCGGTCATCGGCCGAACGTTCGCGCCGGCACAGGCCCTTGGCCTCCAGGCGGTCGAGCGTGCGCGTGAGGGCACCTGCGTCCAGCTGCAGGTCGCGCGCCAGGGCCGCCAGCGTGTTGGCCTGCCCACGGTGGATGAGGAACAGCGGCGTCCATTGCGCATGGGTCAGACCGCCATCGGCCAAGCGGTGGTCCACCTCGTTGACCATCAGGTGCACGACGCGTCGCATCAGGTAGCCCACGCTGTTCTCGCGGGTGAAGCTGCCCGGTCCGTAGATCGGCTCCGCCTGGGGCGCGGCTGGGGGATTTTCCGTGGCCCTGCCCACCGCCTCAGAGGCGCTGGAGGGGTCAGCATTCGAGCGTTTGACCATGGGCGGAAATTTAGTTGCCTACGCAAATATTGTCAAGGCATGATAATGTTGCATCGTTCACAACGCTGTTGTCATGTCCGGCTCCAACACCCCACCCGCTGCCAAATCCCCGCGCGCCCTGGCCAGCCTGCGGCCTTTCCTGCGGCCCTACCGCAGCCGCATGGCCATGGCCCTGGTGTTCCTGGTGATGGCTGCCGTCACGACGCTGGTGCTGCCCATCGCCCTGCGCACCCTCATCGACCAGGGCATGGTCTCGGCCGATCCTGGTCAGCGCGTCATGGCGCTGCGCACACACTTCCTGGCACTGTTCGGTGTGGGGGCGGCGCTCGGCGCGTTCTCCGCCTCACGCTACTTCGTTGTCACCTGGCTGGGCGAGCGCATCACGGCCGACATCAAGCGCGCCGTCTACGCCCACGTGCTGCGGCAAAGCCCCGAGTTCTTCGAAACCACGCAAAGCGGCGAGGTGCTCTCGCGCCTGACCGCCGACACCACCCTCATCCAGACCGTGGTGGGCACCAGCGTCTCCATGGGTCTGCGCAACGCCATCATGACGGTCGGCGCACTGACCATGCTCATCGTCACCAACCCCCTCGTGATGGCGCAGGTGCTGGGTGGCCTGGTGCTCGTGGTGCTGCCGGCCATCGCTTACGGCCGCCGTGTGCGCAAGCTCTCGCGCGCCAGCCAGGACCGCATCGCCGATGCCAGCGCGATTGCCGCCGAGGTGCTCAACGCCGTGCCCGTGGTGCAAAGCCACAACGCCGAAGGCCGCGAAGCCCGGCGCTTCGACGACGCAACCGAAGGCGCTTTCCGCACCGGCGAGCGCCGCATCCGCGCCCGCGCCATCCTCGTGGCCTTCATCATCACGGCCACCACCGGTGCCCTGCTGTGGGGCCTGTACCAGGGCACCCAGGCCGTCATGGAGGGCCGCATCAGCGCCGGCCACCTGGGCCAGACCGTGGTTTATGTGATCTTGCTGCTGAGCTCGGTGGCAGCGCTCTCCGAGGTCTATGGCGACATCCTGCGTGCGGCAGGCGCCACCGAGCGCCTGATGGAGTTGCTCGCGGCCCAATCGCCCATCCAATCGCCCGCCTCGCCGCGCGCCTTGCCAACCACCACCGAAGGCTCGCGCCTGAGCCTGCAGCAGCTGCACTTCAGCTACCCATCGCGCCCTGGTCAGCAGGCGCTCGACGACGTCACGCTCGACGTTGCCCCTGGCGAAACCATCGCCTTGGTCGGCCCCAGCGGCGCCGGCAAAACCACGGTCTTCCAACTGCTGCTGCGCTTCTACGACCCCCAATCCGGACAGATCACGCTGGACGGCGTGCCCATCACGGCGTTGTCGCTGCAGGACCTGCGCCAGCGCATCGGCATCGTCCCCCAGGACAGCACCATCTTCTCGACCAGCGCCATCGAGAACATCCGCTACGGCCGCCCCGATGCCAACGACGATCAGGTCATGGCCGCGGCGCGTGCAGCCCACGCCCACGACTTCATCCAGAAGCTGCCCGAGGGCTACACCACCTTCCTCGGCGAGCGCGGCGTGCGCCTGTCGGGCGGCCAGCGCCAGCGCATCAGCATCGCGCGGGCCATCCTGAAGAACGCACCGCTGCTGCTGCTCGATGAAGCCACCAGTGCCCTCGACACCGAGAGCGAACGCGCCGTGCAGGCCGCCCTGGAAGAAGCCATGAAGGGCCGCACCACCCTGGTCATCGCCCACCGCTTGAGCACGGTGGTCAACGCCGATCGCATCGTGGTGCTGGACGGCGGGCGCATCGTGGACGTGGGCACCCACGCCGAGCTCATGGCGCGCAACGGCCTGTATGCTCGACTGGCATCGATGCAGTTCGATCAGGTCGCGGCTTGAGGCCGCTGGCAGTCGCTCGACTGCCGTGTGAAGTCTTGTTGCCAGCGTCATCCGCGCCCTGCCTTGTCCCGTTGATACCCGGTCTCTCACAACGAAAGGTTCCAGCCATGTTCGCTCCCATGCCCACTTCCCTGAACGCCACTGCAGCCACCCGCAGCCCCTCGCGCCGTGGCATCACGCTGGTTGCCGCCGCCACCGGCGTGGCCATGCTGCTGGCCGGTTGCGAGAACATGGGCGCGCGTGAGCGCGGCACGGCCCAAGGCGCCGGCCTCGGTGCGGTCGCCGGTGCAGCCATCGGTGCCATGACCGGTGGCAACAACATCGGCAAGAGCGCCGTCATCGGTGCAGCCGCAGGCGCCATCGCCGGCAACCTGTGGTCCAAGCACATGGAAGACCAGCGCCGCGCCATGGAGCGCGCGACCGAAGGCACCGGCGTGGACGTGGTGCGCACGGCAGACAACCAGCTCAAGCTGAACATCCCCAGCGACATCTCCTTCGCCACCGGCAGCGCCGCGCTGAAGCCCGAGTTGCGCACCGTCCTGCAGCAGTTCTCGCAAGGCCTCAAAGAAAACCCCGGCACCCTGGTGCGCGTCGTGGGTCACACCGACAACGTCGGATCTGACATGCTGAACAACAAGCTCTCGCTGGAGCGCGCCGACACCGTGCGTGACTTCCTGGAAGACCGCGGCGTGTCGCGCAGCCGCATCGACGTGGCCGGCCGCGGCGAACGCGAGCCCATCGCCAGCAACGAGACCGCAGAAGGCCGTGGCAAGAACCGCCGCGTGGAAATCTTCCTGCGCGAACCCGAGGGCGCCACCAGCACCGTGCGCTGACCGAACCGCAGGCCAGTGCCTGCGAAACATCTGATTGCAAATCTCCCCCGCCGAGCCCCCTTCGTGGGGGAGCGGTGCGACCCCTTCCTGAGACAGAATCCGCGCCAGAACAAAACATTCAGGTGGATTCATGTGGGGTACCCAGGACCTGTCAGCGGTCCTCCCGGAGGGCGCCAGCGGCTTGCTGGCGCAGCTTCGCGCTGCGCTGTCACTCACGCAAAACACACGCCTGCTCCAACTGGACACGGCCCTGCCATCCGGCACGCTCATCCCTGAGCGCTGCACGGTGCACGAGGCCCTCCACGCCGAGCACCCTTTCCTGGCAGAACTCGACTGCGTCAGCACCCACAGCGGCATCCCCCTGACCTCGCTCATGGGCACTGCGGCCACCTTGCAATTGCGCTTGCACGACGGCGGCTGGCGCGCCTGGCACGGGCACGTCGCACGCGCCGCACACCTGGGCAGCGATGGCGGGCTGACGCGCTACCGACTGCAGTTGCGCGACTTCACCCACTGGGCCGGCCTGCGGCGCGACACCCGCATCTTCCAGGACCAGACCAGCGCCGACATCGTCCAGGCCGCGCTCATGGCCCACCCGCAAGCCCGACTGCGCCTGGAGCTGAGCCAGCCGGGCCCGGTGCGCGCCATCACCACCCAGTACCGCGAAACCGACTGGGCTTTTGCCCAACGCCTGATGGCCGGCGAAGGCTGGAGCTGGCGCATCGAACACGACCCGCACAGCGCAGACAGCACCGGTGGCACGCCCAGCGTGCTGACCCCTGCGCGCCACACCCTGGTGATCTTCGACGCCCAGGCCCAGCGTCCCGACCTGGGCGCCCTGCGCTTCAGCCGCCCCGGCATGCACGGCGCCACGCCCGACGGCTTCGCCCAAGACACCCTCACCGCCTGGGCACCGGCCCGCCAGGTCGGCACGAACGCCGTCACCCTCGGCGCCTGGGACGAACGCCAACTGAGCGGCGTGACCGGCAGCAGCGCCCTGCCCGATGCGCAACGCCCGCCCGGCGTGCCCATGCTGGAGCGCTACATCGGCGTTGGCGAGCGACAGTTTGCCGACGGACGGGTCGCCGACGCGCAACACGGCGCACCCGATCTTGCCAACGCACGCGCCCAAGCCTGGCTGGACGCCCTGCTGCTGGCACAGCAAACGGTTGAAGGCCAAGGCGCCGTGCGTGCGCTGAACGTCGGCGCCACCTTCACCTTGGCCGAGCACTTCACCAGCGGCTCCCTCGACGGCAGTACTTTCGGCAGCAACGCATTCAGCGTCATCGGCATCACCCACGAAGCCGCAAACAACCTGGGTGTGCGCACCGCGCCGCTGGCATCGGCCACCAAGGTCGAAGCCGGCAGCTACCGCAACAGCTTCCAGGCCGCGCCAAGTCACCTGCGGCTGGTGCCTGCCCCGCTTGCGGCACCGCCCTCGCCGGGCCTGCAAACGGCGGTGGTCATGGCGCAGCTCTCAGGCGGCGGTGTTGGCAGCGATGCTGGCAGCACCGCCATCCACAGCGACCGCGACGGCCGCATCCGCATCCAGTTCCCGTGGCAACGCGGCACGCCCGATGACTCGCCCTTGGCAGGCGGCTTGGCGGCACCAGCGTCGCCCAACGGCCAAGCCACCGGTCACGCCCCGGGCGATGCGCGCAGCGGCACCTGGGTGCGCGTGCTGCAAGACCAGGCCGGGCCCGACTGGGGCGCCGTGTTCACGCCCCGCCCGGGCACCGAGGTGCTGGTGGATTTCATCGACGGCGACATCGACCGCCCCATCGTCATCGGCCAGCTGCACAACGGCCCGCACACCCTGCCCTGGCCCGCCGGCGCAGGCAGCCAGGCCAACCACCCCGGCACCCTCTCGGGCTGGCACCACCCCCTGCTCGACGATCAGGCCGACCAGACCGGTGCCAACCAATGGCTGATCGACGACAGCCAGGGCCAGCTGCGCATGCGCCTGCTGAGCTATTCGGCCAGCCAAGGCCACAGCGAACTCAGCCTTGGCCACTTGGTGCAACACAGCGCAAGGCACGACGCCCAGGGCTCACAAGCCCGGCGCGGCCACTGGCTGGGCGAAGGCTTCTATGGGCACACCGAGGGCTGGGCGGTCGTGCGGGCTGGCCAGGGCATGCTGCTGAGCACCGCGGCTCGCACCGCGCAAGGCAGCAGCGTGGCCAGCACCCAGATGGACGCCAGCGAGGCCGTGGCCCAACTGCGGGCCAGCCAACAGCTGGGCCAGGCCCTCGGCGACAGTGCCCGCCAGCAAGGTGCGCTTGGCCTTGCCAGCCACGGTGACAGCGGCCAAGCGTGGGCAGCCCACACCGCCGCCATGGACCCCACCGCCAGCGGCAAGCTGCCCGCCACCCTCAACGGCCAGGACGCCCGCAAAGCCCAAGCTGGCAGCCGCACCTTGGCAGACCCCGTCGAGGCCTTCGCACGCGCACAGTTGCACCTCGACACCCCGAGCAGCGCCGCCCTGGTCAGCGCCGAGCACCTGAGCTTTTTCAGCGGCCAGGACACATCCTTGAGCACCCAGGGCGATGCCCACCTCACGGCCGCGCACACGCTCAGCGCCGTCAGCGGCCAGACCACCAGCCTCTACACCCACGCCGGCGGCATCCACGCCATCGCCGCAAACGCCACCCTGAGCCTGCGCGCCCACACCGACGCCCAGCAGCTTTGGGCCGACCAGGACATCACGGTACAAAGCACCACCGACGAGGTGCGCGTCTTCGCGCAAGACAGCATCACCCTCACCGCTGGGCAGAGCCAGATTGTGCTCAAGGGCGGGGACATCACGTTCACCTGCCCGGGGAGCTTCACGGTCAAGGGCAGTTGCCATGAGTGGGGTGGTGGGGGATCGGAGGGCGCAGCCATTCAGCCGCTGCCTGACTCCCGCATCAAACTGTTCGATGAACAAATCCGCGCCGTGTCCCAGCAGTCAGGACAACCTATTGCCGGGCAACCATACGAGGTGAAGATGCCTGACGGGGCCATCTTGCAAGGCGTCACAGACGCACACGGGCGGACTGAGCGCATCGCCACCGCCACACCTGAGAACATCCAACTGACGTGGCGCCAGACATCGGTCGATGAGTTTCCCGATGTCCCAGCCGATGAGGGGTGCTGAACCGTGGCCAAAGATCAGAAACCAGATTTTTCCTGCACGACCAACGACAAGCCCAACTCCGTGGTGGATGCGCCATACAAGAAGGCATGCAAGGTGACCTATCGCTTTGTGTTCAGAACCTCGTTGTCGATGCCCTACGCCGTTGCGGTCAATGGCAAGGTATTGGCAGCCTTCAAAGACCGGCCCAAACGCACAGATGACAAGATTCCTTTGGTGGTCGATGCCGGCCAGTGCGTCGAGCTGTACCTCAACAGCGACGCGCACCCCGCACACCGGCAACACCCGGTCTACAAAGTGATGGTTGGCGACGATGACGTCGAGATCGTCATCACCGAGGTGGCAGGCAAACAAGCCTTCACCGATGCGCCTGAAGCAGGCAAAACCACAAAAGACGCGAGCACCGGTCGCACCGTCCAGCACATGACGGCCAAACTCACCGGCGACATCTGGATGAAGGTCTCGCACAAATATGCGCCCGGCGAGGTTGAAGCCTTGCTCCCACCCCAAACCAGTTCCGAGGTGACGTCAGCGGTGAAGAGCATTTATGCCGGACTGAACACCGCTGCGCTCCAGATCCATCAGCCGCCAGTGGGTGAGCAAGCAGCACGTGCGCTGACGATCCAGTTCATGGACTCGGACAACCCCAAAGAGAACATCACCACCTACAACTTGCTCAAGGATGGCTTGCCACGTGTGCATCCGGGTGGCTACGCTGCCTTGTTCAACGCCGCACTGGAACATGGCATTGAAACCCTGCGGGTGACTTCATGCTGGCGCCCCATGCTGGGCTCCATCGCACACCGGGCAGGTTTGGGTTTGGATGTCGATTACGTTGGCGCGACGCCCATGAACCGGCAGGAACTGCGACTGGGCAAGGCCAAGAAAACGGCCAATGTGAGCGATGACGAGGTCAGGCTGTTCAAGGAATATGAGGCGGCCACCGTAGCAGACAAGAAGGCTGATGCGGAACTTGTCGCGGCAACGAAGGCGGCATCAGCGCCTGGGTTGAGCGCGGACCAAAAGCTACAAGCCAGTAAAACTTTGCAGATAGCCGAAGACAAAAGAAAAGCAGCTGTCAAGGTGAAGTTGGATACAAAGGAGGCTTGGAATGCGGAGCGCAACGTAAACGAGCCAGCCAAGGTCAGGCTGTTTCGAGCTTCGCTGTTGCAATGCCAATGCGTGTCACAGCTGTTTGACCCCTGGTTCATGGATGCCAACACCAAGGACGGGCAGGAGCCAGAGCCCAATCTGCAAAGGCCGCTGCCGCCAGGCCGCAAAGGCCTGTCAAACGAAGAACTGCATGCGCACCACCTGCACGTGACTGTTTATGAGCCCAAGATTCTTCAGGGATGACCGTGAATTCCTTCAACTTTTTGAAACTGGTGCGACGCTTCATTTTCTGTCTGCTATGGGTGCACGTCACAGGCATTGCGCAAACACCGTCAACCGTAACGGCGCAAGAGCGATCGGGGCGACTCACTTGGATTGAGCGTCCTTGGAACATGCGCTACTTCATCTACGTCGAGCCTGAACGCGGGTGGGACTCGACAAAACGAGCTGCGATCACGCAAAACGCCAAGCAAGCCAGCAGAGAACCCAAACGCCGCTTCTTCAGTTGGGAGGAGTTGTTTGATCCGACCGATCTCGTCAAAACCAAGGCACCGGACCTGATAGGCAATCCAAATTTGGTGGTGGTGGTGCTGTCTTTTGATCAAGATGGCATGGTCACCTCGCCACACAGCAGGGACAAACCAATCAGAGGTCGGATCAACCAACTGAGGTATCTGGGCTTGTCTGACGGAGAAGGCTTGGTAGACCGGTTCTATGGTGTTGCGGAATGGTTCACCGGCATTGGCGATGCGAGCACGCACTGGGCTCCGGCGTTTTGCAACTACGATCAAACGCCTGACGTACTGCGCGTCAAAAGCGACGGCTACCTTTACGGCAAATTCTTCAAGCCACACTCACTCACACCCCTCTTCGGTTGCCGCGAGTGGGCCTACCAGCTCTATGACAACGAACGCCCCTACATCGACGTCACCAGCTACGAGTTGGGAGCGAAGGGCAAGCAACCCAAAGGCCACATCCGCGAGTTCATGGGCTGGGCGCGCTTTGGCGACAACAAGCCCGTCATCGGGCAGCATGAGGGCGATTGGTATTGCCTTCACGATTGCCCAGGAGGCGATGCCCCCGGCCTGATCCCCGACATCAAGGCGTGGGCCAAGCGGTTTGACTGGCATGCCCCCGTGCCGCCCACAAGGGTGCCGACCTTTCCGGACCCTCCGGCCAAGTCGGGCACCTATCCGTATGAGCCCAAGCCACTGTATGCACCAGCAGCGTCATCTCCCAAGCCGTGATTGAAAAAGGAAGCGGAGCACCACAACGATGATCCCGAGTTTCCTGACGTGCCTGCAGATGTGGGTTGTTGAGCCCCTCTGACTCCATACAGCAGCCGCCTCCAGCTCAGACGAAGTCAACATAGCCGACACCCTCGGCCCGCGGCAAAACTCGCACCGAAATGCCACAACGCCGCCCACCCACCGCGGCGCTCCAGCCAACCAGCGCCAGCCACGCCACCGAAAGCGCGGCCATCGACACACCAGAGACTCAAAGTCGGCGCTTTCCGCGACAAACCTGGCCCGCCGCTTGCCGACGCAGAAGATGGCTTGCGGAGGGCCGAAGGCGACACTCGGAGTGGCAAACGGCGTCACTTTGGCCAAATGATGCGGCGCGCAGCACCCACGCAAGCTGCCTACACTCTCGCCTTCGCTCACCGGCACGCGCTGCCGCGGCAAACGCTTCGGCAGCAGCCTCTCCCCGCACCCTCACCCATGCAAGCCCTGCTCCAAGCCATCGCCCAGATGGCCCTGCCCACCGACGCCCAACGCATCTTCCATGGTCGTGGTGGCATGCACCCTGGTTGCGAGCATTGGTCGCTCGATGCCTACCCGCCAGTTTGGGTGCTCACATCTTTCCAGCCTGCGTCTGACGACGAACTGGCCGCCATCCACGCTGCCTTGTCCAATCGCTGGGATGAATTGGCCCCCGGCCAGCCCTTGAGTTGGGTGTACCAGTGCCGTCACGAAGGCCAGGCGGAGACGCGGCTGATGTCTGGCGAGGTGCCAGAGCCGCATGTGGTGAGCGAGCACGGCGCGCGCTTTCGGGTGCATGTGCTGCGCGGTCAGAACCACGGGCTGTTTCTGGACATGGCCGAGGGCAGGCGCTGGGTGCGTGAGCACGTGGCCGCTCATCCAGGGCGCGCACGCTTGAAGGTGCTCAACCTGTTTGCCTACACCTGCGCGTTTTCGGTGGTGGCGATGCAAGCGGGCGCGCGTCAGGTGGTGAATGTGGACATGAGCCATGGCGCCATGGGCATCGGGCAGCAGAACCACAACCTCAACGGCATCACCACCGGGGCGAGTTTTCTGGCGCACGACATCTTCAAGTCGTGGGGAAAGGTGGGCCGCTCTGGGCCGTTTGACCTCATCATCGCCGACCCGCCCAGCTACCAAAAGGGCAGCTTTGTGGCCACCAAAGACTACGCCCGCCTCATGCGGCGTCTGCCGGACTTGCTCGCGCCTGGCGGCCATGCCTTGCTGTGCTTGAATGCGCCTGAGTTGGGCCTGGCCTTCCTGCAGGATCAGATGCAAGCAGTGGCGCCAGAGCTCACTTTCATCGAGCGGGTGGCGAACCCCGCTGTGTTTGCCGACGTGTCGCCCGAGCGCTCGCTGAAGGTGCTGGTGTACCGCGCACCTGCCTGAGTTGCACCATCCGCCCGAGTCAAGCGACGCTTCGCCTGTTGTGCGTCGTCCGTCAGCTTGCACCGCTGGCGCGCCGCCCAAAACGGATTGCGTGCCGCCCAAAGCGGCTGGCATGCCACAAGGCGACATCTCCGTTCAAATGCCGCAGTGCCGTCGTTGCCACTTTGACCGGCATCGATGCCCCTTTAAGCGGCGTGCGTGTCGCAAAAAGCGACAACGATGCCTCTTAAAGGGGCGAACGTGTCGTGAAAAGCGACAACGTTGTCGTGAAAAGCGAGGCGCGTGCCCCTTTAAGGGGCGCGGGTGGCACTTTGAGCGCGGTCAGACCCACTGTGGCTGACCCTGCCCACCCTGCAGGTGCCGTCCACGATGGCGATTGAGCGGATGCTGGCGATGTTTGGGGGCCAGCGCAGGACGCGAGGAGGCGGATTCGGGCAGGCACGGATGCCGAGGGTGCGGCTGCCTGCTGCGGAGCCAAGCGAGGCAGGCCGTGCGTCGGAGTGGACTGCTTTGCAGCGGATGCTGTCGGTCGCGGGGCTACGACCAACGTCCGGTTGAGGTCCCATTGCTGCCTCTACAAGACTGATCAATTGGTGTCGTCAATGAACTGGACGAAAATCACGGTTGTCATCGGCCGCAGCCTCATTCGAATGCCGGCACCGAAGGTTTCGCAGACCTATGCAGCCCTTGGTCATCGTCCCTGCATGGGAAGGCCGGGACCACGTAGGCCCCCAACTCTTCCAGCACCTCCCTGACAGGTCGACGAGAGGCTTTCAAGTTCAGTGCCACATGGTTGACGCCAACCGAGCGCAGAACCTCCAGATGGCGAATGAGCGTGTGGCGCCCTGCAGCCATGCCGGAATGAATGGGGCGCACCGGAGCGTCCGGGTCTTCCAACAGGTCAAAGAAGAGCCCCTGAGCGAATGGCTTGAAAACACCCGGTGCCACAGCTTGTACAGCCTCGCGCCACGCTTGTGCGATCAACTGTGTCTTGTGTTGGTCGACAAAGTAGTACATCCAGGCGTCCGCGTGCTCTGCCAACCAGGGCAGCTCTTGACGACTGCGTCCAACGACAACAGTTGGCAGGACGCCAACAGTCGGCTTGGGCAGCACGTCCAAGTTGCCCTCAAAAGTCCCGAACCGTTCAAAGCGGCCTCGTGGAAAGCTTTGCTCGCCAGCCATCCTGATCATCGCCAGCGCCTCCTGAAAGCGTTCGCCACGCATGTCGAAGTCATGGTCGATGCCAAACAAGGGGTACTCCAGCGGCCGGTCTCCCGATGCGACGCCCAACAGCATGCGGCCATCGGACAAGACGTCAACCGTGGCGGCTTGCTTTGCGACGTGAACTGGATGACGCAGCGTGATGACCGTTGCTGCAGTCCCAATGGCGATGCGCTTGGTGTTGGCCGCGAGAAAGCCCAGGTAGACGAAGGGATCGAACACCTGCCCGGTGTCACCAAAAGTTGGGTCATAGGATGGGACGTCGCGCGCCCACAATGCAGCGAATCCCAGCTCGTCTGCCAAGCGGGTCAACTCCGCGTGGTCGCGCATGGTTGGCGCAGGCGAATCAGGGTAGCCCTCCAACGGAAGGATGAACCCGAGGGTCAAAGCCTCTGCCTCGAAGGTTCGCCGGAAGCCGGGATGCCGCGCCAGCGGATTGGATTGCTCTTGCATGATGTGCCTTGTGTTGGCCATAGCGCCAGTGAACAGCCATGTGATCAAGGACGGCTGAACAAGGGCCATGCATGGCCCCCGTCACTCGTTCCAAGGGTGCACTTGCTCGCGCTGTCGAGCCAGAAGGCCGCATCCTTCTTCTCCGCCCACACCGTGGCGTTGGGGAAGGCCGCTGTCCCATCCGGGTTGGTGACACCGCAAGCGTGATCGGGGTGCATGTGGGTCAGCAAAACAGCGTCGAAGTCAGCAGGCGCGTACCGCTTGCCGCAGGGCTGCCGTTGCCGGTGATTTCTGCCTTCATGGCGCAGCACCCTGAGATCGAACTGGACCTCGATTTCAGCGATCGCGTGTCGGATGTGATCCAAGAGGGCCTGGACGTGGTCATCCGGGGCGGCGATCTGAAAGACTCTCGCCTGGTGTCGAAGCGGCTTGGGGCATATCGGCTCTGTCTTGTGGCGGCACCACACTACCTGGAGGCGCATGGCACACCAAGCAAGCCTGCTGATCTGGTGAACCACGCCTGCCTGCATTACCGGTACCCGACGTCCGGCAAGCTGGACGAGTGGCCTTTGCCCCGTGCAGCAACTGGATCGTCCGGGCTGAGGTTGCCGTTGACCATGGTCAGCAGCAGCCTCATTGCGCTTCTTCATTTTGTCGAGGTCGGTCGCGGCATCGCCTGCTTGCCGGACTTCGCTGTGAAGGATGCCCTGGCCGATGGGCGGCTGAGGTCCGTGCTGGACCCGCAGGTAACCCGCACCATCCATTTCCAAATCGTGTGGCCCAGCAGCAAGCAAATGTCCCCGAAGGTCAGGGCCTTCGTGGATTTCGTCGTGGACCGGTTTGGCCGCGAGCTTGCCACGGGTTCGATCAAGCGACGGAAGGCTCGCTGAGCGACGTGATGCACAGGCTGGTCGAGCAGAAGAAGGCTTGGGGATCTGCCTCGTGCGCGTGGCCTCGTGGCACAGCCGACAATTGAATCGCCTTTGCTCAGCGACCGAGACGTCATGGCGTGCGCGGCGGTAATCGACTCGAAGCAGATCCGTTGCCACCAAGGCGGCGGACACTCGCCCCGACGACTGCGCAGCACCGTCACCATGTGGCCCGCCGGTAAGAGTGCTACCCATATCAACCTGCGGATGTTGCTTGACCATGCCGTTCATGACTACCTACCGATGAGCAGTCGCCGTTGGTGGTTTCCCCGCCCCAAGCTCGGAGACCGGTCCCGATCGGCTTGACCCGTACCAGTTCAGGATTGTTCCGATGGCCGGGATGATCTATCCGGCCATCAGCTGTTTATCTCTGCATTGGCCACCACTAAAGTTCCTCATCGCAGCAATGTTGCTGCCCATTTGGTTCCCGCTGAAGGTTTGCAGGTAGCGCCTCGATTGAGCGGCTACTTTCGCGAAATGGAGGATACCCACCATGGTCAGATTGCCTACCGTTTTCCTTTCGCATGGCGCCCCCACGTTCGCGCTGGAGCCGGGGCAGGCCGGCCCCCTCTTGGCGGCCCTTGGCGACGAGCTACCGCGCCCGCAGGCCGTGCTCCTGGTGTCCCCACATTGGATGACGCCTGAGCCTGCCGTCAGCGTGGCCCTGCGCCCTGAGACCATCCACGACTTCGGCGGCTTCGGTCCCGCCTTGCACCAGATCCACTACGCGGCCCCCGGTCACCCCGTGCTGGCCAACAGAGCGATTCAGGTCCTTCGCCAGGCTGGCTGGTCACCGCGTGCCCATGAAGAACGCGGACTGGACCATGGCGCCTGGGTGCCGATGCGCCACATGTACCCGGCGGCCGACGTGCCGGTCTTCCAGGTGTCGCTGCCGTCTCGGCTGGACGCCGATGGGGCCTGGGCCTTCGGTCGGGCGCTCGCACCGCTGGCTGAAGAGGGCGTGCTGATCGTGGGTTCTGGGAGCCTGACGCACAACCTCTCTGAATTCATGCGCCAGACCGGTGAAGACGGGGCTTACGTGCGTGAGTTCTCGGCCTGGGTCGGCGACGCTGTCATTCGCGGCGATGGTGAAGGGCTGCGCCGCACCTTGACCGACGCCCCCCATGCATGCCGTGCGCACCCGACGTCCGAGCACTTCCTGCCGCTGCTGGTGGCCGCAGGCGCGGCCGCTGAGCCGTGGACGGGCACGGTCATCGAAGGCGGCATCACCCATGGCGTGCTGTCCATGGATGGCTTCGTTTTTCACAGCAGCGCAAGCTTGACGAAATGAGTTACCCATGAATGATCTGCTGATCCAACAACCCGCGCACGCTGAGGCAGATGCCCAGCTGCTGCTGATGTTCCATGGCGTGGGCGCCGACCCGGCTGGCTTGGTGCCTTTGGGCGAGCAGGTGGCGTCTGCGATCCCCAACGCGTGGATCGTGAGCGTCCGCTCGCCCCATCCGAGTGACCTCGGCCGAGGCTGGCAGTGGTTCTCTGTCCAAGGCATCACCGAGCAATCGCGCCCCGCTCGCATCGCTGCCGCGATGCCGCTCTTCAAAGAAACGATCGCGGCCTGGCAACGCAGATCTGGCGTGCCTGCGGAGCGAACGACCTTGCTCGGCTTCTCGCAAGGCTCGAACATGGCACTGGCCTCCACTCAGGAGGATGAGATGCTTGCCGGTCGCGTCGTTTCGCTTGCGGGACGTTTCGCCATCTCGCCGACGCGGGGACATGCTGCCCAACGCATTCACCTGCTCCACGGGGACCGCGATCCGGTGATGCAGGCATCGCACTCCGTGAACGCTGCCGCTCAGCTTCAAGCCCTGTCGCTGCCTGTGACGCTGGATGTATTTCCCGGCTTGGCCCATGCCATCGACCAGCGCGTGGTGGACAAGGTCAAGCAATACCTTGCATCACCCTGACAACTGATTCAGTCTCGAATCACTGTCTCCATCAACCATTGGAAACCACCATGACCACCTACCAAAAAATTGCACTTGTCACCGGCGCGACCCGTGGCATCGGACTTGAAACCTGCCGGCAGCTTGCGCAAGCAGGTGTCCACGTGCTGCTGGCTGGACGCAGTCTCGCATCCGCCACCAAGGCAGCCGACAGCCTGCGGGCGGAAGGGCTTTCCGTCGATCCCCTGGCACTGGATGTGACGGATCCCGCCAGCATCGCGGCCGCGGCCGCCCATGTGCATGCCACCTTCTCCCGCCTGGACATCCTCGTCAACAATGCGGGCGTGCTGCTGGATGCACCCGAACGCAAGCCCTCCGAGCAGTCGCTGAAGGTCTGGCGCGATACCTTCGACACCAACGTTTTTGCCGTCGTCGAGGTCACGCAGGCCTTCCTGCCCTTGCTGAAGGCCGCGGCTTCGGGGCGCATCGTCAATCTGTCAAGCCAGTTGGGCTCGTTCGGCCTTCACACAGATCCTGCCTCGCCCATCTACGACTTCAAGATCCCCGCTTACAACGCGTCCAAGAGCGTGGTGAATGCCTGGACCGTGCACCTGGCCCATGAGCTGAAGGGGTCGACCGTGAAGGTCAACGCGGTCCATCCGGGCTACGTCATGACCGACATGAATGGCGGTCAAGGCGAGCTGGATGTCGCGGCCGGCGCGAAGAGCAGCGTCCTCATGGCGCTGCTGGACGAGACCGGGCCCTCCGGCACGTTCACGCACATGGCCAAGGCGCTACCCTGGTGATTCGCTGGACATGGGCTATCGCTTGGGATACAGCCAGGGCTTGAAGACGCGCGTGAGCTGGGGTGCAACCAGCCACGTCATCGCTGGGACGACGAGCACGGTCAACAGCATCGTGCGCGCCAGAAGAGACCAAGGCGCGATCAGCGGCCCGAGCAGCAAAAACGCCAGGTAGACCGTGGGGAAAATGCCCAGCCATGTCACCACGGCGACCTTCCATTTGGGTGGCGCCTGAATGGGCGAGGCGCCGGGCACCTTGAACCAATGGGCCAAGCCACTGATTTGCCGCACATGGGTCGATCCCTCCACGTGCGGCTCGGCCGCAGCCAGGCCCAGTCGACGCTCTCCGGAGTGCTTCCAAAGAACCAGGTGTTCGGCCGAGTCAAAGGCAAGCATGACGTGGAACAGCGGATCCTCAATGTCAGGCTCTTCGCCTGGATGCACGAGTTGCGAGCCCATGTACCCGTCGAACTTCGAGGCCGCCGCCATCATGTCGTGGCAGATCTGTTCGAACGCGGCCTCGCTACCAACCTTGACCCTGCGGCTGATGAGCATGATCATCGCGTGTTGTTTTGATTCGTTCATCGCGCCTACTCCGCAGGAGTGCAAACCAGCTTACTTGGCGCCCAAGCCTAGCTGATTCATGAAGTCCTGGTTGTCCCAGAACAGCCATTCATGGTCCATGGTCCCATTCTTCCAGTGCGCGATGGTGGCCATGCTGAGTGCAAAGCGCTTGCCGGTGGGCGGGATCGATTTGCCATCGGGTAAAGGCATGGGCTTGGTGAAGGTGCCCGTCATCACGCCGGTGACCGAAGTCCACGTGCCCGAGCCGAAGCGGATCGGGTGCTGCTTGATTTCGATGTCCGGGGCGAACGCGAACATTGCCTTCAAGTCGTCCATGTGCTTGTCGATGCCACGCGTCTCGTGGCCATCGGGCCAGGTGACGACGATGTCCTTGGCATGGCTCTCATGCAGCCGATCCCACTTCTGGTTGCTGAACACGTCGAAGTCGAGCGTGTCAAACACCTTCAGGTTCTTTTCAACCTTGGGGGCTTGCCGTTCGTGCTGCGGGGGCGGGGTCTCGGGGTTCTCTGCCAGCGTGTGCGCCAGGGCGTTGACGGTGACGAGGGCCAGCCCGGACAGGGCGACGGTGAGGGGTGTGCGGATGTTCATGGTGTTTCAGGCCTTGCGGATCCAGTTGGGGGCGATCGACGTGCCTTGACCGGCGCCATAGCCAAAGTAGATGTTCAAACCGCCCAGAGGCTCAAGGTAACGGGCGTTCTTCAAGCCGCCAGCATCCACCACGTCGAAGCCGATGCTGTCGGCCAGCGCGGTGGCGGTCTGCTTGGCACGTGCGCTGTCGCTCGCGACAAAGACGCTGACCTTCTGGCCTTGGCCGAAGTCGGCGCCTTCTGCCAGCACCTGCGCGAACACCGTGTTGAAGCCCTTGACGATCTCGGCACCGGGGGCTGCCTTGGCGATTTCTTCCGCGGCCGAGGTGCTGTGGCCCAAGGTCAAGCCCATGTAGTCGGCCGTGAGCGGGTTGGTGATGTCGATCACGACCTTGCCTTGCAGATCACCCACGGCGGCCAATGCACTGGCAGCATCGGCGTAGGCGGTGGCCAGCACGATGGCGTCGGCACCGGCCGCTGAGCCCGCCGTTGCCACGGCCTGGGCGCCCGGGTTGTTCGCAGCCACTTGCGCGGCCTTGGCGGCATCACGTGCCGTGACGCTGACTTGATGGCCAGCGCGGACGAGTTGTTTGACGAAGGCCGAGCCCATGTTGCCGGCGCCGATGACGGTGACTTTCATGATGATGTCCTGGTTGATGGCAGCGATTTGCTGCGGTGAATGAACTTTAGAAGGCTTGATTCCGCAGATAAATGGGCCCGCAATGCATGAATAGTCCCGCAGATCGGCACAATGCAAGCCATGGACAGATTTCAAGAGATGCGGGCATTTGTGAGCGTGGTGAACGAAGGCAGCTTTGTGCGCGCGGCCGATGCCCTGAACATGTCGAAGACAGCGGTGTCCCGCCTGGTGTCCGATCTGGAGGCCCGACTGGGCTCACGCCTGTTGCAAAGGACCACGCGCAAGCTGTCTTTGACACAGGAGGGCGAGGTCTTCCACGAGCGCTGCAAAGAGCTGCTCAATGGCCTGGAGGAAGCCGAAGCCGAACTCAACGCGCACACGGGCGAGGTCATCGGCCAACTGCGCATCAACGTGCCGGTGACCTTCGGCCTGCAGTACCTGGCGCCGCTGTGGCCACGCTTCATGGACCTGCACCCGAAGGTGACGCTGGAGGTCTCGCTGGCGGATCGCCTCATCGATCTGGTCGAAGAAGGCTATGACCTCGCGGTGCGCATTGCCCGGTTGCCAAGCTCATCGCTCGTCAGCCGCCAACTCACGGCCACGCGCATGGTGCTTTGCGCTTCACCGGCCTACCTGCGGCGCCACGGCACGCCGGCCCACCCATCTGAAATTTCGCGCCATCAGGTCATCACCTATACCTTGCTGGCCACAGGCGATCACTGGGAGTTCGAGGGCCCGGACGGTGTCTTCAACGTCAAGGTGCAGGCTCGCATGCGCACCAACAGCGGTGACACCTGCTGTGCCGCGGCAGTGGGGCACCATGGCATCGTGTTGCAGCCGTCGTTCCTGGTGGCTCCATTCCTGGCCTCGGGGCAATTGGTCGAGGTCTTGCCGCAGTACCGCTCGATCGAACTGGGCATTTACGCGCTGTACCCAAGCCGCAAGCACCTGACACCCAAGGTTCGCGCTTTGGTCGATTTTCTGGTGGAGGAGTTTCGCGCAGCGAAGTGGCCGGCTTGATAGGGTTTGCCGGTTGTCCGCACAGCAGTCATTGAACGTGACCGCAAGCGCGCCCGGTACCATCAGACTGATCGCCTTGACACCCGTAGGGGCAGCAGTGATCGCGATGCACCTTGTGGCGCCACTGGGTGAAAAGGACCACTCCGCCAAGCTTTCGATGGAAGACATCGCGCCGGGCACGCCATGTTTTTTGGGTTGGTGAACAACGGCTTTGAACGACTGCATTCGCTGTGTTGAATGTCGCTTTGGTCGCTTTGGGTTCGTCCGCTCCAGCTGGCGACTTTCAGATGCGGTCATTGGGAACCGCAACGCATGGCGACTTGATCCACGTCAGTCAATGCCAGGCAGTCCACTCGCGAAGGCCATCAATGGCAGCTTTGGGCCACCGCAGCCATTCGGCGCCGAAGTTTGTATGGCTGCACCCAGCCTCAAGCGGTCCCACACCCCGGTCCCTGCCCATTTGCTCCCAACCATCCCACACAAAAAGAAAGCTCGCCGCCCCCGCTCATGAGGAGGTGGCGACAAGCGCTCCATGACGCGCCCATGCGCGATCACCAGCACCTCTCGCGCATGCACAATGCCACGCACGAAGCCCACCGGGCATGCGACGCGCAGCATTCAACTCAGGCAACAACGATGCGAGTTCCTCAGGTTTGCACCACACCCCGAGCCCAGCGCGGGCGTGGCTTCTGGCATGTGCTGTTGGGCCTCGGCCTGGGCCTGATCGCCCTGCTGCTCGGGGTGATGGCCTGGCACACGTGGCGCCTGTCGGCATCGCAAGAAGCGGTGGCACCCCGCGCCGGTGTGGCCGTGGACGCCCAGGCCGCCGCACAGCGCCTGAGCCTGGCCGTGCAGCAAGCCACCCTGGCCGATGCCGACGACACCCATGCCGCCGCTTTCCACGCCTTGCACCAGCACCTCGCGGCGAGTTTTCCGCTCGTCCATGCCCGGCTGCAGCGCAGCGAGGTGGGCCGCCACGCCCTGCTCTTCACCTGGCCAGGCCGCGACGCGCAGGCCAAGCCCATCGCGCTGATGGCCCACCAGGACGTGGTGCCCGTGGCGCCCGGCACCGAGTCGCAATGGACCACCCCGCCGTTTGGCGGCCAGATCCAGGACGGCTTCGTGTGGGGCCGTGGCGCTTGGGACGACAAGGCCGGCCTGATGGCCATCCTGGAGGCGGTGGAGTCCCTGCTGAAAGCGGGTTTCCAGCCGCGTCAAACCATCTACCTGGTGTTCGGTGCCGATGAGGAAGTGGGCGGGGTCGATGGTGCGGCCCGCATCGCCGCGCAGTTCAAGGCCCAGGGCGTCCGGCTGGGCCTGGTGCTGGACGAGGGCCTGCTGATCACCCACGGCATGGTGCCGGGCGTGAACAAGCCGGTCGCGCTGGTGGGGCTGGCCGAGAAGGGCTACGTGACCGTGAAGCTCACTGCGCAGGGTGCGGGCGGGCACAGCAGCATGCCGCCGCCACGCAGCGCCATCGGCCTCCTCGGGGAAGCCGTGGCCCGCGTGGAGGCCCACCCCATGCCCACGCGCTTTGGCGGCTTGCCGCATGCCACCTTCGAGGCCGTCGCGCCCGAAGCCGAGGGCGCCATGCGCTGGGTGCTGAGCAACCTGTGGCTGACCGCGCCGCTGGTCGAGCGCCAATTGCAGCATCTGCCCGCGGGCAATGCCATGCTGCGCAGCACCGGCGTGGCCACCGTGTTCCGCGCCGGTGAACGCGACAACGTGCTGCCCGGCGTGGCCCAGGCCAGCATCAACTTCCGGCTGCTGCCCGGCGACCGCAGCGCCGATGTGCTGGCCCATGTGCGCCGCGTGCTGGCCGATCTGCCCGTGACGGTGAGCACGGGCCCGGAAGTCACCGAGGCCTCGCCGGTGTCGCCGCGCGATGGCCTGGGCGTGCAGTGGGTGTCGCGCGCGCTGCGCGAGTTGCAGCCTGGGGTGGTCGTCGCGCCGGGTTTGCTGATCGGTGGCACGGATTCGCGCCACTTCACCGACATCGCCGACGAGGTGCTGCGCTTCTCGCCCATCCACGCCACCTCGCCCGACATGGCGCGCTTCCACGGCAGCAACGAGCGCATCAGCGTGGCCAACCACGTCGAGATGATCCAGTTCTACGAGCGCCTGCTGCGGCTGGCGGCCACCCCGCCCTGAGGGTCGGGCCGAGCGCCTAAAATGCGCTCCATGACGACCGCCCCCCTCGCGCCGCGCCCCGTGCGCAGCCAGTACGAAGATTTCATGCGCCACGTGCACACCACGGGCGTGACCAAGACCGACCGCACCGGCACCGGCACGAAAAGCGTGTTCGGCCACCAGATGCGCTTTGATTTGTCCGAAGGCTTCCCACTGGTCACGACCAAGAAGGTGCACCTGAAATCCATCATCGTGGAGCTGTTGTGGTTCCTGCGTGGCGATGACAACGTCAAGTACCTGAAGGACCACGGCGTCACCATCTGGGACGAATGGGCCCGTGAAGACGGCTCGCTGGGCCCCGTCTACGGCGTGCAGTGGCGCAACTGGCCCAAGCCGGACGGCGGCCACGTGGACCAGATCAGCGAGGTCGTCAAGCAACTCCGGCAGACGCCGGACTCGCGCCGCATCATCGTCAGCGCCTGGAACCCGGGCCTGATCGACCAGATGGCGCTGCCGCCCTGCCACGCCTTCTTCCAGTTCTACGTGGCGCCGGCCACCGAACCCGGTGGCAAGGGCAAACTCAGTTGCCAGCTCTACCAGCGCAGCGCCGACATCTTCCTGGGCGTGCCTTTCAACATCGCCTCCTACGCCCTGCTGACCCACATGCTGGCCCAGCAATGCGACCTGGACGTGGGCGATTTCGTCTGGACGGGCGGTGATTGCCACATTTACAGCAACCACACCGAGCAGGTCGAGCTGCAGCTCAGCCGCACGCCGCACCCCTACCCGGTGCTGCACATCCAGCGCAAGCCCGATTCCATCTTCGACTACGCCTTTGAAGATTTCGAAGTGCGCGACTACCAGCACCACCCGGCCATCAAGGCGCCGGTGGCGGTCTGATGCCGACACCGATGAAGAAGCCCGCCTGCCTGAGCCTGATCGCTGCCGTGGCCCGCGACGGCGCCATCGGCCGCGACAACGACCTGTTGTGGCACGACAGCCGCGACCAGAAGCACTTCCGCGCCGCCACGATGGGCTGCCCCGTCGTCATGGGCCGGCGCACCTGGGACTCCCTGCCCGAGCGCTTCCGCCCCCTGCCCGGGCGCCGCAACATCGTGGTCACGCGCAATGCGGCCTGGCAAGCGCCGGGCGCCGAGGTCGCGCATTCGCTGGCCGAGGCCATGGCCCTGGTGGCCGATGCGCCCAAGGCCTTCGTCATGGGCGGCGGTCAGCTCTACGCCGAGGCCCTGCCCTGGGCCGATGAGCTGGTGCTGACCGAGGTCGATGCCAGCTTCGAGGCCGACACCTTCTTCCCCGCCTGGGAACGCAGCGCCTTCCACGAAGTGCAGCGCGAGGCCCACCCCGCGCAGGCCCCGGGCGAGCAGCCTTTCGCTTTCGTCACCTACCGGCGCCGTTGAGCGCACGGTCGGGTCGCACCATCACGCCATCACACGCTGAGGAAACCCCCATGTCCGACCACGGCTTCCATGTTCACGGCCCCCACGACCATGCCCTGGAACACCAGGCCCATGCCGAGCCCGAAGGCATGGCCGGCCAGCTGGCGGTGATCACCGCGGTGCTGGCCACGGTTGGCGCGCTGTTCTCCTACATGGGCGGGGCCACCCAGGCCAATGCCAGCCTGTACAAGAACGACGCGGCCATCAAGAAGACCGAGGCGTCCAACCAGTGGAACTACTACCAGGCCAAGAGCAGCAAGCAAAGCCTGGCCGAGCTGGCCATGGTGCTGGCACCCGAGGCCAAGCGCGAGTTCTACGCCAAGGAAGCCGAGCGCTACAAGACCGAGAAGGCCGAGATCCAGAAGGAAGCCAAGAAACTGGAAGACGAGTCCAAGGCCTTCGACGAGAAAAGCGAAGCGCAGATGCACGAACACCACCGCTGGGCCCAGGCCACGACGGTGCTGCAGGTGTCCATCGCGCTGGCGGCCATCGCCCTGTTGACCCGCCGACGCTGGCTGGAATGGGGCACGCTCGCACTCGGTGGTGTGGGCACGGCCATGGGCGTGGCGGCCTGGTTCCACCTCTGAAGCGCCGGGGCAGCCCGGCGCCTTGAGCAACGCCACCTGCCCGTGTGATCGCCGGCATGTACGCAGATTCTGTCTGAGCGGATGCACCCGCTGTGCATGCGGCGTGGTGCTGCAAGGTCTTGCCTTTGCAAGCCGATGGGCCCTGCCTACCATGCCAGTTGTTCCCCCCTCACTAGGACACTGGCATGAAGAAGTACATCGCGTTCGGCGCAGCCGCCCCCCTCTTGGTGGCCACCCTCCTGGCCACACTGACTGGCACCGCTGTGGCCGCCGACAGCTACGTCGGCTTCGGGGCAGGCGCATCCCGCTTCAACGTGGACTGCGCAGGCTTGAACCGTTGCGACAAGACGGACGTGGGCGTCAAGTTCTTTGGCGGCTACCGCTACACCCCGATGATCGCCGGCGAGCTGGCCTACATCGATTTCGGCAAAAGCAAGTCGACGGCCACGCAGAACGGATTCCAGCTGGAAGGCGTGCTGAAGTCGCACGCGTTGGTGGCCGACGTGGCCCTGCGCTTGCCCCTGATGACAGCGGTGGACGGCATCGCTCGCGTCGGTGTGGCCCGCGTGCGCAGCTCGCTGGACCAGCGCGCCGATGGCCAGGTCATCGCGTCCAATGCCCGGACGTCTGTCCAGCCCTACTTGGGCCTGGGCCTGCAATACGCCGTTCAGAAAAACATCTCGGTCGATGTCGGTCTCGACATGACCCGCGCCAAGCTGAGCAGCGACACCGGTGGCAGCACGACCAGCGCACTGCGGCTGCTCAATGCCGGTGTCAGCTACGGCTTCTGAGTTGGGCGAGAGGTGGCGGGCAGTGACGCTCAGCCACCCCAGCCCAGGATGACCCGGTCGGTGCTGCGCTCGACCAACCACACCAGCGCCATGGCCGCGATCGCGGCCGACCCGGGCAAGACCACGCCCATCCGGTAAACAGCGGTTCGGCGCAGCCAGAAGCCCAGCGGCAGCACCAAGGCCACCAGCATCAACTGGCCCAGCTCGACACCGAGGTTGAAGCCCAGCAAGGGCCACGCCAGGTTGGACGCCGACAAGCCCAGGTCCTGCATGGCCCCGGCGAAACCAAAGCCATGCACCAAGCCGAAGCCGAACACCACGGCCCAGCGGGGCGCGCGCAGGATGGGCCACAGGTTGTCCAGGGCCGCCACCAGCACACTGAGCGCGATCAGGGACTCGACCCAGCGCGACGGTGGCGACAGCACACCGAACGCCGCCAGCGCCAGGGTCAGGGAGTGCGCCACCGTGAAGGCGGTGACCAACCTGAGCACCTCGCCCAGTGCGCTGGGCCAGCGCTCGCGCGGTCGCCAGCCGCCCATCGGCGTCCAAGCGGTCGGCACGCCCTCGCGGTGCCACACCGACACCAGCAGCAGCGAGACCAGGAAGAGGATGTGGTCCGTGCCAGCGGCGATGTGATCGACACCCTCGCGCACGGTGCGGATCACCTGCGCCAGCGGCGACGGCCGGCCATCCACTGGGGTTGCCGAAGCGGGCGCAGGTGCCACTGCACCCGGTGCGCTGACTGCGCTCGCCACCTGCGCGTGCGCGGCCGCAGCCACGGGCACCGCCTCGGCGAGGTCACCCCAGGTCTGGGTGTGGGCGGGGTGCCCTGCGCCCAGGACCACCACGCCCAACTCACTGGCCGCGGCGCCATCCGCCTGGCGGCGCCAACGGACGATGCCGCGGTGTGTGGGGTCGCTCAAGGCGAAGAGGCTGTAGTCCATGTCGACGCCCTGCCAAGGCTGCCCCAGGCGCTGCGCGCAATGCTGTGACCACGCGAACACAGCGTACTGGCCGTCGGTGTGCGCGATGAGCGCTGGCGGCGCGTCGGTGCCATCGCTCCCGGTGCAGGCCACCCCGTCCCGGCTCAAGCGGAGGTGCGGGCGCGCGAAACGCAGCATGTCGGCCCAGCGGCTGCGCACTTCGCCCCAGGTGAGCCGCCCATCGTCGTTGGCGTCCAGCGACAGCTCGCCGTCGAGGTCGCGCAAGGCCACGTGCCAAACCACATCGACGCGCTCACCCGGACGCGCCGTCAGGGTCAGGTAGCTGTCGCTGGGCTTGTGGGCATGGGCGTTCAGCGGCATGGTCAGCGGGGCCATGCAGCACAGCCAGGCCATCCAGTGGAGGATCGCCCGCTTCACAGCAATCCGTCCAGCCGTTGGTCACGCCAACCCCACCGCTGCATGAAGTTGCGCACCTCTTGCGTGGCCTGGACGGCCCCGGACGCACGGGCGGCTTCGAGCAAGATGCGCGCATCGGCCGGCTCTTTCTGGACAGCCCAGTTGCGCTGGGCCAGCTTGAGCGCCTGCGCTGGCTGCTGGAGCAATCGCAGGGTGAAGCGGGCCTCCTCGCGGCGGTGCACGCTGTCGCCGCGCTCGCGGGCAGCGGCAAAGCGGGCACGCAAGGCCGAGACACGCGCGCCATTGGCCGGGTCCTTCAGCGCAGCGCCCGCTTCGGCCAAACGCAACAACAGGGCGTCGTTGCGCTCACGGCCCTTGAGCAGGGTCAGCACCTCCGCGGGCCGCCCCTGGTCCAGCAGGAAGTCCGCATACGCGCCTTCCGTGTAGGCGTCGGCCTGCCGCATCAGCAGGGTCTGGTAGAGCACCGCGGCCTCGCGCCCCTGCCCTTGCCGCTCGGCCAACTCCGCCCGCATCAGGTGGACCAAGTCGGCCACCTCGCGGGGGGCTTGCGTCGCGAGCTGGCGCAAGCCGAGCTGGGCGGCGTCGGCATCGCCCCGGTAGCTGCGCAGCTCCAGGCTGCAGGCCTGCGCATGCCAAGGGGCTTGCACCTGGGCGAGCGCATCGCACGCGCGCTGGGCTTCGTCGTATTGCCCCGTGACCTGCAGCACCGATGCCAAGGTCAGCCAAGCCTGCACGCGCTGAACAGGCGGCACAGGTGCCGTAGCTGGCAGTTGCACCAGGGCACGCAGGTCGCGCAAGGCGGCGTCGAAATCGTGGGTGCTTTGCAAAATGGTGGCGCGCAGCAGGCGCACACCAGGCGGTGGGGACGGCTGCGTCCACCAATGGCCGAGCGCGGCCTGGGCCTGGCCCAGCAAACGGGGGTCGCCGTCCTGGCGTGCCCACTGGATGGCCTGAGAGGACACCGCCACGGCCAAGACAACGTTGTTGGGTTGGGCGCGGGCCTCGGCGCGCAGGGCACGCCAGGTCTTCTCCTGCTCGCTCAAAGGGCGCTCGCGGAGCACTTCGACGACGTCGCTGTCGTGCGCAGGGGTCCACGCGCCAGCGGCATGCGCTGCGCCACTCAGCAACATGCAACCTGCGGCCCATGCAAGCGCCATCGATCGCCATGAAGCCGAGAGAACATCCAACAAGCACCGGTGCATGGTCATCGTCCATTCGGATCAAAAAAAGAGCCCCTTGCGGGGCCCATGGGGGCCAGGGAATCTCCCCGGCCCTCACTCATGTCGGCTCAGCCGTGTCGTCCGTCGCCAGCATGGCCGGCACCGCCACCGGTTCCAGAACGTCGGTGGTGGCCGCTGGCTGGTTCGACAACGCCGTGACATAGGCCGTGGCCGCAGCCGCTTCGGTCGCTGCGGCTGCAGGCACTTGGGTCGTCACGTCCACGGTCGCGGTCACGGGCTTGGCGTTGTCTCCGCCACCGCCGCAAGCACTCAGCAAGAGCAGGGCGACGGGTGCCCACGCGGGCGCGCGGCGAAGGATGTCAATGTGCTTCATGGTCATCACCTCACTGCTGCAGGGGGGTCGAACCGGAGTTCGGGGTGTTGAGGTACGGGAAGCGCGTCAAGAATGGCACCACCGCTTGGTCGACACCGTCGTGCACGTTTGCAGCGTTGGGCAGGCCGTTGCTGCCAGCTGCCTTGGCCAACGCGCTCAGCGAAGCCGTCGTGCAGGTCGAAGTCAGCGTGCCAACCTTCGGCACCACCACCGAGCTCAGGCCCAGGTCGATGCCTTCGTTGATGGCGCACAGTCCACCGATGGTGGCCACCAGGGCGATGTCCACCACGTCATCCTTGGGACGGCGGCCGTTGGGGAAGCCGGCCAGGTCAGTGGCCCCACCCACAGAGCCAGCAGCCAGGATGGATCCCGCTGCACCCAGCCTGTTCTGGCTGCCCGCCGCCACAGCCGGCACAGCCGTGTTCAAGCGCAGTTGCTCCGAAGCTGCGGTCAGGTTGGCCGGACGGTTCAACCCGGTGATGCCGGTCAGGAAGGTGGCCACCAAGTCGGTGCGCGGGAAATTGGTGGGCGCCAGCGCAGCGGTGTCACCCGCCAGGACCAAGCCCAGCAGGGCCGGCAGCGTCGGGTTCGTCACATAGGTGGCGAACTGCAGGTCGTCCTTCGGCTTGGAGGTGTTGAACTTGTCCTTGTCACGCAGGCCAATCACGACCTCATTGACCAACGGGTTGCCCAGGCGAGAGACCTGCACCCAGGCGCCGCCGTTCTTGTCCGAGGTTTGGTGCCCGGCTGCAGGTGCCGCAGCCATCAGGCGCGCCTGGCGCACACTGGCCGTGGTCCAACCGCCCACGACGGGATCTGAGCCGGCCGTCAGGCAAGACTTGTGCACCTCCAGGGCCATCGTCGTGACGTTTTTGTCCTGGATGGAGTTCGCAGCGAACGCATTCTTCAACGAGGGATTCAGGATCTGCCCAGGCGTGGCGTTGACCAAATCGAAAATCGGGCCCAGATTGACGGCGAAGCCCTCCTGGCGCTGGCCCACGAACACCTTGGCGGGCATGGCACATCCGGGGATGTTGACCGTGTGCACATGTTGTGCGGCATAGGCCTCGTAGGTTGCCGAGTTGCCCAGCGTCTTGTCGCCGATGTAGTCGACCGGCTTTTCGAACGTGCTGGACCCGCCTGAGGCTTTGCTCAACACACCACGGCTGCCTTTGCGGCGGTCACCGCGCACCACGGTCACGCCGTAGGTTTCCGCGACGTTGAGGTTGGCGTCCGACACGGCCGACACGCCGCCCGCCTGGGTCAAGGGAATGGCCACCATCGAGCCCCCGATGTTCAACTCCACGCCCTTGCCTGCGTTGGCCAGCGTGTTGTTGAAGCGGAACTGGAAGGTGATGTCTTCCACCGCATCGCCGTTGTTGTCGATGTGGATTTCGTACAGCGCGTTGGGGTCGAGCTTGAAATAGTTGGGGCCACCGTAGGCGTCTTGCAGCGGCTGGTAGTTGGCAATCAGCGTGACGTAGTCGGTGCGACCAGCTTCGTAGCTCATGAACATGTAGAAGTCCGTGCCATCGACCTTGGGGCTGGTGGTGATGAACGGCGCCTCTCGGTGGCTGGAGGCCCAGGCAGGCGACAGCGCCGCACAGGTGGCGATGGCTGCCGCAGCGAGGGCGGTGCGGGTGGCAAAACGGGTCATCGTCGGCATGGTGTGTCCTTTGGGTGGGGGCTGGAGCGGCTGCTGCATGGCACCGCTTGCCTTCTGTACGCAGGCCACGCCGCGCCGGATGCAGTCCGGATGCCCCCAGCGCCAATTGACATGAAAAAACCCTTCCGAGGGTGTGACAATCACGTCATGTGAACAAACAGGGCCCAAATCGCGATTGCCGCGACTGGAAGGGCAGAGCGCGACACATGAATCGACGAGACCTGTTGCTGGGAGGCGCCGGGGCCGGTTGCCGGTGGTTGACGCCACTGAGCGGGCTGGCCGCGTGCACCGCTGCCGCGCCCGCATTGCGCGTGGCCCTCAACGGCTGGATCGGTTATTCGCCGTTCTTCCTGGCCCAAGACCTGGGGCATGTGCCTGAATCGGCCGTGCGGCTGCTGGAGTTCCCCTCCAACACCGCCAGCATGATGGCCCTGGTCAATGGCGAAGTGGCCGCCGCCGCCCTCACTTTGGACGAGCTGCTGCTGGCGCGCGAAGGCGGCCTGGACGTGCGTGCCGCGCTGGTGTTCGACGAATCTGCCGGCGCCGACGTCCTGATGGCCTCCGAAGGCATCGAGACGCTGACCGACCTGCGCGGCAAACGCATCGGGCTGGAGGCCACCGGCGTCGGTGGATTGATGCTGTCACGGGTGCTCGAAGCTGCTCAGCTGAATCCCACGGACGTGGTCAAGGTCCCTTTGACGGCCGACCAACACGTCGCGGCCTACACCGCCAAGCGCATCGACGCGGTCATCACCTTCGAACCCATGGCCTCGCGCCTGCGTGCCCTCGGCGCCCGAGCCCTGCTGGACAGCAGCCGCTTCCCCGGCCTGATCGTCGATGTGTTGGCCGTGACCGCGCGGCTCGACACGCGCCAGGCCGAGCACCTCCGCCAACTGCTCGACGGCCACTTCCAGGCCCTGCAGCACTTGCGCAGCAACCCTGCAAGCGCCGCCCGCCTGCTCGCCCAACACCAACAGATCGCACCCGATGCGGTGCTCGCGGCCTTTGGTGGCATCCGCCTGGCCGATGCTGCCGAAAACCGCGGCTGGCTCAGCGGCCAGAACCCGGGGCTGAGCGCCTCGGCACGCTCGGTCGGACAGCTCATGGTGCATGCCAAGCTGCTGCAGCGCCTGCCCGACACGGCGACCCTCTGTGACCCCCGCTTCCTGCCCGAGGCCGCATGAACCTCCGATCCCTGCGCGTTTTTTTGCCGCTGGCCTTGTTGACCCTGATGCTGCTCACCGGCGCGGTTTCCGTGGTCCTCAGCCTGCAACAGCAACAGCGGCGCCTCACCGAAGAAGCGCGCCTCTCCGTGCTGGCCGACGTCTCCCGGCTCGTGCGCCTCACCAACGAGGGCATGGGGTCCACCTCGTCGCTGGTGGCCGCCGAGGTCGCGCAGATCGCCAGCCGGCCCGAGGTGCACAGGGTCTTGCTGCTCGACGACCGTGGCACGGTGCTGAACGCCCAACGCGCCGCCTGGCGAGGTCGCAGCCTCAAGGAGATCGCACCGGAGCTGGGTGAAGCGCGGATGCAACAAGCCGCGCAAAGCCGCATGCCGCTGTGGCAAATGCAGGCAGGCGGCAACCGAATGGACGCTGTGCAGTCTTTTGAGTTGCCCCTGCAAAACGACGAACTGCGCAGCTCTCGGCGCGGCCTGGTCTACGTCGCCTACGACCTGCGTGAAGCGCGTGCGGAGACCACCCGCAGCGAGGTGCAAGCGCGCCTGCCCGAACTGGCCGGACTGCTCGGCGTCTTCCTTTTGATGGCCTGGTGGCTGGGCCGCCACGTGACGCAGCCACTGGCGCAGCTGGACGCCGCCGCCAAGGCCTTGCGCGCCAGCGACCTGTCGGTGCCGGTGCCCCGTGGGGGCTTCCTCGAAATCGACCAGCTCGCAGGTGGCCTGGAGGCCTTGCGCCAGGAGCTGTCGGCCACCTGGCACGCCATCCCGGACCTGCTGTTCGAACTCGACGCCCGCGGGCGCTACCTGCGCGTGCTGGCCGTGCGCCCGGAGCTGGTCGTGCAGGCGCCGCAATCGTTGCTGGGCCGCACCGTGCACGAGGCCATGCCCGCCGATGCCGCCCAAGCCATCCAGCAGGCCCTTGACGATGCGGCCGTGTCAGGTGCCGTGTGGGGCAGGGAGCTGGCGCTGCAGGTGCCCGCCGGGCAGCGTTGGTTCGAGATCTCGGTGGCGCGCAAGGCCGCGCTGGACCACGGCAGCCCGACCTTCTTGTTGATTTCGCGGGACATCACCGAGCGCAAGGACGCCACTGCCAGCCTGCAGCAGCTCAACGAAGCCCTGGAGCAGCGCGTGCAGAGCCGCACCTCGGAGCTGCTGGGCGCGAAAAACGAAGCCGAGCGCGCCAACGACAGCAAGAGCGAGTTCCTCTCGCGCATGAGCCACGAGTTGCGCACGCCGCTCAACGCCATCCTCGGTTTCGGCCAACTGCTGGAGCTGTCGGTGCAAGAAGCCAAGCAGCAGCGGCAGGTGGGGCACATCCTCAGCGCCGGCAAGCACCTGCTGTCGCTGATCAACGAGATCCTCGACCTCTCCCGCGTCGAGTCCGGCCAGATGACGCTGAGCCTGGAGCCGGTGCCTGTGGCCGAGCTGGTCGAGGAGTCCCTGGGGCTGGTCCGCCCGCTGGCCGAATCCCATGGCATCCACCTCGCACCGGTGCCCGCCCTGCCCCCAGGCAGTCGGGTGCGCGCGGACCGCACCCGGCTGCGCCAGGTGCTGATCAACCTGCTGTCCAACGGCATCAAGTACAACCGACAAGGGGGTGCGCTCAGCGTGCTCATCGACCTGCAGGCCGACACCGTGCGGCTGGGCGTGCGGGACAGCGGCATGGGCCTGAGCGCCGAGCAGCAAGCCCGCCTGTTCACGCCCTTCGAGCGGCTGGACGCCGACGAGCGCCAGATCGAGGGCACCGGCATCGGCCTGGCCCTCTCCAAGCGCCTGGTGGACCTGATGGGTGGCCACATCCAGGTGGAGAGCGAACCCGGCCAGGGCAGCACCTTCTGGGTGCAGCTGCCGCGCTGCGAAGACGGCCCCGTGGCCCCAGGTGCGCCCGGTGGCATGCCTGGCAACGCCTCGGCCCTCCCCCTCACGGCCTTGGACAGCAGTGCGCTTCCGCCACATCCCCAGGCCACGCCACGCCCCGACTGCACGATCCTGTGCGTCGAAGACAACGAGCTGAACCTGCAGCTCATCGACCACCTGCTGGGCCGCCAGCCCGATGTGCACCTTGTGTGCGCCAGCGAGCCCCGGCAAGGCCTGCGCATGGCCCATGAGCTGCGCCCCCACATCATCCTGCTGGACATCAACCTGCCCGAGATGGACGGCTACGAAGTCATCGCCCGCCTGCGCTCTGACCCGGCCACCGCCGCCATCCCGGTGCTGGCCGTGACCGCCAACGCCATGCCGGGCGATGCCGCACGGGCGCGGTCTGCCGGTTTTGCCGGCTACATCACCAAGCCCATCAACGTGGCCACCCTGCTGACCGAGGTCGAGCGCCTCAGGCCCGCCGCGCCGCCCGCCGCGGACCTATGATCCGCAGCCAGGCATCCCCCTGAACTCACACCGCCACACCGCAGGCCCCGCCCTTGAAACTCGCCACCTGCGAGTTCAAATGGCGTTTCAGGGGAGTTCAACACATCCCAGGCAATGGCCATAAGTCATTGTCATCAAAGCGTTTTCCTCCAACAGCGTCCCATCACGTCTCACTGAAGCACAACAAAAATGGGTAGCTAGCTGGGTAGCTAGCGTACTAAAATTGCGCCTAGCTACCCATTGGAGGACGAGCCATGGCACGCCGGGGAAATTTGCTGGACGATGTACAGATTCGACGCTGGATCGCAAAAGGCGCCGCCATCGCGCGATCTGATGGCGATGGCTTGACTTTCACCTTGTCGAGTGCAGGAACCGCCACGTGGGTTCTGCGCTACCGAGTCTCTGGTGTGCGCCGCAAAGAAATCACGCTTGGAAACTATCCGGACCTGACCCTCGCTGCAGCCCGAAAGCTTGCTCGTGAGCGACGCGTTGATGTAGACCAAGGCAAAGATCCTGCCGCGGACAAAAAGGTCCTGAAAATGAGGACCCAGATGGCTTGGACAGTGCGGGAGTTGATCTCGGACTACAAGGAAAAGAAGCTGACCACACCGCCATTGGCGGAGGGAACTGTCTACTACCGAAAGTGGGATCTGGACAAGATCATCGGGCCCAAGTTGGGCTCCATGGAAGTACGCCACGTCACCCCTGCTGACATCGTGCACGTGATTGAGTCCAGCAAACGTTCCTGGACGATCTGCAAACGCTTGCTCACCTCAGCGAAATTGCTTTTCGCACACGCGTGTGGCAAGCGCCTGATCAATGTGAACCCATGCGTGGGCATTGACCTCACTGCTTTGATGGGCGCACGCCCACCCATTCGCAAGCGCGTGATGCTGACCGAGGACGAACTGCGTGCACTCCTGAAGGACATCAGCGACATTGGCGTTGAAAACGGCCTGGCCTTCCGCATCTTGCTGGCCACCTGTGTTCGGTCTATCGAACTGGCCAAAGCCAGATGGGAGCACATCGACTTCGAACTTGGTACTTGGTGGGTGCCAGCCGAATCGGTCAAGACGCGCACAGGCTTTTTGGTCCCCATCACACCAACAGTTGCAGAGTGGTTCAAAAGTCTCCAGTGCCTCTCCGGTGACTCCCCTTGGGTTTTGCCTGCCAGAACGGATCGACGCCGCAAACGTGTGGGTGACACTCATGTGGGCAAAACGACGCTTTGGGCGGCAATCACCCGGGCCTTTGATCGCGGCGACATCGACGTGCGGCGCTTTACCCCTCACGACACCCGTAGCACGGCAAAGGGGCATATGCGAAACATGGGGATCCCCAACGACATCACCGAGATTGCACTCAATCACGCGCTCAAAGGCATGGAGGCTGTCTACGATGTGCGCGAGGAGATCCCCGAGCGCCGTCAAGCCTTGGAAAAATGGGCGGCCTTCATCGAGGCTTGCGAAACTGGCCGCCCCTGGAATGTGCAACCTATACGGCGCGTGGCTTGATGCACTTACAAAGGCTCCGGTTGCAAACCATATTTCTTCGCAATGCCCCGCGCCATCTCAGGAAACAAAACGCCGAGCACCTTGTCGTAGGTGCTCGGACGCAGGTAAGTCACGTCTTGAAGATCAACCCCATCAATGATGGATTGCCTCCATCTGGCATAGCTATCAGCCTGTGCCTTTGTGAAATGCGCCTCTAGGCGATATGCCTTCACAGCCATCGTGTAGATGGTGTGCCAACGCTTGTTGTCAGGCCCGCTCTGCATGATGGCGTTGAGCACCTGGTAACCAGTGTTCATGTCATACCCCACGCCTCGGTTCTGCTGGATCGACAGGATGCGGGCAACCATCCCGGATTCGTCCACCATCATCCGGTCAAGAGCGCCTGGCAATCCATGCGCAGCAAGCGCCTCAGAAGCTTCCTCCACTTGCTGCCAAAGTTCGCTGTCGCTGCCCAAGAATTGGGGCTTGGGACCATTGCCCACGTGCTTTCGCCCTGCCCTCTTGATAGCGACGTTGGCGTCGTGAAACGACGTCATCGCAGAGATGTACCTGGCGACCCAGTACGCTGCGGGTTGAGCAAGGTAGGCGGGGCGGCGCAACTCCAAGAGTCGCTCGCGGTAGCGCAAGGTCACCGGGTGTTCATCAACCGCTGATTCAAGCACCCGTTGCTTGGCTCGCAGGACGGGGTGGTGCACCCACCGCTTCCCGACCAACTGGTTGACCACCAAGTCACGCAAATTCTCGCGTGTCACCGTTCCGCCCAACGCTCCGAGGTCAATCTCCAGTGTCGGCATGTCCAGATCCCGAATGCGCCGCAACTTCTCGTCGTCGATGCCATGCGTCACAGTCACCTCGACCAGGATGGCTGCAGGCCAAGTGAAGGGGTACGTGTCTTCTTCGTCTTCGTCGAAGTCCCCGGCAACCCAAGTCATGGTCCCGCCCCAACCATGAACCTTGCCTGGATTCAGATCTGCAATGACATCGGGAACGATGCTCGCCACCTTCTTTTCAAGCCGAACATCGCCAAAGTCGAGTTGACGAGGCCCTGTCATCCACATCTTGCGGATGCTGGCCGTCTCCCACTCTCCGGCGAACTCATCTGGCGGATCCCGCTCCACCACAACCTCCAGGCCCGGGGTTGCAATGGACGATGCACTTTCAAGGATGGCTTTCACCTCGCGGTGCAGCACCGTCTCGCGCCTCAAACCAGGAATGAGGCTTGGCTCCACGTCTTTCGGCAACCGTGCCAGAAATTCAGCTTCGTCTGCCGCATCCCAACTGTCGAGTGCATCCTTTGCAGCTTTGGCCGCGACTGCATCACCTTCAACAGCCAGACTGGCGTCATTCCAGTGTGAACACCAGTGCATATCAGGAAGGATTCGCAGTCTCGCGCGGATCTCCTCCGGGTCCATCATCGCAAGGGATGGATCTGAGAGCGAAAGAGTCGCGACGGCATGCCCCAGCCCATCAGACCCAGGCTCGCGCACCCCCGTCAGATCAACCAGCAACTGCCGCCCGTCATCCAAGGTCAGCAGCGCCGTGGCGTGGTCGTGCATCGTCGCGTTAACGATTGAAATGTGCTCGGTGGGTTGTTCCACCCAGACCTCATACCCATGCCCGAGAAAACCAAGTGCCGTTCGACTCATCCGTCTCCGAGGCAACACCAGCACCCCCAACTCCAACAAGTGCCGCGTAGCCGCTACGCGGGCTGCAACTATTGAACAGTCGTCTTTGTGCGCACCATCAGGATGCCGGAAATGAGCCGTTGGCCTCACCCGCAAGGGCTGACCCGCCATCACCGGAGTGAGAGGCAAATCACAAGCTGGGCAGATGCAGGCAGCGGTCCGACTGACGACGTCCGAGTCATGTATGTAGCGCGGCTGACCAGTTTTTGCGTCGTGCGCCCACTTCAACGGCACAGCAGACGCATCCGCACCAGCATCCTTACTTGCCGAGCCGCTAAGGTCAATCTGCCATGTGCTCATTGATTGCGATCCTCTTCCATATTGGATTGAGCGTGAATGTGCTGATGCCCGGTCAAAGTGAATTTTCAGAGATACTTCGGCCACTTGGCAGTCATTATCCCGACGCGAGTGAGCGCTCCAAGACTCGCATGATCCAATGTGTCCGATGAGCAAGCCCACCGAACAAACCGTCAAGCGCTTATTCGCCCTGTCTGGCAACCTGTGCGCCTTCCCCGGTTGCTCGCTACCCATGGTCGAGGGCACTGGCGTCGTCACCGGCGAGATATGCCACATCCACGCAAGGCGAAGCGGCGGGCCGAGGTTCGCCCCAGATCAGACAGAGAAAGAACGGCAGGCTTTCAACAACCTGATTTTGATGTGTGGCCCTCACCACAAAGTCATTGATTCCCAGCCAGACATTTACTCTGCCGACGTCCTCAGGGAGATGAAGTCGGTTCACGAAGCTGCAGCGGGTCGGCCCGAGCAACCGACTGATGGCGTCTATGCCAAGATCCTTCTGAACCATATGGATCGCATTGAGGTGGTCAACAACTCTGGCAACGTTGCGATCAACAGCCCTGGAGCGATTCAAGCGGGCACCGTCGTTCTCAAGACCACACGCAAATCAGTCACGGTCACGCCACCGCCAAACACTGTTGGTGCCGATGCGCAACTCACCCGCTACGTTCAGTACCTGATCTCCCGCTACAACGAGTTCGCGGGCTCAGATCCAAGGCGCGCCACAGCATTCAATCCCAGCGTGATTTCCAAGAACATTGAACACAAATTCGGCGCACCCTGGCGGCTCCTATCTGTTGATAGTTTCGACGAGGTATGTAGCTACCTTCAGCAGCGGATCAGCAAGACAAGTCTGGCCAAGCTGAACACCAGCAAAGGCAGACCCTCATTTTCAAGCTACGCCGACCACCTCAGGAAGAACGCCTGACGCGCTGCGTGCCACCCACCGGAGGGACCTCTTCGACAGCTTTCTGATCAGTCCGCGATGGACGGCCCAAACAAATCGTTGGTGATCTGTTCCCCGCGACCTACCTCCTCCCCTTGCTGATCACCACCTGGGCGAGACGCCACGATGGAAACGATGTGCCCGCTCTGAATTAGCAAGCCATCGTAAGCAAGCACCCGCAGTCGATTGATCCTCTTGGTGCCCTTGGGGAACTGGATCAGATCGTCGTACAGCCTGGGGTGATCGGCACGCGCCAATTCAAACACCAGTCGGATCGGTTCCCCACTGACCTTGGCGTTGCCGTTCATTGCTTGCTCCCCAATAGCGTCGCACCTTGATCGGCCCGTGATGCGGCCATCACCGTCCGCGCATAGTTCTGCCCTGCCAGTTGAAAGCCCCGCACATTGGCGAACATGGGTTCCTTGACCTCATGGATCTTGTGATTCGGGAACGCCGCCTTCACCGCCTTCTTGAACAAGAAGGCACCGCCGCCAACAAGGATGATGTTCTGCAAGCTGTGTGGCGACTCGATGTACTGCTTCATAGCCGACACGGCCTGCTGCGCCACCGCCTCAGCCATGGGCATGAATCTGGTGATGTCGTAGGACTTCTGGAAAATCACCGGCTGCTTGCCCGTTCGCAAGGCCAGATCGATGGCGTCGAGGTCGCGATAGGGGCTGCCGATGTCCTTGCTGATTTCGGCGGCGATCAGCCGCAGCACATCCGACATGCCACGGTTGAACGAGTGGCTTTGCTTCTGCACCTGCCTCATGCCCCTGGCCACCAACCAATCGAAGGTTCGTGAGCCTGGATCGATGATCAAGCTCTGCTCATTGCCGATGGTGGCCATCTTCTTGTGCACCGATGCGTAATGAGCCAACGCCCCTTGAGGCTGCGCCACAGCGAGTGCCTTGACGACTGTCACCGTCTTGCCACCCCCAACGTCATGCGTTCCCGTCATCGCTTTCTCCAGCGCCGCCTTCTTGAGGTGCAACAAGGCCACTGGCAGGCCCACCACCAGGAGGTCGATGCGACTTTGCTTCATCAAATGCAAGGCGCCTCGAAGCAAGGCCATGTACTCGGGCGTGTCGGTGTACTCGTCGTGCAATTGGGTTGCACGCACGGAATCGGCCACCAGGTGGACATCGGGCCCGACCTCGTAGAACAGGTGTCCGATGGGGATGGACACGGTTTTGCGCCGCTCGGATGCCGACCAGGCCTGAGTCTCGCTGGCGCTCGGGTAGGCAATGGAAGGAAAACTGGCGCAGCGGATCTCGGTGCCCTCCGTGCCAACGACGTATTTGGTGTTGCCTGATCCGACATCCACCGCTCTGACGATCAAATCCATGATGAGCCTCCAAGGCGTGGGTTCATGAGCGATCAGCATCAGCAAGCTGACACGATCCCGCCACGGCAAACCCCGACTCAGAACACATGATTTCGGCATCGGTGCAGATTCACTGTCAGCCTGCATGCGTCGCAATGACATTGGCCTATTGCCAAACCTTCGCGCTCTGGGTTCTGGGGTCGCGTGTGTCACCACGTTCTCATTCGAATGACACTCGTCAACCCCTTTCGCCACGCCCGAGGCAGGCGCCATCGAGGTCCATCTCAGCCCATCGAGAACCTTTGTTGGGAACCAGAGGCAGGATTTTTTGATGTCAAGCCCACGGGCTGCCTGGCGCTTGAGCCCTATCAGTAAATAAGCACGACTCAAGGGCATGTTGCGCGCCCCTAGTTCGCCACGCTCAAACGCCCGGCTATGTGGGCCATTGCGGCTGTGGTCCTTGACCTAAGGGCCCCCGGCGAGTCCACTACAGATTCCCGAGAGCCGTCCTGGCTCTGCTCCTGATGGAGCAAAAGGCGTCGCAGTCGTTACCTGCCCTCCAAGCTCCGGTCCTTGAACCGGAATTCGCCATCGCCCCAGAGGTGATGGTCCTGAGGTTTTCTTCGCAGTGCATGCACCGATGGCCCTGCCAACTCCCTGAGTTGGGCGTTCCTGAAACGCGCCACGGTCTTCGAGCACGCAGTCGGCACCCGATGCCGAACCGCTGTTCCCGCCATCCCTTGAGCACGCGCCTCGGCGCACCGCACGGCTGTGTTTGCCTCTTTAGGCTCCCCGTGCGACCACGCTCATGAACTCGGCACCGCCCTGGACTTTCGGTCAGGGGTGGACCCATGCGAGTGGATGGCGCTCCGAATCCAGAACTGATCCACCACAGACGCGTGAGGCCAGACCTCCGCGCCGATGCCGCCCATGCCCAGAGGCAAACCGGCATCACCAACCCCACGGCTGCAGAAATGCACGACTGGGACGGATCACCCGTTTCGTTTTTAAGAAAGACCGAGTTGGCCGGTGTCGATGCATCAACGCAGGCACACCGACCGACAAACCTTTGGGTAGGCGCCGCACCTGTCGTGGTCGCGTGCGGCGCAGGATGCTTGACCACGAGTCGATGGGGCGACGGAATCCGCGCCATCGGCGATCTCCATGGGATTCCACCTTCACTCACCACTTCACACAACATCAACCCGCTGTTCGGGCGGCGGGCCCTTGACCATGGGCACACATCATGTCTGACTCATCCACCCCTCGATCCACAACGCCCAGATCATCACGGCGCCGGGTTCAGGAAGCATCCAGCCCTGGGCGCTCAAGCCAGCACCAACCCGCACGCCGTCAAAGCTGGGCGGGCAAGTCGCCCCAGGACATCCTGGCCCACTACCCCACGGGCCAGACGCCACCGCTCAAGGTGCTGGAGGTGTTGATCGAACTGTTCAACACCCTGCACACCTCGATGGCCAAAACCGTCTCACACAAGACAAGGCAGGAGCGCGCCCAGTTCCTGCGTCGCTTCTTTCGGGACTTGAAGGCGAAGGCCGGGTTCAAGACGGTGCCTGACCCGCGCAACCTGGGGCAAAAGCACATCCGGGCCATGGTGCAGGTCTGGCAGCAGGAGCACCTGGCCCCGGCGACGATCCAGACCTACCTGAGCTTTCTGCGCGGGCTGGCCATGTGGATGGGCAAACATGGCTTCGTGCGATCACCAGACCATTACGGCTTGAGCGTTGACGAATACCAGCGCCATGAGTACGCCAGCCGGGACAAAGGTTGGTCGGCACATGGGGTGGACATCGACACCGTGATTGCCCAGGTCTGTGAACACGACCGCTTTGTGGGGGCCTCGTTGCGGCTGATCCGCACCATGGGCCTGCGGCGCAAGGAATCGGTGCTGTTTCGGCCATTTGAGAGCATCGTGCCCTTCGAGTCCACGGGCCTGCCGCCCGAGGACAAGTCGGCAGATCGGTACGCGAGGATCAAGGGCAAGGGAGGCCGGGTGCGCCACATCCCTCTGGACAGCCCGGAGCGCCTTGCCGCCGTGGCATTCGCGCAGGGCGTGGTCAGCAGCCAGGATGCGCACATGGGCAACCCTGCCCATGACCTGCGCCAGAACCTCAGGCACTTTGACTACGTGTTGACCAAGTTCGGCATCACCGTGCGCGAACGGGGGGTGACCGCCCATGGCCTGCGCCATGAGGTGTTGATCGGTCACTATGAGGCCCTTGTAGGAACCCCACCCCCGGTGCGTGGAGGGCAGATGGTGCCACCGGAGTTGGACCGTCAGGCCAGGCAATCCGTGTCAAGGTTGGCCGGGCATGCGCGCATACGGGCGTCAGGGGCCTACCTTGGCGCGGTACGTGTGCAGCGCCGTACAAGATCACGTGATGTGGATGGCATGGGCGACGCACCGCCAGAGCGGGCGTCGTGACAAACGCCAACGGCGCAGTGCCCTTGCCTGCGCCGGGTTGGTTGGAAAAGCTCTGTGAGCCTCAGGCCGCTGACTCCGCGAGTTCATCGGCCTCAGACTGGGAATCGTCCAGGCTGGCCGTCCCAACTTCGCCTGTTGTCGCAACCGAGGCAGCTTGGCCCCTCAAGCATGGAGGCAACCAACCGGAGCCCGCCAAGGCCAACTCAGCGGCCACCACGGCGGCATCCTTCTTCATACCGGCCAGCGGCGCTGCCGCGTTGATGTCCACCGCCTCGGTGACCACGTCCACCACGCGGCTCTTGGACACATGGTTCAGGTAGGAAGGACCATTGGCTGTCCACCAGCGGCGCATATCCAGACCCAAAGCCTGTGCCAGCGTGTCAGTGCGTTGGGTGGGTGACTCCACGCCCTGAATGCCAGTGACTGAACAGGCAACCACCACGGTCAGCAGTTGGAGCACCGTAGCTTGATCTTGTGCCAGCAACCAGGGGAACACGGTATCCAGATCTTGCGGCAGCTTCTGCGCCCAGGCACTGCGCTCAGCCTCCATGCGCAGCCATGCCGGGCTGGCCTCGATGTCATCGGCTGCGGACTGCAGTGCAGACTGGCTGTCCGTGACCGAGACATCCAGCACCTGTGGGTGCTGGTGGTAGCGGTAGTCGCGGCTCAGGAACAGCTTCTGGGCTAACTGAGCCGTGAGCGCGACCAAGGCCACGTCCGGGCGCGCAATCAATTCGGCCTGCACGGCGGCGACCCGGTGTGCCGTCAGGCGGCGCATCAGCTTGTCGGAGTGAACCGGGCGAACCTTGGCCAGTGGGCCGGACAGCATGTCCCCTTGCGCACCGCCCTCGCCTGCCTGCCCTGCGCCCTGTGTCAGGACATGGGCCACGGCACTGCGGTCCTCCGGGCGGATCAGGCCACATTTCACCGTGGCCGTGCCGTTGTGCCCTACGTGGACCACGCACCCGGCCTGCGCCATCAGGTCGGCGGGCCACACGCTCAGTTCATCGTCGATGGCCTTGAGCCGCAATTGCAAGGCTGCTTGCTCGCTTTCAAGCTCCTGGTACACCGCGCCATCACCCTGATCGGCGTCATCGTCGTCCATGTCTTCCAGCGCATCCAGACGCTGTTGAACGGCCTGCATCGCGGCCTCCAGTTCCGCCAGCGCAGTGGCCTCGTGCTCGGTGGGTTCGCGCCGCACTTTGCGCAACTCGACGTGGCCGGTGTACTCGTCACGTTCATAGCGCACCCGCACATCCACCCATTTCCAGCCCTCGGCACGCACCTGCTTGGCCTTCTTGTTGAGCTTCTCCATGGCCAGACGTTCCAGCAATGGCGCGTCCAGCAAGTAAGCCTTCTTGTCGTCGTCGCTGAACAGGTCACGGCGCGTGGCCCCACCGGCCTTCTCGTATGCCTTGAGCGTCACGTACTTCGCCACCGGGTCACGGTCGGACTCGATGTCGCCCTGCGTCAGCAACTGACGCAAGTAGTCGGGGCGGCGGTTCCATTGGGGCAAGCCAGCCCAGGCTTGTTCCTGCTTCTCGTGGTCATCGACCGACGCCAGCACCATCAGGCATTCCAGGCTGATGTCATCCGCCCTGAACTCGTCCATCAGCTTGGGCGACACGCTTGCCAGCTTCATGCGGCGCTTGACCACCAGGGGCGTGACACCAAAGGCCGCAGCCACCGTCTCGACGGATTTGCCCTCGCCCAACAGGCGCGAGAAAGCCAGGTACTCGTCGGCGGCATGCATGGGTACATGGAAGATGTTCTCGGACAGGCTGGCCATCAGCGCCTTGTCGGCGGGCACGATGAGGATGGGCACGGGGTAGTTGTCGGGGATGTCGCCGTTGCCCATGAGCAGGTTCAGCGACTCCAGGCGACGGCCACCGGCGCACACTTCAAACAGGCCACGCGGGCCCTTGACGACGATCAGATTCTGCAACACACCGCAGTCCAGGATGGACGCGGCCAACTCGGCGATGCTCATCTTGCTGGTGCTGCCGCCTGAGCGCACCTGATGGTCTGCCGACAGCACCAGTTTGTTAAGCGGGGCTGTGGTACGAGGGGATGCCGCAATCAGGGCATCGATTTCTGCCTTGGTGAATTTCATGGGGGGCTCCTGCACGGTTGAGGGACATGCCTTGTGCGTGTCCATGCATTCAGAATCTCATCCGGTCACTTGAAATCAAGGCCGCGCACTGCCAGCCATTTCATTGGCAAGCCAAGTTGAATACTCAAACCGACCGTGCGTCGCGATCAACCCCAAAATGAGCGTTATAAACAAGGCGTACTCAGGCGGTCGAATGGAAATGGCATGACGAGAAGCGAGCAGAAACAGGTCAGCTATAGCGATTTCATGAGGGCAAGGCGCCCTGAGCTTTTTTCGGACACATTGGTCACGGAAGAAGGCTCGATGGACCGTCAACAGTTTGAGTACCACCTGGACTCATTGACCCAACGCAAGCAAGAGGCTGCATTCGAAACCTTCGCGCGAGCGCTGGCAGAAAAGGAGCTGTGCCCAAACCTGCTGCCCCAAACGGGACCCACTGGTGGTGGCGACAGCAAAGTGGACACAGAGACTTACCCAGTATCCGAGGCCATATCGGAGCGTTGGTACGAGGCGGAAGCACAACGGGCTGGCACCGAGCGATGGGCATTTGCCATCAGCGCAAAAAAGGCATGGAAGCCCAAGGTCCAAAGCGACGTCCAGAAAATCATCGACACGGGACGTCCCTACACTGTCATCTACTTCATCTCGAACCAAGCAATTCGCGACAAGGATCGCGCTTCGATTGAAGATGATCTGAGCCAAAAGTACGGCCGCGATGTGAGGCTGCTTGATCGATCATGGATCATCGAGCGGGTCAGTTCCGGCAGGAGATGGGACTTGGTTGCCGAGACCCTGCACCTTGACCTGCGGCGCGAGACAAAGCGCGCGCATGGCCCGCACGATTCAGAACGACTTCGTGACCTGGACGTGCTGGATGCCAGAATCGAAGGGGCCGCACCTGATCTGCCTGCGCAACTTCAACTCATCGACGATTGTCTGAGGTCTGCGCTGCTTGCACGCGGCCTAGAGCGCGCACGAACCGAAATTGATGGCCGTTTTGATCGTGCTGAACGCGTGGCGAGAAAGGTCAATGCCGCGCGGCAGCTTCAGCAAATCTGGTACCAGCGAGCCTGGACCGCTATCTGGTGGTTCGATGATCTGGATGAGGCGGTGAGGATCTATGACCAGCTCGCCCATCCAGCTCTGGGCGCAGAGTGGATCTGGGAGTTGGAAGATCTGGTGAATTTATGGCTCGCGGCATTTGCGGGTCGTATCGCCCGAGGCGAACATGCTGACAACGGATGGGGACAACGCACATCCGCACTGCGCGTAGCCTTGCAACGGCACATTGATGATCACACACGAGCAACCAACTCGCTCTGGGCACGTACTCAGGCCCTGTTGATGGATTTGACCTCGGCTGCGCAGCACCGCGAGCAGTTGTCAGTGATCCTTCCTGCGATGCAGTCTCTGCTGGACGAAGCCAAAAATCACGTAGAGTTTCCCACCGCTCCGGTGATCAGGTTGGTCCGAGAAATGGCCATGCTGTTTGGCGATGACCCGGCGTATGACGCCCTCTCGGAAGCCGTGATTAGCCTGCAAAGCCTACGACATGGGCAAGGATCAGAAGGCGAATTACGGCTCGAACGCGGACAACAAAAGTTGGCCGCAGGTAAAACCTACGACGCCATCGACCAATTTGCCAAAGCACAGATCCTGCTGGCACAAGATGAGCTCAAGGACAAATTCGTGGCAGCGCTCGCTGGCACAGGCCTGGCCTATGAGGCGGCTGGCCTGCTCTGGGCTGCACGGGCCAACCTGGTTGCGGCGCTGGACCGTCGCATGTACGCGTTTGTGAAAGTGGGAGAAGTCGATGACCGCGCACTCCCGCTGATGCGTCGCCTGATCTGGCTGGAGCTTCAGTTGGGACGGGTTCCATATGCCTTGTGCTGGATCGAATGGCTCCACAGGCTGAAACAGGTTGTGAACCAGGCGCCCGAAGCCGCAGCCGAACTGGACGAAGAACTGGAGGCCATGGATCGCGTCCTGGGCATCTTGATCCTGCGGACCCAGGCATCGGACTGGCCGCACTTGGAGCGGATCCCGGATGAACTGGAGCGGCTTGGATTGGTGATGTCCAGGTGTGCCGCGCTTTTCATGCTGGGGCATGAGGACAGAGTCAGGCAGGAGTACGAAACGCAGGACGATGACCTGCAGGACATGTTCTCGCGCTGGATTCAACAACCAGCTGCTGAGGATCTTCCAACCACCGCGCAGTGGCATGCGGACGCGGCCAAAGAGTTTGTGACTGTCGTGCTGGGCTGCAAGGTCACATTCATTGCACGTGGCCCCATGAGTACGGCCCTTCTTACGGAAGGTCTGATTGCATTTTTGGAGTCATTTTTCTCCACGGCTTTGCAAATCGAAAACTGGATCTCGCCGCGTGCAGAACTGATCATTGAGGTGCGACAGGCTGAACAGGCCAAGGCCCCCTTCAGTCTGCGGTTCCCCGAAGATGATTGCGGGGAAACCAAGATCATCGTCTCGCATCCTGTCGGCAAAGCCTCTGACCTGATCCATGGCGATGAATTCAGGGATGCCGTCAACCTCTTCTTTGCCCATGTGGCGGCCGAGTTGCAACTCGGGGCGCACATGTCGCACATCGAAGAGTTGTTTGCCAAGCATCGTGCGCAAGACCGTGCCATGCTTTGTGCACAGGCGATTGTGGCCACGAGCAACATACTCGGCGATGAGCCCAAGGGCAGAGCCTTGCACTGGAACGCTGAGGCAGGGGCTGAGCATTTCCCATACACCAGGCCCTCACCTTGGTGCCCCACCGATCTAGATTTGACGACCGCGCCAAGTGCCTCCGCACCGAATCAGCCATCGCCAGTCCTCTCCAACGCGCCAGCATTTGGCGTTGACGGTTTGAAGCACCGTGATCTCCTGGTGATGTCACCAATCAACATCCCTGTATGGGACAAGGCTCGTTGGAATGGTGTGGCGTTTGCGATGATGCCCACCCTGTCGCATCTGCCCAGGCTGCTTCTCATCTATGAAGACCTGGAACAAGGCCGCAAGATTTTCCGGGGATGGCACAAGCGGACGGGACCTGTCGATAGCCAGAACTGGATCAGTGTGACGATCGTCACCGGCATCAGCCGTGCCCATCCAGCGCGCTACCGCATGGTCATCGGCGTGAATGAGTCCTACGTCAAAGCTCACGTCGGATCAGGACAGAGGTTTGCGATGGTCAATCGCATGCAGGACATGACGCCATCCTCCGACGCGAACCTGCAGACCTTCATGTCCATCTATGCCAGAACAGCCAAATTTGTTTTGCAGCCAGGCACCCTGGGGCCAGATGGGAAACTTCTCCCCAGCGAGACAGATGTCGCCTTGGGCATTGAGCTGCAACATATGGCTGTGATGCCAGCGTGGCAGATCGAAGCGGGCTCCCCGCTCATGGTGGCGCTCGGCGGCATTGACGATCCATTCATTCCCGATGGCATCTCGGACCCGCCCATCGTCAGAGCGCTTGAAGCACGAAAGCGCCATCAGTAGCGCTCTTAAACCTGTTCAGCCACCGATTTGGCCTCACGCACGGATTGACCAACCAGTGACATGAGACTGCAGGCCCAAGTCGAAGCGCTGTACCATTTCCATTGTTTCGGTCTGGTTGCCACGCGGGCAGATCACCCACCCTTGATCGGTCAGGACACGCTGTAAGTACGCGCCGATATTCACCGACGAGGTCCTTCGTTGAACGCATCGGCTACCGCTCCGCTTTCTGTCCTGCGCTTCTGGCGTGACCTGGAAGTCTTCAACATCCCGACCGCACCATCGGCCAAGGACAGCAGCGACCAAGTCAAGATCGTCACGCTCAGACGCGGCGATGTCCTGCCTTGGCAACACCCTCACTTTCAGCCAACACAAGAGCATGGCTACGTCCATATCGTCTATGTGGGCGTGGCCGACACGGAGGACCTCTCCCGGTTGATGCTGCAATCGGTGTTCCCCGAGGAAGACCTCAGTGAGCGCGAACGCCAGCGCGCAACCGGAAACGGCTGGCTTGCTGCCTTCGTCGCCAACGAAGATGGCCACCCCAAGCTCGACAGCTACCTGCCTGCCAGCTTTGCCCACGGGGTCGATGCCCTGTGGCACTCGGAGCCGCTGGAGAACATCAACGCCCGACTGGCACGTGCCACGGACGAGTTCGGTCAACGACGCCACCACCTTCGGCCCGTCGCCACCGACGCGCAGCAAACGCCGCCCACCGGCCAGCCGGACACCCCACCAGCGCCAAACCCCTTGACCTGGGGCGATCTGGACGAAGAGTTGCGCGCCGTGTGCAAGCTGCTGGGCCCAGGGGCCGATGCGGCTGGTCTGGACTGGCGTGTGGTGGTTCGGGTGTCACGGGTCAAGCGCCGTTTCCTCGACGACAGCCTCAACGCCGCCATCGACTACCTGAACTCCTTCTACCTGGATGACCTCAACCGCCTGATCACTCAGGGGGCAAGAACAAGCCTTTTGGCAAAGCCCTGAGCACTTTTCTGGGCGCGCCCGTAGCACCCGAACAACGCATCGACATCCTGAACGACCACGCGGCCATGGGTGAACTGGTGAGCGTGGCCCGCTTGCCCAGCGCTCGTTGGCCAGCCTCACCAGAGGCCCCGCTGGTGCTGGCTCAGCAGGCCGCGGTGGCCCAGGTGCTCAGCACCTTGGGACGCGATGGCGGCACGCTGGGCATCAACGGCCCACCAGGCACGGGCAAGACCACCTTGCTGTGCGACGTGATCGCCGAGGTGATCACCGAGCGCGCACGCAAGATCGCCGCGCTCAGCCGCCCCATCGAGCTGTTCGAAGACAGCGTGAGCGTGGCGGGCAGGAATTTCTTCCCCCTCAAGGCCAAGGTGGTGGGCGGCTCGTCCATCGTTGTGACCAGCACCAACAACAACGCGGTCAAGAACATCACGCAGGAGCTGCCTGCACGCGAGAAGGTGCACCGCGACTTTGCCTCGGCCACCTACTTTGACGAGGTGATCCGAGAGGTGTTCGCGGCCCAGAAGGTGGTGGACGACGACAAGCAACCCATCGACTGCTGGGGCCTGGTGGCTGCCGCGTTGGGCAATGCAGGCAACCGCCGCTCGTTCGCCCGGGGATTTTTTCGGGACGAAGCGCGTCAGGCACCCAACACCGAAACGCCATCGCCCGGCCACGCGCAAGAAGGCGATGCCCCAAGCGCGACCGATCAAACCACCACGCCTGCGCCCGCCGATCCATTGCCACCGTCGATCAAACAACTGCTGGAAGCGGCCAGCAACGACTACACACGCTATCAGGGCGAATGGCATGCGGCCAAGAAGTCCTTCCTGGCGCTGCTGGGTGACTTCGATGCCTGCCGTGGCGTCTTGCTTCAGGCTGAAAAGGCGGCTCAGCGGATCGATGCCTGCCAACAGCGGGTCAATGCCCAGCGTGATGCCGTGCAGGCCATGGCCGAAGCCATCGACCAAGCCAGCCGCCACCTCACACAGCTTCAGGACAAGAAGGCCATCCAGCATGCCTTGGTCGATTCCCGCCGGGCCACGCTCGACCAGGCGCGTTCGCAATGCCTGCCCAAACTGTGGGACAAGCTGTGCGCTTTGTTTGGGCAGGACACCGAACGCATGAAGGCGCTGCGCGCCACGCTGGTCGAGCCCACACTGGCCTTGGCCCACGCCGCCGAAGCGCTGGCCCAACTGGCCCAGGATGGCGCCATGGCCGAGGCACGGCTTGAGCAACAGCGCGAGGCGCACCGCACCCAGGTCTTGACACTACAGGGTTCCGAACGCGAACTGCAAGGCCACCAACGTGCGCTGAAAGCCGGACACGACACCGGTGCCCGGCACTTCCCCGATGCCAGTTTCTGGCAACTGCCCGCCGATCAGCGCCATCGCGCGTCGGTGGCGGTCAGCCCCGCGCTGGATGCACTGCGGGCCCGCATCTTCCTGCAAGCCATGGAACTGCACCGACTGACGGTGCTGGCCAACGCAGGCAAGTTCATCGGCAACCTGCGCGCCGTCAACGGCATGCTCACCGGTTCGCTGAAAGACAAGCTGCCCCTGGAGCAACGGCCCCTGTTGTGGGACGCCTTCTTCTTCATCGTGCCGGTGGTTTCGACCACCCTCGCCTCCTTCGACCGCCTGTTCGCTGGCATGGGGCAGGACAGCCTGGGCTGGCTGCTGATCGATGAGGCAGGACAAGCCACCCCGCAATCAGCCGCCGGTGCCATCTGGCGCAGTCAGCGGGCGGTGCTCGTGGGCGATCCCTTGCAGATCGAACCCGTGTTCACCGTGCCGCTGATGCTGGTCGAAGAGTTCCGCCGCCGCCACGCCGTGGCGCCCATGTGGTCACCCAATGACGAATCGGTTCAGACCCTGGCCGACCGTGTCACCAGCCATGGCTCCCGGGTCGCATCCCAAGTCACGGGCACCGTCGTCGATGCGGAAAAGGCTCAGCCCATCTGGACAGGCATGCCCTTGCGCACGCACCGCCGCTGCGACGATCCCATGTTCAACGTGGCCAACCGCATCGCCTACGCCGAACAGATGGTGCATGGCCGTGTGGACGATCAGGGCCAGCCTGAGAAAACGAAGTTCACCTGCGCGCTTGGTGACAGCGCCTGGCTGGACGTGCGCGCCACCCGCGCCAGCCATCCGGTCATCGAAGACGAACTCCATGTCCTGGTGGACTGCCTGCGCCAGCTCCAACAGCAACCGGCGTTCACACCTACCAGGAAGGCCGGGGGCAAGGACAAGACCGCCAAGGTGTTCGTGATCTCGCCGTTTCGCAAGGTCAAGAACGCCTGCATCAAGCGGATCAAGGATGCAGGGTTGGGCCAGGTCGAGTGCGGAACCGTGCACACCTTCCAGGGCAAGGAAGCAGAAATCGTGTTCCTGGTGCTGGGCACGGCCCCTGGGCAAGCCGGGTCAGGTGCGCGTGCCTGGGCTTCGGGCAAGCCCAACCTGCTGAATGTGGCCATCACGCGGGCCAAGCATCGCCTGTATGTGATTGGTGATGCTGCAGAGTGGGGTGGTCTGAGCCATTTTTCCGAACTGCGCCAGGCTCTGCCTAGTCGAATCCATCTTCGCAATGGGTCAGGCATGGTGCAGGTAGCCGTGTCACCATGATTTGCGGAGGGCATCCAACACTCACCGATCGGGCAATGGCCGGGACTTATCCACAGAAACTGGGGATAACCTTTCCCAAGTTGACATCCATGAGCTTGTGTTTCACTGAAAGCTCGGAGCGCCTAATTTTTAAGCAGCCAGCTGAAACAGCAATACGGCATGCACCCACGTCAACACGCGAATGCATCAAGCGGGATCGCCGTAAGCCTGCCCTGTCAGTAACAATAAGGAAATCTCGGGCGTGGACTGGCGCAAAGACTCGACTGATGCGAGGTAACGTCTCGGTTCGGCATGAGGAATGGCCACACCATATTTCGCGTTCCAATCGGAAGGACGCATCTCAAAGCAAGCCAGGCCCGCCCCAAGGGTGATCAACTTGCTGCCGAGTGGTGTCATGACCAGCCGACATCCACCCATGATCGACATGCTGTTCTGGTACCGCCGCATCGCACCAAGCAGTTGACGG